>Ga0163162_10000031_pt1 | contig 157666 bp, 142 predicted proteins | sample S55metaG_FD_115310 | JGI IMG/M metagenome (GOLD analysis project Ga0163162, IMG submission 115310) | Switchgrass rhizosphere microbial communities from Kellogg Biological Station, Michigan, USA - S5-5 metaG | ecosystem: Host-associated > Plants > Roots > Rhizosphere > Soil | place: USA... | reverse complement strand
TTTTCTGGCGCCGGATATTTCTTTGGGATACATGCACCTGGTCGTACCGGATTAAAGAACTTTTTGCCGGTCATTCATCATGTGGTATTAAGCATGGTTGCCGGCGCCAGGAAACTGCGAGAAATATTGCCGAATGCAGTAATAGGCACCACTTTTTCGTGTTCACATATCGAACCGCGATCAGATAGTAAACGGGATGTGCGGGCGGCTAAAGTAGCTGATGCGTTGGTTAATCGCTTGTTTATCGAGCCCGTATTGGGTTTGGGGTACCCGGTAAGTGATATCCCGGTATTGAAAGGTCTTGAAAAGTTTTATCAACCCGGCGATGATCAAAATATGGTGTTTGATTTTGACTTTATCGGTTTGCAAAACTATACCAGGGAGATTGTACGATACTCATTCTTTACGCCATACATCAACGCGAGTTTAGTTAAGGCAAAAGACCGGAATGTTGATATAACCGCGATGGGCTGGGAGGTATATCCTCCAGCGATATATCATATTATCAAAAAGTTTAACGCATATCCGCAGATCAAAAAAATACTGATCACCGAAAATGGCGCGGCGTTTCCTGATAATTTGATCGAACATGAGGTAAACGATCCGAAGCGCGTTGCTTATTTACAAGATCATTTGAAGCAGGTTCTGAAAGCCAAGCAAGAAGGCTGCAGGGTAGAGGGTTATTTTGTGTGGACTTTAACCGACAACTTTGAATGGGCCGAAGGCTATCATCCCCGCTTTGGTTTGATACATGTCGACTTTGACACGCAGAAACGTATAGTCAAATCTTCAGGTAAATGGTATGCTGATTTTTTAAAAGGTTGAAATTAACTCACCTTTTGCTTGCTGGTCTCGGTATCTGGCTCCATGACGATCAGTTCCATCTTCTTGGGTTTTGGTAACCGGATGTGAAAAGTTGTTCCTTTTCCTGGTTTGCTTTCAAACCAGATCTTTCCATGATGTTTCTCGATGATTTGCTTACAGATTGAAAGACCCAGTCCAAATGATTTTTCACCAATAGTCCCTGCGCGCTTGGCATCGGTAAACATATTGAATACTTTATCCTTCATGTCGTCTGGAATACCTATACCATGGTCGATTACAGATATTTGAATATAGCTCGCTTCGTTAACGCATTTTAAATGAATACTTTCACCAACCGGGCTGAATTTTATAGCATTACTGATCAGGTTGCTCACCACACGCCATATCATTTCGCGGTTGATATATAGTTGTTCAACTGTGCTCAATGGATCTAAAATAATCTCCTGGTGTTTTTCAGAAGCTTTGAATCTTAACAATTCGATACTGTTATTCAACAACGAGTTCACTTCGACCAGTTGTTTTTTCAAATCGGTCGAGGTATTGTTTGTCGCTTCCAATATCTCGTTGATAAGCTCAAGCGTATCGGATGAGGTATCTTTAATAATTTTCAGTTGATATTGCAGATCGGTGTCATAACCAGTTTCCTCAACCATAATGCTGGTCAATGATGCTATGCCGCCAAGAGGGTTACGTAAATCATGAGCCACAGTGCGTAAAATACGGTCTTTCTCCCGGCTGCTGTTCTTGATCTCATCAATTGCTTTTTCAAGATCCTTCTTTTGCGAATTGATCTCCTGGTTCAATTGTTTTACAGTGATCACATCCAGTTTTGACCTGCTCCAGTTGCGCCAGATCAGGAAGATGATCGCGATGGCCATTACTGCACAAATAACCGCAACTGAGAGGTAAATCTTCTGTAATTTATTGTTATTGCTCAGGTTTTCAATCTCGTGCTGCTTTTCAAAATTTGCCAATTGCTGCGTTACATCACTTTCCTTTAAAGTGCTTAGCCTCCTGATGGTAGAATCTTTTAAGGTATTATAGCTTTGGATATAAGTGAGCGCTTTAACAGCATCTTTTTTCTCGAGGTAATAGGCCCCCATCAACCTGTTCCAGTCGGTTTCCGCTTCGGGGTTGCTTACGATATCTAATTGTTTACGCAGACTTGCTAATTGCTTGTGTAAAGAGTCAGTTTTATGCTGATTAAAGTAGATTTGAGCTAACTTTATTTGTGATGATTCTGCATCACGATTGTCACCACCTTTTCTCAAATTAATAGCAATGCTTTTTCTTAACAATCCTTTCGCCTGATCATATTGCTTATTAATAATTAGTGCTTCCGCCTTATTCCCATAAACTACTGCACGGGCCATCTCCAGCATATCAGCCCTGGTTTTAAAGCGTTCATTGTTGCTCTCGATAAATGCCAGCGTCTTATCAAAATAAAATACTGCACTATCAATTTTGCCGCAATGCTTATAGCTTATGGCAATATTATCAAGTAATTCCTGTTTGCGGTAAAATGCAGGGAAATCGTCTTTGCCATCATCAGGCACTTGCAGGCTTTGTGCATAACTGTCTTTAAAATATTGCGCAGCTTGCTTATATCGGGCTTGTTTATACATGATCATACCCATGCGATAGGTATAATCTGCCAGTGATCGTTTATTTAAATAATTCCTGGCGATAAGGTAACCCTGGAAATAACACTGGTAGGAATCATTAAACTGGTTCAGGTTAAAATAGGCATCGCCTTTTGCATAATTAGCCTCGGCAAAGTTAGATACATATTGCTGCTTGCTTGCGCTTTGCTGCGCGATAGAAAGCATGCTATCTGCAAAAGTAAGCGCCAGCTTATAATTGCCTTTGGTATTTTTCTGATAAACGTAATGAAAACCAAAATATCGGAACCGGTCGTTTAGGTTAGGTTTTTTGATATATGTATAAGCTGAATCAAGGTAGTAAATGCCGCGGGCGGGCTGGTTGAAATCAAAATAGTGGGAAGTGTTCTTGAATATCGGCTTAAATGCGTCGGAATACTCGTTAGCTTCTATGCTTTTCTTATTACATGAGGTGATAAGAAATGAGAAAAAATACAAAAATAAGCTTGCAATACACATACTTACGGTAAGTGTAAACGACTTATTTTTAGTTTTTGATAAAAGCATCAATAGAGATTCCTAACCGCTCACTTATACGGTGAACGGGAGGAATTAGTTATGATTAGGTGTGCTTTTTAAAGAACCAGCGAAAATGTTACTTAAAGGCATCTTCACCTGTAATATCCATCCCGGTTATTAGTAAATGGATATCATGTGTGCCCTCGTAAGTAACCACTGATTCGAGGTTCATCATATGGCGCATGATAGAGTATTCGCCGGTAATGCCCATCCCGCCTAACATTTGTCTGGCGTCGCGGGCTACATTGATTGCGATCTCCACACTATTGCGTTTACCCATCGATATCTGGGCGGGACTAGCCCGGTTTTCGTTCTTTAATGTTCCCAAACGCCAAACCAAAAGCTGGGCCTTGGTTATTTCGGTGATCATTTCGGCCAGTTTCTTTTGCTGTAACTGGAAACCTGCTATTGGTCTGCCGAATTGTACGCGTTCTTTAGCATAACGTAAAGCCGTATCATAACAATCCATTGCTGCACCTATTGCACCCCAGGCGATTCCATATCGTGCCTGGTTTAAGCAACCGAGCGGGCCTTTCAATCCGGAAACATTTGGAAATATATTTTCTTTGGGAACTTTTACGTTGTCAAACACCAGCTCGCCTGTAGCAGAAGCACGCAACGACCATTTATTATGCGTTTCCGGTGTACTGAAGCCTTCCATTTCGCGTTCTACAACCATTCCGCGAATCTTTCCGCTTTCATCTTTAGCCCAAACCACTGCGATGTCTGCAAACGGAGAGTTGGATATCCACATCTTAGCGCCGTTTAAAATATAATGATCGCCGGCATCTTTAATGTTGGTTACCATACCGCTCGGGTTGGAGCCATGGTCAGGTTCGGTTAATCCAAAGCAGCCCATTAGTTCGCCGGTTGCCAGTTTGGGCAGGTATTTCATTTTTTGCTCTTCAGAACCATAAGCATAAATCGGGTACATTACCAGTGAGCCCTGTACCGATGCGGTCGAACGTATGCCCGAATCGCCACGCTCAATTTCCTGCATAATAATGCCGTAGGAAATATAATCTAATCCGGCACCGCCATATTCTGCTGGTATGGTTGGGCCAAAGGCACCTATTTCAGCTAATCCTTTTAATAATTGTTTTGGAAATTCTGCTTTTTGGGCATAATCTTCAATAATGGGGCTTACTTCTTTTTTTACCCAGTCACGCACAGAAGCACGTATCAGCTTGTGCTCGTCTGTTAATAATTCATCAACAAGGAAGTAATCAGGAGCTTCAAATAGATCTGTTTTGGCCATAAGAATTGAATAATTGGTGCCTCAAAGATAGAGAATTAGTTGATTAAGTTGATTGGGTTAAGTGGTTGATTAAGTTGAAACCGCTGAATTAACTTAATCAACTCAATCCAACATAATCAACAAATAACTTACTTTTGAACCATGATCACAGTAGCAATACACGGTGCTGAGTTTTTTGCGAAACATGGGTATTATCCCGAGGAACAACTTTTGGGCTGCAAGTTTTTGGTAGATATTACAGTTGATTTTACCCCGGCTGGGGAACTTAAAAAAGATAGCCTGGCCAATACGGTAAACTATGAACAGTTGTACAATATCGCCAATAACCAGATGCAGCACCCGAGGAAATTAATAGAAACTTTGGGAGAAGCTATCATTAGCGATATCAAAACCGAATATCCTTATATCGAAAAGGCCGAGGTAACTATCAAAAAGAAACACCCGCCAATGCCGGGGCCGGTTGAGCATACAAGCGTTACAATTACCTATACAAAACCATAAAATGGAGTTTAATAAAATAACCGCTGAGCTGTTGTCAACCATCAAAGCAATTGTAGGCGACGATGCTGTGATTTCGCAGCACGAGGGGATGGAAAAATACAGCCACGACGAGACGGAAGACTTGACTTATTACCCTGAAGTTGTGGTAAAACCCGGATCAGCAGAAGAAATATCTGCTCTGATGAAGCTTTGCAATCAGCATTTGATTCCGGTAACACCGAGAGGGGCAGGAACAGGACTAAGCGGTGGTGCACTAGCTATTAAAGGAGGTGTGTTGTTGTCGATGGAGCGGTTCAATCAAATTTTAAATATAGATGAGGAAAACTTGCAAGCCACAGTTGAGCCGGGAGTGATTACCGAGGTTTTTATAGATACCGTTGCTGAGAAAGGCTTGCTTTATCCTGTTGATCCGGCAAGTAAGGGTAGTTGCTTTATTGGTGGCAATGTATCTCATGGATCAGGAGGCCCAAGAGTGGTTAAATATGGCACTATACGGGAATATATTCTGAACCTGCAGGTTGTTTTGCCTAATGGTGAGATCATCTGGACAGGCGCTAATACTTTAAAATATGCCTCAGGGTATAACCTGACGCAATTAATGATCGGCTCAGAAGGTACTTTAGGAATCATTACCAAAATAGTGGTTAAGCTGGTTCCCAAACCTACGCAGGATGCTTTGCTGCTGGCTTCGTTCGCGAGTAATGAGTCGGCGAGCGCGGCTGTGTCTGCCATATTTAGGGCTGGAATTGTTCCATCGGCATTGGAATTTATGGAACGAAGAGGAGTAGAATGGGTAAAAGAACATGACGATATCAGCTTTGATCTGAAAGACGATATTCAGGCCTTTCTGCTGATTGAGGTGGATGGCACCAACCAGGATGTGATCTTCTCTGACTGTGAAAAAATCAATGAAGTATTGGAGCAGTTTGATTGCCGGGATGTGTTGTTTGCTGATTCATCGGCACAAAAAGAAGAGCTTTGGAGACTGCGCCGTACGATGGCTGTTTCCGTAAAGTCGAACTCCATTTATAAGGAAGAAGATACCGTAGTGCCACGTGCACAGTTACCTCAGTTAATTAAAGGGATAAAAGAGATAGGTGGCAAATATGGCTTTGAATCAATTTGTTATGGTCACGCTGGTGATGGTAATGTGCACGTAAATATTATCAAAGGCAATATGAGTGACGATGCCTGGCATAATCAATTAAAGGATGGCATCCGCGAGATATTTGAACTGACAGTATCCTTGGGTGGAACGCTGTCCGGTGAGCATGGTATCGGCCTTGTTCAAAAAGAGTTTATGCCGATTAAATATACTGATGCTCATTTCGCTTTATGGCGTGGAATTAAGAGTGTGTTTGATCCGAATGGGATACTGAATCCGGGCAAAATATTCTAGGACACGATTTGGCGATTTGAAGGATTTTAAAGATTGATTTTATAAATTTAAAGTTGGTTTGAAAAGCTTAGAGTTTGACATATCGCAAAGTGACCTTATAAAGGTAGCCATAGCAGTATTCTGCGGATCTGTTATGGGTTTGGAGCGTCAGTACAAAAATAAAACTGCCGGTTTCAGGACCATTATTCTTATTTGCCTTGGCTCTACCATCTTCACAATGATATCACAGCGTGCCGGACAAGGAGTGAATATTAACCTGGTAACGGGTGTTGGTTTTATTGGCGCAGGAGTAATATTCAAGGATAATATTTCGGTAAACGGACTCACAACCGCCGCGGTAATATGGGTGGCAGCCGCTATCGGTATGGCTAATGGTTCGGGAAATTATATGCTGTCGATTGTCTCCACTTTTGTAACGGTGATCGTATTGCTTCTTTTTCATCTATTTGAAAACTATCTGGATAAGATCCATCACGAAAAGCTTTTATCACTGGTATTTGACAGTGATGATTTTGAAAACCTGCAAATGGTGGAAAATATTATCGATAAGCAAAAGCTTAAGGCGCAGGTAAGGTTGGTGAATAAGAAAGATGGTTGTTTGCAAGCGGTTATTTTTGTTACCGGTCATAAAAAGCACGTCGCCAAATTGGACGAGATGCTGTTGACAATAAAGCAGTTAAAATCGTTTTAGATCTGCTTGATCGGTGAAGGGTAGCCCCTACGGGGCAAAAAAGCATCGTGGTATTATATTTCTACAAAGCGGTAGACCCTAACGGGTCATTAATTTTTCTTCAACCTAATCATTTGCACATCTGCACATCCACGCATCTGCACATTTGCAAATCAATTCGTATTCAATATCATCCTTGGCTCATCATAAGCGATCATACGATTACGCTGGTCAGCCGGAATTTTTACTGATTTGTGAACATTATAATCATAGCTGATGCAAACGGTTTTTCCTGTAGTACAAATCTCCTCGGTTTCGCCAGTGATCTTCACTAATACATGCATCACATCAAAGCTGCTGTTGCCTATACGCGTTGTGCGTACATAGCAGGCAATCTCATCATTCCTTAAAATAGGCTTCAGATAGTTAACTTCTGAACGCGCCAGGATAATACCATTATTGTTCCAGTCCCACTTTACAACATCCTTCCAGTAGTTTGATCGCGCTATCTCGAAGTAGGTTAAGTAGATCGCATTATTCACGTGCCCATAAGCATCCAGGTCAGAAAAGCGGATGGGGATAATGGTTTTGTATTTATAATCTGCTAAATTTTCACTCATTTTATGTCATTATGTCTGTCTAAAATTAAATCAAACAGACATAATGTCTTAAATTGATGTTTTTTAGCCATTGGTACAACAGTTGACTTATCCTCGACGAAGTTAATAAAACTACAATAAGAAATTCTGGAGGATATAAATTATGACACTTGTAAAATTTAATAACGGTCACCGTAATGCAGTAAACCCTTGGTTTAATGATGTATTCAATTCTTTGATAAACGATTCAACGTTGAACGACAGGTTTGTTACCAAAACACCTGCTGTTAACATTGCTGAAACCGAAAATGAATTCCACATCGAACTAGCTGCACCTGGCTTAAAGAAAGAAGACTTTAAGATCAGCCTTGACAAAAACGTATTGAGCGTATCTGCTGAAAAGAAAGCCGAAAATGTTGAAGAAGGCAAGAAATACAGCAAACGCGAATACAGTTACACATCATTTGTAAGGTCATTCACCTTACCTGAAGTAGCTGACCAGGCCAAAATTGAAGCTGAATATGCCGATGGTATTTTGAAGCTGAATGTGGCTAAAAAAGAAGAAGCTAAGATTCAAAGCAGAGAGATCTCTGTAAAATAATTTTTCCCGGGTGCCGAGAGCAGTGAGATTAAATGTTGTGATTTGGTGAAGGGCTTGAGGCCCCGGAAAAATATAAAAGGCCCGAAAGTATAACGACGCTTTCCTGCCCATTTTAGAAGGTCGTTTTCATAAGTAAGTTGTTGGTTTAGTTTGATTAGGCCGCTCCGGATTCAGGAGCGGCCTTTTTTTATGCCTGTCAGGATTTTCCTTTTATCAATCTCACAATCCACACCAGGATAACAGCGCCTATAAATGCGGTAATCAGGTAGCCAATACTCCCTGCGAAATGGATGCCTAACCATGCTAAGACATGGCCGCCAAGCCAGCCGCCGACGAGGCCTAATATAATATCAACAATAATTCCATAACCATCGCCTTTCATTACCTGACCGGCAAGCCAGCCCGCAATGCCGCCTAACAGAAGTGTCCATAATAAACTCATGATCTTTTAATTTAAGTGTGACAAGAAATAAATTGATAATTGGTATGATCTAATATACCTATACAGTTCGTATTATCAAATATGTTTATTTGGTGACAATGATCTTTTTTAAAATCGTTCATGAGCGTTCACAGCGCTGTGAACGTGAACACCCGTATAAATTAGTTTCGCATATTTATGTATTGCAGCGGCTGACCGAAATCTTCCTTACGACAAAGACTGATTACGGCCTGCAGGTCGTCAATCTTTTTGGCCTGTACACGTACCTGGTCGTCCATAATAGATGCCTGCACTTTAAGGCCGCTGTCTTTTATCTTTTTGACAATTTTTGAAGCGGTTGTTTTATCTATGCCTTCTTTGATCTTAATCTCCTGACGGATCATATTACCAGAGGCATATTGCTCTTTGCCGTCATCCAGAACAGAAGGATCTATACTCTGCTTCACCATGCGGCTGATAATCGAATCTTTAATGGCTTTCAACCGCATGTCGTTTTCGGTTACGATCGTGATCTGGTTGGTTTTCTTATCCAGGTCAATAGTGCTTTTTGAATCGTGAAAGTCATAGCGGTTCAGAATTTCCTTCTTGGCGGTATTGATGGCGTTGTCTAGTGTTTGTCCGTCTATTTTACTGACGATATCGAATGATGGCATAATCGGAGTTGTTAATTGTACAAATTTATATTCCTTTACAACAAATGGTATATAAACTTCATGTTAGTTTATTTCAATCTGTTTTGTATGTAAATTGTATATAGTAAAATAGTCGCTATTTAAAGTTTAGTTAATATTAACTTAACAAATAAATAGGCAGTTTTGTAAGCAGGGCTTTACGGGGCCGTATTTATATGGATATTAAAAAGATACCTTTAATCAACAGGGAGATCAGCTGGTTATACTTCAACGACAGAGTTTTACAGGAAGCTTCTGATCCGACGGTCCCGTTAATCGACAGAATACGTTTTTTGGCCATTTTTTCATCCAACCTGGATGAGTTTTACCGCGTACGCGTGGCAACTATGAGCCGCCTGTCCAACCTGAACGAAAAAGCTAAAGAGGTATTGGGTTATAATCCAAAGAAAATACTCAACCAGATAAAGAACGTAGTTGTAAAGCAGGAACGCAAGTTCAATAACCTATACGAGAACATTATTGTAAAGCAGCTTGCCGAAGAAAAGATATTCCTTCTGAACGACAAACAACTCAATGTAACCCGCGGTGCTTTCGTGAAAAACTACTTCCGTGAGCGTTTGCTTGCTACACTGGTACCTATCATGCTTGATGAAGCCCAGGCATTTCCTGAATTGAGGGACAGGGCAATATACTTCTTTGTAAAATTAACAACGGGCAAAAAATCGAGATACGCACTGATCGAGATACCGGATAACCTGTCACGGTTTCTGGTACTGCCGGATACCAATAACCTGAAGTTTATCATTCTGCTGGACGATATAATCAGGTATGCCCTGGAAGATATCTTCTTCATCTTTGATCATGATACTATTGAGGCTTATTCAATCCAGCTAACACGCGATGCGGAGCTCGACCTGGATAAGGAAGTAAGCGAGAAGTTCATCGATGCACTAAGCAAAAGCCTCCAGAAACGGAAGAAAGGCAAGCCGATGCGTTTGCTTTATGATACCGATATGCCGTTGGAAATGGTGACCTACCTTGTAAGTAAAATGGGTATACATGCCGAGAACCTTATTCCGGGAAACCGATATCAGAACTTTAAGAATTTTATCAACTTCCCGAATGTAGGTCGGCCGGAGTTGGAATATACGCCTTATCCGCCATTGCCTGTTGAGGGCCTTTCGTTTGGTAAGAGTTTAATGGGTATGATTGCTCAGAAAGATTACATGGTAAGTACGCCTTACCAGTCGTTTGATTATATCATCCACTTCCTGCGTGAAGCGGCGATCGATCCGAAGGTCAAAGAGATCAGCATTTCGTTGTATCGTGTGGCAAGTAACTCAAGAATTATTCATGCGCTTATCAATGCTGCCAAAAACGGTAAGAAAGTAAACTGTTTGATGGAGCTACGCGCCCGATTTGACGAACAGAATAATATTACTTATAGCAGCAGACTTGAGGAGGAAGGTGTAAATGTGCTGTACGGCATAAGCGGTTATAAAGTGCACTCTAAAATATGTCTGGTTACCCGTACTGAAAAGGGTAAGCCCGTTCATTATGCGTTTCTATCAACCGGTAACTTTAATGAAAGCACTGCTAGGATATATGCCGATCATACTTTATTTACTGCGAACAAAAAATTGACTGATGACCTGGCCGAGGTTTTCAAGGCCTTGAAGCAGAACCAGTTTGCCAAGGGGCTTAAGTATCTGATTGTTTCACCTATCGATTCGCGCCCTGCAATTTATAAGCTGATAGACAACGAGATCAAAAGTGCAAAAGCGGGTAAGCCTGCTTACATGATCCTGAAAATGAACAGCCTTGCTGATGAGCAGATCATTACAAAATTATACCAGGCGAGCAACGCTGGGGTAAAAATCAAGATGATAATCAGGGGGATGTGCTGTTTGGTGCCGGGTGTAAAAGGCTTTAGTGAGAACATTGAAGTGATCAGCATAGTAGATAAATACCTGGAGCATGCGCGGGTGCATATATATTGCAATGGCGGCAAGGAGCTGATTTACCTGACCTCAGCCGATTTTATGACCCGGAATATCGATAACAGGGTGGAGGTTGGCTTCCCGATATATGATGAAGAGTTGAAGAAGGAGATCAGGGAGATGATCAACATCCAATTAGAAGATAATACTAAGGCTCGCGAGATCAACAGCCAGAATAATAATAAATACCACAAAACGCACAGCGATATTCCTTGCCGTGCTCAGATAGACATTTACAACTACCTTAAATACAAGACTTAATACTTTTAAAATTGAGATACGCCGCTATAGATATTGGTTCGAATGCTGTAAGATTGCTTATTGCTGATATTATTGAAAACAACGATTCTGTTTCATTCAAAAAAAATACGCTAGTAAGGGTGCCGTTGCGTTTGGGCGATGATGCCTTCCTGCAACAGTTTATTTCGGAAAGAAAAGCTGCCGACCTGGTGAAAACCATGATCGCATTCCGTAACCTGATGGATGTTTACAAAGTATCTGACTATATGGCTTTCGCAACATCTGCCATGCGTGAGGCTAAGAATGGCGCTGATATTGTAAGAACCATGAAAGAGCAGGCCGATATCGACCTGGAGATAGTTACCGGGCAAAAAGAAGCGAAGATCATTTACACCAACCACGCTGAGCAAAGTATTGATAAGAGCAAAAACTATCTTTATATTGATGTTGGAGGCGGCAGTACCGAATTGTCGTTGTTTACTGAAGGTAAATTAGAGGCTTCCCGGTCGTTCAATATTGGTACAATACGGATATTAGATAATCAGGATAAAGAAGAAACCTGGAACGAAATGCGGGACTTTATCCGGGATCACACCAAACATTTCAAAAGTATTAATGGCATAGGAACAGGTGGAAATATTAACAAACTATACCGTTTATCGGAAGAAAAAAATGCAGCGCCGCTGACCTTTATTAAGTTAAAATCACTTTATAGTTACCTCAACTCTTTTTCGCTAAAGGACCGTATTAACGTGCTGGGCCTCAACCAGGATAGGGCAGACGTGATCATTCCGGCATGTGAAATATACCTCTCGGTAATGAAATGGGCCAATATCAAAGCCATCTATGTTCCGAGCGTAGGATTGGTTGATGGTATCATTCAAATTTTGATCGAAAAAAACTTTTCAAGTAACGATTAAAAATATTTTAAGAAATTGTTTAAAAATTAAAAAACTGTTTATACATTTGTAGTGCCCTCTCATAGGGCATGTTTTTCATAGGTAGATGTAGGGTCGAGTACGTGTATTCGACCCTTTTTTGTGCGCCTGATTTTAATCCGTAGCTTTGTTTCGATGTCAAAAAGAAAAATAGTAGTTGCTATTACGGGTGCCAGCGGCGCTATTTATGCCCAATTATTACTTCAAAAACTGCAACAATTAAGCGCTCAGATTGCCGAAGTTGCTATTGTGATGTCGGATAATGCCAAACAAGTATGGCAATTTGAGTTGGATAATACCGACTACGATAAACTTCCTTATAAAATATACGCTAAGAACGATTTCATGGCGCCATTCGCGTCAGGATCAGCGCGTTTTGATACGATGGTGATTATTCCATGTTCAATGGGAGCACTCAGCCGCATTGCAAGCGGAACATCAGATGATCTGATTGCCCGCTCTGCCGATGTGATCTTGAAAGAACGCCGTAAACTGATCTTAGTAGCCCGTGACACACCACTCAATTTAATCCATATCCGCAATATGGCTGCTATTACAGAAGCTGGTGGGATTGTTTGCCCTGCAGTTCCGTCGTTTTATAGTAAACCAAAAACCATTGAAGAGGTAGCCATGACGGTTGTAAACCGGGTAATCGATCTAATTGGTTTGGATAACGACAGTTACCGCTGGAGCGAATAGATGATGTGGACTGTTTGTCAAAAAGCACCTAATCACTGATCTCTAATCAACTAATCTCTAATTTTCTTACCTTTGCGCCGCAAATGAATAAGAAAGTCGCATTTTATACATTAGGCTGCAAGCTTAATTATTCGGAAACATCAACCATAGGCCGCCTGTTTAACAAGGCCGGTTTCGATACGGTTGATTTTACCGATAAGCCCGATGTATATGTGATCAATACTTGTTCCGTTACCGAAAATGCCGATAAAAAGTGCAAAAAGGTAGTTAAGGAGGCGTTGAAGATTTCACCTAACGCCTATGTGACCATCGTTGGTTGCTATGCGCAGCTTAAACCCAAAGAAATTTCCGAAATACCGGGAGTGGATATGGTTTTGGGCGCTGCAGAGAAATTTCAGATCATCGATCATATTACCGATCTGACCAAACAGCCAAAAGCTTTGGTTTACAATCAGCCAGTATCTGAGGCCAATCAATTTGTTTCTTCTTATTCATTTGGCGACCGTACCCGTACATTCTTAAAAGTGCAGGACGGTTGCGATTATTCATGCTCTTTCTGCACTATTCCGCTTGCACGTGGTGCCAGCCGTAGCGATACTATTCAACATGTATTGGAGCAGGCCCAACAGATTGTTGCTTCCGGCGTAAAAGAAATTGTTCTTACTGGAGTTAATTTGGGTGATTTTGGTATCCGTGATGGTAATCGTGAAGATAAGTTCTTCGATCTGGTAAAAGCACTGGATGAAGTAGAGGGTATAGAAAGAATTCGTATATCATCTATCGAGCCGAATCTGCTGACTGATGAGATCATAGATTTTGTGGCAAAGTCAAAACGTTTTATGCCGCATTTCCATATTCCGTTGCAGTCAGGCAATAATAAAATATTGGGTTTAATGCGTCGCCGGTATAAAAGAGAACTGTATGCCGACAGGGTAGCCAAAATAAAAGAATTAATGCCGGATTGCTGTATTGGTGTGGATGTGATTGTTGGTTTTCCTGGCGAGACCCGCGAGGATTTTATCGATACCTATAATTTCCTGAATGAACTAGATGTGTCTTATCTGCATGTATTCACTTATTCGGAAAGGGAAAATACTCTTGCTGCAGAAATGAATAACCCTGTTCCGGGCTCTACGCGTGCCGATAGAAGCAAAATGCTGCACATATTATCGGATAAAAAACGCCGCGCATTTTATGAGACTCAACTTAATAAAATTGAAAAAGTATTATTTGAAGGCGATATTAAAGACGGCTTTATGCGTGGCTTCACCCGTAACTATGTGAAGGTGAAGGCCAAGTATGATCCTGTGCTGGTGAACGAATTAAAGTCAGTTCATTTAACAAATATTTCATCTGACGGTGATGTGGAGATTACCGAAAGCGAAGAATTATTGGTGCATTAATTTTATATTCGCTGCAAACTAACATCTATGTTTCCAACCCTTAGTTCCCTCATTCAATATTTTACAGGCCTCGATATTCCGTTACCCATCCAAACCTTCGGTTTTTTTGTGGCTTTTGCTTTCCTGGGAGCTTATTGGGCTTTTACACAGGAATTTAAACGTAAAGAAAAGCTGGGCTATGTTCACCCGTTACAACGCACAGTTACAATTGGCGAACCAGCTTCTTCAGGCGAATTGATCGCAAACGGCATATTCGGATTCATTTTAGGTTATAAATTGGTTGACGCTGCTGTTAACTACCATAAGCTTCTGGAAGATACACAAGGATTTATCTTATCCGGGCGAGGTAATTTCATAGGCGGTGTAATCGGTGCGGCCATTTTTGCTTATTGGGCCTATTACGAAAAGAAAAAGCAGGTGTTACCTCAGCCTGTTACTAAGCAAGTAACTGTTCATCCGCACGAATTAATGGGCAGCATATTGCTTTGGTCTGCTATTTTCGGCTTTGCGGGGGCTAAATTGTTCAATGCATTAGAAAACTGGGACCAGTTTATGGCCGACCCTGTGGGTATGCTGATCGGCTTTGCAGGGTTAACCTTTTTTGGTGGTTTAATATGCGGCGGCGCAGCAGTTTTATACATAGCCAATAAAAACGGAGTTAAACCGTTAACTATGCTGGATATCGGAGCACCGGGCATGATGTTATCTTACGGCATTGGCCGTATTGGATGCCAGATGTCGGGCGATGGTGATTGGGGTATTAACAATCTGAACCCTAAGCCACATTGGTTAAGCTGGGCACCGGATTGGATGTGGGGATTCAAATTTCCGCACAATGTGAATGAGGTTGGCGTGAGTATAGCTAATTGTACAGGAAAGTATTGCAAAGAATTACCTGTGCCGGTTTATCCTACATCATTTTACGAATGTATTGTTTGTATACTTCTCTTTTTCTTTTTGTGGAGTATACGCGATAAAATAAAAGCACCAGGCGTAATGTTTGGTATTTATATGATCCTGGCGGGAGTGGAGCGTTTCCTTATTGAGCTGATCAGGGTCAATACAAAATATCATATTGGCGGATTAGAATTTACGCAAGCTGAGTTAATTTCAGTTATATTAGTACTAGGAGGAATAATTTTGATAGCCGTAGCTAAACGAAATTCAAAACAATTGACCACAACAGCGAATGGTTAGCCAGGTTTTACAACACAGACTGGTAAAAAACCAGGTTTTCAGATTTGTATTTTCAGCCGGAGTTGGTTTTTTGGTAGATATTTCCGCTTTTTATCTGTTGTATCATAATTTGCTAAGCCAGCATACTTACCGGGTATTTTCGTTTACCGTTCGTAATTTCTCGCTTTCACTGGCTATTTCATTTTTCCTTGGTGTGGTCGTTAATTTCCTGATCACTAAGTTTTTGGTCTTTCACGAATCCCAAACCAAATCATCTAAACAGTTCATGAGGTTTGTTTTGGTGGCTATCATTGGTTTTTTTGCCAATCTGACCGTGGTTAAGTTCCTGATACAGGATATGGACGTTTATCCGCCTTATGCCCGTGTAATCGCAGCGTTAAGTTTATTTTTCGCCAGCTATTTTATACATAAGGTATTCTCGTTCAGCCTATCTTTGCGGCATGCATCTTGAAAAACTAACTCACGAAGTAATTCGTGTTGCCAAACAGGCTGGAGACTTCATCCGGCAGGAACGTAAAAGCTTTGATCCAAATAAAATAGAATATAAAGGTCTGAACGACCTGGTATCTTACGTGGATAAAACCGCCGAGAAGATTATCGTAACCGAACTGGAAAAAGCTTTGCCTGAAGCAGGCTTTATCACTGAAGAAAAAACTACCACCAAAATAGGCGATCGTTATAACTGGATCATCGATCCATTGGACGGCACCACTAATTTTATACATGGAGTTCCAAGCTTTTCCGTAAGTATAGCACTGAAAGAGTATGATGAATTGATATTGGGCGTAGTTTATGAAATCAATCTCGACGAGTGTTTTTATGCCTGGAAAGGTGCACCTGCTTATTTGAACGGTAAAGAAATTCATGTAAGCAATAACCCAACTGTAGGCGGTAGCTTGATAGCAACCGGATTCCCTTATTATGACTTTGAAAAGCAACCGGCATATATCGCTCTATTTACTGAACTGATGAAAAGCTGTCACGGTTTGAGACGATTAGGTTCGGCAGCTGTGGACTTGGCTTATACAGCTTGTGGCAGATTTGAGGCATTTTATGAATACAATTTAAATCCCTGGGATATTGCAGCCGGTGTTGTGATTGTTAGGCAAGCCGGGGGAAACGTTGTTAATTACCATGGGGGCGATGAAGTGCTTAATTCCCGTCAGCTATTGGCAACCAACGGCAAGATAACAGAAGAGATGCTGGAGATTATTCAGAAATACTTTAATTAATAAAGCACGAATTACTCGAATTGATTCGAATGGCACTAATTAAAAGCAAATTGCACGAATAAATTCTATTTAGAACTCAATTCGTGCAATTCGATATAATTAGAGAAATTCGTGTTAATCACATAGCTTCCGAAACCACCTCGGTAACTTCAGGAACCATTCTTTTTAACAAGTTTTCGATACCTGCCTTAAGGGTAACAGTAGATGATGGGCAGCCGCTGCATGAACCGCGAAGTTCAACAGTTACTACACCATCAGTAAATGATTTATAGGCAATAGCACCGCCATCCTGCTCCACAGCCGGGCGAACGTAATCCTGTAATATCTGTTGTATTTTGATCTCTGCCTCAGTGCCTTCAAACTCTACTTCCTGTTGTTCTTCGATCTGAACCTTGTATTCAGCTTCAACCGCACCTTTTACAAATTCTTTAACAATTGGCTCCAGGTCGTTCCAGTCGCTGCCTTCAGTTTTGGTTACTGTAACAAAGTTGCTGGCAAAGAAAACACCGTTTACAAACGAGAATTTATATAACTCTTTTGCAAAAGGTGAATGTTCGGCACTTTCCTTTGTAGGATAATCAACACTGCCATTTATCAGCAACTTGTTCACGATGAACTTCATAGTTGCCGGGTTTGGAGTCGATTCAGTATATACGTTGATGTTCATTTTAATTCTAAATTAATGGATAACAAAGTTAGATAGCTTTTTGATTACTTTCAATAGGCTGAGTTGTTATGACTGCACTATGACTATCTAAATACCAGTGTAACTAGATGGACTAATTTTCTTAATCTCTTCTTTTATATCATTACTTACCTGCAAGGTCTCGACAAACTCTGCTATAGTTTCAGCATTGATGGCGGCGTTTGTGCGGGTCAATTCCTTTAAAGCCTCATAAGGATTAGGATAACCTTCACGGCGTAAAATAGTTTGTATCGCTTCTGCTACTACTGCCCAGTTCGCCTCAAGGTGTGCGTTGATCACTGGTTCGTTTAGTAGTAATTTATTTAAACCCTTTACGGTCGATTTAATCGCGATCAATGTATGTGCAACCGGAACGCCAATGTTGCGCAGTACGGTAGAGTCGGTCAAATCACGTTGCAAACGGGAGATAGGCAGTTTACCAGCCAAGTGCTCAAACAATGCATTGGCGATACCCAAATTACCTTCCGAATTTTCAAAATCGATCGGGTTTACCTTGTGCGGCATAGCTGATGATCCCACTTCTCCGGCTTTTATTTTCTGCTTGAAGTAGTTCATGGAGATATATGACCAGACATCCCTGTCCAGATCGATCAGGATATTGTTGATCCTCTTTAATGCATCACATTGTGCAGCAAAATTGTCGTAATGTTCAATCTGGGTAGTGTACTGTGAGCGGCTAAGACCTAATATATCATTCACAAAATGATCACCGAATTTTTTCCATTCGATCTCAGGGTAGGCGATATTATGTGCATTATAATTACCGGTAGCTCCTCCAAATTTTGCTGAATGAGGCACTTGCTTTAACAAATGAAGCTGATTCTCCAAACGCTCGATAAATACCTGGATCTCTTTTCCCAAGCGTGTTGGGGATGCTGGTTGACCATGTGTATGCGCCAACATAGGCAATTGGGCCCATTCAACCGCATAGCTTTTTAAAATGTCAATCAGTTCTGTGATTGCAGGCAAATAAGCCTCATCAATAGCCAGTTTAAAGCTATAAGGGATGGAGGTGTTATTAATATCTTGTGAGGTAAGCCCGAAATGAATGAACTCTTTATACTTTTCAAGACCCAGCTTATCAAACTCTTTTTTGATGAAATATTCAACAGCTTTTACATCGTGATTGGTGATCTTTTCTATGTCCTTTATACTCTGCGCATCATTTTCTGAAAAATTCCTATAGATGTCGCGTAACTTTTCTGATACTTTTTTATCAAAATCCCGAAGCTGAGGCAAAGGATATTCGCATAGGGCTATGAAATATTCGATTTCAACAAATACCCTGTATTTGATGAGCGCATATTCTGAAAAGTAACCGGCCAATCCGGCTGTTGTATTGCGGTACCGGCCATCAATAGGAGAGATTGCCGAAAGCGGTGTAAGCGTCATGTAGTGCTAATTTTCGGCAAAGGTACGAAATCGGTTTGCAGTTTCCAGTCGACAGTTTGCAAACTGCGAACTCAAAACTGCAAACTGAGCAAATGTCTGGGAAACGTCATTTATTAAGGAAACTTTGAAATCAAAAAATGTTTCCATAGTTTTGACCTATTAAGTCAATGAGTCAAACAGAGAGAATAATATCAGGCGGTGAGGAGCTTTTTTTAAAAGCAGGGATCAAGAGCGTCACGATGGATGATATCGCCAAACACCTGGGAATGTCAAAAAAGACGATCTACCAGTTTTTTAAAGATAAAAACGAACTGGTGATAGCCCTGGTTCAGAAAAAGTTAAAGGAAGATGAGGACCAGATGGAGGAGATCGTGAGCAAATCTGGTAATGTGATAGAAGGGATGATCAATATGATGAAATGCTCGGAAGACATTTTCTCAAGGATCAATCCAATAGTGATACACGATATGCAGAAATATCATCCTGACGCATGGAAGCAGTTTCAGAACTTCAAATCAGGGGTGATAGTTCAAACACTGGAAGAACTTTTAAAAAAAGGGATTGAGCAGGGTTATATAAGGCCCGATATTGACGTAAAGGTAATTGCAAGAATGAGGATGATACAGGTAGAGATGGGTTTTAATACCGCTATTTTCCCGCATTCGGAGTTCAATGTATGGAAAGTGCAGCAGCAATTTTTGGAGCATTTTAATTACGGCGTTTGTACGCTGGAAGGATATAAGTTATTGGATGAATACAGAACGCTGCACGAACAAATAAATTAATTAAAGTTATTGACATACGGCTGTCACACAGGTTTTAAACTTTTGTAATGCAAACAAAAACGAATAAACACAACTCACTATATATTATGAAACATCTATTTGTATTTATGCTGCTTCTGTCAGGCCTAACTTTAACCAGTTATGCCCAGCAGACTGCTCCGCCGCCTGCAACGGTACATAATTTCTCGCTGCAGGACTGTATCAATTATGCTTATGAACACCAGGATACCGTAAAAAATGCCGCACTGGATATAAAAAGCGCTGAATATAAAGTAAAGGAAACAACGGGTATTGGTTTGCCGCAGATCAATGGCTCCGCGAGCTTCCAGGATTATCTTAAAAGCCCTTCAATTCTGTTTCCTAATTTTATTTCACCAGCTGTTTACCAGGTGTTGATTGATCAGAAAATAAAAGATGGTAATGGGCAGACCATCACCAAAATACCGGATGGGGCAGGTGGTTACCAATCGGTGAGTTTCACTCAAAAATATAATTCAGCATTGGGCCTTACATTAAATCAAATATTATTTGATGGCAGCTACCTTGTTGGCTTAAAGGCTTCACGTACTTATAAGGAGCTTTCACAACGCAGTTACACACGCTCAAAAATTGATGCCAGGGTAAATGTTACAAAAGCTTATTACCAGGTTTTGGTAAGCAATGAGCAGATAAAATTACTTGACGCGGATTTAGCTCAGCTTAAGCAACAGGTTGATCAGACAGTTGCACAAAATAAGCAGGGCTTTGTAGAGCAGATTGATGTACAGCGTATACAAGTGCAGTATAATAATCTGGCTACAACCCGGGAAAATACAGTTAACCTTCTGGTGTTGAACTATCAGATGCTGAAATTTCAGATGGGAATGCCTGTGAACGAAAACCTGGGACTTACTGATAAACTTGAAAATATTAGCCTGGCTGATAATGTTGCAGATAAAGGAGACACCACATTCTATCATAATCGAGTTGAATATGGGTTATTAGAAACCAATTTAAAATTAAATGAGCTTGATGTTAAATTAAAAAAGTCACATTTTTTACCAACCTTATCTGGTATTGCAAGCTCTTCTGTCCAATATCAGGATAATTCATTCAGTCATTTGTTTTCTACAAGCTACCCATCAACCTATATTGGTTTAAGCTTGAATGTGCCAATTTTTAGTGGCGGACAAAGGATCAATCAATTAAGACAATCAAAAATTGCTGTTCAAAAATCGCAGAATGATCTGGACAATGCTAAAAACGCAATCCTGTTCCAGGCAAGTGCCGCTCAAATTAATTATACCAACGGTTTGAAATCTTTGGAAAATCAAAAAGAAAACCAAAAACTGGCACAGGAAGTACTTCGGGTTTCCAAAATCAAATACGGACAGGGAGTAGGCTCCAGCATTGAAGTTACACAAGCACAAACCGATCTTGAAACTGCAGATAATAAATATATACAAAGCTTGTATGATGCCCTGGTTAGCAAAGTTGACCTTGACAAGGCTTACGGAAAAATTCAATAAACAATCACAACAGACACAGACATAAAGACATGAAAAAACTATTATACATACCGGCAATTTTGATACTTGCTGCTTGCGGTAATAACAAACCTAAAGACAAAAAAGCCGAACTGGCTGATCTGAAAAAACAGCAAGCTGAATTAAATGATAAGGTTACCAAACTACAAACCGAGGTTGGCGGCAACGATTCGACCAAGAGCACAGACGTGAGCGTGGTAACTGTTAAAAAACAACCATTTACCAATTATGTACAATTACAGGGTAGTATTGATGCCCAGGAAAACGTTACAGCCTATCCGCAGGCTGCTGCGGCTATTACTGCAATTTACGTGAAGGTTGGTGACCATGTAAGCAAGGGGCAAATACTGGCGCAATTGGATAACAGCGTGTTAAAACAAAATATTGCTCAGTACCAGGCTCAAGCCGATTTAGCTAAGACAGTGTTTGATCGCCAGAAAAACCTTTGGGATCAAAAAATAGGTACCGAGGTACAATACCTCCAGGCAAAAGCCAATATGGAAGCTAATCAAAGACAAGTCGGCTCTCTTAAACAGCAGGCTGATCTGTATCGTATTGTTTCGCCTATTAATGGCTCAATTGACCAGATGGATCTGAAACTTGGTGCTATTATGCAGCCTGGACAAGGTGGCATCCGCATAGTTAATGCCGATCTTTTGAAAGTAAAAGCAAATGTGCCGGAATCCTATTCAGGTCGCATAAACCAGGGCGATAATGTAAAGGTTGTGGTTCCAGATGCGGGTGATTCGGTAATGGCCAAAGTAACTTTTGCTGCAAAAGCGATTGACGCTGCATCACGCAGTTTTGCTATTGAAGTAAAGTTACCGGCACGTAAAACTCTTCGTCCTAATATGACTGTTGTATTAAAAGTAGCTGATTATTCATCAAGTGATGCGGTGACTGTACCTGTAAATGCGATTCAGCGCTCTGAAGCAGGTAGCTTTGTTTTCCTTGATCAGAATAACGCAGCCAAAAAAGTAGCTGTAACATTGGGAGCAACTTACGGGGGTATTACTGAGATCAAGTCGGGTCTTAAAGGTGGCGAACAACTTATTAACCAGGGTGCAAGCGAAGTTGAAGATGGTGATAAGATAAAAGTTGTTCAGTCTGATAATCAATAATTCATAAAACGGTCTGGATATGAAAGATACTGGAAAAGAATTTGGCCCCTCAAGTTGGGCAATAGATAATAAAACAGCGATTTACGTCGCCCTGGCATTGATCACTATATTAGGTATAGTGAGCTATATGAGGCTGCCGAAGGAAAACTTTCCTGATATTGCCCAATCAAAGGTTTTTGTGACAACCATTTATAACGGACAATCGCCGCAAAACATCGAAATGCTGGTGACCCGTCAGTTAGAAAAACAGCTGAAATCACTGAAAGGGTTAAAGAAAGTTACATCCAACTCGATGCCTAACGTGTCGTCAATTACTTGCGAATTTAACGCTGATGTAAAGATCCGTGACGCTAAGCAGGACGTTAAAGAAGCAGTAGATAAAGCCCAGCAGGACCTTCCACAGAGCGATAAGAACTTGCTGGCATCACAAATAACAGATATTAACGTAGCTGACCTGCCGATCCTGTATATTAACATTTCGGGCAACTATGATCTGAAGAAGCTGAAAGAGTACGCGGATAATCTGAAGAATGATATCGAAAGTATGAAAGAGATATCAAAGGTTGACGAAATTGGTGCACTTACCCCACAGATACAGATCAATGTAGATATTGATAAGGCAACTGCAGCACAGATAAGCTATTCGGATATTACGCAGGCGATAGGTAACGAAAATATTATTTCATCTGCAGGTACCATTACTACAGGTAGTATACAACGCACGATCGATATCCGCCAGGATTTTAAAAGCGCCGATGAAGTTGCCGCAATGGTAATTCGTAACCCGACGGGTAAAGCTGTTTACCTGCGTGATATTGCAGAGGTTAAAGACGGTTTTGCAGATGCTGATAGCTATGCACGTTTAAAAATCCCATCCGATCCAAACTTTAAGAGTGTTATTACTTTGAACGTAAGTAAACGTACAGGCGAAAACCTGATTGAGACATCGGATAAGATCAACCAGATGATCAAAGATAAACAGAAGACTATTTTCCCTAAAGGGCTGGATATTACTGTTACCGGCGATCAGAGCGACAAAACCCGCTCTACGCTGAATGATCTGATTAATACCATCGTTATCGGTTTTATCCTGGTTACTATCATCCTGATGTTCTTTATGGGCACTACCAATGCCATTTTCGTGGCATTATCAGTTCCGTTATCGTGTTTTGTAGCCTTCCTGGTGATGCCGGCTATAGGCTTTACGTTGAACATGATCGTATTGTTCTCGTTCCTGTTAGCATTGGGCATAGTGGTTGACGATGCCATTGTGGTAATCGAAAATACGCACCGTATTTTTGCCAATGGAAAAGTGCCCATCAAGCAAGCTGCTAAAATAGCCGCGGGTGAGGTATTCATGCCCGTATTGTCAGGTACGCTGACTACACTTGCTCCGTTTGTGCCATTGGCTTTCTGGAACAGTTTGATCGGGCATTTTATGTTCTTCCTGCCAATTACGCTGATCATAACATTACTGGCCTCATTAGTGGTGGCGTATATATTCAACCCGGTTTTTGCTGTCGATTTTATGAAACCGCATCATGATGGTGAGCACGACAATCCTAAGTTTGATAAGAAAGTTGTCCGTGCTATGATATACATGGGAATCGCTGCGGTAGTCGGTTATTTGATAAATCGCGGTGTGGGCAATTTCGTTGTGTTCGCAGCATTACTTTACTTGCTGAATCATTTCGTGTTATTACGGGTTATTGATCGTTTCCAGAAAAAAGCGTGGCCAAGATTTCAGACATGGTATGCCAAGAGGCTGGAATGGGCTGTACACCGCCCGATAACCATATTGGTGAGTATGTTTATGCTGTTTATCCTGACTATAGGTTTTACGATCGTAAGGGCACCTAAAGTAGAGTTTTTCCCATCCGGTGATCCTAACTTTGTATATGTATACATGACCTTACCTATTGGTACAGATCAGGCCTATACCGACAATGTAACCCGTGAACTGGAAAAACGAGTTGCTAAAGTTGTTGAACCCGACAAGGATATTGTTACGTCCATTATATCTAACGTAGAAACAAGTGTTACCGACCCGACTGATGAAGACCAGGGTAAATACACTAATAAGTCGAAAGTCACAGTTGCATTTGCAGAATTCAGCAAACGTAACGGCAAGGATACCAAAAAGATATTGGCTAATATCCGTAAAGCTGTGGGCGGTATACCTGGAGCGACTGTAGCGGTTAACCAGGAAAATGCTGGTCCACCGGTACAAAAGGATATCAGTATCGAGGTTGCAGGAGATAATTTAGATACGCTTGTACACGTTACCGACAGGCTGAAAAAATTTATTGACCGTCAAAATATTGCAGGTATAGAAGGGCTTGTTCCCGACGTACAGAATGATAAGCCTCAAATGTTGATCGCTGTTGATCGTGAGCGTGCTAATCGTGAAGGTATCAATAGTCAGCAGGTTACGCAGGCGCTTTTCACTACTATTTATGGTGCAGAGGTTACTGACTTCAGAAATACGACTGAAGATAAATACAAGATCGTTGTTCGCGGCGAAAAAGCACAGCGCGATGACATTGATGCAATCCGTAACCTGAAAATGACCTATCGTGATCTTGCAACAGGTGGACAGATACGCCAGGTGCCGATCTCGGCCTTTTCAGATGTGAAGTATGCAAATACATTTTCAAATATCAAACACAAACAGCAACGAAGGGTGATAACCCTTAACTCTAATGCAATTAAGCCATTTACGCCGACAGAAGTGAATGCTAATATACAAACTGCTATCAAACAGTTTCACCTGCCAGATGGTGTAAGCATACGGATGGGTGGTGGTCAGGAAGATCAGACTGAAGCGGCAACCTTCCTGGGTACAGCATTAGTTATTTCCTTTGGTTTGATATTGCTGATCCTGATGCTGCAATTCAACTCAGTTGGTAAAACGTTTATCATCCTGAGCGAGATATTCTTTAGCATTATAGGTGTGTTCCTTGGTCTCTCCGTTTTTGGTATGACGATCTCTATCGTTATGACTGGTGTAGGTATCATCGCGCTGGCCGGTGTGGTTGTGCGAAACGGTATCTTGCTGGTTGAGTTTACAGATATGCTGATTGCAGAAGGCGCAAACCTGCATGATGCAGTAGTTGAAGCTGCCCGTACACGTATGACCCCGGTATTGCTGACTGCAACAGCAGCTATACTTGGTTTGATACCGCTGGCAGTAGGTTTCAATATTGACTTTGCAGGATTATTTTCCAGCTTTAAACCGCATATTTTCTTTGGTGGTGACAATGTTGCCTTCTGGGGTCCGTTATCATGGACAATGATTTTCGGCTTAGGCTTTGCGACCATTATTACGTTAATACTGGTACCATGTATGTATATCATACGCGTACGCATGAAAAACAGGTTGTTTGGCAAGAAGGAAAATGAAATGAAAGTTCTGGAACCTGAATTAGCCGATGTATAACAATAATCAAACCAATATATAATGACAAAGCTGCTCTCATTTTAGGGCAGCTTTTTTTGTTTTAAAATTTTAATGAGACAAATAAGAACTTCTTAAACTGACTTAGGTTGTAATGATATGGAAACAGAATCATCACGATCATTATGGCAATCCATGGCGCTGGGGCTTATAGCAGGCATGAGATGCGCATCAGCAGGTGCAATTGCCTCGAATATATCAAGACAAGCGAAGCCAACTGAAGACGGTAATAAATTTATTAAGTTCATACATTCCGATACATTTAATACCACATTAAATATAGCCGCGGTAGGAGAGCTGGTAGCTGACAAATTACCATTTGTACCCGCGAGAACTGCGCCTGCAGGTTTAGCAGCCCGGGTAGTGTCGGGAGGATTGTCAGGTGCGGCAGTGGCCAGGGTTAATGGAAGCAGGAATGTTACTTTATATGCACTATTAGGTTCGGCAGTAGCAATATCAGCAACGTATGGCTTTTATCATCTCAGAAAAGCTGCTGGTGATAAAACAGGGATTGCCGATCCTGTGATAGCGCTTATTGAAGATGCAGTTGTCGTCGGGGTTGGATTAGCTTTGGTAAAAACATCAAAATAGTCATTGTGTAAAAATGACATTGTAATGTTGGATTTTTTGATAGATTTGTTTGAAAAGTCAAGATTTGTCTACCTAACATTTAATAATTGATGGGAGTAATAAGCGAACAACAGGATATAAAGAGAGAAAAGATTTTAGAGGCAGCTTATGAGCAATTTTTGCATTACGGTTACTCCAAAACCACGATGAATGAAATTGCCGGTTCATTATCCCTGTCCAAAGCTTTATTATATTATTACTTTCCTGATAAAAGTCAGCTGTACATAGCGGTAACGCGCAAGCTTGCCGGTGATTATTTGAAAACATTACAGGATAACATCAGTAAGACTGCAGACTTGAAAGAAGCTTTTGTTTTTCAGATCGACAACCATCATAATTTCATACTAAACAATTATAACTTCTTCGATTATTTCAGACTGAACGAGCAAAACATGCCCGATGCGATATGGGAAATTGTTGACGAAATCCGCCAGGCTGAAATGAACCTTCTTGGCGATGCCGTTATCGCAGAAGCAGAACGCGGTAAAATAAAACCTGTAAATAATCCCCGCGAAATTGTAGGATTACTACTTGATGCATTGCATGGTGTTAGGGTAGGAACAGCTGCTTACAATAAAAAGAATAGCTTTCCGAAAAAGGAACATCTCGAAGAAATTCATAATAAACGCCTGATGCTGATTGATATTTTTATCAAGGGTTTAAAGTACTGAGCTACTGTCACCTCGGGGTCAAAATGCCATTAACAACAAATTAACGCCTGCTTAATTTAGTATATTTGACTAATTAAATTATTTAGTCAATAATTATCTACTATATATAGTTATTAAAAGAGACTTCTAAGTTTAGAGGTGATTGTTTTAGAGTGATTGAAGCATCCCGGTGATTCCGGGGTGCTTTTTTCTTTTAGATCAATCCTTAATGAGGCTGACCATCTTCCATCTCTTTTGATTTAAGGCATCGCCGCCAAAGAATTGTAAAGTGATAACAAACGACGTTACTGTGTTATGCCCGCTTTCGTCCTTCGACTCTAAATAGGATTTTATGGTATATGTAGAGTCTGGTTTCTGGTTAAATTGATAGCCTGTGTCCGGAAAAACGATATTGGAGGTTTTTACGTTTTGTTTTACAAATTGCTTAGCTATAGTATAAACCTCGTCGTTTTTTGGAGGGTTATTAACTACCTGCCTGGTGTTGCTGCCGTTAAGCGCAAATCCTATAATGATTCCGGCAAAAAAGACAGAAAGTATGATCAGGAATATGATCAGCTTGTTGGCAAATTTCTTTTTTTGCTGTTGGTTGTTAACGTAGCTTTTTGACATTAGTAAAACTCATAACAACGTCTTGCACCTTCAAATCGTCCTGGTGATCCACCACCATCGCCTGAAGGCAAAGTCGTTTCGTATCCTATACTTCCTTCGGTACTACCTGCGGTATTACCATAGGTAAGGCCCTGGGCCGCTGCATCATGGCTAAAACCAAAACGCAGTTTCTCGCCGCCATCCTTGTTAATAAACAAGTCAAATATAAGAGATAAAACGACAGCACTAGGCCCTGTTTGTGCACCGCTTCGATAAGAAAGTCCAACATTTACCCCGCGACGCTTGTATTGCATCCCAATACTGTAGGATTGAAACTGATCCTGACGATAATAAACGACCGATGGGATGATATAAGTTTTATCATCATCGTCCATATTTTCAAAAGGATCCAGGTTAAGTCTGTAACTGACATTGGTATTTATTCTCATGGGCAACTTGGCGGGCAAACCTGTGAACGACTCGTTGGGCTGATTAATATGCTGTAAAGCCACACCGATATTAAATTCGCCGATTACCAGGTTGGTGCCGATACCTGTATCGAAATAAAATTTATTATTAAATGGCAGACTGGTGGCTGCTGAAGTTGAACCCGGTATTACACCTATCGTGGGATCCAGTTGATCATCGAAGATAAGTTTGCTGTAATCTATCTTCCTTTGCGTAAAACCTGCCTGCAAGCCGAACGAAAGCACGAAATCCTCTGAACCGATACTATAAGAGTAAAGGCCTGACAAATTACTCTTGTCAAGGTATGCTGTACCCTCGCTGCTGCGGGTGAACAATAAGCCTATACCACCGCCAAAACGGGGGATATTCATATCGATAGAGCCCGAAACATATGATAACGTACCCGGCACAGCTGTCCATTGATTACGATAGATCAGGTTCATCCGCAGGTCGGCCTTAAACTGACCAGTAAGGGCAGGGTTAAGGTACAAGGGTGAATTAAAGAATTGAGAGTACAGGTGATCTTGTGCGAAACTTGTAAAGCTTTGCACAAGTACTATCAGAAGCACCAACCACCGCGTAACCAATTTATTCTTCACCTTGTATTCGTGTATTATCTTATTAAATGTATAGCCCCTGTTTTGCTTGGTGATGAATTATGGTATGACATTCCTTTCCATTCTTCGCCGTTTAAAAGCGTGGCACTTATTTGCCATATGTAAACACCCTGTTCTACAATCCTGCCTTTGTATGTGCCATCCCAACCTTCAACAGGCGCGCCGTTGTTATCAAGCTTAGTAGTTTGCCAAACCAACTGACCAAAATTGTTGAATATCTGCATACGCCATGTTTTCATCCCGAATCCTTTTGCAATGAATGTATTCAGGTTTTTATCCGAGCTAGCTGGAATAAACGCATTTGGCAAAAATAAGTTACCCTTAAACGTAATATTTATGCTCTGCGAGGTCACGCCTGAGCAATCTGTGCCCGGTGTAGTTGCTGTCAGTGTAACCGTAAATGGTGCCTTGCTGAAATCAAAGTGATGGGTAGCAGGTATATAAGATGGGTCAAAAGTAGAACCATCGCCGAAATCCCATTTATAAACTAATGACGATGCCGGAATATTTGCTACATCAGGAGTTGTATTATTGAAAGTCACATTGAAATTCTGATCAGCAGTCCAGGTAAATGTTGGAGCCGGAATAGGATAAACCGTAAACTGTTTCAATGCTGACGCCGGCGCATCACCGCAACCTGTATTGCCTGCTGTAATCGATACATAGTAAACACCGGTAGCAGTAGGCGTATAGTTCATGTCTCCGGTTCCGGCAGGCATAGTCAGTATCGGTTTTTGATTAGAGTCATATATAGTGATGGTAAACCTGTCGCCGCCGGTTGAAATATTCTGGAATGTTACCGGGCTACCGATACAAACAGAATTTACATCACCTTTAATCTGTATTTGTGATACCAATGATGATGGCGAAACAGGTATGTTAACAGATGGCGCAGTGGTCTGGTTACCGCAATTATCTGTTACCGTCATGTACATAGAGTAGAATGTTTGCTGAGTAACCGTCATCGGCGCGAATACAGCGTCCCGTTTATCAGGGTACGTTAGGTGCTGTACTACGTTCCCGCTGGCATCCTTCAGGTAAAAATCATACTGCGCATTGTTACCTGGCGATAAATTCTGTGCAGAAAGTGTAAACGTACCGCAGGCAGATGCCTGAGCAGGGTTGAAACTTGCAACAGGTGACAAAGAGCTAACTTTTACATAAGCTACGTAAGGTGCCTGGTTACCGCAATTGCTTGTTGGCGTTAAGGTGATCTTATAAGTAGCTTCAGTGCCGTCGTTTGATGGCTGGAAGGTGTGTGCCGGTGGATTGATTGCAGTTACCTCAGGCGAACCATCACCAAAATCCCAAACAAATGTACCAGATGGTGTTGGGGTAGAGGTATTGGTAAACGTTACTACCAACGGTCCGCAACCTTTGCTTTGATCCATGGCAAAACTTGGCGTGATATCAGAAGACACCCCGATGGTAATCTCAGAGAATGTACCACCGCATGGTGGCAGACCTTTTATCGTCCAGGTAAATTTATAAACGTTGCCGCCGGTCATTCCTGTAACCGATGTGGTGTAATTATTCGGATCGACAATAGTTACTGCCGGGCCCCCGGTTTGTGTCCAGGTACCAACAAATGTTCCGGGATTATTACCCTTTAATATTGTACTGGTCTGATTACATAAATTGTAAGGTTGTCCCGCATCAGCAATCGGCGTTTGTGGGTTGACGGTAATTATTGTCGGTGTTGAGAACACATCCGGACAAGTGAGACTGTTATGCACAACGGCCCTGTATTGAGTTGTTTGTGTCAGATTTAAAAATGATTGTACCGTAGTTGTATTGGCAATTGGCTGCCAGGTATTGCCGTTATCAACAGAAAACTCCCACCTTGCTACCGAGCCAAACTGACCTGCCAGGTGAATTTGCCCGCTATTTCCGCCATAACAAACTGTTTCATCGCTTGATGTAGTGCCTGCAATAGGAGCTTTATCGATAGTGATGACAACATCGTCATGTGTAGGTGGACAGGCGGCTGTATTGGTGATCGACCAACGGAAAGTATACGTACCCGGCATTAAACCGCTTACTACTGCGTTTGGACTGGTAGGGTCAGAGAAAGTAGGCAGTGATGGCCCGGTTACCATGGTCCATTGACCGGTATTTGATACCGGTGGAGTGTTACCCTGAAGTGTATAAGCAGCTGCGTTACAAACTTCATCATCCGGGCCTGCATTAGCAGCAACCGGTGGTACATCTACAGTAATTGTTGTTACGGTAGATGGTACATCAGGACATACGCCATTGTGCACCATAGCGCGATACTGTGTAGTCTGGGTCAGGTTATTGTAGGTGATCGAGGTGCTGGTGCTGGCTATTGGCTGCCATGAAGCCCCATTATCAATAGATGATTCCCAGCGAACAATATTACCTGATTGGCCGGCAAGTGTTATCGGCCCTGAGTTGCTGCCCTGGCAAACTGTTGCGTCGCTCGAAGTTGTACCACCAACAGGTGCCGGATCTATTGTGATCGTAACATTATCATGAGTTGATGGGCAGGCTGCGGTATTGCTAATCGTCCACTGGAATACATAAACTCCTGGTACTAGTCCGGTCACAACAGCATTCGGCTTTGTATCATCCGAGAAGACAGCCGTTGACGGACCGCTTACCATTGTCCATTTACCGGTATTTGGTGCAGGATTATTACCCTGAAGTGTATAAGTGTTTGTGCTGCAAATTTCCTGGTTTGGCCCTGCGATTGCTGCAATAGGAGGTTGGTCGACAGTAATGGTAGTTACCGAAGATGGCACATCCGGACATACGCCATTATGCAACCACGCCCTGTATTGTGTGGTTTGAGTTAAGTTCGAATAGGTAAGTGTAGTAGAGGCATTAGCAATTATCTGCCATGTGCCGCCATTATCTACCGATGATTCCCAGCGAACAACAGAGCCAAATTGCCCTGCAAGTGTAATAGGAGCACCATTATTACCCGCGCAAACTGTTGCATCACTTGTGGTATTGCCGCCTACAGGCGCTTTATCGATAGTGATAGTCACGTCATCGTGAGTCGGAGTACAGGCAGCTGTATTGCTGATTGTCCAACGGAACACATAAACTCCGGGTACCAATCCGGTTATTACCGCATTAGCCTTAGTATCATCCGAGAAAATTGCTGCAGAAGGGCCGCTTACCATGGTCCATTTACCATTATTTGGAGCCGGATTATTTCCTTGAAGCGTGTAAGCGCTTGGGCTACAAACCTCATCATTCGGTCCTGCAATAGCAGCGATAGGGGGTTGATCAACCGTAATAGTGGTTATTGACGACGGCACATCAGGACAAATACCATTATGCAGCCAAACCCTGTATTGTGTGGTTTGTGTTAAATTCGAATACACATAGTTAGCAGTGGTGTTAGCTATCGTTTGCCATGAAGTACCATTGTCTATAGATGATTCCCAACGCACAATTGTGCCAAACTGACCTGTAAGCGTTATCAAGCCGGCATTTGTACCGGCACAAACTGTTGCATCACTTGACGTAGAACCTCCCACTGGCGCCTGATCAATAGTGATGGTCACATCATCATGAGTTGGAGGACATGCAGCAGTATTAGTAATTGTCCAGCGGAATACATATACGCCGGTTACTAAACCTGTTGCTACCGCATTTGGACTTGTTGCATTAGTGAACGAAGCAGTAGAAGGGCCGCTAACCATTGTCCAGGTACCGGTACCAGGCGCAGGGTTGTTACCTTGTAATGTATAAGTTGATGAGCCGCAAACCTCGTTATCAGGTCCTGCAACTGCAGCAATAGGTGGCTGATCAACAGTGATGGTAGTTATTGATGAACGAACATCAGGACAAACGCCATTGTGCAGTACAACACGGTATTTAGTAGTCTGCGTTAAGTTGGAATAATTTAAAGTAACACTTGTATTAAATATCGGCTGCCATGTTGCACCATTATCGATTGAAGATTCCCACCTAACGATAGTACCAAACTGCCCTGCAAGTGTAATAGGGCCGCCATTGCTGCCTGAACAAACCGTTGCATCGCTGCTGGTAGTGCCGCCTATTGGTGCTTTATCAATAATAATGGTAACATTATTCGCGCTAGGCGGGCAGGCGGTGGTGTTAGTAATTGTCCAGCGGAATACGTAGGTGCCAGGTACCAGGCCTGTTAACACCGCGTTTGGATTGGTATCGTCAGAGAAGGTCGGCGCTAGCGGTCCGCTCACCATTGTCCATTTACCTGTACTTGGTGATGGGTTATTACCTTGTAACGTGTATGTATTGGTGCTGCATATCTCGTCATTAGGTCCGGGGTTTGATGCAGTTGGCGGAGGATCAACAGTAATTGTTGTTATGGTTGATGAGGCATCCGGACAGGTACTTGAATTATGCAAAATAGCCCTGTACTGAGTTGTTTGGGTCAGATTTAAATAACTCTGACTAGTGCTGATATTGGCAATAGTCTGCCATGTAGCACCATTGTCTATTGATGACTCCCAATGTAATATGGTACCAAACTGCCCTGTAAGTGTTACTACTCCATTATTTGTTCCGGAGCAAACATGTGTGTCACTCAGGGTAGTTCCGCCAACCGGAGCTTTGTCGATTATAATATTAACTGAACTTGAAGTCGATGGACAAGCTGCTGTATTAGAGATCGTCCATGTAAACTGATAAGTGTTACCGGGTATCATGCCGCTTACAACCGCATTCGGATTGGTATCATCAGAGAAAGTGACTCCCGGAGGATTACCGGTAACAGTCCATTTACCTGTACCAGGCGCAGGATTATTACCTTGTAATGTATAAGTTCCGCCACTACAAACTTCGTCATCTGGCCCTGCAACAGAGGCAATTGGCGGCTGATCGACCGTAATAGTTGTAATTGATGAAGTTGCATCCGGACAAACACCATTATGAATAACCGCCCTGTATTGGGTAGTCTGTGTCAGGTTTGTATAAGGCTGAATAGTAGTAGTGTTGGTAATAGCCTGCCAGCTGGTACCATTGTCAACTGAAGATTCCCAACGTACTATGGTACCAAATTGACCAGTAAGGGTGATATTACCAGCGTTAGTACCCAAACAAACATGAGCGTCAGTCAAAGTTGTTCCGCCAATAGGCGCCTTGTCGATAGTGATAGCTACTGTACTTGTTGTCGGTGGGCATGAAGCGGCGGTGTTGGTAATCGCCCATATAAATTGATAAGTTGTTCCCGGTACCAATCCGCTTACAATCGCATTAGGATTTGTGTCATCTGAAAAAGTCACACCGGCAGGGCTGCCTACAACAGTCCATTTACCTGTGCCCGGCGCAGGATTGTTACCCTGTAATGTATAAGTTGTAGTTGCACAAACCTCATCATCTGACCCCGCATTGGCAATAACAGGGGGCGCATCAACTGTAATAGTTGTTACAGATGATGGCACATCCGGACACACGCCATTATGAATAAACGCACGATATTGAGTGGTTTGTGTTAAATTAGAGTAAGTCTGACCCGTAGCCGTATTAGCGATTGGCTGCCAGGTAGTACCGTTATCTATTGATGACTCCCAGCGAACTACACTACCGAACTGGCCAGTAAGTGTTATAGTCCCGGAATTGCTTCCCGAACACACATGCGCACCGGTTCCTGTAGTACCTCCAACAGGAGATTTATCTATTGTTATACTAACTGTGCTTGACGTTGAAGGACAAGACACATAGTCAGTTATTGTCCAGGTAAACTGGTAAATATTGCCAGCTGTCAAACCGCTAACCACTGCATTAGGATTAGTGTCGTCGGAGAAAGTAACGCCCGGTGGGTTACCGATAACGGTCCATTTGCCTGTACCCGGAGCTGGATTGTTACCCTGTAATGTGTAAGTTGTGGTGGCACAAACTTCATCATTAGGTCCGGCGTTCGATGCAACCGGTGTTGGCTCAACTGTAATAGTAGTAACAACAGGTGTGCCAGGGCATGATCCGTTGTATGGAGTAACGGTATAAGTAACTGTTCCCGGGGTAGTACCAGAATTGGTTAAAACATCCTGTATACTGCTGGTCACCAAAGGCGTTGCCTGATTGGTATTACCGCTCATGTTCGCGCTGGCAGTACTGGTCCAGGTATAAGTTGTATTGACTACGTTGGATGTAAATACAATATCTGCAGGCTGATTATTACAAATAGGGTTACTTACAGGAACTGCAGTGATAGTCGGCAGCGGATGCACGGTAACATTCAATACAAATGGTGTACCCGGACAACCATTAATAGTTGGTAATATATTGTAAGTGACAACGGCATCTGTATTACCGCTGTTAGTAAGTACATCAGTTATGTTAGGACCGCTGCCAGATGCTGTAAAGCCTGTTGCCGTACCCGATGTTAATGAAGATGTCCATGTAAAGGTGGCCAGCGGACTATTCGCCGTAATCAGATATGTAAGCGCCTGCCCCGAACAAGCTGCATCGGTTGGCGGACTGGTGATATATGCCGTAGGGGTAATGGTGATCTTCATATTATCCGTTACCACATTACATGGTGCAGGGACAGCGGTGTTGTTCACCTGGAAAGTCAATGTAACGGTACCCGCGGTTATCTCGGTGTTAGAAGGCGTGTAAGTCGCGTTAGCAGTAGTCCTGTTTGGCGAGAATGTCCCCGTACCGCCTACCCACTGATAGCTGGTATAACTACCAGTCACGGTTCCTGCCAAAGTCACAGCCGGATTGCTTGCACAAACCGTCTGGTCGCCCCCTGCACTTACAGTAGGCGCCTGAACAAACGTAAGCGTTTGCGATGCAGTAGAGCTTCCGCAAGAATTGGTATTAGTTACCTGGATGGTGTAAGTAGCAAAGTCAGCAAACAATATTTGAGGATATTGACTGGTTGCACTTGTACCACCAAGAAAAGTATATGAGCCACCTGTAATTACCCAGCTAAAAGTTGTGGGTGTTGGTAAGGTAGTACCGGATACAACGGTTTTTGTAGTTGTTTGGCTCGGATCAAAAGTAAATGTGAGATTACTACCGCAAACAGTAGCATTTGGCGACATCGTTGTGGTTGGCGCTGCATCTACTGCAATAGTTTGAGGTGCTGCGTTGATGACACCGCAACCTGATGAACTGATACCTAATTGTACGGTATAAAAACCCGCAGCAGAAAATACGAATTGCGGTATTGCGCTGTTGGCATTAGTCCCGCCGGCATAGCCGACAGCGGCAGGGCCCGTTACTGTCCATACATATTGCGGAACGGCACAGGTATTGTCAACGGTAGAGGTATTGGTTGGAGATACCGGGCCGCCGGTTACACACAAGGGGGTTGGCATAGTAAAAACCGGTTGCGGTGGATTTTCAAAACAAATGGTTTGTGTATAATCAGTCGACGCACAACCAATAGCCGGCGTTTCGGCATGAAGCGTTAAAGTATGAGTGCCATGAGTAGTGGTAGCAGGGAAAATAAATGATTTACTCAACGGAACACCTTGATAGCCAACAACAGCTACGCCGTCCAGCGTCCAGTCGTACTTAGCATTAGCATTAACAGCGCAAGTAGAGGCTGCGCCTGTGCTATAGTCAGGCCCCGGGTCGGAGGTGTTTGGAATAGTAAGTGCTGTTCCAACGCAAGCCACAGATGGCGCATTAAATTTCGTTATTGGAGTAATGATCACTTTTGCAGATGTAGTTGCCGCTGAGGCAACCTCACCGCAATAAGGGCTTATAGCGTGACTTACTACAGTTAATGAGTTGGTTGCACCACCTGTAGAAGTTTGACCGCAGGATGGAAGGGTATAGGTATGCACTAAAATACCGCCAAGTGCCACTATCTGGCAATAGGTGAAAGTAGTACTCGTACCATCGCCCCAGTTAACTGTATAGGTAGTTCCAGGATAGTTATTGATAATACCACCTGGCCCCGTTATTGGCATAATAAATTGCAGGTCGCCTGACCCGCCCGCAGGCATACACACGAAAGGTGTGCCGAACGGACTGAACGGGTTAACTACAACATTATTGACCAACTGGTAGTCAAAGGTGCCGACAGTTCCGCTGCCGTTAACAGATTTACCTGTAACGGTATAGTTAGCAGTTGTAGGTGTAAAAGCATAGCCTCCGCCCGGAACTGAAACATTCGAAGCTTCATAAGATTGTGAACCCTCATTAAAGAAGCTGGCAGTAACAGTACCGCCTGCACTGGAGGTAAATGTATATGGTGAAGTACTACCAACACATCGGCCAAATATTCCTGCCGAAACGGTTTCTGATTCTGTGAGTGAAGCGGTTACACCGGGGTTGCTTGAAATAGTAAACGCTGACGATACGCTGCTGGTTACAGCCGGATTTGTCGACTTAACTTCGACTTTATAGCCTGCACCTGCCGGAGTACCGTTAGGAATAACACCGTTAACAAAAGTGCCGTAAACGCCTGTATAGCTACCTATTAGAGTTCCCGGGGTGAAATTACCAGAAGCATCGGATAAGTATAGATTATAAGTATTCCCAGAGTTTACGCATCCGCCTGTAGTATTGACATTGATAGGAACGGCAATGGATGAGCCCTGGCCATACGGTCCCGGATCAACCGTGCCAACCGTTATAGTTTGAGCAAAAGCACCTGTTATGGTAAATAGGAGTATTGCTAAAAAGAATAAATGTTTCGTAAAGGTTTTATCCATACACATTTTCCGGTTTAATTGTAAGGGTATGCCTAACAGTTGTTCTTTTCCTTTTTAGCAAGAAAACCTGCGTTAATAGAAAATGCAGGCTTTATGTGATTAGAACTAACTTCAGCCTTTATACGAAATAGAGAGTGTTGGGTTGCAGTATTTTAGCTAAAACGAACTTGTTAAAAAAGCTAAAAAATGAGGCAGGATAGAAGCCTTTGATTAACTGCCAGTTAATTGTAATATCTGAAGTGAAAAATAACCGGAATGTGGATAAGTTTATCCGAAAAACAGGTAAGAAACGAAGATAGCTGCGATAATTCCGGCCAAATCTGCAATCAACCCAAAAGGTATGGAATAACGGAATTTTTTGATGCCGACTGAACCAAAATATAAGGCAACAATATAAAATGTAGTATCTGCAGAACCATTAAAAACACAACCTAAACGTCCTGCAAAACTATCCGGGCCGAAGCTTTGCATGGTGGTGATCATCATAGCCCGAGACCCTGAACCACTCAATGGTTTCATATAGGCCACGGGCATAGCGTCAACAAAGCGGGTATCCAGCCCTAAACTGCTAACAGCCCATCGTAAACCATCATTCATATAACCCAAAGCACCGCAACTGCGAAATACCGCTATACCTACCAGCATGGCTACCAGGTAGGGTATTATCTTTATACAAGTATCAAAACCGCCTTTGGCGCCATCAATAAATGCTTCAAAAACGTTGATCTTCTTAAGCATCCCGCCTAGAATAAATATCACAGGTATGGCAAACAGCAGCAGGTTACTGGTGATCTTTGAAAAGGTGCTGATTTGTTCTTTAGTTAGATGAGTTGTAAAGAACCATACCATCGCAGTAATAAATAAGCTCACACCGCCAAGCCAGGCGATAATGACCTTGTCGAATAAATTGATCCTCTGTTTAATTGCAACCGCGATCATACCAATCACGGCCGATACATAAGTAGCTATAATACAAGGAATAAAAACGTCCGTAGGGTCTTTTGCGTGCAATATGGCGCGTTGTGCAATAATAGCAACAGGCAGTAACTGCATTCCCGATGTAAGCAGCACCAGGAACATAATCTGTGCATTGCTGGCAGTTTCTTTATCCTCATTGATTTCCTGCATGCTGTCCATCGCTTTTAAGCCAAGAGGAGTAGCCGCATTTAACAAACCCAGCAGGTTTGCCGAAAAGCTCATCAGGATATTCCCCAACGCCGGGTGATCTTTTGGTATCTCCGGAAATATGCGGCGGAAAAACGGTCCTACGATGCGTGAAAGAAAGCTAATGGCCCCTGCTTTTTCACCTATTTTCATGATGCCCAGCCAGAAAGTCATCGCACCAATCAACGGCAAAGCAATATCCATTACAGCCGTTTGTGATGAACTGAATAAGCTATCAACAATTGATTTGAAGGCTTCTGTATCGCCCAGGAAGATCAGTTTTACCAGGGCAAGGATAAATGCGATTACAAAAAAGAAGATCCAGATATAGTTAAGGGCCATAGAGCTTGTTCAGATGTTGAAGGTAGTAGTTTTTTGTAAAAATTTTAAGATTTCATTGCTATATTTAGTCACAGATATCGCAGCCATGAAACAGGTATCCAAAAATATATTAACGGCAATCTATCAATTCATCAAATCTCTTAACAATCCTGACAATCGCCCGATTGACTGGAACACCAGGCCCGCATCAAGCAAATGGTCAAAAAAAGAGATCATGGGACACTTGTGTGATAGCGCCATGATCAACCTGCAGCGCTTTATAAGATGTACTTATGAAGAGAACTTCAAACTGGTTTATGAGCAGGATGATTGGGTAAAGGCGCAGCACTACCAGGAAATGGCGCAGGATGAAATTTTGCAATTATGGAAGATTCTGAATCTGCAGATCATACATGTGCTTGACAATTATCCTGAAGAAAGAATGCAGGCCAAATGCGACAACAGTAAAACCGAAGTAAGTTTACATACCGTAGAATGGCTTGCTAATGATTATTTAGAACATCTGCAGCATCATTTAAACCAGATCAGGGTTCATGAACCAGTTAATTGAACCGCTGCAAAGTCAGCCTGCTGGTTATTCCGGTACACCACTAGCCAAAAAACTGGGAATAAAGGACGATTTCCATATTGATCTGATTAATGCGCCTGAATATTATCTATGTCTTTTCACTGATCTTCCTGCCAACTTATATTTCGAAAATGATAAAGATTCCAAAATTGACCTGATCCACTTTTTCACTAAAAGTCAGGAAGAATATAAGACGATTCTGTCGCAACTAAAAACCCGCATTAAACCTAATGGCTCTATCTGGATATCATGGCCCAAGAAAGCATCCAAAGTACCCACTGATATTACGGAAGATATTATCCGCAACTTTGCTTTACAGATCGGTTTGGTCGATATCAAAGTTTGTGCTATTGATGAAATTTGGTCGGGTTTAAAATTGGTTATTCCTGTGAGAAATCGTTGAATTCCTTGGTTCAACAACTCTAATTTTTAAACCATTTCAACTACTACAACTTTTACAACCAATACAACCTTTCTGCAAACAAAACCTATTGTAACAGAACCCGTAAAAGCGGTTATTAAAAGTCTTTTTTATTAACCTGAGTTTAAAGTTTATTTATCAAAAGTCAGATTTGTTCCTGTTAAGTAATATTACTGCCTAAAAATGATAAATTTGCAACCTTTAATTATTATAACATGCCTACTATTCAACTTTCGCGTGTACACGGTGATTTCGGTTTCGAGGCCACGGATGAAAATGGTCACACTATTAAAATGGACAGCAGCCCGGAAAGCGGCGGTCTCAACTATGGTGTTCGCCCAATGCAAAGTCTATTAATGTCTTTAGGCGGATGCTCTGCTATTGATGTGATCAGCATACTAAAGAAACAACGCCAGGATGTGGTTGATTATAAAATGACCATCAGCGGTGAGCGCGAAAAAGGGAAAGAACCTTCTCTTTGGCAAACTATCCATGTCAAATTCCAATTATATGGTGATATTGATAAGGATAAGGCAGCGCGTGCAGTCGACCTGTCTATCAACAAATATTGCTCAGTTGCAGCAACGTTGATGAAGGCCGGTGCAAAAATAACCACATCAGTGGTTGTTCACCCTGCTATATAAAAACAATACATTCTTCTACTACATTCACAAAACATCATGTCTAAAAAATTAGATCCGGTTACCCAGGCCATTCGTATTCAATCTCAGAAAACCCAGCAACAGGAGCATTCTACTCCGTTATATCTTACCAGTAGCTTTACTTTTGACGAGGCTGAGGCAATGCGTGCGGCATTTGCAGATGAAACGGATGATAATATCTACAGCCGTTTCAGCAATCCTAACGTTGATGAATTCATTGCCAAAATGTGTGCTTTGGAAGGCGCTGATGCAGGTTTTGCTACATCGACAGGTATGAGCGCAATATTCTCGTCAATGTTTGCTTTGTTAAGCAAGGGCGATCACCTGATCTGCTGCAGGTCGGTTTTTGGCAGTACTTATACAATGGTAACCAAATATCTTTCACGCTTTGGTATAGAAAGTACACTGGTGCCGGCTAATGATAATGCGGCATGGGAAGCAGCAGTTCAGCCTAATACAAAAATGGTTTACCTGGAAACTCCTACCAACCCGCAGTTGGAAGTACTTGATTTGGAATGGATAGGCCAGTTTTCAAAAAAACACGGACTGATACTGAATGTAGATAATTGTTTTGCTACGCCATTATTGCAACGCCCGATTGACTTTGGCGCTGATATCGTAGTTCACTCTGCGACTAAATGGATCGATGGACAGGGCAGGGTACTAGGCGGTGTGATTCTTGGTCGCGCCGATCTGATAAAAGATATTTATCTGTTCTGCAGAAATACTGGCCCGTCTATGTCACCGTTTAATGCGTGGGTACTGAGCAAGAGCTTGGAGACATTGGATGTGCGTATGCAACGTCATTGCGATAATGCATTAAAAATAGCTGAAACTTTACAAAGCGATCCGAATGTATCATGGGTAAAATATCCTTTCCTGAAAGGGCATCCGCAATACGACATCGCTAAAAAACAGATGAAATTAGGTGGTGGTGTATTATGCTTTGAAATAAAAGGTGGTTTGGAAGCAGGCCGCAAATTCCTTGATGCCCTCGAAATGCTTTCGGTAACCGCAAATTTAGGTGATACACGAAGCATTGCGTCTCACCCGGCAAGTACAACCCATTCCAGATTAACTGATGCTGAAAGATTATCTGTTGGCATTACGCCAGGTTTGATCCGTATCTCTGTCGGATTAGAAAAAGTGGAAGATACAATAGCTGATATTACCCAGGCTTTACAGAAAAGCTCACTATAAAATAAGTCCAATACCGGCTATAAATCAAAAACCGGTATTGGATTCATTATTCCTCAATTCTGTACACTTTCTGTAGATATTGTACGGTTTATAACTCATTTACCTTCACATTCAAAAAGTCAATGCAAGTAATTTGCTTTTGCGCCTATGTTTCTACTTTTCTATAATTGGAATATGGTATAAGCTTCTGTTTTTTAGTGCGTTATAAAATAGATTTTTAAAACTGAATCCCACACTGCGTTCCTTTTGTGCAACACTTGCGTGACTAAATGCCTGATGGCATCGATATTGACTCTATGTAATAAATGTTTTAACAAAAACATTGCAACCTTAATTCTAATCTTATGAAGTTCAACTTAAAAAAGACTGCTTTGCTATTTACAGGAATTGTAGCAAGCAGTCAACTATTTGCACAAAAAGCTCCTGATACAACCAAGACCGTACAAAGCACTACTAATTATGTTCAACCATTTTCACCTGAAAATGCTTTTCGCACATGGTCTATCGGAGTAAACGTTGGTGTTTTAACACCGTACAATATTATCCAGGACAGACGTAGTATGGATTTCACATCTCCAAATGGAGAACTTGGTTATAGCGCTTACATCAAAAAGCAAATATTACCGTCCTTTGGCTTACAGGCTAATTTTACTGCCGGTAAACTTTCTGCAGACCATGCCCAGCCTAATGCTGTTGGTTATGCACCTTACTATGGCTATAGCACAAAATTAAATTACGCCATTGATTTGAGCGGTAATTTTACATTAGCCAATATCAACTGGCGGCATAAACAAGGATTCATACAACCATATATCACTCTTGGCGGAGGTATAATGGGTTATAAACCTACCGTAGCCATCCGTGGTGGAGGCGGAGGCTCTGTAACCGCGGATCAGATACATGAATTTTATATTCCAGCTGGAGCAGGTTTAAAATTCAATTTGTCACCAGGGGTTAACCTGGATCTTGGTTACCAGATCAATTTTGTTAACTCTGATAATATTGATGGGTATAATTATGGATCGGGAAATGACCGTTTCTCTTATGCTCATATCGGGCTAGAGTTTGCTTTGGGTCCGCGGTCTAAGCCACAACTATCGACGCATAACCCTGTTAACTCTATGCGCACTGAGTATTTAACTGAGGAAGCGATGCTGAAAAGTTCAATACAGGCGCAACAAGCTCAGTTAGATGCTGAAAAAGCAAAGAACGATAAACTACGTGCCGACCTTGACGTAACCAACGCTAACCTGGCCAAATTTACTACAGACAGTGATGGTGATGGTGTTCCTGATTTCTTCGATAAGTGCCCTAACACACCTACCGGAACTAAAGTAGACGGATCAGGTTGCCCGCTCCCTACACCTAAGGATGTGAAGGTTTATGTAACTGAAGAAGACAGAAAGATTGTTAGAGAAGCTATCAAGAACCTGGAGTTTGATTTTGGAAAAGCTACCATAAGAGAACATTCTTATCCGAGTTTGGACAGAGTAGCTAAATTATTGGTTGATAAAAACTTCAGCCTGAAATTAGCCGGTCATACGGATAATGTAGGTTCTGCTGATGCTAATATGAAATTATCAAAAGACAGGGCAGAATCAATTAAGAGCTACCTGGTAAGCAAGGGCGCAAATGCATCCCGCATTGAAGCTACCGGATACGGTAAAACTCAACCTATTGCAAGTAATAAAACTGCAAAAGGGCGTCAACAAAACCGCCGTGTTGAGTTTACTTTGTTCTAATAAGAAAAATCAAAAGTAAAATAAGAAAGCCGCTCAGAAATGGGCGGCTTTTTATGTTTTATGGCACATCGAAGAAATCTGCCAAAGGTCCGAAATAGGAATCGTTCCAGCCTTCGGTGAAGCTATCATAATCCGGATCAGGGATATTGGTGTGTCTTAATTCTACCGAGGTTCCCTTTTTATCAGGATGAAGCTTTATTGTAACAATAGATGCTTCCGGCTGACCATCAAAATACCATTGTTGTACTATTTTCTTTCCCTCCTCAAATTCCAGGTTTTTACCTACTATACTGCCGTCCCACATAGAAAACTCTGATCCTGGTTCAGTGCTCATCACGGCCTCTTCACCCGTCCACAACTCAATAGTTAACGGATTGGTTAAGGCCATATAAATTTCTTCTGGCGTAGCAGGTAGTAAGTAGTATTTTTTGAAATCTTTCACGGGTGCAATTTAGCAGAATTAACTGACCACGCCTATAGGTAAAACCGTTCTGCCATATACCTCATTTAATACATTAGCTATGCCAGTGTAAATGGCAGATAATCCGCATATTATGCCTTCATATCCGGCAAATGTTTTAATAGAGGTATTCCCTGTTGAATCGCCGACTGCTAATAGAATGAACAATATAGTTAACGATCCAAATACAAACTGCAGCGCTTTGTTAAGCTTAAGTGTGCCGAAGAACAGGCAAAAAGTAAAGAAGCCCCATATGCCAAGATAAGCCGACATAGCGCCGTCTGATGGTTTGTCAATCCAGCCTACTTTCGCCATTACGATAAGTCCTACCAGCGAGAGCCAGAAAAAACCATAAGAGGTAAAGGCTGTCAATCCGAAGGTGTTATTTTTTTTAGCTTCGATAATACCGGCAATAACCTGGGCAAGACCGCCGTAGAAGAATCCCATGGCCAGTATCATGGAGTTTAGCTCGAAGAATCCGGCATTATGGAAGTTCAATAAGACGGTGGTCATACCAAAGGCGCAAAGACCAAGAGGCGCAGGGTTAGCAGTAGCATCCTTTAAGGAAACAGGTGTTGTTGGGATCATGGTAATTTAGGTTTATAATTGGGTTTATAACGCAATATAATAAAATGATTGACACGATTTAACAGTTTTTTAGCCCGATTACATAGATTATTTAACTACTGACATTTGCGAATTTACCTTTCAGCCTTTACCTTTCGCCTGTTACCTCACTGAAATGCAAAAACTAGTATTAATTCGTCACGGAGAAAGTGTCTGGAACCAGGAAAATAGATTTACAGGCTGGACCGACGTTGATCTGTCTGAAAATGGTTATCAACAGGCCAAACATGCCGGGCAATTATTAAGGAAGTACGATTATACTTTTGATGCAGGTTTCTGCTCTGTCTTGAAGCGATCTATCAAAACCCTTGATATCGTTTTGGAAGAAATGGATCTGCTTTGGATCCCTGTACAGAAGTCGTGGCGGTTAAATGAACGTTTCTATGGTGCATTACAGGGATTGAACAAAGATGAGATAACCGAAAAATACGGAGAAGAACAGGTTCACAAATGGCGTCGTGATCCGCATGAATTGCCGCCTGCAATTACTAAAGAAGATGACCGATATCCGGGGAAAGACCCACGGTATAAAAATCTGACTGAACGAGAGCTGCCATTAACCGAAAACCTGAGCGAAACGATGGATAGGGTATTGCCTTTCTGGCACGAGAATATTATTGCAGCTATTCGGATGAATCAAAAGGTGATTGTATCAGCACACGGTAATAGCCTACGTGCTTTGATACAGTATATTGATCATTTATCGGATGAAGAAGTAACGCAATTGGATTTGCCTACCGGCGTGCCTTTAGTTTATGAGTTGGATGATCAATTAAACAGGATCAGGCATTATTATTTGGAATAATTTTAAAACAGACTGACTATTTGTAGATTTAGGCATGGATGAAGGATTAAAAAACAAAGCTTACCTGGAAGGAATGAGATTAAAGAAGGCCGGAATGGATGATGAAGTCATTTATGCAAGACTCGAAAAGCAAGGTATACCAGAGGAGCTTATTCGGAATGTTATTAGAAATCTGAATGTTCAACAACAGGTAGAAAGAACAAAAGAACAACGGCCTTTTTATTACTCCGGGCTTTTGAAAGCAGGACTCGGGGTATTTTTGGCAATTATATCCGCAATTATTTTCCCCGGAATAATTATACTCCCAATAGGATTTATATTGAGCGGCGTAATTTTTGCATTGATCGCGAAACGCAATAGTCAATAGCTTGATTTCTGATTATTAATCCTCTTTATCATACAATACCGCTGCTTTGTCAGCGGAAGTCTTGATACCCTTGATCATAGCTGAGCTAAATCCATTATGCTCCATTTCGTTCAATCCGGCAATGGTACAACCTTTTGGTGAAGTTACCTTATCAATTTCCTGTTCTGGATGGGAGGCTAATTGTAAAAGCAGGTCAGCTGCGCCTTTAGCGGTTTGAGCAGCCATCCTGAGGGCATCGTGTGCATGAAAGCCGATTTCAGTTCCGCCTTGTGAAGCAGCTCGTATAGAGCGTAGGAAGAATGCAATACCGCAAGCACAAAGTGCTGTAGCCGAGGTCATCAGTTCCTCGTTGATTTGAATGGTAACACCAACTGTATCAAAAAGTGATTTAACCAGCTCCATATTCTCAGTTGAAGCGTTTTCTGTGGAGATACAGGTCATCGACTGACCGATCGCGATAGCTGTATTTGGCATAGCCCTCACAACCTGAACAAGCGTTCCGGCCTGTACATAGATATCGTGGCAACTAACACCTGATACCACGGAAATCAATAAATGCCTTTGCTTTTTTAATGATGGACGGATTTCATACATCAGTTTATTTAACTGTTGTGGCAATACTGCTATAACCACAGCATCGGATCTTTTTACCGCATCTGAGTTATTATCAGTAGTCTGAAAACCTTCTTTTGACAGCAACGCTAAAGCACCTAAGTTTCTGCGTGTCACGATGATCTGCTCGGGCTTGTAAATTCCTGCTTTCACTAATCCGCGGGCTAATGATAACCCGATGTTTCCGCCACCTAATATCGCTATGGTTTGTATCTCGCTCATTTCTTATTGCTTAAACGTGTGCCGAATGAATTTTCGTGTTTTAATTGCCCCAAATCGTCAGATTTGCCAATAATAACCGCTTTTACACCACAATTGATGGCGGTAAATGCATTATCCAGTTTGGGTAGCATGCCACTGTGAATGATCTGCTGTTCTTTTAGTTTTTCATACCGCTCCGGATCGATTTCCCGGATCAAAGATTCTTCATCATTGATATCCTGTAGCACCCCTTTTTTCTCGAAGCAATATACTAAAGTAGTTTCATAAAGTTTGGATAAAGCTACAGCAAGTGCCGATGCAATGGTATCCGCATTGGTATTCAGTAATTGACCTTCACCGTCATGGGTGATGGCGCAGAAAACAGGAGTGAAGCCGGCATCCATTAGTTTCTCCAAACTTTCGGGGTCGATGGATTTATCGTCTATATCACCTACAAAACCGTAGTCTATGGTTTTAACCGGGCGTTTCTTTGTTCTGATGAAATTGCCATCTGCACCCGTGAGTCCTATGGCATTAGTTCCAAATCGTTGTAACTGTGCTACAATGTTCTTATTAATCAGTCCGCCATAAACCATCGTCACCACACGGAGGGTCTCGATATCAGTTATACGGCGACCATCTATCAATTTTGCTTCTATGCCAAGTGTTTCAGACAGCTGTGTAGCCACCTTTCCGCCACCGTGCACCAATATTTTATAACCATCAACCGCAGTGAAATCTTTCAGAAAATGATAAAGATTCTCTGAATTGTCGATCACGTTGCCGCCGATCTTGATGATATATAGTTTCTTTTTACCCATATATATTATTTCGCACAAATATGGCCCGCATATATTGTGTTCCAATCAATAAAGGCGCAAAAATAGCAATTAGGCAGTAAAAATAAGATGAGTTTAAAAACATCCCTGTATTAAATTAAGTTAGGACTGTATAAGGACGACTTTTTTATACTTATTTTGTGCTTAAGCTCCTTATAATATCTACTTATGGATCAAACTAAATCGGCCCGTATGCCCCGTATTGTTATTATTGGCGGTGGTTTTGCCGGCATTAACCTGGCGAAAAAGTTAAAAAATAAACCCGTAGAAATATTGATGCTGGATAAGCACAACTACCATACTTTTCAGCCATTACTTTACCAGGTAGCGATGGGGGCTATTGAAGCTGATTCGATCGGTTTCCCGGTGCGGAGGATATTTACCAATCAAAAAAACTTTGCTTTTAACCTGGCTGAAGTAAAAACTATTAACCCTGAGAAGAATACAGTTACTGCTGACATAGGAGAAATACCGTATGATTACCTGGTGATAGCTACTGGTGCTAACACCAACTTTTTCGGCAACCAACAGATAGAGCATTATGCAATGCCGATGAAAAATATCAGCGAAGCATTAAATATCCGCAGTTATATGCTGCAGAATTTAGAAAAGGCTGTTATTACAACTGATCAAAAAGAAAAAGATGCTTTAATGACGTTTGTGGTGGTAGGAGGAGGGCCTACAGGGGTAGAACTTTCAGGCGCACTGGCTGAGATGCGCAATAAGATATTATGTAAAGATTATCCCTCACTTTGTGAAGAAGACATGCGGGTTCACCTTGTGGAAGGGAAACCTGTTGTGTTGGGTGCAATGTCATCAGATGCATCTGCCGCAGCTAAGGCGGGACTGGTTAAAATGGGTGTGATTATTCACAATGGGGTACACGTTAACAGTTTTGACGGGACTACTTTAACTATTGATGATGGAACGAGTATAGACACCCGGAATGTATTTTGGGCGGCAGGCGTAAAAGGAGAAATGCCTGATGGTTTGGCTAGCGCGACTATTGCAAGCGGAAGAAGATTATTGGTTGATGAGATCAATAAGGTACAAGGCTATCAGAACATATTTGCGATAGGCGACGTGTCTGCTATGATAACTCCTGAAACGCCAAATGGAATACCGGGCATGGCGCAAGGAGCAATACAAACGGGTCAGCATTTGGCCAAAAACCTGATGCATATTATTAATGGTGAAGCAACTGAACCATTCAAATACTGGGATAAGGGATCACTCGCTACCGTAGGACAGAATAAAGCGGTAGCTGATATAGGCAAGTTCCATTTTCATGGATTCTTTGCGTGGTTGCTATGGATGTTTGTCCACCTGATGTCACTGATGGGATTTTCTAATAAGCTGAGTGTGCTGGTTAGCTGGGCGTCGAAGTATTTTGTTAGGAACACTGATAACAGGTTGATCGTACGGTTCTTCAATATGGAAACCCGCAGTTTGGATACCTCAAAGTAATAAGAGGCAAGAGCCAGGAATCAAGAATCAAGACACGAGAATTAGCAACCGGGATGAATTTCAATCTACCTTGGCTCTTGATTCTTGCTTCTTGAATCTAAATCGCTCATGTAGGCGGCAATTTCGCGTTCGTTGGTATCTGAGCTTTTGCCGAGTGAGCTGATGATGTTTTCACGTTCTAATTCTGAACGGTTCTGGCTTAATTTCTTTTTGGCTTGCAGGTCGGTTACTTCGATTTTAAACGCAACAATACCATTCATCATCCGCGATCTGTATTCATCAGGCAGACTTTGCCATTGTTGATAGTAGCCGGGTTCAAATGTATTAATAGTGTTCTTTAGTAATTCAGCCTTTTGCTCGACGTTATCCAGCATTGTCGCTGTTCCATACGCATGTACCGCAATGTAGTTCCATGTAGGCACATTGGTATCCTTTTCATAGTTGGAAGGCGAAATATAAGCATGCGGCTCCGTAAAGATCACTAACGAAGCTTTATCAAAAATATGCTTTGACTGTGGATTGGCTTTTGCAAAATGAGACCAGAGAAATAGTTTATCATCCTCTTCTTTCACGACGAAGGGCAGATGAGTAGCCTCAGGCTGATCGTTTACTGTGGTAACGATCGTAGCAAAGCTGTATCGGTGCATAAATGCCACAATCTCCTGTCTATCGGTAAATGAGTAGAAAGAGGGAGTGTACATCGAATTAGTGATTACTTAACAAACTTAATCAACTCAATCTAACTTAGTCAACATTAAACTATAACGATTTCAGCATTTGTTTTAACACCGCCTGTGCCGCCCAAACACGGTTACCAGCTTCGTGGATGACTATGGAATTCTGTCCGTCCAGAATTTCGTCAGACAATTCCAAATTACGACGAACTGGCAAACAATGCATCACTTTAGCGTTATTTGTATTTTTAAGGCTGTCATTAGTCAGCATCCAATTATCATAACCACCAAATACTTTACCGTAAGGTTCGTAAGCTGACCAGTTTTTTACGTAGATAAAATCAGCATCCTTCAAAGCTTCGTCCTGGTTATGAGTAATGGTTGCACCCTGTGTAAAGTCAGTACACAATTCATAACCTGCCGGATGAGCTATAGTGAAATCAACATCGGCCTTGCACATCCATTCAGCAAATGAGTTTGGTACGGCCTGGGGTAATGCCTTTACGTGAGGCGCCCAGGTTAAAACCACTTTTGGACGGGGTTTGGTTTTTAATTCTTCAATTGTTACTAAATCGGCCAGGCTTTGTAAAGGATGGCGTGTAGCCGACTCTAAACTTACCACCGGCACGCCACAGTATTTTACAAACTTGTTGAAGATATCCTCGCTGTAATCAGCATCACGATCTTTTAATCCTGGGAATGAGCGTACCCCTATAATATCAGCATACTGCCCCATCACGGCAGCGGCCTCACGTATATGTTCTACAGTACTGCCGTTCATGATAGCGCCGTCCTGCAACTCTAAAGCCCATCCTTCTTTATCCATATTCAGCACCATCACATTCATACCCAAGTTCAAGCCGGCTTTTTGAGTACTCATACGAGTACGCAGACTTGGGTTAAGAAAAACCAGTCCTAAGGTTTTATTCTTACCTAATTCCTGGTAAGCATAAGGATTTTGCTTTAAGAGCAGCGCTTCTTTAACCAGTGCCTGAACGTCGGTTACATCGTTTACGGAGGAAAAAAGTTTCATATGCGACCGGGTATATATTATTGTGTTATAGTTGAATGATTCAATACAGTGGCGAATGCTTCTAAAAATCTGTCAGCATGAGCCTTGGTCAGATTCAAGGCAGGTAATAACCTGATCACGTTGGGTTTAGCTTCCCCAGTAAAGATCTGATGCTTGAATAACAAGTCTTTTCTAGCATTAGCCAGTTCTTCAGGCAGTTCAATACCGATCATCAAACCACGTCCGCGTACCTCAAGCACTTGGTCAAATTTCTTTAATTCATCTATCAGGTATCCGCCAACTTCAGCTGCATTTTGCATCAGGTTATTCTTTTCTATTTCTTCCAATACCGCCAAACCGGCAGCACAAGCCAAATGATTTCCGCCAAATGTGGTACCCAACATACCATAAGCAGGTTGGATTTTTGGCGAAATAATGATACCGCCAATTGGGAAACCATTGCCCATGCCTTTTGCCATACTATAGATATCTGCATTGATACCCGCAAAGTCATGCGAGAAGAATTTTCCTGTCCGTCCGTAACCGCACTGAACTGAATCGGCTATAAACACAGCATTGTATTGGTCACACAGTGAACGTATTTTTTGCAGAAAACTTATGCTGGCTACCTGTATACCACCAACACCTTGTATACCTTCAATGATAACAGATGATATTTCATACTTATTAAAAGCTTGTTCTAAAGCGGCTTCATCGCACCATGGCAAAAAGATCACATTATCAGTCTCATTAACCGGAGCAACGATCTTTGGATTATCAGTTACTGCCACTGCCAAAGATGTTCGTCCGTGAAATGCCTTGCGAAAAGCGATCACCATCTTTTTGCCATTATAAAACGAAGCCAACTTAAGGGCATTTTCATTCGCCTCGGCACCGGAGTTGCAAAGAAACAATTGATAATCTTCCTTGCCTGAAACATGTCCTAGTTTCTCCGCTAATTCCTTTTGCAAAGGGATCTCGATAGAATTAGAGTAGAAACCTATCTGATGTAACTGATCTTCCAATCGCTTCACATAATTCGGGTTAGTATGACCGATGGATATTACGGCATGACCGCCATACAGATCAAGGTACTCTGTTCCCTTGTCGTCATAAACTAAACTGCCAACACCTTTTACAATGTTGATTGGATTAATTGGATATACATCAAATAGTTTCATCTTATAGTAGGTTAAAGCTGAAAGGAGAAAGGTTAAAGGTCATTCTCCTCTCAGAAATTTAATAAACGAAATTAACATTGCTTTTACTTCATTGATTGCACTGGATACAGCATCATAAATTTCTTTAGATACATATTCCAACTCGTGAATCAATAAACAGGTATATTCTACCTCGTGTGCAGAGCCTAAAGCATTATCAAGATAATGTGCAAAGTCTTTATCGGAGTTCTTGCCACAACCTTCGACAATATTTAGTGGTATTGAATAAACCGATCGTCGTAGCTGGTTAGTTAAAGCGAAGCGTTCTTCAACTAGCATTATTGGTAAAACAGTCTTGTAAACCTGTTTTGTTAACAGATGAGACTTTTTCCAAATATCAAGTTTCTTATAATCTCTCATTTTAAACCTTTCGCCTTTTACCTTTCAGCTTTCACCTCAAAAGGCGGTGGCCTTAAGCCTTAGCCCGGCAGACTCATCTAAGCCAAACAGTAAATTCATGTTCTGAACTGCTTGCCCCGAAGCTCCTTTAAGTAAATTATCTATAATACTGGTAATTAATAATTTATTACCATGTTTTACTACCTGTATAAAGCATTTGTTGGTGTTAACTATCTGCTTCAGATCGATATTACGTTTGGTTACATGCGTAAACGGATGACCTTCATAATAGTCCTCGAACAACTTTAATGCTTCGTCACCTGATAGCTCACAATCTATATAAATGGAGGCGATAATGCCTCTTGTATAATCGCCACGATAAGGCACAAAGTTGATAGGATGGTCAAAACCTGCCTGCAATTGCTTAACAGATTGGTTAACTTCCCTTAAATGTTGATGCTCAAATGCCTTGTAAATTGAAAGGTTATCATTACGCCATGTAAAATGGGTAGTGCTTGATAAACTCTGGCCAGCACCTGTTGAACCTGTGGTGCCAGTAATATGCACCTCGCCGTTTAATAATCCTTTCGCTGCTAAAGGCAATAGACCTAATTGCAAACAAGTTGCAAAACAGCCTGGGTTAGCTATGTTTTGAGCTGATTTTATAGCATCACTGTTTAATTCAGGCAAGCCATAAACAAAGTCACGGTCGTTGATCCTCGAGGAAGCAGTCAATCTGAAATCCTGGCTCAGGTCGATGATCTTAATATGCGATGGAATAGGGTTAGCATCTAAAAACTTCTTTGCATCGCCATGTCCAACGCATAAGAACAATACGTCGATATCATTAGATAACTCGCTCGCAAATTTCAGGTCGGTATCACCGAATAAATCAGTATGTACCTCGTAAACATAGTTGCCGGCATTGCTGTTACTGTGCGCAAATGCAATCTCCACATTGGGGTGATTTACCAGTATCCGCAACATTTCACCGCCGGTGTATCCTGCACCACCAACAATACCTGCCTTTATTCTATTTGATGTTGATCCTGTCATTTTTTGTAGATGGTGTTGAGTAAAGAATAAATTCCAGGTCGACGTTTTCTCTGTTGCTGATGAAATGCTTTTGCCCTGGTTTTATCTCGATACCCTGTTCAGGCTTTAGCTCACTTTCAACACCGTCGATAGTAAAAGTTGCTTTGCCTTTAATGATAAAAAATACCTGTGTCGCCTTTTCGTGATAGTGCAATTGCTCGGCTGTATCCGGCGGCATTAGTTCCTGTTTAACTGATAACGCATCAGTATCAATAAAATTCCAGCCGTAGCAGTCGTCGCCCCATTTATAATGGCTTGCGCATTCGCTTTTTGAAAAGACAGGATTATCCATTATTCTGATTGATTTACTTTGTGATAGATCATTACCTGGTTGCCAAATATCTTAGAGAAGCCTTTTACATCTTCGCCGGTCCAGGCGTTATTCATCTCGCCATAGCTGCCGAATTTGCTCGACATCAGGTCATGGCTCGACTCGATACCTGTTACCTGGAAACGGTATGGGTTCAATTGAACAAACACTTTACCGCTTACATTTTGCTGCGTATCAGTCAGGAAGGCTTCGATATTGCGCATGATCGGATCGTGGAACTGACCTTCGTGCAGCCAGTTGCCATAAAACGAAGACAATTGGTCTTTCCATGATAATTGCCATTTGGTCAACACATGTTTTTCCAATGTATGATGAGCCTTGATGATAACCATAGGCGCGGCAGCTTCAAAACCAACACGGCCTTTGATGCCAATAATAGTATCACCCACATGAATATCCCGGCCAATACCGTAAGGTTGGGCAATTGCCTGCAATGCCTGTATTGCTTGCGTAGGGTGGTTATATCTATGTCCATCTAATGCCACCAATTCGCCTTTTTCAAATTCAAGCTCGATGTTTCTTGTGCCTGATTCTGTCATTGGTGTAGGCCATGCGTCTTCAGGTAAACCGAGGTGAGAGGTTAAAGTCTCTTTACCGCCAACCGAAGTTCCCCAGATGCCTTTATTGATAGAATATTTAGCTTTCTCAAAATTCATGTCAACACCGTGCTTTTTCAGGTATTCGATCTCTTCTTCGCGGCTCAGTTTCAGGTCGCGGATAGGGGTCATGATCTGTACGTTTGGCACAAGAATATTGAAGATCATATCAAAACGAACCTGGTCGTTACCTGCACCTGTACTGCCGTGTGCTACATACTCAGCACCGATCTCTTTGGCGTAGTTAGCAATAGCAGTAGCCTGGCTTACACGTTCAGCACTTACCGAAAGAGGGTAGGTGTTGTTTTTTAATACGTTACCATAAATAAGATAACGCACACATGTGTTGTAGAAGTTTTCGGTCTCGTCAACCACGTGGTGCGAAGTAACGCCCATACGATAAGCGCGCTGCTCAACATGATACAGTTCATCGGCACTGAAACCGCCTGTGTTTACAATTACAGAGTGAACCTCTAAACCTAGATCGCGTGTTAAATAGATGCAGCAGAATGAGGTATCCAAACCACCGCTGTAAGCCAATACTACTTTCTTTTTCATGTTCTTTAAAGGTGAAAGCTAAAAGGCGAAAGGTAAAAGGGTTTTCGCCTCTGTAAATAACATAGTTTTCACTCTATTATTTGTTACGTTTATATTAAGATATTCTTCCTTAGTTTTTGTTAAGACGCAACCTATCGCGTCTCTACATATTAACTTTTCAGTTCAAAACTAAATTTATCTATCCTTCTTTTTATCGCATTTTCAATACGCTCCAATAATGTCGCTTTATGAGTAATGCGTTTCATCTTATCCTCTTGTTCTTTTTGCTTTTCTGCGGGATCAAACAACATGGCAGTGCACATGCAGTTTTTGCGATCCTTGCTCATCAGGATATCATAGTTTACACAGCTTTTACAGCCTGCCCAAAAGTTTTCATCCTGCGTAAGTTCTGAGTAGGTAACCGGCTCGTAACCCAGGTCGGAATTGATCTTCATCACTGCTAAGCCTGTGGTTAAACCGAATATTTTTGCATCGGGATATTTTTTCCTTGATAGCGCAAATATCCTTTCTTTGATAGCCTTAGCCAATCCCGATTTACGGAAATTAGGATTAACAATCAAACCAGAGTTGGCCACAAATTCGCCGTGGCTCCAGGTTTCGATATAGCAAAAACCTGCCCAGGTGCCGTCTTTATGAAAAGCGATAACCGCTTTGCCTTCAAGCATTTTATTAGCTACATATTCGGCTGAGCGTTGCGCAATACCGGTACCGCGTGCTTTTGCCGACTCGGCCATTTCATCACAAATCTGTTGCGCAAAATCGACATCCTGTGCTGATGCAACCCGAATATCAAAATCTTGTATAGTCATTTAAGTAGAAAGAATTAACGTTAAAATTGAAGCGTTGCCGCCAATACGTAATAGATGGATTTTTGTTGATGAGGTTTAAAAAATATCTCACCAGGATGGGTCAATAGCAGAACGTAAATTAGACCCGGGGGATATAAAGCCTTCGTCGTGAAGGGGCATACTCAAACACAGGTGCAACCAAAGCAACAGTAGCCGGGGCAAATATAGCCCTCACAACTGTGTTAAATATGCTTTGCAGTTTCATTTTAAAGCGTGTTTTAGTTACTTTTTAATTTTCTGCAAAGTATCGCATTAATTTTTATTTATGCAAGAAAAATTTCAATTGTTGGAAGGTTGTAAAGTTGGAAGGTTGAAATGTTTACATTCCTGTGTTGCAGTGGCTTAAATTGAAAGGTTGCAAGGTTGCAAAGTCGGAAAGCCATTTCGTCAGTTTGATCATGCGCTTATCAACCTTACAACTTTTCAACTTTTCAACTTTCCAACGATATTATCCACAATCATCTCCGCATGAATCCTGGAGTTTTCTATGAACCACAAATGCGTATCCATACCACCGCAAACTACACCGGCAAGATATATGCCCGGGAGGTTGGTTTCCATGGTATCCTGGTTATAATGAGGAAGACATTTAGCATCATTTGATAGATCAATACCTATCTTTTTGAGGAACTCAAAATTTGGCCGGTAACCTGTCATCGCCATTACAAAATCATTGGGAATGGTTACTTGCCCGTCCGGAGTTTGGATGTCTACATCGTGTTCACGGATAGCACTCAGGTTTGAGTTGAAATAAGCTTTAATACTGCCTTCTTTAATGCGGTTGATGATATCTGGTCGAACCCAATATTTTACACGGTGACTTACTTCTTCGCCTCGGATAACCAGTGTCACTTCTGCACCCTTGCGAAAAGTTTCCAAAGCCACATCAATAGCCGAGTTGCTTGAACCCACAACCACCACCTTTTGCAGGGCATAAAAGTGAGGATCTTTATAATAATGCATCACTTTGGGCAAGTCTTCTCCGGGGATATCCAGTTTAACTGCGATATCATAAAAGCCAGTTGCCACAACGATATTTTTAGCTTTATATTTTCCCTTAGAAGTAGTGATTGTATAATATCCGTCGGTTCGCTCAGTTGATAGAACCTCCTCAAACAGTTTCACATTAAGATGATTAGAGAAAGCCACCCGACGATAGTATTCCAGCGCTTCGGCACGATTGGGTTTATTGCTGATGGTAACAAAAGGAATCCCGCCAATCTCCAGTCGCTCGGAAGTACTGAAGAAGGTCATGGTAGAAGGGTAGTTGTACAGCGAGTTGGCCAGGCAGCCTTTTTCAATAATGATGTAACTTAAATTAGCCTTTTGCGCTGCCAGTGCACAAGCCAAACCAATGGGGCCACCGCCTATAATGAGTATATCGAGCATTGTCGTTTTTTATTAGGTGAAAGGCTAAAGGTAAAAGGTTAAAGGTCGCATCTCAAAAAGCTTTCGCCTTAAACCTTTCAGCTTTCGCCTCAAAGATGTACCAGCACATCGTCATAAGCCGGAGTGCGATTAAAAACAGAACGTGCAAAAGTACAGGTAGGCAATATTTTAAGTTGATTTTCGCGGGCATATTTTACACCTGCCTCTACTAATTTCTCGCCCATATGATGACCTTGCAATTTTTCATCTACTTCGGTATGGTAGATATTCATCACACCATCGCGTGTCAGGTAGCGCATTTCGCCTAAGCGATCGCCGTTGTCGTCAATATAAAAAGCGCCTGTACGGTGGTGTTCTTCGTTTTTAATTTCCATAGGGTCTGAACTCGAATTTGTTGAATTGATCGAATTAACAGAATTTAAATGATGCTGGCAAGGTAACGATTCAGGGTAAAACTTGAGTGAAATTAATTCCGAAAATTTCTGAATTCGATAAATTCAGGTTCCGACGAAAAATGAAGAAATAAAAAAAGGGTAAGCTACTTTTATCGCACCGCTACAACCCTCTACCCTTGCTGCGTTCCCACCCTGGGGGAGTTCAAGAGGAGCTGGTCGTAAAAGACTTACCCCGGCGCAAATATAGACAAAAGGTTGAATTGGGGTTAAGAAAATATAATTTTTTGAGGAGAAAGGTGAAAGGCGAAAGGTAAAAGGTTAAGGGTGAAGGGATAAAGTTCTATAAAACCGTACAATCGGGTGTCACCCTGAGCTCAGTCGAAGTGTAGTGCGTTGGCCTTTGCCCGCCAATGTTTCGAGAGCCTCAACACGACAACGCTCATTTGTGTTTCCATTTTAAAATAATTTGATCTGCTGATTCGCACTATAATTACCTGTAAGCGGTTTGACAGAGGTTGTTTTGGGTGGCTGTTCATTAACTAAATGCTTTGCCTCAAAAGGAATTTCCATCAATACTTCCCACTTAGCAAAAGTGTTTAATGCTTCGCGCTGAAGAATGGTGAGTTTATCTACCTCGAAATCCTGAACCCATTTTATTTTGCGGAAATGCGGCCATAGTTTATCGAAATCATCTTTATGAATGTTGCGGGCAACTGTGATATGCGGCACCAGGTAATCTTTTATGTTGAGACTCTTTTTAAGTGCTTTGAACCATTGTGTGGTTAATACCGATGATTGGATTTTGGCATACACCGTACGATATTCCTCGCCGTGATTAAAGGAATCGAACCCATCGATAACTAATGTAACCGGCGGTAACTGCTTTACCTTGGTTTTTAACCCGGCCAATTCAGGCTCAGCCATATAAGGCTTGCGGCGCGGCATAGGTTTTATGCTGATATGCGCCGTTGAGTGCTCACTGTCATAATGGCCAATAATATCTGCTGCCTGTTGTTTGTAGGTCTCTACCTGCTTGCAAATATCTTCAATCGGAGAGAGGATGATCAAATAATCTGCGTAGCCTTTCATATCCTTTGCTCAATTTTGATTGGGGAATAAAAATACTAAAATATTTAGCATTTATGCAAATTATTTTTCAAATTTGTGCTGTGGAAGCCAAGCGTTATATCATGCATATCGACCTCGACTCGTTCTTTGTGTCGGTGGAGCGTAAATTCAATCCTGAGCTGATTGGAAAAGCTATTATTATTGGCGGCAATGCACAGCGTGGGGTAGTGGCATCGTGCAGTTACGAAGCCAGGCAATATGGGGTACATTCCGGCATGTCATCACGCGATGCGTTTAAGCTTTGCCCGCATGCTATATCAGTCCGGGGTAATCATCATTTATATTCTGAAGCATCAGCGGAAGTGACTAAGATCATTGATGATATGGTACCACTATACCAAAAGGCTTCTGTTGATGAGTTTTATATTGACCTGACTGGTACTGATCGCTTTTTTAGCCCTTATAAGCTGGCATCGCAGGTACGTCAGCGTATAATCCGTGAAACGCAGCTGCCAATCTCGTTTGGGTTAGGATCAAGTAAAGTAATCGCCAAGATGGCCACTAACAAAGCCAAACCAAACGGTCAGTTATTTATACCGCATGGCTGCGAAATGCAGTTCCTGGCACCATTACCTATATCTGCGATCCCCGGGTTAGGGGAGAGTACCGCCCAAAAGGTATACGAATATGGCATTGAGCGAATCGGCGATTTGCAACGTTGCGAGCTCCGCTTTTTGCAAACTGTATTTGGTAAAAACGGATTATGGATGTACAACAAGGCGAGGGGATTGGATTCCGGTGAGATCGTACCACATTCTGAACGTAAATCCATATCCACAGAACAGACCTTCAGTCGCACCATATCGAACGAACGAAGATTGGAATCCATACTGGTGTCCATGACGGAGGAATTATCATCGAAACTGCGCCGTGAAAATAAGCTGGCATCGTGCCTGGCAATCAAAATCCGTTACGCTAATTTCGAGACGCATACCCAGCAGGAAAAGATCGAACTAACTGCGGCAGAGCACATCCTGATACCCGGCGTTAAAAACCTGCTCAAAAAAGCATGGGATAATAACAGGCAGGTGCGGTTGATTGGCGTTAGGTTAAGTCAGCTTTGTACAGGTAGTTACCAGATCAACCTGTTTGAGGATAACGAAGAACAGATCAGGCTTTACCAGGCGATGGATAAGATAAACTTCAAATTTGGTGATAAAACAGTTTGCCGTGCTGCCGGTATGGAGATTGGGACTAGGAATTTTAATCCGTTTATGAGGGGGTAATTGTCTGAACTATGATTTAATTGATTTTAAGAAGGCTATGATTATTTAAAAAACTAGACAAGTCATAGTATTCATTTAATCATTAGAATCATAGTTCAGACTAACTCCTTCCGCATCAATATATCCGTCTGTTCATCTTTTCCAACCCAAAATTTGTGACTGCCGAACGCTTTAAATCCATTACGTTCATAAAAACGTTGCGCTGCTTGGTTGTGCTCCCATACGCCAAGCCAAATGAAGTGTTTGCCTTCGTCTTTGGCTTTATCAATGGCAAAATCTAATAGCTGATTGCCTATCTTTTTCCCCTGCTGACTGGCTAATACGTAAATACGTTCTACCTCAATGGCGTTTTCATCCTGTAATTCAGTTTGCGCCGATGAATAGTTGAGTTTGACATAACCTACTTTTTCATCGTTAATAATTACAAAGTAGAATTGAGAATGCTGGTTTTCCAATTCACTTAACAACTTTTGACTGGTAAAGGCAACTGCAGTATAAGCTTCAAAGTCATCCTTATTATTCAGATGCTCAAAAGCATCGTAAAATGTTTTTCGGGATAATGATAATAACTCTTCTACTTCAGACGGATGAACTTTTTGTATGATCAGCATTTTAATTTGAAGATTACTCTATTTGAAGACTTAAAAATTAGTAGTGGTCTTCAAATTTTCAAATTAACAAATTTTCAAATTATGTTGGAGTGTGAATAATTACTCCTTTTTTTAATGCGTAGTTAACAACAGGTAGATTAATTTTGATCTATTATTCTCCCCTGACATATTACCTGCGCCGAGTCCTATTTGGAGCAATTAACTAATTAATATTTAACACTTTAATTCAAATCAACATGAGCACACTATCATTTGAAAAAGAAGACGTTGCGGTGTCTTTCAGAAACGATCCGGCGATCTCAAAAGAGACAAAAGAATTTCTCGAACTATTGAACGGCGGTGGCGGTCCACCACTGGAAACACTACCCCCATTGGAGGCGAGAAAAGTATTGGTAGATGCACAGGCATCAGTCAATGTGGATTATTCAGGGATAACCGAGTCGGAGAAAACCATTAATACTGACGGATATACCATTAAGCTGAATATTGTGAAACCGGAAGGTGTCACCGAAACTCTACCTGTATTCATTTTTATTCACGGTGGCGGCTGGGTATTGGGCGATTATCCAACCCACAAACGTATGGTGCGCGACCTTGTAGTATTGTCGGGCTTTGCTGGTGTGTTTGTTAATTATACCCCAACACCTGATGCCAGGTATCCGCAAGCCATCAACGAAATCTACGCTGCGACCAAATGGGTGGCAGAAAATGGAGCGGAGATAGGCGTGAACGGCAAATCATTAGCTGTGGTTGGTAATAGCGTAGGCGGTAATATGACAGCAGTTACAGCGTTAAAGGCCAAAGAAAATGGCGGTCCTGAAATCAAAGTTCAGATTATGATGTGGCCGGTTACCGATGCAGCAGCCAACACGGAATCGTACAGGTTGTATGGCGAAGACCGCTTTTTGACTGCATCCCTGATGAACTGGATGTTTGACTTGTATACCACCGATCCTGAGGAACGCAAACAAATACATCTTTCGCCATTAAACGCGTCTTTAGATCAGTTAAGAGGTTTACCACCGGCATTGATCCAGGTCGCTGAGGCAGATATTTTGCGCGACGAAGGCGAAGCTTATGGCCGCAAGCTGGACGAAGCAGGGGTGAAGGTGACTACCATTCGCTATAATGGAATGATCCACGACTTTGGTTTGCTGAATGCATTGGCCAATACTTCGCAGGTAAAATCATTGTTCAGACATGCGGCAGCTGAGTTGAGGCATTACCTGGGGTAAGGAGGCGAAAGCTGAAAGGCGAAAGGTTAAAGGTTTTTAGTAAGATGGCCTTTGACCTTTCACCTTTACCCTTTTACCTCACTACTCAAATTGCCCCTGCAACCGTTCCAGGCGATCGATGATCAGGTTGAGTTTTTCCTCCTGGCTCTTGAATATGCGTTTCTTATAATAAAAGCTTAGGAACAATATCCAAACAACAGTGAAGGTATAGAATCCTATTTTGTAGTATATAGAGGAGTTATTCAGAATCTCGACAAGATAGAGCGATAAGCCCAAACTTATGAGCAATACATACAGGTAATAGAACCACCCGGCTATTTTGGCCTGATCTTTTTGGTATTCTTTCAGGTCTTGCAGGTAATCAGTTGGGTTTTGTGTAGCGTCGTGCTTGCTCAGTATGCGGTAATTGCGAACGATGCGGGCTGCATAAGCCATCATGGTCAATAGCATAATAAACAGACCTACATAGGTTAACCACTGGAACACAAAGAAGATAGTGATAATAAAAGTAAGCGCAAGCATAACCACCATAGCCACTATACCCCAGTACAGTTGACTGGTGATGCTGCGTACTCCTTTTTTTACCTGCTTCAGCGTGTCCTCCACTGAAAGCTGCTCCTGCTTTGGCTGTCCCTGCCAAACGGAGATCAAATGATCAAAGTCTTTCATAGTGGTTATACAACTCGGTTAATTTTTGTTTAATACGATGTATCTTCACCCTCAGGTTGCCCTCTGATATGCCGGAAATGTCGGCTATTTCAGGGTAGGGCACTTCATCCAGCACCATAGTAATAATAATTCTTTCTGATTCTTCTAATTTCGATATACACTTATAAAGCAGCGCAACCTGCTCATTCTTCTCCGAAAATTCTTCTCCCTTACTTTCAGCAAACTGAGGCGTTATTTCATCCTTAGCCTGCCGTTTTTCAGATCTTAGGTAGGTTAAACAGGTGTTTACAGCAATACGGTATATCCAGGTAGATATTTGGGCCTGGTTACGGAACTTCTCCAGGTTTTGCCATACTTTTAAAAAAGTTTCCTGTAGCAAGTCGTTCGCGGCGTCATCGTCGCCGGTATAACCATAGCATAAATGGTATATCTTCTTTGAATTAGCTTCAAATATTTGCTTGAAGACTGCTTCTCTGGTATCCAATTCAGTTAACTTTTTTAGGTTTTAGATAGGTGACAGGGGTAATTTGTTACAACAGATAATCATTCATATTTAACCATCGCAGTTTCTCTTCGGCTTCGCCAACCATATTGTTAAAATCCTGGCTATAATCAAACTGCAAATCCTCGTGCAATTTAGTTATAGCCTTGCGAACTTTATCCAGTTGACGTGTAAATATTAAGCGTAAGGGCTTATAAGAAGATGATGCGCGCTTATCTACATACTGTACATAATTTCGACAGAAGTTGATCAGCACCTCTACCTCAGCTTCATTTGAAGCCATGAACTTGATGTATTTACCCAATAACCTCAATATTTTACGCAGACTTTTAGCCAGTTGGTAATTATTATAAGGCAGCTGACTAAACATCAATCCATTTTCAGCCATTAGGGAATCGATAAAAGCACGCTCATTATCAGCATCAAATAGCAGGTAGCCAGTTAATTCCTTATTCTCTTTTTTATACCTAACCAAGCGCAGGCAAAGCTCAGTCAGCTGGGCATTATCCAGGTGCTGAAGCTCTTTTTTTATCTCTGCAATGCCATAGTTTGGGATGCTCATGCCGCTAACATAATTATTTTAGCAAATAGTTGTAGTTTCGCACTTTGATTTTTATGCACAAAAGCAGGCTTACCCTATACATCATTATCGCATTAATACTCGGCGTTGCAACAGGTTATGTTTACAACGTTAAGGTGATTGACGACCTGAATAACAAGATAAGCGTTGCCGATGCGAATATAAAAACATTTGATGCACGGTTGGCTACTATCAAAGATACCACTACCGCTGAATATAAACAGGTAAAGACAGACCGGGCACAACAAGCCAAGTTACGGGCGGACAATAACACTGCCCGCGATAACAAACTTGAAGGATTCAACATTCTAAGCGATATATTTTTAAGGTTGATCAAGATGATCGTCGGTCCGCTGGTATTTACTACGCTGGTAGTTGGTGTTGCAAAGGTTGGCGATATTAAAGCTGTGGGACGGATAGGGGGTAAAACCCTACTGTTGTTTATCTGCGCTACGTTTGTGTCGTTGTTCCTGGGAATGGTTTTGGTAAATTTATTTGAACCGGGAAGTTCTATCCATCTGTCATTGCCTGAGGGACATTTAAGTGCCGATGTAAAGAAAACGGCCATATCATTTAAGGATTTTATCGGTCACGTTTTCCCGAGAAGCTTTACAGAAGCAATGGCGAACAATGAGATATTACAGATCGTAGTATTCTCATTATTCTTCGGTGCTGCGACTGCTGCTATCGGCGAAAAAGGGGAGATCATCATCAAGTTCCTTGATGCAGTTGCCCATGTGATCATGAAGATAACCGGCTATGTGATGAAAGTTGCCCCGATAGCGGTATTTGGTGCGATAACCGCCGTGGTAGCCAAAGAAGGTTTGGGTATTATTTCAACCTACGCATCATTTATCAGCGAGTTTTACTTCTCATTATTGCTGCTTTGGCTGATGATTGTTGCCGGAAGTTTCTTTGTATTAAAGAACCGTGCTTTTACATTGCTGAATAATATTAAAGATGCCGTTTTGGTGGCATTCAGTACCTCAACCAGCGAAGCGGCCTATCCGAGATCACTGGAGGAATTGGAGAATTTTGGGTGCAGTAATAAGATCGTAAGCTTTGTTTTGCCACTAGGTTATTCATTCAATTTGGTTGGATCTATGATGTATATGACCTTTGCATCGTTGTTCCTGGCGCAGGCTTATGGCATACATTTGGGCTTTGCTCAGCAATTGTCCATGCTTTTAATGCTGATGCTAATGAGCAAGGGCATGGCTGGGGTGCCACGTGCTGCATTGGTAGTCGTTGCGGGTGCTATCGGCATGTTCAATATTCCGGAGGCTGGTTTGGCTTTGTTGCTGGGGATTGATCCATTATTAGATATGGGCCGATCAGCCACAAACGTTCTTGGCAATGTAATGGCAACAGCAGTAGTAAGCAAATGGGAGAATCAATTAGGAGATGGTATCCCGATAGCAAATAATGATTTATAATAATTCACTAACTCAATAATTCGCTAATTAAATAAAGATGAGAGATTCGCGCTCGAAAAGAATATTCATGGCATGTACAGTAATTGTGCCCTTTGTGGCCTACTGTGTTTATTACTATGCACATGTTTTTAAAAATGCACCATATAAATTCAGCGAATTTGAATACATGACATTTGAATATGGCCCCGGAGCGGATAGTCTCATTAACAAATACAATTCAAAGAGCGGCGAATACCAATATGTAGATACCCGCGATTCGATCATAAAAATGAATGTCCACATACCTAAAGAAGAGCTCTTATACTTACATCGTAAGGCTGCCGATCTGGGTTTTTGGGATTTTCCGAACGTTGAAGTTGGCGATACTACTCAAAGACGGAATGGTATGCGCCCGTTGCGTTATGTGATCGAATTTAAATACAAACGCAAAACTAAAAGAGTGATCTATGACGAGTCATTTAATGGTGATGAGCGCTTAAAGGATGCCAATCAACGATTGATCAAAGAGATAAAGTTGGTGCTGGCGAAGGAGGAAGGAAAAGAAAAATAGTTGAGGTTGGTTGTAATTGTTGTAAAGGTTATGAGAGGTTGTAGAGGTTAAATCTTTGCCAACTATTACAACCACTACAACAACTTCAACCATTACAACTAATTACTTGCTATTTCAAAATAGAATAACTACATTTGCACCTCAAATTTTAAAACAATAATTAATAACCATGTACGCAATAGTAAGTATAGCCGGACAGCAATTTAAAGTTGCTAAAGACCAGCAGATCTTTGTACACCGTTTACAGGGAGATGAAGGCGCTAGTATTGAATTTGACAATGTGTTATTAGCAGAAAACGATGGTAAATTCAAATTAGGTTCTGATTTGAAAAATGCTAAAGTATCGGCTAAGATCGTGTCTCATTTAAAAGGTGATAAAGTAATCGTATTCAAAAAGAAAAGAAGAAAAGGTTACAAAAAGAAAAACGGTCACCGTCAGCAATTCACCAAAATAGAGATCACTGGTATCACATTATAATTTAAGGTTTAAACGTGGATTCTTAGTGATCCAATAAAAAATATAAGAAATGGCACACAAAAAAGGGGCCGGTAGCTCAAGAAACGGCCGCGAGTCACATAGCAAGCGTTTAGGTATCAAGATTTTCGGTGGTCAGCCTGCAATTGCCGGTAACATCATCGTTCGTCAGCGCGGTACCCCGCATAATCCTGGCGAGAATGTAGGCTTAGGTAAAGATCATACCTTATTTGCATTAGTTGATGGTACAGTAATTTTCAAAAAGAAAGCTGACAACCGTTCATACGTTTCAGTAATTCCTTTTGAAGCTGCTCCGGTAGTTGAAGCACCAAAAGCAAAACCTGCTGCTAAAGCTGAAAAGAAAGCAGTAGAAGCACCTGTAGCTGAAGCTCCAAAAGCTGAAACAAAAAAAGAAGCTGCTCCTGCCGCTGAGGTTGCTGAAGAGGCACCTAAAGCAAAGAAAGCTGCTGCTCCAAAAGCTAAAAAAGCTGATAAAGAAGAAGGCGCTGAGTAATCAGAACTTTTATAAAATACAGAGCCCCGGTCTGATGAAGATCGGGGCTTTTTGCATAATAAGCACTTTTTCAATATCGAAACCTATCTGTCAACCGAAATTAAAGTATATTTAATAGGGCAAATATAATAGCTGCGTACAGGCTGCCCTAGTGTGTTTTTACCGGGGATAAATTTGGGTGAAGCTTTCATAACCCTTACCGACTCATTATCAATCTCAACGGATACGCTCTGTATCACTTTGATATCTGACACGGATCCATCCTTTTCAATAAGTAGCTTCAGGATTACTGTTCCCTGTGTATTATTCTCTTTTGCTTTTCTGGGATAGTGTATATGTGTCGCATGATATTTTTTTAATTTTTCTTCGCCACCTGAAAATTCGGGCAAAACAGTTGGCTTCTCTACTACTGTCGTATCAAGGTTACTGATTCTGACCGTGTCAGATGTTTGCGCTTTTGCGGCTGTGAAAGTTACTATCGCAATGATTGTGATAAGGATTTTCTTCATATTCTTCTATTACAATTTTAATCGCTTTTTTTGTTTACCGTTTTATTGCAGTGAAACTTATCGGCATGGTATACTGGACTCTCACGGGCCTGCCATTTTGTATTCCGGGGCGCCATTTGGGAGATGTTTTCATTACCCTTACAGCTTCTTCATCGCAACCACCGCCAATCCCACGCAAAACTTTTATATCGGTTAAAGAGCCATCTTTCTCAACAACGAAGGAAATAAACACTTTTCCTTGTATTTTATCTTCAAATGCTTTGGCCGGATATCTAATGTTATATTGAAGGAATCTATAGAACATTTCTATACCGCCCGGAAAAGATGGCTCCGCTTCAACCGCAGTAAAAATCTTTTGTTCAGCAGGAATACTTCTTAAAGAATCCATTAAAAGTTCATGCTTAAGAATTGCTTCTGGTGGCAATTTAAAGGTTATTGGAATCGAGTATTGAACCCTTACAGGCTTTTCATTTTGTAAACCCGGTAACCATTTTGGCGAATTGCCAACCACACGTCCGGCTTCAGCGTCAATCTCAGGTGACACACCGCGTAAAATTTTGATATTGGTTAAAGAGCCGTCTTTTTCGACAATAAATGCTATAAACACTTTGCCTTCAGCTCTTTGTTTTATTGCTTTTTTGGGATAAACCAGGTTCTCTTGTAAGTAAGCATAGAAATTAGCAATTCCACCCTGTAATCGTGGTTCTACATCGACGGATGTAAATACTGGTTCTTTGTTGTTTGTGCTTTTTGCGTCAAAAGTCAAATCTTTTGTTGGAACATCAAGACCCTTGATGCTGGCATCTGCTAAGTCAGGAACATCTACAGATTTGGTCTGTGCCAGCAAATCAAAAGAAGTAAATAACAATGCGATAAGTAGGATTTTTTTCATATTATTCTATAATAATTTTCTTAAGGTAAAACACTTCAGGATCTATAACGGGTATAGACTTACTCTCGACACGCAAACCTTTAGCATCTACCATCAAACGCTTAGTAACCCCATCTGTAGTGATGTCAAGAGGTAGTTTCATATCGATATTCTGAAGTTGTATGAGGTATTTATTAGCTGGGAGTGTTTTGATATGAATCTCTAATTTATTGGTTGTTCGCAGGTACAGATCAAATAAAGGTTTCAGATTATATCCTGATTGTTTGGTGAAGAACTGCTCCACATCATCCGTGCTTACCAGGTTATCATAAGTATATTGCGGACTGGTTACAAAGTTCTTTAAAGTTGGGAAGAAAAGACTATCGCCCATTACATAACGTAACGTATGCATAAAGAAAGCGCCCTTTGAATAGATATCATTGATATACGCAGCGTCTTCATCCATATCCGGATGCTGAACGATAGGCAGCTTATTCTCGAAAGTAAAAATGCTTTTCTGAAATATCTTGTTATACTCTTTTTCGCCTGCGAACTCGCGGGTATACAATGCATCACCAAATGAGCAGATGCCTTCATGTATCCAGTAGTCGGCCCAATCTTTTGCTGTCACCTTGTTGCCCCACCATTCATGCCCAAACTCATGATGCATCAGCCAATCGTAATCTTCGCCGCCAATTTTTGTATAACGGAATTTGTTGCCATAAGCCACCATTGTTTGATGCTCCATGCCCAAATGCGGCGTTTCTGCCATGGCTATTTTCTCTTTCCAGAAAGGGTATTCGCCAAAATACTTCTCCTGCTCGTGAATGGTTTTTACAAATACATCCAGAAAGTGTTCTGCTTTATCAGCATGCTCGTTTAAAACATAGAATTGTACGCTGGCTTTATGCCCGTCGCAGGTAGTATAAGGTCTGCTGAAAACTTTATAATCACCCACATTAAATATAATGCTGTAATTATTTATAGTGTAATTGGTTTTCCAATGGTAGGTAGCGGTCGCACCCGTTTTGGTAACTTTTTGTAGTAGACCAGGGCCAGCGACAACCAGATCTTTCGGCACAGTGATGATCATATCTACACCTTCATTGGGTTCATCAGAAGGGTGGTCTTTACACGGAAAGTACAGTTTACCACCAGCACCTTCGGCTGTAATGGCCATCCATTGATGCCCGGTTGAATCTTTACTCCAGATAAAACCATCATCCCATGGCGGACGGCGTGCTACATGCGGTTTGCCACCATAATATACCCGGACAATGGCATCGCCGACTTGCAATTCCTTTTCAGGATGAATAGAGATAAGGCTGTTTTTATAGTCAAAGTGTTCAGTTTTTCCATTCACTAATACCTTGTTGACATTTAGCGAATCCATCAAGTCAAAAAGCAGTACATGACTTGGTTTTGCCATGTTTACCTTAATTTCGGTGTATCCATTAATAGCATGTTCCCCAAAATCAACATTAAGCGCTATGGTATAATGTCTTATATCCATAATTGCCTGTTCGGGTTTTAATTTGCCGCCGTTGGTAAGGGTTTGGGCATTGGCTGAAAACACTGTAAGGCAAAACAGTGATAGAAAAAGAAATGGTTTCATCCTCTAAATATAACTCAATTCTCACGCACCATCAATCCGTCGGCAAAGTCGCGCAAGTATTGTTTGCGGTCTTCAGGCAGGTTGATGGCATCTAAGGCTGCAAAGGCTTTATCGGCATAAGCCTGCATAGCTTCTTCGGCATAGCGTCTTATCTGTAATTGATTATATATTTCGGTAACAGCGGCCACTTTTTCTTTAGGGTCGGATGGCGAGGCCGAAAGTTGTTGCATTAAGTTAGCTTTTTGAGATGGATTAGCCAGTTCCAGTGCTTTAAGTAATAAGTATGTTTTTTTGTTGGATATGATATCACCGCCAACTTGTTTTCCGAATTTTTCAGGGTCGCCGTATACATCCAGGATATCGTCCTGCAACTGAAAGGCTATGCCTAATTGTTCACCAAAAGCATGCAGTAAAATGGCATCTTTTTCATCAGCTCCACCAATCAATGCGCCAATTTTTAATGCTCCACCCAATACCACAGCTGTCTTCAGTCGGATCATGTTGATGTATTCATCAATTTTCACGTCGTTCCGGGTCTCAAACTCCATATCCAGTTGCTGACCTTCGCAAACGCCTACCGCCGTTTCATTAAAAATATTGAGAATTGGTCGTAGCAAATGCTCGTCCACATTCATCATGAGCTTATAACCTTCGATCAGCATCACATCACCCGAAAGTATGCCTACATTCTTATTCCACTTTTCGTGCACGGTTGTTTTGCCGCGACGTAATGGTGCATTATCCATAATGTCATCGTGCATCAGGGTAAAGTTGTGAAACACTTCTATGGCAAGAGCAGGAGAGATGGCTTTGTTCACGTCACCACCAAAAAAATCGCAGGCCATCAGCAAAAGTGCAGGGCGCATGCGTTTACCGCCAAGAGAAAGAATATATTTTATCGGCTCGTATAATTCCGCGGGATATTTAGGAAATGCAAGTTTCTCAACCTCATTGCTAATAATAACCTGCAAATCGTTCAATTTCTTCATATCTAATTCTAAGTTGATTCAGTTAGACTAAGTTGATTGAGTTTGACAATAACTTAATCAACCACTTTACTCAATCAACCAATCAACTACTAATAATTAATAATCTCTTTCCTGTACAAGAGAAAAATCTATTTGCTTCTTGGTCAGATCAACATTTTTGACTTTGATCTGTACTTCATCACCCAGCCTGTAGACCTTCTTTTTACGCTGGCCAATTATAGCATAATTTTTTTCATCCAGTGTATAAAAATCATCGGCTATATCACGCAGACGGATCATGCCTTCACATTTGTTATCGATGATTTCTACATACATACCCCATTCGGTAACACCAGAGATAATACCGGTATAAACCGTACCGATCTGGTCTTTCAGGAACTCAGCTTGTTTATATTTCACGGACGAACGCTCAGCATCGGCAGCCTTCTTCTCCATTGCCGAGCAATGCTGGCAAAGTTTTTCATAAAACTCTGCATTGGCCGATTGCCCGCCATTCAGATAATGGAACAGCAATCGGTGCACCATTACATCCGGGTAACGACGGATAGGAGAAGTGAAATGCGTATAATGATCAAATGCCAATCCGTAGTGGCTGGTGGTTTTGGTAGTATAAATTGCCTTAGCCATTGAGCGTATCGCTAAATGGGTCAATACGTTTTGCTCTTTTTTGCCTTCCACATCTTCCATTAGGAAATTGAGTGATTTGGCTATTTCTTTATCCGATTTGGTGTTGATGCGGTAGCCAAACCTTGCAGCAAATTGCGCGAAACTGGCTAAACTTTCAGGTTTTGGCGAATCGTGCGTACGGTAAACAAAGGTGTATTTATGCTTACCTTTACCTTTTTTGCTAACGAATTCAGCTACTTTACGATTAGCCAGTAGCATAAAATCCTCTATTAGCTTGTGGGCATCTTTCCGCTCTTTTACATAAACACCGATTGGCTTACCTTGCTCATCCAGCTTAAATTTCACTTCGGTTGTTTCAAAGCTGATAGCGCCATTCTTAAACTTACGATCGCGAAGTTTGTGAGCAAGAGCGTTGAGTTTTAATATCTCTTTATCAAACTCTCCAGATTCATCTTCAATGATCTGCTGAACCTCCTCATAGGTAAAACGCCTGTCAGAGTGGATCACTGTTTTGCCAAACCATTCGTTTACTACGTGAGCTTCTTCATTCAATTCAAAAACGGCAGCAAAACAAAGCTTATCTTCTTTAGGCCGGAGCGAACATAAACCGTTTGATAGCCTCTCCGGCAGCATCGGGATCACCCTATCAACCAGGTAAACTGAGGTTGCCCTATCTAATGCTTCTTTATCTAATGCAGAATCGGGCTGAATATAGTGAGACACATCAGCGATGTGTATACCTACTTCGTAGTTGCCATTGGGCAGATATTGGAATGACAATGCATCATCAAAATCCTTAGCATCGAATGGGTCGATGGTAAAGGTTAGCACTTTTCTGAAATCACGGCGACGAGCAATTTCGTCTGTGGTGATCACATCGGGAATTTCTTCCGCATCGTGCTCAACTTCTTTGGGGAATGATAAAGGAAACCCATACTCAGCCAGTATGGCGTTCATTTCTGTATCATTCTCGCCCTGCGTACCTAAAACATGCTTGATGCGACCAACCGGGTTTTTTGCCTCAGGTGGCCAATCAGTGATCTCTGCGATTGCTTTTATTCCGTTTTTGGCACCATTCAGCTCATTGATCGGGATAAAGATATCGTGCATCATTTTCCTGTCGTCCGGAATAAAGAAGGCAAATCGATCTGACAATTTTACAATGCCTGTAAACTCCATCTTGTTGCGATGCAGTATTTCTATTACTTCGCCTTCTTTACGGGTGCCTTTGCTTTTGGCGTATACATATACTTTTACGCGGTCGCCATTAAGGGCATTTCTCAGCTTACGCGGAGCTACATATATATCTGTTTCGTCCTCGTCGTCTGTAACAATGAAGGCTGAGCCATCATTAGTCATATCGACAACACCTTCAACAAACGTTTTTAGTTCGCGTAGTTGAAATTTACCGTGCGAAACTTCCTTCAGGGTGTTCTTTTTAACTTCGTCCTTTAATATTTCGAGGATGATCTCGCGATCATCGGTATCATGAATATTTAGTTTAGCAGCAACCTGTTTATAGTTCCAGGGGGCATTTTTGTTTTGCTCAAATACATCCAGCACCATTTGGGTAAGTACCTGTTTGATGGATGAGCTCTTTTTGTTTTTAGACATAGATAGATTTTATTGGTGCAAAAATACGCATTAAGTCTTGAGTTCAGAGTTATAAGTCGTAGGTAGTCAGAACTAATTTTAACTAAGCTTTTGAATTATAACCCTGGAATAGAAGAGATTAGTTTTTTTGTGTACTCCTCTTTTGGCCTGTAATAAATATCATCAGGATCGCCTGTTTCAATGATCTCACCCTTGTTCATCACCATAATGCGGTCTGAAATATGTTTGATTACGGAAAGATCATGCGAAATGAAAATGTAGGTCAGGTTAAATTCCTGCTGTAGTTCGCGGATAAGGTTCAATACTTGTGCTTGTACGGATACATCCAAAGCAGATACTGATTCGTCACAAATAATAAATTTAGGTTGTAATGCCAATGCTCGGGCAATTACAATGCGCTGCCGCTGACCGCCTGAAAACTCGTGAGGGTAGCGATAAAAGTAGCTTGTGGGAAGATTAACCCGTTCAAGTAACTCTAATACCCTTTTCTTGCGTTTAGTATTATTCTCATAAAGCTGATGTACCTGCAAAGGTTCCATCAATGAATCACCAACGGTAAGCCGCGGATTTAATGATGAGTACGGATCCTGGAAAATGATCTGGATATCCCGGCGCATATTACGCATATCATTTTTACTTAATGTCCGAAGATCTGTATCCTCAAAACTCACATTCCCAGAAGTAGGTTCTATCAGTCTCAATATACTTCTGCCTAAGGTTGATTTACCACAACCAGATTCACCAACCAACCCAAGTGTTTCACCTGGATAAACATCAAAGCTTACTTCATTAACAGCTTTTACAAATGCTTTTTTGTTAGACAACAGACCTGCACCAACAGGGAACCATGTACATAGTTCATTGATCTGAAGAATTGGCCGTTGAGTGTATAGTTTTTGCTTCCTGTCTTTTATCTCGTTACCTTTGTAGCTGTATTTCTCCCTTATACTTTCTACAGAAACCGACCGGTCTTCAGCATCTAAAAAGTCAGCTACGATAGGTAGTTTTTTCAATTTATAATCAGGTGATGGTCTACAGGCTAATAATCCTTTTGTGTAAGGGTGCTTGGGAGCCGAGAATATGGCTTTTGTTGTTCCTTCTTCGACAATATTACCTTTGTACATCACAATAACCCGGTCGGCTATTTCACTTACTACGCCTAAATCGTGTGATATAAAAATAAGGCTCATGTGGCGATCAGCCTTGAGTCTTAAAAGCAACTCTATAATAGCCTTTTGGACAGTAACGTCTAGTGCAGTCGTCGGTTCGTCTGCTATTAATATCTCCGGATCACAGGACAAGGCCATAGCGATCATCACACGTTGCTTCTGTCCACCCGATAGCTGGTGCGGATAACTATCAAAAATTGCTTCCGGTCTAGGTAATTGTACTTCGTTAAAAAGTTTGATGGTTTTTTCTTTTGCTTCTTTTTTGCTAACACCCAGATGGAAACGGATTGCTTCCGTTACTTGGAAACCACAAGTCAATACCGGGTTGAGGGAAGTCATGGGCTCCTGGAATATCATTGCGATACGATTGCCACGTATCCCGCGCATTTCGTCTTCTGGCAGCTGTAATGTGTCGGTGTCATTTAACAGCACCTCGCCATTAATGACTGTGTTTGTTGAATTATGCAGCCGCATAATGGCGAGTGAGGTAACCGATTTGCCTGAACCGGATTCACCTACGATGCCAATAGTTTCTCCTTTGTTAAGTGTAAACGAGGTATCCTTAACAGCTTCCACAAAACCGTCCCGTGTTTTGAACTTGACTTGTAAGTTTCTTACCTCCAGCATTATTATCCGATCAGGGTTATTAAATCATCTTCTATCAGGTTCTCGCCACGATAACGTCTGATGAGTTGTGCTGTCGCGATCACATCCTTCTGGCAATAAGTGGATATGCGCTCCAGGTTATTCTCGTTCCAATAAACATGGCCAACCATGCTTCCGTCGATATCATCTTTGGGTGTAGGAATATTGAAAATGGCAGTTAAAAGGTTCAGAGAGGTATAACTTTTATAATCGCCGAATTTCCATAGCTCCATTGTGTCAAGGTGATTTACTTCCCAGGGCTTTTTACCTGATATCTCCAGCTGTGGAGGAATCTGTAAACCATTGATCAGCATGCGGCGACAGATATAAGGAAAATCAAATTCTTTTCCGTTATGAGCACATAGCACCAAAGTAGGAGGCTGGGAGCGAAGCAAATCGCCGAAATTGATCAGTATCTCCGTTTCATCATGTGAAGCAAATGATTTTACCCTGAGACCAGCTCCTCTGCCTTTGGTAAATATACCAACAGATATGCAAATGATCTTACCAAACTCGGCCCAAATACCTGCACGACCGTAAAATTCCTCTGCAGTCTCATCCTTTCGCTGATATTGGGTTTTGAGGTCCCAAAGTTTTTGCATATGCTCCGGTACCTTATCAAAGCTACTGCATTGAGGCACGGTCTCAATGTCTAATATCATTATGTTATTCAGATCGTACTGTTCGAGCATGTTTAAATAATTCTATTCTGTTGCAAGATAGTGATTCAGTTGGCAGTTTTTAGTTGGCAGTTTGCAGTATTGTCTGAACCGGAATTTTCAGAATTTAAGAATTAACAGAATTCAGGCAATTCGTTAATTCGATAAATTCTGGTTCTGACGGACACTACCAACTACTTAGCGAGTACTTCAAAATTGATCTGCAAATTATTGCCGTTACCGTCAACCAAAGTAAGCCGGTGTTTTCCTGCTGATGGATTTAAAGCGATCTGGTGAAAATCAGTTGTTTCGCCAATATATTTATCGTCCAAGTGCCAGAATATCTTTACGCCAGCCTGTCGATGAGCTGCATTACAGATCATTCGTCCCCGGTTACCATCGGCTTCTAACGGTACATATACTTTTGCGCCATCTTTTGGGTATATGAGTTCCATTGGGTTACCACGTTCAGCCAAAGCACAATCTGACCTAAACGGAGGTAATACATGATACTGGTAGTTCTTCGTCTTATAGTAATATTCCATCGATGGCGGTAACACAAACCAATTTTTCGCTGTCATATTTGCTGGCGAAGTGCAATCGCCGGTTACCTGCCACTTACCACTTGCATCTAAATGCACTAACTGGTGCCATGGGCAAACCGGTGCTTTCAAACCGCTTTTTGGCACCCACATATCGTCGGTGTCTTCACAATACTCACCGGCTCTGTAGCCGCTTTTGTGGCACACTTTTATCTTCACCATCTCACCAACCGGCATATCAAACCAATCGCGCGCAACTGGTAATAACCTGAATATTTCAAATAGGATAGGAGCGGCTGTATTGATCCCCGTTAAATCAGGGCGACCTTCGCCATCTGTATTTCCAACCCAAACTCCGACTACATATCTTGGTGTAACGCCAATAGCCCATCCGTCCCGAAAACCGAAGCTTGTGCCCGTTTTCCATGCAACACGCTGACTGGAACTGAATTGCTGCCAAAGCATTTCTTCACCAGGCCGCATCACTTCCTCCATTGCCTGGAAGGTATAATAAATAGATCCTGCATCTAATAAACCTGTCTTTTGCAGTTGTGGTTTTCTTGCAGGCTTAGCAGCATAAACCGGACTGTGATAGTCTGCCGTATCATATTTGCCGTTGTATTTGTTGTAGTGGTTTAATACTCTCGCCATATCTGCGTATGCTCCTGTTAGTTCCCAAAGTGTATTTTCACCTCCCCCTAAAATTAATGATAAGCCGTAATGATCTGCTGGTTTCTTTAGTGTGGTGATACCCGCTTTCTGTAAAAAATCGTAAAAACGTTCGTACTTAAACTGCTGCAGCATTTTCACTGCCGGCACGTTCAATGAACGCGATAATGCTCTTGATGCTGGCACAGCACCATCATAACCCAAATCAAAATTCTCGGGGTGATAACCTGCAATTTGCGTAGGAATATCAGGAATAAGACTGTTGGGCAATATCAAACCATCATGCAACATCGAGGCATATAACAAAGGTTTTAATGTACTGCCGGGGCTGCGCGGTGCATTTACTACATCCACATCACTTTCCATCTCCGGATCTTCCGGATGTGAGATATTACCTGTATAAGCTATTGCTGCACCTGTTTCTACATCTAATACTACGGCGGCTATATTATTTATGTCATTGGCCTTTAAAACCGAATGGTGCCTTTCCAGTATATCGTTTACCTGTTGTTGCAGGTTGGATTTAATGGTGGTACGGATACGCGTATCACCTGTCTTATCATTCTGATGATCTGATTTAAAACGCTCCAAAAGGTGAGGGGCCGACTGCGGTAAAGGCATAGGGCGGTCGGGCACGGGTTCCAGCTTGGCCAGAGCGGTTGTGGTACTGTCGATTGTGCCTTGTTTATACAGTTTATCCAGCAACAAATTTCTTTTTCTGAGTAAAACTTGCCTGTTCTTTCCAGGATGTACCAAGGATGGTGAGTTTGGTAGAACAGCCATCGCCGCCATTTCTCCCCATGAAAGCTTATCGGGACTGCGTCCAAAATACCGCCAGGCTGCTGCATCTAGTCCGATGACGTTGGTGCCAAAAGGCGCATTGCTGGTATATAAAGCTAACACTTCCTGCTTGCTATTGGTACATTCCAAGCGCATGGCCATAAATATTTCACCCAGTTTATTCCAGAAGGTACGCTTATGCCTGGTAGCTAAACGAATCACCTGCATGGTAATGGTACTACCACCGCTTACCACATGCTTTGATCGCATGTTTTGTTTGATAGCCCTGCTGAAAGCTATGATATCAAAACCTGGGTGATGTTCAAAACGCTTATCCTCAAAGGCAATGATACATTGCTTGAATTTCTCAGGAACTGCCGTATCATAAGGAAAATGCCATTGTCCGTTCGGCGCAATGGCAGCACCTAATAGTTGCCCCTGGTCGTCGTCAATCACATAGGAGGTAGGACTGTTAAACATTTGCCGTGGAAGACAAAACCAAAACCATAGCACCAATGCCAGCAGAATAGCAAGAATTATGATTACTTTTGGTTTTTGAACGTATTGTTTAACGCGCTGAAGCACCTTATTCACTATTAGAGTATCTGTTGACTGACAATGAAAATAAACAAATTATCCATCATTATTCCGGCTTATAACGAAGGTAATACCATTCACCTGATACTCAATAAAATTAAATCTGTTCAACTCATCGGCAACATCGAAAAAGAGATCATTATTGTGAATGATTTCTCAAAAGATCATACCGAGCAGGCCATTGCTGACTACAAGACCGCCAACCCAGATATGAATATCCAATACTTCAAACATGAAATAAACAAAGGTAAAGGCGCTGCACTCCATACCGGTATTGCCAAAGCAACAGGAGAGTACCTCATCATACAGGATGCCGACCTGGAATATGATCCCAATGAATATAACGACCTGCTAAAACCTATAATCGATGGCTTTGCCGATGTGGTATATGGTTCACGCTTTATGGGCAGTAACCCGCACCGCATTTTATTCTTTTGGCATACAATCGGTAACCGCTGGCTGACTTTCTTCTCCAACATGTTCTCTAACATGAACCTGACCGATATGGAGACCTGTTATAAATTATTCGACACCAAAACCATTCAGTCAATTCCACTACGCGAAAAACGTTTCGGCTTTGAACCTGAAGTTACCCAAAAAATAGCCCGTGTACCTAAAATCAGGATATATGAAGTAGGCATATCTTATTACGGCCGTACCTACGAAGACGGTAAGAAAATAGGATGGAAGGACGGTTTCCGCGCTATTTACTGTATTCTGAAATACGGAATGTTTGGGCTTAAATAAGTTAATTGAGTTGGATTAAGTTGGATTGAGTTGATTAAGTTGGATTGAGTTGATTAAGTTGGATTGAGTTGATTAAGTTTAATGGATTTTAACCACTCACTTAATCAACCCAATCAACCACTTAACTCTACTTAACTACCTCCACCCACTTTCCCTTCTCCATTGCATTTACCGATACATCATACATGGCTTCACAGCTTGTTGCAGGCAGATAATATTTACCGGTATAAGCGGCATTAAGCATTACGTAGAAGGTAACTTCCTTGCCTTCGGGTAGACTGAAATACGTGTTCACCCGGTCGTCTCTAACATCACGATAGTCAGACGGTGACGACTTGAAAGCCTCATCATCATTCATCATCCGGGTGTTCAATATTTCCCACCCTGAAGGGAATACCTGGGTTAAAACCAGGTTATCATAACGACCGCGATGACCTGGATTTTTGATATTCACCTGTGCTACAAAGTCCGTCCCTTGTTTTAATGAGGCCGGATCGACAGGCTTGCCACTCAAAGTAGAGTAACTGATACGCATCTGTAGAATATCCGGCTTGCTGATCGATTGGACATCCTGTGCCGCTGATGGCTGTCCTTTTTGTATCAACCTGATATATAATTTATTAGAGCCATTATCCTTAATGACAACTTTACCACCGTTTGATGCGGTTGCAGCCTGCCATAAGTAGGACCCAGAGTTGATGCTTGTTCCGTTATAGTTAAACTGAAGCTTAGCTCCCGATTTATTCGCACCACAATACTCTGCTACAGCCAACAAAGAGTAAGCGGTGGTTTGTGTACTGTACCAGCTATCCTGCGATAAGCGTGCAGCAACGGTACGTAGCATAGCTGATGCTCTTTGTTGCTGGCCTAACAGCGTCAAGGTCTCCAATATCATCGCTTCATCACGCAGGTCAGAACCATAAGTTCCGTACATCATATTATAAGGCTTTATGGTGGTTGGTAAGCCTGCAATCATCTGTTGGCCGATCTCCGGTTGGCCGGATAGTTTATAGGCCGCTGCCAGTCGCCATTTAGCTTCTACACTAATGTATTTAAACTCGCGTAATCTATTCATTGCTCCCAATTCAGGTGAACGGGCCATTGCCAGTAAGTATAAACGATAAGCCTGGATCAAATCAGAGCCATAGAAACTGCGCGTATCCGGTGCCCAGCCCACCGCTTTGGCTTTCTGGTATTTCTTCCAGCGTTCAATAAAGCCTATAGGCAAGCTATATCCCTTTTCCTGCGCGGCCAGCATAAAGTGACCTGCATAGTTTGTTCCCCATTCGTCAGATTCCCCACCATCAGGCCAGTAACTTAAACCACCATCAGACACCTGGAAGCCATTTAATCTTCTGATAGTCGCTTTAATGTTCCGTTCTGTTTCTGCTTTCTGTTCTGGATTCAAATCCATTATCTGACCCAAATACAGTTGCGGGAATGCTGATGAAGTCGTCTGTTCAACACATCCATATGGATATTCGATCAGGTAATCCAATCGTTTGGAAAGGTTCAGTGGTGGGATAGAGGCTACCTCAACTGTGGCCTTGTTCGTTCCATTCATACCGATAGCTGCATAATTGGTTACCCATGTTTCGCCCGGTTTCAGTTCCTTCTCCGTTATCTTAGTGATAGGAGGATTAGGATTACGCACATTCAGTTCGATATCGAAAGCAGCCTTCTCACCACCACTTTGAGCCAGTATCTTCACTTTTCCTACACCTATAAAATCCTTCACATCAAAATCAAAGGTCACTAACTGATCGCCTGTTTTATTAAAAGTAACCGTCTTCCTGTTATTACCATTCAGGTTGCTGAAGACATTGGATTGCACACTTACATTCACTGTTTTAACATTTGGCTCCAACGCAAATACAGTTACCGGCAATTGAACCTTTTCCGTCGGTCCCAACACTCTCGGCAGCGTAGCTAGTATCATCAACGGCTTTTTAACAGGAACTGCTTTCTCCGCAAATCCATAACTGCCTTCATGTCCTGCAATAACCATTGCCTTAACCGATCCAATATATTGCGGTAGTGTAAAATCATGCGTCTGTTTTTCACCCTTGCCTAAATGGAATGGCCCGAGGAACTTCACTACAGGTTTGAACCTGTTCACAGATACATTCTTCTTGATACCGTTCGTGCCATCACCGCCTATGCTGAGGATTCGTTCTAAGCCACCGCCGTAAGCGCCGATCACATAATCAAACAAGTCCCAGGTTTTAACGCCCAAAGCCTCTTTAGCATAAAAGGTTTCATGCGGATCAGGGGTTTTGTAATTGGTAATATCCAGCAAACCTTCATCCACTATGGCTATGGTATAGGTCATTTCCTTGCCGGAAGCTTCCGAAACCGTTATAGATGAAGGTGTTTCAGGTTTTAACTTGGCGGGCAGACCGATAACTGGTTTCAATATCGTTTCAGGGTTATCCACTACTAACGGGATAGCGCCGTACATGCGTATAGGCAAATCGTTCACCGTTTGGGCATGACGCTGCAATAGGGTCACATTCACAAAAATGTTAGGCGCCATGTTCTCATCAACCTTAAAGCTGTATTGTGTTTGTCCTTTTTTTGTGTCTATCCAAACGGTCTTGAGCACTTTGCTGCCATTCTCAAAGCTGATCAGCGCCCGTCCGTCCGACATGGTAGGTATCGTTAATGTAGCTTGTTCACCAACCTTGTAATTGGTTTTATCAGAGGTAAACGATAGCATCGAGGCCTCGGTAGGGTTGGTTTGCTGTAAACGTTCAGACCAGTTTGGCCAATCGACGTAGATGATCTTGCCCGACGAATGCCCGGTTTGTTCATCTGATACCTTGATCAGGTAACGTCCCCAATCTTCAGAAGGAATATTTAAATTCCAACTGCCTTTACCGTTGGTCAGTCGTACCGTTTCTGCTTTTATCAGCTTGTTATACTTATCCTGCGTAAAGTTGCTGATCGCATCTCCTGTCTGATCCCACCACCAGCGCCATTGTATCTTGTACAACTCCACTTTGACCTCACGGGTACCGCTTATCGCGTTGCCTTTGGTATCCACATCGGCTATGTCGATCTGATTATCCCTGCCGGTAAATAACATACCCGAGAGATCGCTTCCTTTCGGTGTTTTGATACCCACATAACCCGGATAAACATTATAAGGTAACGACAACGTTTGCAAACTGAAATTACCGCCCGGCTCAAATACCTTTACCACAAAATTGGCACGTAGCTGTCCCGGTGCCTGCTTCTCCACATTGACATCTGCATTAACCGTAGCCACGCCGTTCTCATTCAGTTTGCCGTCAAATACAGTTTGTGTTTGCGTGTTGAATGCCAGGGTAGGGTCGTCAAAAGTATAATCAGGATAGTCTTTGAATGAAGTTTTCTGTGCTGACAGGAACGCATCTACCTTAGCCTTCAAATTCTGCGCTATACCGCCGAATAACCAATGCGCCTCCAGTTTACCATCGGTATTGCTGCCTTTTGACAGTTCACTTGCGCCGTTAAAGTCCAGTTTCAGCTTTAAGCGGTTCGGCATAATGGTTTCTATCTTGATGCTCTTCTCAAACGTCGCGCCACCCACTTTTACTTTTGCCATCCAGTTACCGGTGCGAGATGAGGTTTCTGTAGCGGTATGGAAACTATAAAATCCATCCACAGACTTGGTCTGCGTGATTCGTTTATACAACTGTCCGTCCGGATTATAGAGTTCAAACTCTACCGGGTGATCGGGAGGTAAGGTCTTCAACTTATCCTCTAAAATAAACGATAGGAATATCGAATCCCCCGGCCGCCATACACCACGTTCACCATAAATAAAGCCTTTCAGACCGCTTTGTATTTCGTCACCCCCCACATTAAAACGCGATAATGGGAGCGAGCTGCCATCGTCCAATTTCAAATATCCCTTCTCAGCGCCATGTATCGCTACCAATAAATACGGCTTGCGTTTCAGGTCGAAATTAGCCATACCATCACCATCGGATGTTCCTTTATACAGCACCTGCTTTTGGAAATCCAATAACTCCAACGTAACGCCCGACATTGGTTGAGCTGTCAGTATATTGGTCACGGCAACAGTCATGCTGTTGTTATTACCTCGTTTGGCTATCAAACCGATGTTTGAGGCAATGATATTGCGTTTGGCCCAACGTTCTTTGGTATAATACGAACTCTTGCACGGGTCAAAGCGCTCATTCCATACATAGTTTTCAGGGTAATAGCTATCATATCTTTGCCAAAAGTCGTCATCCTCATCTTTAACCTTGTTGCTGTTGCCGCCGCCATCATATTCATAGCTTTCCTCGTCGTCTGTACCGTCATTCTTCTTCAATACCGGAGAGCCCAGGCTACAGTTATACAAAGAATACTCTTGCCTGAAACCGATTACTACCCTATAAATAGCCCCAGGCTCTGCACGAAGCAATTGGTCAATATCCAGCATAAAGCGGTTCTTTTTGCTCAGGTTAAGGCTCTTATCGGCGTCAAGCCGGATTGTCTTCTGCACCACCGGTCTGCCAACCGCCCGCAATTCCTGCCCGCCATTAAAATCATTATTCTGGAAAAACTGTGGTACATTATTTTCATATACCTTAATAATGCTCACATCCACCGCATTCAGGTTCACCGCTTCAAAAGGCATGGTCAATTTACCGGAGTCTGGCAGGATAACGCCTTTCCCAGGAATAGTAACCGATGGCATCCTATTCTCGAAAAACACACTGGCTGAGTATGGCTGCGTGATCTTCTTGTGCGAAATATTCTCGACGCCCTCATTTACAAAAACGCTGTAATTGCCCTGCAAACGGTCGGGAGCATATATTTTAACTGTACTGCCCTCAATGGTATAAGCAGGGTCCTCTATATTCTTTATGCCTACCAGGCCTTTCAGTTCCTGGCCCACCAGTATCGCATCAGAGAACTGCACCAGCACATACTGGTCCTGATCCTGAACTGCCGTAATTGCCAGAACCTTAAAATCGCCAATAGCCGGGATCTCAAATTCCTGGTCGCCTTTTTTGTCCACCTTTAGGCTACTGCCGTCCCAGTTCACACCCAGCTTGTTCACAGCGTTATTGCCCCGTTCCACATCGGTAATGGTAAACTTGTGCGTACGCTGCACATTGTTGTGTTGCCAGCTGATACGGGTAGGTGAGGCATAACTAACGCTGATCAGTTTCTCTATATCGGCATTGTTCTCGTCGTCTGCGGTTTGCACTTCGCCCTCGAGCTTCATTTTATCCAGCGAAGTGCTGGTCGCGGTCTGCAAGCCCTTAAACGACACCGTAAAGTCAGGTTTAACAGTCTGGAAAGTAAACTTGAACTCTTTAAAGCGGTCAGGTACATCCACGATCTTTTTCAGCCCGAACTCGGCCGTATAGCTTTGGTCGGCCACCAGCTTCTTCTCGGGTCTGAACTCGATGGTGCGCTCATCTATCCAATAAGCCTTACCGGCAATGGACGGCGAAAAATCAAACACGCCATCAGGCAGCTTATCGTTCTGCACATGCGTGGTAGGCACATCGCCAGCCAGCCGGATACGGATGGTGCCCTCTTTGGAAATGATGCCCGACGTATACGATTCGATGTACTTGCTAAACGCAGGATCAACCGCCGTACTGTGCTTGCGGTGAAAAATAAAATAAACAGCAACCAATAAAATAATAGTAGCCGCAAGCGCGATAAAAGGGCGCCTGCGTACAGGGGAAAGGCTTTCAGTGTCTTCCATGGATAAGGTGAATTATTTACGTAAAATATGAAATTTCCGTAAATAAAAACACGATTGTGGGATTTAAAAGATTGGGGGTTGAGCATGGTGGATGAGGTGGTACGTTTTACGTAATACGTTGTACGTTAAAAAAAACATGTCATTGCCATAAACGTCCTGTGCGGTGAAGAAGCAATTGCATGCTGTACAGAGCGAAGATGCCAGGACTGCTTATTGTCTGGACACGATTTTCTTGATTTGAAGAATTAACAAGATAACTACAAACTAAGCCACCAATTAACTTCCAACAATAAATTATAATAATCTAAGGTTACCAAAATCATATTTAAGTATTAAGTTTACACCAATCAATCTAAACCAATGCTTAAAAAAATACTGAGAACCATCGCCTGGGCAATTCTCATCTTCGTAACCTTCGTTTCTTGCTGGATATTAGCTGCTTTACTTTTGCCGTTATTTACTGTCAATCCTCATCCTGTTGGTGGTCAGGATGTAGCAATCTATATCCAAACCAATGGTGATCATACCGATGTGGTTGTGCCGGTGAAAAACCAGGTTAAGGACTGGAATGAAGAGATCAGCTATCAAAACACTAAAAGCAAGGATACAACCGCTAAATATGTTGCCATCGGATGGGGTGATAAAGGGTTTTACCTGAATACACCCACGTGGTCGCAATTAAAGTTTAGCGTAGCATTTAAAGCGGCTTTTGCATTAAGCACTTCAGCCATTCACACGACTTTTTGTAAAGAGCTAAAAGAGGATAATGATTGCAAGAAAATGCTGATCAGCAATGAACAATACAAAAAACTGGTAGCCTATATTGATGATAGTTTTATAAGAGATGCGCAGGGTAAGGTAATCAATATAAAAACAAACGCTAATTATGATGAAGAAGATGCCTTTTATGAAGCTAAGGGCAAATACAACCTATTTTTCACCTGCAATACCTGGGCTAATAAAGCTTTAAAATCATGCGGGCAAAAAGCCGCTTTATGGACGGTGAGTGATATGGGGATATTTTATCATTATAGAAAGTAAGCTGATCTGTAAACCCCTGATTACAAATTACCATCCACTGACTTAACCACAAATTCAAAAACCGTATCTTTGCGGCCAATATGAGTAAGCACGGCAGGATATTAGTGGCGATGAGTGGCGGAGTTGACAGCTCGGTTGCAGCGATCATGCTGCACGAACAGGGCTATGAAGTGATCGGCCTTACCATGAAAACATGGGACTACGCTTCATCCGGCGGTAGCTCTAAGGAGACTGGTTGCTGTAGCCTGGACAGCATTAATGATGCCCGTGCATTGGCTGTTGGATACGGATTCCCTCATTATATCCTCGACATTCGCAGTGAATTTGGCGATTTTGTGATTGATAACTTTGTGGATGAGTATCTCGCCGGTCGTACCCCTAACCCATGCGTTTTGTGCAATACTCATATCAAATGGGAAGCCTTATTAAAACGTGCCGATAAGCTGGATTGCGAATTTATTGCTACAGGGCACTACGCCAACATCCGTATGCATGATAATGACCGCTATGTAGTATCAAAAGGATTAGACGAAAATAAAGACCAGTCCTACGTGCTGTGGGGCGTATCTCAAAAGAACCTTGCCCGAACCAAATTCCCGTTAGGAAGCTTTACCAAGGCAGAGATCAGGCAGATGGCTTTGGATATGGGCCAGGTAGAATTGGCCGGTAAAAGCGAAAGCTATGAAATATGCTTTGTGCCTGATAACGATTACAGGGCCTTTCTGCGCCATAAAGTGGAAGACCTGGATGAACGTGTAGGCAAAGGTAATTTCGTGCTTACAGATGGCACTATAGTGGGTCAGCACCAGGGATATCCTTTTTATACCATCGGTCAGCGTAAGGGATTGGGCATTGCATTGGGCCATCCAATGTTTGTTGCCCGTATCGATCCGCATACAAATACCGTAGTTTTAGGTACGCAGGAGGAACTGGAACGCAAAGAAGCCTGGGTGCGCAACCTTAACCTGGTTAAGTACGAAAATATCGCCAGCCCAATTGAAGCGGTGACCAAGATACGCTACAAGGATGCGGGTACCGAAAGTACTATTGTACAAATGGGCGAGCACATGAAAGTGGATTTTACCCACAATGTAAGCGGAATTGCTCCAGGCCAATCGGCTGTATTCTATGAAGGGAATGATTTGCTGGGTGGGGGATTTTTAATGTAATCCTTTTAGTTGAAAGGTTGTAAAGTTGGAAGGTTGAAAAGTTATTTTTTTAATCATCTGACAATAAAATCATAGGGCAATTCGGCCAACCTTCCAACGTTCAAACTTTTCAACTTTACAACAGCATTGCGCAAAACAATTTGCGTTTACCTTTCTTTATGTTTTATTTGCAGAAAAATAATCGGTTTAATGGCTAAAAATCTACTCATTGTTGAATCTCCGGCGAAAGCCAAAACCATCGAAGGATATCTTGGAAAAGACTTTACAGTAAAGTCAAGCTATGGGCATATCCGCGATCTGGTGAAGTCGGAAGATGCGATAGACATCGCTAATAACTTCGCACAAAAATATGAAGTACCTGCCGATAAGAAGCAGATAGTAAGTGAGTTAAAGAAATTAGCCAAGGAAGCCGAAATGGTTTGGCTCGCATCCGATGAAGACCGTGAGGGAGAAGCCATTTCCTGGCATTTATTTGAGACTTTGGGATTGAAAGATGCCTCAACCAAACGCATTGTTTTCCACGAGATCACTAAACCTGCGATTTTAAAAGCCATTGAGAATCCGCGTAAAATTGATTACAACCTGGTTAACGCACAGCAGGCACGCCGTGTATTGGACAGATTGGTGGGCTTTGAACTTTCTCCTGTTCTATGGAAAAAAGTAAAGCCATCGTTGTCTGCCGGCCGTGTACAATCTGTTGCTGTTAGATTGATAGTCGACCGTGAGCGCGAGATCAATAAATTCCAGTCAGAAGCTGCGTTTAAAGTTGTAGCTATTTTTGGTAAAGGTAAAGAAGCTTTCAAAGCGGAACTGCCTGAACGATGGGCTAAACAGGAAGATGCAGAAAAGTTCCTGAGTGACTGCATCGGTGCCGATTTCAACGTGAACTCACTCGAAACCAAACCTGCTAAACGTTCGCCTGCCGCACCGTTCACTACCTCGACCCTGCAACAGGAGGCCAGTCGTAAGCTAGGCTTCTCGGTATCGCGTACAATGCAGGTTGCACAAAAGCTGTACGAATCAGGTAAGATCACCTACATGCGTACCGATTCGGTAAACTTGTCGGATACAGCATTGAACGCGGCTGCACAAGAGATTAATTCAGCTTATGGTGAAAAATACCATCAGCTTAGAAAATATAAAACCAAAGCCGCCGGAGCGCAGGAAGCACACGAGGCGATCAGGCCAACATACTTTGATGCTCATTCCATTGACGGTGATCCATCAGAAAAACGTCTTTATGAGCTGATCTGGAAACGTGCTATTGCTTCACAGATGAGTGAAGCTTTATTTGAGAAGACGGTTGCAAAAATCAGTATATCAACACGTAAAGAAGAGTTGGTAGCTAATGGCGAGGTGATGAAATTTGACGGTTTTCTGAAAGTATACCTGGAGTCGGTGGATGATGAAGAAGATACGCAGAAGGATGAAGATAATGCAATTCTACCTCCATTAAACAAAGGCCAGCTACTGGATTTGCAGGAGATGACTGCTACCGAGCGTTTCTCGCGTCCTGCTGCCCGCTATACTGAGGCCAGTTTGGTAAAGAAACTTGAAGAGTTGGGTATCGGCCGCCCGTCTACTTATGCGCCTACTATCTCTACAATACAAAACCGTGGGTATGTAGTGAAGGAAGACCGCGATGGCAAACAACGTAACTTCAGGGTATTAACCTTGAAAGGAGCTAACATCACCAAAGAAGGAAAAACTGAAAATACCGGTGCCGAACGTGGCAAGCTGTTCCCAACCGACATTGGCTCGGTGGTGAACGATTTCCTGGTGCAATACTTTAAAGGTATCGTTGATTATCACTTTACAGCTGGTGTAGAAAAGCAATTCGATGAGATCGCGCAGGGAATGGAAGAATGGACGAATATGATCCGTAAATTCTATAACCCGTTCCACAAAGAAGTGCAGAATACCATCGAAACGGCTGATAAAGCTACAGGCGAGCGCGACCTGGGCATTCACCCGGAGAATGGTAAAAAGGTATCTGTGCGCATTGGCCGTTTTGGGCCGTTTGTGCAGGTGGGTGATAGCGATACTGAAGAGAAACCGCTTTATGCCAGTCTGCGTGCAGGTCAGAGTATCGAGACCATTGCTTTGGAGGATGCACTTGAACTGTTTAAGCTGCCAAAGAAAGTAGGTTTGTTTGAAGATAAGGAAATGACCGTCGCCATTGGCAAGTTCGGTCCGTATATCCGTCATAACAGTGCATTTTATTCGCTGCCTAAGGGAGTTGATCCCCTGGATGTATCTGAAGAACAAGCCGTTGAAATCATATTGGATAAACGTAAACGCGATTCAGAGCGCCTGATCAAGACATTCGACGAAAACCCGGATGTGAAGATACTAAATGGTCGCTGGGGACCTTATATCGAATTCGGCAAACAAAACGTTAAGATACCAAAGGGCAAAGAGCCCAAAGACCTCACCTACGAGGAGTGCAAGGCCCTGGCCGACGCAGAGGCGAAGGCGCCGAAGAAGAAGTTTGTGAAGAAGGGGAAATAGTGTTGTAAGGGTTGTAGTTGTTGAAATGGTTGTAATGGTTATGCCAACCTCTACTCCAACTTCTACAACATTTACAACCCCTACAACTAATACAACCAAACATGATAAAAGACATCCCGGAAAATATTGTAAAGGATATCGCCATTGCGGTGGCGCTGGAGGGCGAGACGGTGGAGAGCAAAACATGGTATGTCTACGTCATCAATATGAAAAATGAGCCGATAGAAAATGTCCTGATCACCTCAAAAGGCTATGGCGAAAAGGACGGAGAGCCCGTTAAAACCTCCACCCTCCGGCACATGATACCGCTGCTCGAAAACAGCGCCTTTGCCCTCATAGAGCCTATAGACGAATCCACCTTCGGCCTCAACAACGAGTACTGGCTCAGCTACTACATCGGCCGCGAAATATTCGACAAGAAGTTCATCTTCCTTCCTGAAAGCATCGTCGAATCTAATTTTATTAAACTCCCGATATTGAATAAGCCGGGAGTGATGATACGATAGTTCTGTTGGCAGTTAAGAGTTGGCTGCAGGCAGTATTTATCTTAAACTTAATTGCATAATGTAGTTTTAATCCTGATAACTGATCACCGGTTAACCGACCATTAATTAACTAAGCCACAAACACTGTCTTGATGTTCACAAATTCATGAATACCAAACATACCCAATTCCCGGCCATAGCCGGATTGTTTAATACCTCCAAATGGTAAACGTGGATCAGATTTAACCAAGGAGTTAACAAAGCAGGAACCTGCTTGTAGTTGCGTAGCGGCTATTCTTTCACCTTTCTTTTTGTCTTTGGTGAATATAGCAGAGCCTAAACCAAAGGAGCTGTCGTTGGCTTTACGAATAGCATCTGCTTCGTCTTTGGCAGTAATAATAGCTGCCACCGGGCCGAATAATTCTTCATCATAAGCAGGCATGCCGGGTTTTACTTTGGTGAGGATAGTAGCTGGATAGAAGGCGTTTTTACCTTTGGGCGATGATCCGCCTAAAATGCATTTAGCGCCTTTCTTTATGGAGAGTTTTACCTGTTCATGTAGCTGGTTACGCAGATCAATTCGTGCTTGGGGACCTATTGCTGTATTGACATCCAATGGATCACCCAGCTTTTGGGCTTTCATTTTACTTAGGAACAGCTGCATAAATTCCTTTTCTACTGATCTGACGACGATGAACCTTTTAGCGGCAATGCAACTCTGGCCACTGTTAATGATGCGGCTGTTCACACAAGTTTCTGCAGCCTGTTCCAGGTCGGCATCGGACAGTATAACGTATGCATCACTGCCTCCTAATTCCAGAACCGTTTTTTTGATGAGTGAGCCTGCTTTTTGTGCTACCATTTTACCAGCATTGGTGCTGCCTGTAAGGGTTACCGCCTGTATTAACGGATTCCCGATGATATTTTCCACCATCGTATTATTGACCATAAGCGACTGAAAAACATAATCGGGAAAGCCTGCCTGGTGAACCACTTCTTCAATTGCCTGGGCGCATCCGGGTACGTTAGATGCATGTTTTAGTACTCCACAATTACCAGCAGCCAAAGCAGGAGCAAGGAAACGGAATACCTGCCAAAACGGAAAGTTCCAGGGCATCACAGCCAGTACTACGCCAATAGGCTGAAAGGCTACAAAGCTTTTAGATGCGTCAGTTTCGATGATCTGATCACTAAGGTATTTTGATGCATTGGATGCATAATACTCGCATACATCGACACATTTTTCAATCTCGGCAACGCCCTGGTTAACGGGTTTGCCGATTTCGTGGGCCATCAGTATAGCAAACTCCGATTTACGGGTGTGCAAAACAGCCGCCATACTGGTTAAAAGCCTGCTGCGCTCTTCGTGAGAAGAGTTTCTCCACTTAAGCCAGGCTTTATGCGTTTGAGCAATTTTTTGTTCAACCTGCTTAATGGTATGCGCGTGGTATTTCTTTAATACTTTTCCGTTAACCGGATTGACTGAAGTTAGGTTCATAACTGTCTACCTCTCAAAGTTAAACAGTTTGCCAATAAAATAGTTGCGCTAATTACGGATTGCGCACCTGGCCATCGCCTTCAACTATCCATTTATAGCTGGTAAGCTCCTGTAAACCCATGGGCCCGCGGGCATGAAGTTTTTGCGTACTGATGCCTATTTCGGCCCCTAAACCAAACTGGGCGCCATCTGTAAAAGCTGTTGAAGCATTCAAATACACAGCAGCGGCATCAACTTTATTTAAGAATGTGGCGGCATGTTGAGCATTCTCTGTAATGATCGCCTCGCTATGTTTAGAACTGTGACCGGCGATATGATTTAAAGCTTCATCAAAACTATCTACCGTCTTAATGGCCATTTTATAATCCAAAAACTCCGTGCCGAAATGTTCGGGCTGAGCTTTTTTAAGCAGGTTATCCGGATAATAGCCTTTTAATGAAGAATAAGCCCTTTCATCAGCAAATATCTCGACATCTTTTTCATTCAGCTTTTGAGCTAATTCAGGTAGATCAGATAAACGGGAAGAATGCAACACCAAACAATCCAGCGCATTGCAAACACTTACACGACGGGTTTTAGCGTTGAACACAATCTCGCTGCCTTTTTTCAGATCACCGGTTTCATCAAAATAAGTATGGACAATTCCTGCACCGGTCTCGATAACGGGCACTTTACTTTGCTGACGTACCCGGTCGATCAGACTTTGGCTGCCGCGAGGAATTAATACATCAATATAACCAATGGCATTTAGCAATGCCTCAGCAGCTTCTCGTTCAGGAGGCAATAGCACAGCAACATTTTTATTGATGCCATGTTTAGCCATTACATCGTGAATTATCCTGATAATAGCTTTGTTAGAGAATTCCGCATCGCTTCCACCTTTTAGAATACAAACATTTCCTGTTTTAAAGCAAAGTGCAAATACATCAAAAGTAACATTAGGACGAGCTTCATAGATCACCCCGACAATACCCAACGGGACACCGATCTTTTTTATATGGAGACCATTAGGCATCGTTTTCTCTGACAGGATATGCCCAAGCGGATGGGGAAGATTGGCGACATTCACCATATCCTTTGCAATATCCTTTATGCGAGCATCGGTTAATTTTAAACGATCATACTTAGGATCGTTCACAGCCATGCGATCAAGATCTTTCTGGTTTTCCTGGAGGAGAAGGGCAGTTTGAGCGACAGCAACCTCAGCCAGGTCATTCAGCACAGCAACTATGATATCAGGCGAGACGCTTACAATGTCTCTGCCAGCTAATAATGCATCTTCAAAATATTGTTTGTATTCCATTTCTACTCTAATCAACTCTGTAAATAAAGATAATCATAATGCACCAGTGCTTTTTGGTTTTTATGACCGATACGTTCGCGTACTTTTTCTGAACCGTATTCAGCTATACCTAAACCTATCAGCTTATCATGTTCATCTATCAATTTAATGATCTCTCCTTTATTAAAATCAGCTTCTACACTAATAATTCCCACAGGTAATAAACTGGTTGCTTTGCTGGATAATAGAGCTGTTTTTGCGCCCTCATTTACCTTTACAACACCAGTTGCAAAGTGTACTGAATGTGCTATCCATTTCTTTTTACCCGATTTGGTTTTGTCGGGAATAAACCTGGAATGGATCACTCTATCTTCCAGTACATCAGTTAAAATATTATCCCGGGTACCGTTTGCAATATGCACCGCTATACCTAATTGCGCTACTTTTTGCGACATGGTGGATTTGGTGATCATCCCGCCACGACCAAATTGAGATTTGCCGGAAGAGACAAAGGCAGATAAGTCAAGACTTGAATTATCGATCTCTTCAATCACTCTTGAACTGGATAATTTAGGATCACCGTCGTAAATACCGTCTACGTTAGTCAGTACGATCAAGGCCTGGGCATTCAGCATAGAGGCGATAAGCCCTGCAAGCTCATCATTATCGGTAAACATTAGCTCGGTAACCGAAACAACATCGTTCTCATTTACCACAGGTATAACCTGGTGCTGCAAAAGTACTTCGAGGCAGTTACGCATGTTTAGATAATGCAGCCTGTCCCGGAAATCCTCTTTGGTAACTAATATCTGTGAGCAAAGCATATCATACTCAGCAAATAAGTTAGAATATGTATTGATAAGCTTTACCTGCCCAATAGAAGCTAATAATTGCCTTGCAGCTACTGCATCTGCTTTTTCGGATACCGTTATCATGCTACGACCAGAAGCCATAGCACCTGATGATACTAATATCACTTCTTTACCTTGCTTTTTTATAGTCGCAATCTGTTCCACCAGGTGGCCAATGCGTTTCAGATCGGGTAAGCCATCTTTCTGCGTCAAAACATTCGAGCCGATCTTTACTACAATGCGGTGGTAATTGAAAGCCATGAGTATTCGTATAATTCAGGCTTCAATATTAATAAATTATAGCTGATTGATGGGAATTATAGTGATAATAATTACTTGCAACGGGATGTTGAATTTATTGGTCGACTTTGATTGAGGTAATGATGATATAATTCGGGACATGTATACTTGTATCCGGTTTCCAGCTTATAATTGCTTTTAACGGGAATTTGGAATTTGAAGCAACACCAAGATTGTCCAGGTTCTGCAGTGAACGATACCTGATTGATGTATCGCCATCAAATACAACAAAATAGCCGCCACAGATCGGGCACATTCCAAAATCCTGTGTAATACTCCCATAACCAGTATGGAAGGCATATTCGTTAACAAGTGGTACGTCGTGTCCCTTTTTGCAAGCAATAAAGATCACTGTTATAAATAATAGTACAATAAGTTTGCAGATGTTTCTTTTCATGACCTTATTGAATTAAATGTCGATACGTTAGATAGTCGTCAAACGCTACAACCAATCATTTCATTTGGTGTTTATGATTAAAGATACTTATTAATCAAAAAATGAAAAAACTAATCTTATTGATCGTTTTAGTAACAGCAACTATTGGAGCATTCGGTCAAACTAAAAGCAACGATACTTCTAAAAATGCTCCGATTACAACTAACACAGCTTTCAGAGTCCATTACGACTATGTATTTAAACGAAATACAGATGGTTCCTATTCAACTTTATACCCTGTGCAGATCAACGGCGATATTATTGGTTCAGGGTCATCTTTTCCTGCAGGAACATCATTCGGTGGAGTAGATGTAGCAGCCTATGCCGGGCATGATATAATGATTGATACGGTGAAAAGGGTGGTTATTATAAGGAAATTCTTGAAGTAGTCTGAACCGGAATTTGTTGAATTAATGAATTAGCCGAATTCTATAAATCCTTAAATTCAATAAATTCCGGTTCAGAGATTTAGCTTATAAACCCTTTTACATACTCCTTAGTCAATTCTTTTTGAGGATTTAACAAAAGCTCTTCTGTTGGACCGAATTCGATGATCTTGCCCATGTAGACAAAGATGATATAATCAGATACACGGCGCGCCTGGCGAAGGATGTGGGTTACAAGTACGATGGTATATTTTTGTTTGAGATGAATAAACAGATCTTCGATGATACTGGTTGATACTGGGTCTAACGCTGAAGTTGATTCATCACCCAAAATGATCTCCGGCTCGACAGCCAATCCACGGGCGAGGCATAAACGCTGCTGCTGACCGATAGATAAACGTGTTGCAGGTGCATGTAAACGGTCTTTTACCTCGTTCCACAAGCCTGTAGCTTTTAATTGTGTCTCTACCAACTCATCCAACTCAACTTTTTTAGGTCGCCCATGCAGGCGGGGACCATAAGCCACGTTATCATAAATAGACATGGGCAGGGGATAAGGCCTCTGCGAAAGCAGTCCCATCTTTTTACGGATGTGTGTTACTTCGGCTTTGGGATCGTAAATATTTTCACCATCTACCAATACTTTGCCAGTTATTTTTACATCGGGTGTATCATCGAGTAAACGATTAAAGGATTTTAGCAGGGTAGTTTTACCACAGCCTGAAGGCCCAATGATAGAAATAACCTTCTTATTTGGTATATTAATAGTTATATCCTTCAGTATATCGTTATTGCCGATGCTGACATTTAAATGCTGAACACTGATATGCGGATTGTTTGTCATGATTACTGAATTTTGTTTTTAGAGAACCGTTTTGCCAGCCATGACGATAAAACGGTAATGATCAATACTACGATTGTTAATATTAAAGCAGAAGCATAAGCTCGTCCCTGAACTTCTTCTACAGGACTACCCAATTGGAAAAATATAGCTAATGGCAACGTTGCTGCGGGTTGATGTAATGATGTTGGAATATTATCGCTGAAACCGGCAGTGAATAACACCGATGCTACATCGCCTATTGCTCGGCCGAATGATAAAAGAATAGCTGTAAATATCCCTGGCCTGATTTGTCGTAAAACTACTTTCGACATTTCCCAACGGGTTGCGCCTAAAGCCAATGAAGCATCACGGAGCTCTTTTGGTACGGTAAGGATCACTTCATCCAGTGTACGTACCAGGATTGGAATTACCAAAAGTGTAACGGCTACTATACCACCCAGCAATGATGCTTTGATACCGAAATAAACCATTATCAAGAAACCAAATGCGCCATAAACGATGGACGGTATGCCGAACAGCACATCAAAAGCAATACGCAATGAGTTAGCAATTACATTCCGGCTGCCCAGGTACATGTTGATGTAGATGGCTACAGGAATACTGATAAGTAACCCTAATATGGTTGCACCGCCGGCTACGTATAATGAGCCGATGATTGCATTCAGAACGCCGCCTTCTTTACCGATGTAAAAGCCTCCGCCAGGTATTTTGGTGATCATGTCCCAATTCATAAAAGGAACGCCTTTAATAAATATAGTACCAACTATCAGGAAGAAGCTGCCTGCTACGATAATGATCGACAAAAGCATCAGTACCCTGAAAAAGTTCTCTTCTAATTTTCGCCTTGTCATGCTGCCAGTTTCCTTTCCAGTCGGGCTAAGATCACCCTTGATATAATGTTGAACAATAGAATGATGATGAACAGGAGCAAGGCTGCAAACATCAGTGCAGAATCATACATCGGTATGGATAGCATCTCGCCATAATTGTTGGCGATCAAAGCGGGCAGCGGATAGCCTGAATCGAATACTGAATGCGGTACGTCTGCATTGTTCCCACAGACCATCAGCACAGCTATCGTTTCGCCAAAAGCACGCGAGATCGCTAATACTGTGGCAGCAATAATACCTGGCGTTGCTTTACGAATGTATACTTTTCGGATAGTTTCCCATTTGGTAGCGCCTAAGGACAACGATGCTTCTTTTAATTCCTTCGGGATAGTATTTAGTACTTCACATACGATACTTACAATGAGCGGGAATATCATTACTGCCAGCACAATTCCACCTGCCAATACGCTGTACCCGGTAGAAAATTCGACAAAATGTGGTGCAATATGATTTTGTATCAATGGAATAATAAACAGCACCCCCCATACGCCAAAAATTACCGGGGGTATGCCCGATAACAGGTTAACAAACGGAACCAGGATTTTTCTGACTCGCTGCGGTGCATATTCCGTTATGTAAAACGAACTGAGCAAACACAATGGCAGGGCAATGATAATAGATATACCCGTGACCCATAGCGTACCCATAATGAACGGGAGAAATCCGAATAGCCCTTTTAGCGGTTTCCATTCACTGGAAGAAAGCAAATGCCACCAGGACGCATGATCGAGAACCGGGGCGGACTTATAGTATAAACCAATGCCAATTGCCACTACCACCAAAACTGATGAAATAGTGAGCAAAAGCATTATTTTTGAAAGAACTTTATCTTTTAGTAGTCTGAATTTCTGCATTAATTTGGTTAGGTTGGATTAAGTTGGACCGCTGATTGGTTTTGTGATTTTAAGATTTCGCTGATTAAACTAAGCGAATCAAAATAATCAATCAGCGGTTCAACTTATTAATTAAATTTTCTTCAATTCCTCAGCTATTTTCTGTTTCGAAAGCTGGATATAACCGTTTTCGTCAACATATTTCTGGCCTTCGGATAGTACGAATTTTACAAATGCTACCAGTTCGGGGCGTGTTGGCTTTCCTTTGAAAAGGAATCCCAGGTTACGTGCCGGAGGCGATGGATATTTACCGGTTCCGATGGCGTCTGTCAGGTGGTCGATCGTGTCGTAGAAATTCTCGTCCTCATCAATTTTTCCGTTACCGTTCACATCGATAGGCAAGGCATGAACACCAGCTACCTGCTTGCGGGTTTTTAAATCATACAGGTAAGCGATGTTATTAAAACCGATTGCTGTAACATCTTTTTTAACAGCCTGAGCTAATCCCGGGTCGCCATAAACACCTACACCAAGCAGATCTTCCTGTTTTTTATTGAAGTATTTGGCCCATGTTTCAGCTGCACCGGCAGCGTCTGAACGGGTATAAACGTGGATAGGTACAGGTACTTTTCCACCTAATTGGTTCCAGTTTTTAATTGAGCCGGTAACGAATATATTAGCAAACTGATCACGCTTTACGCCTTTGGCTTCCAATGCTGCAGCGTTAGGGTTGCCTGTGTTGAAGGTTGGCACTACGGCGTCTTTGGTTACATAGATAGTATAAGCACCTTTTTTCACTTCTGCAGGATTGATATCTCTTGATGCCAGACCGATATCAACCAGGCCCGATAGCGCGTCAGTAATACCCTTTCCAGCACCACCTGCTGAGATGTTGAACACCACATTAGGGTGGATCTTCTTAAATTCCTGTGCCCATTTCACGGTAATAGGGTAGAGGGCGAATGCTCCGGAAATGTTGATGGTGCCTTTCAGGTCATCAGGTGCAGGTTTGTTTTCAGCCTTTTTGAAGGATGATAATGTAACAACTATACCGGTAATGGCTGCAAATGACAGTATAGTTTTCGGATTAAATAATATGCGTTTCATGTTATTGCGTTTGCGTTTTTTAGAATGCGAGCTGTAATTGAGCTTCAAAAATGTTGTTTTTAACCTGGGTAGCTGTTTCCTCACGTCTGTCCAGGTAATCCACAGATAGTTTGGTCCATTTGTTGAAGAAGAAGTTTACACCACCTGTGTATATTTTAGCACGATCTGTTGTAATTAACTTATTAGGATCATAGGTGTCATACCGGGCTACTACCTGTATCTGGGGTATTACAAAATATCCGGCCTGGGCAAACCAACCATCTTTTTGAATAGCTGCATCGGTACCATGATCATATTCTGCATTTAATGATAACGCGCCAATAACATACCTGCCATCAAATCCATAACGATTTCTTGCCTGGTCTTTAGTTCCGCCTGTTGGGATACCTTTTCCTTCATAGATATCGGCGCCCAGGTCTAGGTTTTTTATAGGGTGTATCGCAAAACGACCCGCCCAATCTTTGCGATCATTATTATCAGTCGTTACATCATACCCTGCGCCATTGAAAACCCCAAAGGTGTAATCGAACAGATAACGGTCGTCTATCTTGACAAAACTGCCACTTATTTGTGCACCAATATCCCGGCCTTGCTGATTACCGATCACATCTTTAGATCGACCGGCTAATGCTTCCACAACCTGCGAACGGTCAATAAATTCCAATAGGCCGTCAGAGGTTAAGCTTTCTAATGAAAACGGTATTTTAAACTGCCCAACCTGGAACCTCAAATAGTCAGCAAATCTGTAGGATGTGTAAGCGTCAACAAGTTTTACACCAGTACCTCCTAATTCTGTTTGCGTATAATATGACCAGCTATCGGTTATGTTACCAGATACGATCAGGCGTGCGCGGTGCAAATCAAAGGCATCATTTACACCTTTTTGCTGAAATCCCTGGTAACGCTCCTGTACCAACCCACTAATCTGCAAGGCTTTGCTGCCAATAGATATTGAATGCTGGTTCGCTTTGTCTTTATCCCGTTTTTGCTGTTCCTTTAAAGCAAGGTCTGAGCGCAGTGAATCGGCTTCTTGCTGTGTCAATAAATTTTTCTTGATCAAAAGATTTAGCAATTCATCATTTGATTGTGCTTTGGATGCAATTGCAGAAGCTACGATGATGAAAACTAATAAGAGCCTTTTCAAATAAAAGTGTTTCATTTTTAGGGTTTGATTTAAAGTAATAATGTAATTGGGGTTAATAAAATTATATATATCTATAATGTCTGTATAGTCTACTGATTTAGTAGTGTAAAAGTATAAACGTTTTTTGTATTGTCAAATTTTATTTAAAAAAATATTTGGTATAGATTATTTTAATTGAAACACCCTCTGAAAAGGGATGTGTATTAATGAGAAATGTTATCGGTGTAAATCGTACCGATAACATTTCTAAAGATTGGGATATGGGGCGGAGGTTATTTGTTGCCTCTCATATAATCTGCAGGAGAATCTGAAACATCCATGACTTGTGCCAGGATACCATCTGCCTTAAACTCCAATAATTTATCAGTTTTGAACAAAGGTTGATGACTTGAATCAGCCCGGGAGTTCCTGTCATCGACAATTATTCGATAATATTCTCCGGACGGCTTTTCTATTCTTGCAATGTAATAAACGTTAAGAGCGTTGTACTTAGATTTTTTGTAGGCATTATAAACAGCCTGGGGCAACTGGTGTGTCCATGTTATTCTTGATATTGTACTCACCCATTCTCCATTTTTATCGAATGCGACGGAAGATGTGTGATCATTTATTTCTGCTTTTGCAATGAATTTATTTTCTTTTGTCTTCCATCTTTTGATTTTTGAACCGGGATATTTTTTATTGAAAGATGCTACTACCGCCTCTGGTACGCTGGTTGAGTTCATAGCCTGAGCTTTTATTTCTGAGGCAACTACTATTAAAATTATAATGACAGTTAAAAACGATTTTGAAATTTTCATGGTGCTAATATTTACAGTGGTCATATGCCCTTTACTTACTTTTAATAATTGAATGCTTGACTTACAAAGAGATCACTGGTTTTGGTCAATATGCCAAACCTCATCATTGCTAATAATCAGATTCTTAGCACCAGGAATAAAAGGTAATCATAGCGTTTATGCCCAAACAACCCATTTTCTTGTATACAAAAGCCTTTAATGGCATTTGAAAATCTTGCTGAAGGGCTATTATGCAGATTAACTGTTGAAGAAATGTTTAATAAACTTTGCTTATCTTTTTTAAATACAGCCTTATCTGTACGTTTGATGTAATCTGTGGAGGCTTTATTGTTTAGCCTAGACACCTGACAAGTATTCAGTCCCGGCGACGTAACGTTTGCAAGAAAATAAATATGTGATAATGCGACAAAAAGGTAAATCATTGATAACATGAATACCTTGCAATGCATCACTATATTCCTTCTGTTATATCTCATAACCCCAAATTGATCATTCAACCTTATTGCCTTGCTCAACCTCGTCACTGGCATGTAGAACAATACGGTCATTTAGTTTAAGCTTACCGAATACCTCGGTCGAATCGTTACTGGCCAGACCTTCTTTGATATCTACCAGGTTTGCTTTGCCATTACGAACCGCCACTACGTACTCTTTTTCTGTAGAGCGGACAATTGCAGAATTAGGAACCAATAATGATTTGGCACCAGACACCATAGGTATTTTAACCTCGGCGTACATACCCGGTTTTAGTTTCCCATTCTGATTGACTACATCAATCTCAATGGCTTCCTGTCGCATGCTTCCTAATGCATTGGCCGATCGACTGATTTTAGCTGAATGTTCCTGGCCGGGCATGGCGTTGAATGTGAATTTTACGGGTTGGGTAAGATCTACCTTGTCCACATAGTCCTCTGGAATATATACAGTAAGGCGCATTTTATTTATATCCTGTATGATAAGCATCGGCTGATCGGTTTCTTTACCTGGAGCAACGAGCGCACCCGGTGAAACATTTCTTTGAACGATCATGCCATCAAAAGGAGCGTAGATGCGCAAATACCCCTGCATAGTACGCACCGCCTCAACATTAGAATGTTCTGATTGGGCCATTGCATTATCAGCTTTCATTTTAGAATTTGCATTATCCAGGTCTAAGGGAGATACGGACCCTGGCTCTTTTGCCGCTTCTTTCAAACGCTCGTATTTCTCTTTGCTGGCCTGGGCATTTTCCTGCGCCTGCATATATCTTGAATTGGCAGACTGCAATTGTGCCTCCATTTCTGGTGCCTCGAGTATCATCAGCAATTGACCTTTTTTAACCATCGAGCCACGATCAACAAACAGCTGTTTTACGAAGCCATTCACTTTTGGAAATAAGTTTACTTCGTTGAATGGCACTAATTGTCCCGGCAGGCTGGCTGAGCTCGACAATGCCTTTTCGCTCACTGCACCAAATTCATATTTACCCGCGCTTTTACTATTATTGGCTTGTCGGCTCAGATCGACCGGTTTTTGATTTCCCGAACATGCTGCAAACAATGCGGTCGCAGCTATTAACAAATAAGATCTATATTTCATGTTGTTGAATATTTAAATTGGTGGTTTCGGCTGATTCTTCAGGCATAAGTGCCGGCGAATCGTAAGTGGTTTTCTCCTGAACCCAGGCAAAAACCATTGGTAATATGAACAGTGCAGCAAAAGTGGATGCAAATAAGCCACCGATCACAGCACGACCAAGCGGAGCAGATTGCTCACCTGCCTCACCCAGGCCAGATGCCATTGGGATCATACCGGCGATCATTGCCAAGCTGGTCATCAAAATAGGCCTTAAACGGATAGAAGCGCTGGTTACCGCTGCTTTGGTGGAATCTTTATACTCCAGTCTTAGATTCTCAGCATTGGTTACGATCAGGATCGCATTTGCAACCGATACCCCGGTCGACATGATCATGCCCATATATGATTGCAGATTGAGTGTGCTGCCTGTAATTAATAAGGCAGTTATCGATCCCAATATTACCGCAGGAATGGTAACCAATACAGTCAACGATACTTTGAATGATTGGTAATTGGCTGCCAGCAATAGGAAGATGACCAGGATAGCAAAGCCCAAGCCATTTTGTAAACTGCTTAAAGTTTCAGTCAGCAAGCCTGACATACCGCCGACTTCTGCAATTAATCCTTTGGGCGGATTACCTATGGATTTTACGGCTTTTTGTACATCGGTAGTAGCGGTACCCAGATCCTTTTTATAAATATTTGCACTAATGGTGATAAAGCGGCGGGGGCCTGTCCGGTCATATTCTGCGGGCGCCGTTGTTTGTTTAAAAGTGGCCACATCAGCAAGGGTAGGACTGCTTTTACCTTTTACCAGCGGGATTTCTTTTAATTCGTCCAGATTATTCATCACATATTCCGGAACCTGTGCCTGCACCTGGTACGTATAGGCGTTCTTTTCGTCGAGCCAAAGATTTTTCAACGTAAAGCGACTGGAGGAAGTACTAGCTGTAACTGAACGGGCTATATCACTTACATTTAAACCAAGTTGGGCCACTTTCAATCTGTCAAGCGTAATAGCGATAACTGGGTAATCTAAAGGCTGGTTGATCTGCACATCACGCAGGTAAGGGATTTGTTTCAGCTTAGCCAAAACCTTGTAGCCATAGGTTTTTATCTGATCCAAATCCTTTCCGGCCACCTGGACTTCAATAGGTGTGTTAGCCCCCAGGCTCATGATTTTTTCCGTCATGTCGATTGGCTCGAACGTGATGGTCATTTCAGGCAATGCATGAGCAATGTTTTTGCGTAAGGCATCCTTCAACTCATCCATATTGATATGGTAATTCTCATCAAGGTTTACCTGCAAGACAGCTTCATGCGTACCTGTATTAAACACATATAGGTTGCTGCTACCAAAGCTGCTGGGCACCAAACCGATATATCCGGAAGTGATCTCGACATGATTGTTTACAGTTTTGTTGATGATGTTCAACACTTCTTTAAACTTGTCTTCAGTACGTTCCAACCGGGTGCCTTGAGGCTCTTTTATTCTAATCTGGAATTGCCCGTTGTTGAGCTTGGGCATCATGTCTTTACCGATAAACACAAAGCCTACGGCTGCTAATCCAATCACAACAATCAGGTAGGTAAGCACATATAGTCTTTTACGTGGCATCATCTGCTGGATGATCGCCATAAAACGCATCTTAACACGTTCGAACAGATCGTTCTCTTCAGGATGCGATTCTTCCTGGTGCTGATGCATTTGTACCTGCTCTTCCTGTGGCTGATCCAGCGACTCACCCGCATGTGCGTGAATTTCGCCATGATGATAATGCTGATAGCGTTCAGCTTTGATCAGCCAGTTGCTCATAATAGGCACCAGCGTTTGTGCCAGGATATAGGAGACGATCATTGTCAAGCCAATAGATAATGACAGCGGAAGGAACATAGCTTTAGGTACACCATTCATCATAAAGGACGGTGCAAATACTGCCAGGATACATAATAATATCAGCAACAATGGGAATGATATTTCCTCACACGCATCGTAAATTGCTTTTCGCTTGGATTTACCCATTTCCAGATGCTGGTGAATGTTTTCAATAGTTACTGTTGCCTGGTCGACGAGGATACCTATTGCCAAAGCCAAACCACTCAAAGTCATAATATTGATGGTTTGTCCGAAAAGACTTAGTAAAAGCACACCGATCAGGATAGATACGGGAATCGTAATCACCACGATCAAACTGCTGCGCCAATCGCGCAGAAACAACAACACCATCAAACCTGTCAGTAATGCTCCGAGACCACCTTCGGTCATCAGGCTTTTTACTGCATTCACCACGAAGACCGATTGGTCAAACTCGTAGGATATTTTCACATCATTGGGTAACAGGTTCTGCATTTCGGGCATTTTGGCTTTCAGGCCTTGCACCACAGACCATGTAGAGGCTGAGGCAGTTTTAACTACCGGTATGTAGACTGAGCGCTTACCGTTGATCAACGCATAGTCAACCGTTACGTCTGTTGCATCGGTCACTCTTGCGATGTCCTTTACATAAATTGGCACGCCATTTTTAGTGATGACGGGTATGTTGCCAAAGTTGGTTGCGTTCTTCACCAGTGTATTCATGGTAGTCAGATACATGGTATTACCCACGCGCAGGTTACCAGACGGCGACATTACGTTGAACTTGGCCAATGCATCTACTACTTCATCAGGGGTAAGATTAAAACTTCTTAGTTTATCAGGATCAACGCTAAATACAATGGTACGGGCGTTCGAACCAAATGGAGGAGGGGCGGAGAGTCCTGGTATAGTTGAGAACATTGGCCTGATGCGGGTGGCGGCCAGGTCATAGATGTCTTTTAAGCTTTCGCTTTTACTGTCTAATACCAACTCTCCAACTGGAAGCGACGAAGCATCGTAGCGTATAACCTGCGGAGGCAAAGCGCCGGGAGGGAAGAATCCCTGGGCACGGCTCACCTGCAAGGCAACCTGTGCCGATGCCTCAGCCATATTGGTGGTTTCGTAAAAGGATATTTTGATGATAGTTAAGCCCTGTATACTCTTGCTGCTGATGTCTTTCACGCCATCTACATACAGGAACTGGTTTTGTAATCCCGTAGCAAAAAAGCCTTCCATTTGTTGTGCCGACATACCACCGTATGATTCGATCACGTAAATAGTAGGCAGGTTAAGCTTGGGAAATATATCTATCGGGATATTCATTGCACTGAGCACTGCAAAAATCAAAAGGCTCATGGTGATCACTATTGTAGTGACTGGCCTTTTCAGTGCGGATGTGACCATTGACATAGTTTTCGTTATTTTAAAAAGTTTAATATGGTGCCTACTTTATTGTCGGTAATGGCCTGGTTAAACAATGCGTTGGTATAGGCATATTTAGCCTGCACATAATCGGTTTCGGCACGATAAAGGATATTGAGGGCAGCGTCCAACTCGATAATATCTGTCAGCCCGTTTTTATACAGCGATAGCTTTTGCCGATAGCCGTCATTCGCTGCTTTGAGCTGATGTGGTATTTCAGTCAACCGTTCGCGGGCCGTTTGCATTTCTGCATAAGCCTGGCTGGCATTGGCAGCAAGTAAGGTCTTCTGCTCCTGTAATTTATTCTGGAAGTAATCGGACTGCGTTTTCTGAGTGCGAACTTTTAATTGTTTACGGCGCAGGTCGAAAAGATTATAGGAAATGCCCAATCCAACCAAATAATTATCCCGCTGGAATCCCCATCCATTTGAAAGACTATTGAAATGATCATTGGCATCCACACTGGAGCCACGTCCCCAGGCAGCGCCTTCCAGCAGGATTTTTGGATTATACTGCTTTTTTACCAGGGTTTCCTGCTCTTTGCTGTTCTGATACAACGATTTATAGTAGTTGATTAGTGGATGATTGGCAGTATCGGTATTAAGCTGACCGTAAGGCGAGTTGATCAATTGATCTTCTATAAGCGTATCAGCTACGATAGATTGATAGGGTAATCCGCTTACCGTAGCAAGCCGCAATTGGGTTTGCCGTAACTGGTTGTTCAGCTCGATATAATTCAATCGGGCCTTTGATAACTCAGCATTAGCAATACTGGTATCCACTCCCGGACGAACTCCACTGCGGGTAAGGGAGCTAATCGATCGTAATATTTCCTGGTTGCGTTGGATATTACGAGCTTGAATTTTTACGTAATCCTGCAGGCTCATTAATTGCAGGTAGTTACCGATCGTATACGCCTCCAATTGATATTTTGATTGGGCAAAGTTGTTTTGCTCAACTTGTATGTTCGATTGGGCCACTCGGTTTTGAGCGCCGTATGCGCCGAAATTGTATATTTCCCAATCCAGTGCAGCTACGCCAACATTTGCTGAAACGGCTGTTGTGTTGCTTTCGGTACGCACGCCGCGGCTATCGGATGGAATAATCCCAAATCCGAAATAAGGACCGGCAACATTGTTGTTGGTGCCGATATCGGCCTGGTAGTTCAAACGTAAATTGGGCAACCAGTTATTGCGGACTTCTGCCGCCTGCGCCTGCCTGATTCGGATAGCAGACGAATCGGTTATTAAAGTAGGGGCGCTTTTATCTACTTGTATTAAGAGTTGCTTTAATGAAACAGACTGCTGGGCGTTGGCTGCTACAGAATACGACAGCAAAAACGCCGCAAACAGACTCTTATTAATATTTGACATTTTTAGATCATTAATTTGAAAATTCATAAAGTATAAAGCATACGTGCAGATGATATACTGCAGGTAATCATTCAGTTACTTCGTGAAATATCAAATAATGAGCTTGCCGACCAGCAGATAGGTATTTTCTGGCGGAAAAAGAGATAAGCGAATATCGGATAATATCCTGCCCGTTATTTTTCTTAATGGGTCGAACAGGACCGGCAAAAGGCTAAGTAATAAAAGAGACATGGACGACAGTAACACCATCAAAGGGTTGGAGAGTTGCTGGTGTATCTGTGCGGCATTTTTATCGGCATCTTCCAGGTTCTCGGGCTTGCGTTTAGAAAAACTCTTGACCAGGATATTATGCGAGATATGGAACTTGAAATGATTGTTAGAGACCTCAAAACCAAAGAAAGGTTTTGCAATAAACAGCAATGCTGCAAACGCAAAGAAGATCTTAAAAGCCGGAGCTCCTCTCATTTTGATTTTAAGTGACACCTTTCAAATACAAAAGTGGTATTAAATTGTTTTACAAAAATCAATGTAACGTTAATGTTGCGTGAGCCGCTATAGTTACAAACAAAAAAGGCCCCCTTGAGGAGGCCAGCTTGTTGATTGATTTATTTAGTCGTGGAATATTATTGGCTTAATCAGCGTTAGCCCTGAACATCAGTGCACCTACTGTTACGTTAGTACGGCTGTCGATCAGTATAGCGCCGCCATTGGCCTTATTATCCTGGTAAAGATCAAAAGCTAAAGGGTCAGCTGTTTTCACGACGATGCGACCGATGTCATTCAGCTTGAAATCTTCGACAAACTCTTGTTCCAGTGTATTGATATTCACCTTGTACAATATTTCTTGTATACGGCAACGGGTCAATTTGCTGTTATGCTGCAGGAAATAGGTGTGCGTAGTATCCAGCGCCTTTGTGTCCATCCAGCACAGATCTGCTTCAATCAGTTGGGAAACATGCGGCTTGTTTTTTGCACTAACCAAAGTGTCACCGCGACTGATATCGATCTCATCTTCTAAATGGATCGTTACCGACATACCTGATATTGCAGCTTCAGGCTCCGAATCAAGCAATTCAATTTTGCTGATTGTTGAAGTAAAGCCAGATGGTAAAACGGTTACCTTATCATTCACACGGAATGAACCACTCGATACCCGACCTGCATAACCGCGGTAATCGTGCAATTCTTCAGTTTGAGGGCGAACCACCCATTGTACCGGGAACCTCGCATGTTCAGTGAGGGTATCAGTCGGAATTTCAACGGCTTCCAGGTAAGGCAATAAGCTGCTTCCTTTAAACCAGGTCATCCTTTCAGATGGATGTACGATATTGTCACCTTTAAGCGCGCTTACCGGGATATAGGCAACATTTTTCAGCCCAACTTTGCCTGCCAGCACTTTATAGTCGCTAACGATCTTATTGAAAACTGCTTCATCATAATCTACCATATCCATCTTGTTCACACACACCACAACTTGTGGCAGGCCCAGCAAGGAAACCAGGAAGGAGTGACGTATGGTTTGCTCGATCACACCTTTACGTGCATCGATCAGGATAATCGCTAACCCAGCATTCGATGCACCGGTAACCATGTTACGGGTATATTGGATATGCCCCGGGGTATCAGCTATAATGAATTTACGCTTGTCAGTTTGGAAGTATTTGTAAGCAACGTCAATAGTAATGCCTTGCTCACGTTCAGCTTTCAAACCATCGGTTAAAATAGCCAGGTCGATAGTACCGTCGTCGTTTTTGCGGTTAGAGGCCTGAAGAGCTTCTAATTGGTCGACCAAAATAGCACCGCTATCATAAAGCAGGCGACCTATCAGGGTACTTTTACCATCGTCAACACTACCTGCGGTTAAAAATTTTAGAATATTCATATGCTTTGATTTCGGATTTCGAATTTTTGATTTCGGATTTATTTAAATCCTTCAACAGAAAATCAAAATCAGAAATATCCTCCTTTCTTGCGGTCTTCCATTGCGGCTTCACTCACTTTATCGTCCATGCGGGCACCGCGTTCGCTAACCCGGGAGGCGCTTATTTCGTCAATAATATTATCTATTTCAAAAGCGTATGACTCTACAGCAGCTGTACAAGTCATATCACCAACGGTACGGAAACGTACATTGCGGCGTTCTACCACATCCTCATCATCCATATTCAGGAATGGAGAAGCAGCCATTAACTGGCCATTGCGGGTGATCACATCACGTTCGTGTGCGAAATAGATAGTTGGTAATTCAATTTTTTCCCTGCGGATATAATTCCATACATCCAACTCGGTCCAGTTACTGATCGGGAATACACGAACGTTCTCGCCTTTGTGTATTTTACCATTATAAATGTTCCAGAGCTCAGGACGCTGACGTTTAGGGTCCCATTGACCAAACTCATCGCGTACCGAGAAGATACGTTCCTTAGCACGGGCCTTTTCTTCGTCACGACGCGCCCCACCTATACATGCGTCAAACTGATGCTTTGCAATAGTATTTAATAACGTAACGGTTTGCAATTGGTTACGGCTTGCGTTCTTACCCTTTTGTTCTACTACACGGCCAGCGTCTATATCATCCTGAACATGACCTACAATCAGCTTTTCGCCGATACGTTTGATCATGTTGTCGCGATAAGTGATAGTCTCTTCAAAATTGTGACCGGTATCGATATGTACCAACGGGAAAGGAAATTTTCCCGGACGGAAAGCCTTTTCGGCCAACCTTACTAAAGTGATAGAATCCTTACCTCCCGAAAAAAGCAATGCAGGCTTTTCAAATTGCCCGGCTACTTCCCGCAAAATATGGATGGCTTCTGCCTCTAACTCATCTAAGTAATCCAACTGCTTCATTAATAATTATTTATTTAGTGAATGAGTGAATTAGTGATTTCTAATTCGATTCAGTCACACTTATGTTTATTCTTTTATCCGAAATAGACCTAATGTCCAAGTAAACTCACTCATTCATTAAATCACTAATTCACTCATTATTTATGTGCTTCGTGTAATCCGCACTCTTTTTTCGACTGGTCTTCCCACCACCAGCGGCCTGCCCTGAAATCTTCTCCGGGTTGAACTGCCCTGGTGCAAGGCTGGCAACCAATGCTTGGAAAACCCCTGTCGTGAAGTGTATTGTATGGCACGTTATGTATCCTGATGTATTCTTTTACCTGGTCGAGGGTCCAATCGTAAATCGGGTGAAATTTAATCAAATTATTTTGTTCGTCCCATTCAAGATTGTGCATGTCATGCCGGTTGACAGACTGTTCGGCTCGGATACCGGTTACCCAGCATTTATTGCCTGCAAGGGCACGTTTCAGGGGTTCAACCTTGCGAATACCACAGCACTCTTTACGGTTCTCAACAGATTCGTAAAAACTGCTCGGCCCTTTGGCGTTGACCATCTTCTCCAGCAACTCGCTATTAGGATAATAAGCATGTATAGGTTTCTCGTACATTTCCATAGTACGGTTCCATACATAATAAGTTTCAGGAAAAAGGCGACCTGTTTCCAACGTAAACACCTTGATAGGCAGGTTGTTGGTAAAGATCATATGCGTGATCACCTGGTCTTCCCAGCCAAAACTTGTTGAGAACACAATCTGTCCCGGAAACTTGTTTGCCAGCGATGACAAGGCGGCAACCGGATCAAGACCTTTTATTTGTTGTTTTATATCTTCTAACTCACTTATCATAAAACGTGAACTCCTAAGAATTTTAGAATTGCTCTTACGCTGATTAATATCACAATTACAGATACAGCCATCATAATAGCCTTCGCTGATATTTTATTTGAAATTTTAGCAGCAATAGGAGAGGCCAGTGCACTACCTATTACCAAGCCTGATACTGCCTCCCAACGTGCACCGCCCAGCATTGTGATAAATGTCAGCGAGCTCATTAAGGCAATAAAGAAGCGTGACAACTTTACTGTACCTAGTGAGAAGCGTGGATGACGACCACCTGCTATCAAAGTTGACAACACGATAGAACCCCAGCCACCACCGCCAACGGCGTCAATAAAACCACCACCAAAGCCCAGTAAACCAATTCTTTTAATTTTTGCGGTTGTTCTTTTGTGGCCGGTTTTTAAAGCCTTTTTGAATATAACAATACCTAATATTAAGGTATATAACGACACGAATGGTTTGGTATAGGAGCTGTAATGCTCTAATGACGATAAAATATACGCACCCAATACAGCACCAATGATACCCGGAATAAGCAGCATCTTAAATAATTTCCAGTTAATGTTGCCCATGCGATAATGCATCCAACCGGCAATGCCGTTACTCAATATCTCGGATAAATGTACACCCATACTCGCTGTAGCAGGAGAGATGCCCATTGAAAGCGAGAACGTTGTGGATGTTACCCCGTAGGACATTCCGATAGCGCCATCGATCATCGCGAACACAAAACCAGCGCCCAGGAAATAGTAGAATAAAGGGTTGATTCCTTCAACATAGGTTCTAAAATCCGGATCCTTATTCCATAAGGTAAAGACTGTTACCACAATAGCAAACACAAGCGTGCCCCACAATAACCAAATCAGGTTTTTGTTTGCTTGTGGCTTTTTGTCAACTAATACAGCCGTAACGTTATTCAGCACTTTTACTTTATAGGCGAAATCACCGGAAAGCGAGTTTCTCAACTCATTCATTTGCTGCAAAGTGATATCCAGTTCACCCGGAATGCTCTCATTAAGAACTTCTTTTAGTCGCTTTGCAACAGTAGGGGATTTGCCATTAGTGGATATGGCTACTTTCAAATCGCCTTTTTGAACAATGGAACCGAGATAGAAATCGCACAGATCGGGCTTATCGGCAATGTTTACTAACAGTTTCCGTTCATGCGCAGAGCTTCTGATATACTCATTGAGCTCATTATCGTTCGTTGCAGCTATTACAATGTCTGCGTCATCAAGGTCGGTGTCTACAAACGATTTTTGGATGATGCTTATACCTTCATATTCTCCTGCCAAAGCATGCACTCCTGGTACAAACTCTTTGGCAATAATGGTAACCTTTGCCTTCGGACTATTTCCGAGCAGGGCCATTAGTTTTTCCAAACCAACATTGCCTGCACCGATCAACACCGTGTGCAAATTATTCAGTTTCAGAAAAACCGGGAAAAGCTGATTACCTTCCGTTTTTTCGGTCTGAATGGTGGATGTACCGTTATTCCTGGGAGATAATGTCATAAAATTCCCTGATAGGTTGGAAGTGTGGATGCAAGGATACTACTTCGCCAATCACAATTAAGGCAGGTGAGGTGATCTTTTTCTCCTCAACGATCTCTACAATAGTATCTATAATGCCAATGGCTACTTTTTCATTTTCGGTTGAGCCGCTTTGAATTACAGCCACAGGCAGGCGTTGTTTACCTTCTTTCTTAAATATTTCGGTAATTTCTGCCAGTTTATGAAGCCCCATCAGTACAACGATTGTAGCTCTTGTGCGGGCCGCTTCATAAAGATCATTTGATATGCTGCCATCAGCCTTTGTGCCGGTCACAACCCAAAAGCTTTCGCTCATGCCACGATGGGTAACCGGGATATGTTGTAAACCCGGAACGCTAATTGAGCTTGATATACCCGGAATCACTTCAGCAGGAATACTGTAAGAAGCTGCATGATCCAGTTCCTCATAACCGCGACCGAATACAAACGGGTCGCCGCCTTTCAAACGAACAACGTGGCCGTAATTCAAGGCATAATCAATCATCAGTTTGTTGATTGCATCCTGTGAAAAAGAATGGTCGCCGGAACGTTTACCTACATACACTTTTGTAGCGTGCTCAGGAGCAAAGTCTAATAGTTCTTCATTAACTAAGGCATCATAAAGTACCACATCGGCAGTTTTAAGCGCCTTTATACCTTTTATGGTGATCAGATCGGCATCGCCGGGACCTGCGCCAACTAAGGTAATACGTGGTTCTTTAGTTTCTTTTTTAATATCTATCATGATTGTACCAAAGCCTCTCTTTTTGCTTTAACACTTGCTAAAAATGCTTCTGCCTGTTTGCGGTAAGCAGTTGCAAATTCTTCGGATGGCTCGTTTTTGTTGATTTGCAGCACCAGGTCGCTGAAAGTACCGTCTAAGGCAAATTCTCCGGTTGATACATACAGCTCATCAAATTTGTTGATCATACCGATCTGGGTACCAACGTTAGCATTTTTATCAAGCAACAGCGCTTTTGCCGAACTGATGAATACGTTATAAGAATGATAAATAGCATCGGCCCATGCACCATTAGCAAATGATTCATTTGCCCAGCCCATTTTTTCGTCGGATTCATATAGTAGGGTAGCTACTAAATCGATCACTACACCAGCACATTCACCAACACCAATTGCAGGAACGAAATTTTCTTCATGCCCCCAGTCAACAAACTCTTCGTCTTTAAGGGTAGACAGATCAGCCAGTGGTTTCAGCATCTGGTAGAAGTAATCTTTACCCTGACGATCGTAATAGTGATGGAAAAGCTCGTCTTCTATAGAATTTGCCTTATAATCATTCAAAACGGTTCTTAAAACAGCATCAGCTCTTTTAGCCGGAACTTTGATCACCTTTTCAGCAGCACGGCCTACGCCATCGCCAACGGTACCGCCACCTAACAGAACCTGCATAGAAGGCAATACTTTTAAACCAGCTTTTAGCGAGCTGCCATGGAAACCAATATGCGCCAAACCATGCTGACCGCAAGAGTTCATACAGCCGCTTATTTTGATCTTGATATCACGGTTATAGATCAGGTCTTCATATTCGTTATAGATTATATCTTCCAGCACACGTGCAAAGGTCATACTGTTAGATATACCCAGGTTGCAGGTATCTGTACCCGGACAAGTAGTCACATCGGCAACGCTGTCAAAGCCGGGAGCCGACATGTCTAAAGCGGTTAAAGCTTCATATAAAGCCGGCAAAGCTTCTTTGCGGGCATATTTTAATAGCAGGCCCTGGTTTTGAGTGATACGAATCTCATCGGCTACAAAAGGACGAATAGCATCTACAAATTTGCGGGCTACATCGGTGTGAATATCACCAACGGTAACTTTTACATATACGCCGTAAAAGCCTTTTTGCTTTTGCTCAAATACGTTGGTAGCAAGCCACTGCTCGTAACGCAACGGGTTGCTAATCTTCACTTCAGGAATGATCAGTGGCTCTGAAATTGCCGGTTGATCAACTGCATCACGGTTAATAGGATAGGTTTTTACCTTATTGGCAATTCTTTCCACTTTCACCAGGCGCAATACTTCTTCCAGGCCCAATCTCTGGATCACATATTTTAAACGTGCTTTATTGCGATTGTTACGTTCACCATAACGGTCAAAAACACGGATAACAGATTCGATATAAGGAATCAATTGATCCTCAGGCAAAAATTCTTCAACTATGCTGGCCAGGATAGGCTGTGCACCTAAACCACCACCAAGCGCTATTTTGAAACCGCGTTCGCCTTTCTCATTCACCTTAGGGATAGTACCTATATCATGAGCATAAGCAAATGCGGTATCTTCTTCACTTGACGAGAACGATATTTTAAACTTACGCGCCATATCCTGGCAAATAGGATTACGCAGGAAGTATTCAAATGCAGCGTGTGCATAAGGAGAAACATCAAACGGCTCTTTCGGATCAATGCCCGCAGCAGGAGAGGCGGTTACGTTTCTTACGGTATTTCCGCATGCTTCACGCAGGGTGATATCATCCTGTGCAAGTTCGGCCCATAATTGTGGCGTGCGGTCGAGGCTTACATAGTGTATCTGGATATCCTGGCGTGTGGTTAAATGCAGGTTGTGGCTTGCATATTCATCAGAAACATCAGAAATACGCAGCAGTTGCTTAAAAGTAACTTTACCAAACGGCAACTTGATACGTACCATTTGAACACCCGGCTGGCGCTGGCCATAAACACCGCGCGCCAGACGAAGACTCCTGAACTTTTCATCGTGTATCTTACCTTCGCGGAAAGCCCTGATCTTTTTTTCCAGGTCGATAATATCCTTCTCAACAACCGGGTTTTCCAATTCCGTTCTGAAGCTTTGCATATCTTCTAATAATTAAATTTTACTTGCTCTTAGTTTGAACCCCAAATATATATATAGTATAGGGAAATAGTAGCATTTGTTGGTAATATTATTTCTTTTACAGTGAAATTACATACAAACTTGCAATTAAATGTACCAAATCTGCGCCAAAGTTTAGTTTCAAAAACCTTGTACGGAAGCTGTTGAAATTTAGATGCTCAGTATCGTTTAACGATATAAAAAGTTAAGCTACTGGAGTTGTAGCATATAACTGAAATTCAAACAAATAAGAAGTGCTATTTATTTCTCAATGGAAAATAAAACGAATTGTAACAATTTCTTTAAGAGAAAAAAATTGTAAAAAAATATGCTCAGAATAGATCAAATAAAAAGGGTATACTTTTAACCATTGCTCAAATGGGGAAAAATATACCCTTTTGCGTTGCCGCAAATTTTCGAAGATTTACACCTTGATAAGCGTATTCTCCCTGGCAATTACATCAGCGATACTTGTTTCAGAAAGTATCTTCAACGTAGCATCACGAACATCAATAAACACATCGCGGATACCGCAACTGGTTTCCTGTTTGCACTCATCACATTTATGATAAAAGTTGAGGCTAGCGCAAGGTACCATAGCGATAGGTCCGTCGGTAATGCGCATAATGCTTACCAGGTAAATATCTTTAGGATCCTTATTTAAACTGTAACCGCCCCCGGCACCTTTCTTACTGTACAGAAAGCCGGCGTTACGCAAGTCTAACAGTATCTGCTCAAGAAATTTTTTCGGAATACGTTCTTCCTCCGCGATCTTAGAGATCTGCATCGGTGGTTTATCGGCATTTTTCCCCAGCACTACCAGGGCCTTAATGGCATATTTGGTCTTTTTCGATAACATCTAATAACAATAAAACTGACAAAGATAAGTAAATATATTATGTCTATATAATTGGTCGGCAGTACATGCTTAGTGTAAATATACTATTTATTTTTTATCGGAATGCCCAAGGCTTTTTCCGGGACTAACCTTATCGCGCACCAATTGTTTTATTTCTTTTATTTCCGGGAAGCCGCCCCACTCTTTTCTATCGAATATAGTTTCGCCATTTACCCGTATACTGTAATGGCCGCCTGTTTCACTGGGTTGTAGTGTCACACCATATAATTCGTCTGCAAAAGTAGTTAGCAATTCCTGGGCCATGTACGCGGCACGCAATAGCCAATTACATTTTGGGCAATATTCAATAGTAATCGTTGGTTTCATCAGGGTAATTTACAAAAACCCTGTTATAAAAAAATATCACCATAAACACGCTAATTAGGGAAACGTGTAAAATGATGATATTAAAAAAATGTAATTGTGATTATAATGAGGTAGGATTAATACCTGCTTTGGATAAAATTAAAACCTAAAGCCAGTTTTGGGTTAAACGCAGCTTTCTTTCTTTTTTTGAAGATATTATTGTTATTCACATACGCGCCCACAGCATTCAATACAGCATCAAACAAGTTTTCTATTGATTTCATATAAGCAATTTAATTTGGGCTTTATAACGAAAAACAGAAAGCTATGGTTGCGAAAAATATGCGTTCCTGATTATTTGGAAGGGTTTTTAGAGTAAAATCGTATTTAGATAAATAGCAAAAACTAACTGATTATTAGCGTATTAAATACACTATAAAAGATTAAAAATAATTTAATTTATAATTTATTTCAGATGATAAATTATCGTTAGACGCTAACCACGAATCGGTCTTCGTGATGGAGTTTAATTACTTGCAATTCGTCGCCGATACTGATCTCACCCGAACCTTCATGCGACAAGTTTTGCCCGAACATGATCTTTTTGTTTTTCAACCGGTAGCGCGCCAAAGTTTTTAAAGGCTCTTTACCGGATTCACCGTTTTCCTGGTCAATGGTGGTCATTACACAGCGCGCGCAAAGTTTTACACCGTGAAATGTAATGTCACCTATAGTAAAGGTGTGCATCGAGTCTTCTTCGTAAGGCTCGCCACCTGTAAACACAATGTTGGGACGGAAACGGTTCATTGGTAACTTCTCTGTTAGTTTGCTGTTCAGATCGTCCAGTGAAGATTGCCCGATCAAAAGAAACGGATAGGCATCTGAAAATGAAGTGATACTATCTTCCGGAGTATATCGCTGGTCGGTGATGCGATGCGTTTGATCAGGCATATAAACCAGTCTGCATGGTATTCCGAGCGTCGAACTGAACCATTCATCCGCCACATCGCTTACAAACTGTCCGGTACAGGTATCATCCCATATTGTTACTTCAGCAAATTCGTTTTTAACTGCATCAAACGGTATAGTGTATGATGATTGCTTAACAGTATGGGTGACTTTTATACCCTCAGCTGTTAAAGACGGCTTCAGCAAGGCCATTTGGTGAACTTCGCGTTGAGAGATGAACTGGTTATTGTAATCAACCAGCATCCAGCGGCGGTCATATTGAAAGCCACGGTCGGTTACAGTTGCTTTATTTAAAGCAATTCCGCCTAATGATTTTATGGGATAAATACATAACTGGCTAACGCGGAGCATTGAAGTAAAAATGGTTGAAGTCCCAAAGATAAGGTTTGCGCCTATGGCCACAAATCTAACTATAACAACTTCGTTACATTTTCGACAGATTACTGTCAGTTTAACAGATTTATCCCTACATTTAAAAACCAAATAAACTAAACATCTATATTATGCATCGCAGAAAATTCATCCGGGACGCCTCGCTGGCTACTGCGGGGGTTACTATTCTAAATTTCCCGGTCTTTGGCAAAAACGCGCCAAGCAATAAAGTAGTTCTGGGGGTTATGGGAGTCAACAGCAGGGGGAATTACCTTGCAAGCAGTTTTGCACAGCTGCCTAACGTGGAAATAGGCTACATCTGCGACGTGGAAGACGGTGCGATTAAAAAAGGCTATGACGCTTTAAAAAATGCCCCGAGAAAGCCTGAGTTGGTAAAGGACATCCGCAAACTGGTTGAGAAGAAAGATTTTGATGCATTGGTGGTTGCTGCGCCTGATCACTGGCATACGCCCGCTGCTATTTTAGGCGCATCGCATGGCAAGCATGTTTATGTAGAAAAACCCTGCGGACAAAATCCGCATGAAGGAGAACTGATATCACAGGCATTGCATAAATACGGCAAGCATATCCAGATGGGTAACCAGCGCCGCTCCATGCCCACACTGATCGACGCAGTAAAACAGGTAAGAGAAGGTGCCATTGGTGATGCATATTTCGCGAAGGCATGGTATACCAATAACAGACCATCAATTGGTGTTGGCAAACATATTCCGGTACCGTCGACACTTGATTTTGACTTATGGCAAGGGCCGGCCCCCCGTAAACCTTACCAGGATAATTTAGTGCATTATAACTGGCACTGGTTCTGGAATTGGGGAACAGGTGAGGCCTGCAACAATGGCACCCACGAGATTGATTGCTGTCGCTGGTTTTTAGGGGTCGATTATCCGACCAAAGTCAATTCATCAGGCGGACGATATGCTTATAAGGATGACTGGCAGACACCTGATACACAAGTGGCCAGCTTTGAATTCGGCGATAAATGCGCTATTACCTGGGAAAGCCGCAGTTGCAATAATTTTCCAGTTGAAGGCACAAGCCGCGGGTTTATTATTTATGGTACTAAAGGCAGTGTTGTCAATTTAGGGGGTGGTGACTATAAGATACTGGATATCAAAAATAAAGTATTGAAAGAGGAGAAATCTGAAGTAGCAGCCGATCCTAATAACACCGTAAGCGCTAATGGTAACCTTGATTTTTATCATTTCAAAAACTTTGTGGGTGCTGTTCGCGGTGAAAATGAGCTGACTTCTCCGGTGGATGAGGCTTCAAAAAGTGTGTTGTTGTGCCATTTGGCCAACATCTCACAACGCACAGGTATCACTTTAAACTGTGATCCGAAGAACGGTCATATTACCAATAGTCCTGATGCCATGAAACTATGGGGCCGTACTTACGAGGCGGGCTGGGAACCGAAATTGGCATAAATAAAAATGGGTGTCACACTGAGGCACTCGAAGTGCGGCGCGTAAAGGCCTTTGCCCACCATGCTTCGAGTGTCTCAGCATGACACCGCCAAAAATGAATTTAATATAATCTATAATATGAAAAAACATCACTTATTGCTTTTAGTGATTTCTGCAGGAAGTTTGATCTCAACTCATCTCAAAGCCCAAACTTCTTCCGGCTGGACAAATCTCTTCGACGGCAAAACCCTCAAAGGCTGGAAACAGGCTACCGGCAAAGCGACCTATAAAGTGGAGAATGGTGAAATTGTGGGTACTACAGTCGCTCATTCGCCAAATTCATTCCTTATAACAGAAAAAGAGTATGGCGATTTTATAATGGAGGTCGACATTAAAGTGGAGGGCAAGGAAACCAACTCAGGTGTACAGACTCGTAGCCATTATGATCCGAAAGGAAACGACGGAGCGGGTAAGGTATATGGCAGGCAAGTTGAAGTTGATCCTTCAGACCGCAAATGGAGCGGGGGTATTTATGATGAAGGCCGTCGTGACTGGTTGTATCCGATGGATATAAACGCTAAGGCAAAAGACGCATTTAAAGTTGATGAATGGAACCATTATCGCATCGAGTGCATCGGAAACTCTATCAAAACATGGGTAAACGGAACAGCTACTGCCTATATGGTAGATACAGTTGACAGCAAAGGGTTTATTGCTCTGCAGGTTCATGGCATCAGTAATGAAGGACAAGCCGGTAAGCACATCTACTTTAAGAATATCAAAATACAGACCGCTAATCTGAAAGCTAAGCTTTTCCCGGCAGGAGTTTATGTGGTTGATTACAGAACCAATCAATTAACAGATTATGAGAAAAAGAATGGCTGGCGTTTGTTATTTGATGGCAAAACCAATGCAGGTTGGAAAGGTGCTACGTCTGCAACATTCCCTACAAAACCCGGCGGTTGGGTGGTTCGTAATGGCACAATGACCATATTAGGCTCAGCGGGTGGTGAAGCTGCAAATGTGGGCGATATAGTAACAAAAGAAGAGTTCAGCGCATTCGATATTTCATTTGATTTCAAAATGAGTCGCGGTGCAAATAGCGGTGTAAAATATTTTGTGACTTTGCAAGAAGACACACATGGTCAATCCGCTATCGGTTTGGAGTACCAGGTGTTGGATGATAAAGTGCATCCGGACGCTAAGTTAGGGCGCGACGGAGACAGAACTTTGGCCTCTTTATACGATCTAATCCCGGCCAAAAAGCAGGATCGTTTTGTACGTCCGATCGGCGCATGGAATACCGGCAGGATCATCGTGTATCCAAACAACCACGTAGAGCATTACCTGAATGGGGTAAAAGTACTTGAATATGAACGTGGTTCAAAAGAATTTAAGGATCTGGTGAAGATCAGCAAATATGTGATCTGGAAGGATTTTGGAGAAGCCAAGCAAGGACATATCCTTTTGCAGGATCATGGATTTGAAGTAAATTATAAGAATATTAAAATAAAAGAATTACACGATTAAGGGATTTTATAGATTATGCTGATTAAAATCAGTGTAATACGATTAATACGATTAATCAAGTGATCCAAACAAGAAACAATAAAACCACTTTAAAACAATTTTCTGAACATGGCGATAGATTCAGTTAACGTCAACAACAAGGCACAGGCAAAAAACACTTACGATGCTATTGTAATCGGATCGGGCATCAGTGGCGGCTGGGCAGCTAAAGAGCTCACCGAGCACGGGTTAAAAACCATTATGCTGGAGCGCGGCCGCAATTTTGAGCACATTAAGGATTACAAAACCGCTACCAATAATCCGTGGGATTTTGAGCATCGCGGCGCTGTACCACTGGAAAAGAAAAAACGTCACCCTATACTGGCAAGAGCCTGGGGTCTTAATGAAGGCAACATGAATTACTGGGCTGATGATGTTGATGCACCTTATACCGAAATTAAGCCTTTTAACTGGTGGCGATCTTACCAGTTAGGCGGTAGGTCAATATTATGGGGGCGCCAGAGCTACCGCTGGAGCGATCATGACTTTGAAGCTAACCTGAAGGATGGTTGGGCAATCGATTGGCCTATCCGTTATAAAGATATTGCTCCATGGTATGACCACGTGGAGAAATTCATCGGTGTAAATGGCTCATTGGAAGGTTTGGAACAATTGCCTGATGGACATTTTCTACCTGCCATGCAAATGAATTGTGTTGAGAAAGATGTATCGGATCGCATAAAGAAACATTACAATAGTACCCGCCACATGATCATAGGCCGTTCGGCTAACCTCACTGCGCCGATACCCGGTCGTACGCAATGCCAGTTCCGTAACCGTTGCTGGGAGGGTTGTCCGTTTGGTGGATATTTCAGTACGCAGTCATCTACTTTGCCGGCTGCAATGAAGACTGGTAACCTGACTGTAAGACCGTTCTCAATCGTTACCAAAATATTGTATGATAAGAATACGCAAAAGGCTACGGGAGTAGAGATACTGGATGCTGAAACAAACCAAACCTATGAATATCACGCTAAAGTGGTATTTGTTAATGCTTCTGCATTAAACAGTGCCTGGGTGTTAATGAATTCAGCAACTGATGTATGGCCGGATGGATTAGGCAGTAGCAGCGGTGAGTTGGGTCATAATATTATGGATCATCACTATAATCTGGGGGCATCTGGCAGAGTAGAAGGTTACGAGGATAAATATTATTTCGGCAGAAGGCCAAACGGCATTTATATACCGCGGTTTGCAAACTTCTTTGGTGATAAACGGGACTATATCCGTGGCTTTGGTTACCAGGGCGGTGCCGGTCGCGAAGGATGGAGCCGGAATGTTGCTGAACTGAGTATAGGCGCTAAATTTAAAGACGAATTAACCGAACCAGGACAATGGACAATGGGTATCGGTGGTTTCGGTGAATTACTTCCTTATCATGAAAATAAGATCACTTTGGATCATAGCAAAAAAGATAAATGGGGTTTACCAATTCTTGCAATGGATGCCGAGATAAAGGACAATGAGAAAAAGATGCGTAAGGATATTGTAGCCGAAGCAAAAGCCATGCTGGAAATTGCAGGCGTGAAGGATGTAAAAACGCATGATTTCGGTCATAATATTGGTGACGGTATACATGAAATGGGTAGCGCACGTATGGGCCGTGACGCGAAGACCTCTGTACTGAACATGCACAACCAGGTTTGGGATGCTAAAAATGTATTCGTAACTGATGGAGCTATGATGACCTCATCTGCATGTCAGAACCCATCTTTAACTTATATGGCGATGACTGCCCGCGCAGCAAATTTTGCTGTGGATGAATTGAAGAAGGGAAATATTTGAGGTTAGTTGATTAAGTTAAGTGGTTGATTGGGTTAAGTAGTTAATCCATCATATTTCCTAACTTAATCCAACTCAATCAACTTAATCTAACTTAATAAACTATAACATGAAACATATAATATACTACTTAAAAGCTGTCTTACTTATTGCAATATTGGTACAACTTCCGTTCAGCAAGTTGCTGGCTAAACCTAAAGTATTGGTCTTTGCTAAAACTGCAGGATTTCACCATAACTCTATTGCTGCGGGTATACCTGCTATTATCAAATTGGGGCAAGAGAACAATTTTGATGTGGATACGACTACCAATTCCGCCAAGTTTACTACTGATAACTTAAAGCAATACGCAGCGGTGATCTTCCTGAGTACAACAGGTGACGTATTGAATGATGAGCAGCAAAAAGCATTTCAGCAATATATTCATTCAGGCCATGGCTTTGTAGGTGTGCATTCTGCAACAGATACAGAATATGAATGGCCCTGGTATGGCGATTTAGTGGGGGCCTATTTTAAAAATCACCCATCTCAACAGCAAACAGCAACATTAAATGTTGTAGACCGCAATTTTATAGCAACAAAACACTTGCCGGCCGAATGGAAAAGAAAAGACGAATGGTACAATTTTAAATACATCGCAAAAGGTTTACATGTGTTGATCACAATAGATGAGAAAAGCTATACCGGCGGTGAAAATGGCGACAATCATCCCATGGCCTGGTATCATGAATATGACGGTGGCAGGGCATTCTACACCGAGTTGGGACATACCGATGAATCCTATGCTGATCCATTGTATTTACAGCATCTTTTGGGTGGAATCAAATATGCTGTAGGTAAGTCTAAATAAAAGATTTGAAATAATTTTAAAAAGCCTGTTACACTTCTATAAAATATTTTGTTTCTCGCTATAAAATATTATTTTGCGGTCTCTTACCAACTGTAAATCTTTTTTAAAATTTATTTCAATGAAGAAACTTTTAGGATTCTTATGCTTAAGCTTTTTTGCTGTGCATTCGTTTGCCCAAAGCAACAGGGACGGCAACATTGCTGTTATCCCTGAGCCTGTATCGCTCACCCAAAAAGAGGGCGAATTTACTTTGCCAAAAAGAATAACCATCGAGACCAGCACCGGTCCGGAAATGAAGGAGGTGATCGCTACTTTGCGTGAGCGGTTGTCGGTACCAACTGGTTCAAAAGTGGTTGTTTTAGGTACCGCGCAAACTGCAACCATAAAACTCATACTAAACAAAAAGTCCGATGACGTTTTAGGTAAAGAAGGCTATAACTTAGCAATAACTCCTAAAGGTATTTTCATAAAAGCCAATGAACCAGCAGGTTTATTCTATGGAGTTCAAACTTTAGTTCAATTATTCCCTAAAGAAATTGTAAGCAATAAATATGTTGCCAACGTAAGTTGGATTGCGCCATGTGTCGAGATCACCGACTATCCCCGTTTTAAATGGAGAGGCTTGATGTTCGATGTTGCGCGTCATTTCTTCACTAAAGCTGAGGTAGAAGAATATATCGACAACATGGTGAAATATAAAATGAACCTGTTGCACCTGCACCTGACCGATGATGAAGGTTGGAGAATAGAAATAAAAAGCCTACCACGCTTAACAACCGTTGGTGCATATAACGTGAAAAAAGTGGGTTATTTCGGCTCATTCACTCCTCCAAAAGCTGATGAACCACGCGATTACGGAGGCTTTTATACTCAAAAAGACATCAAAGAGATCGTTCAATATGCAAAAGACCGATTCGTAAATATCCTGCCCGAAATTGATGTGCCGGGTCATAGTTTAGCTGCTGTTGTAGCTTATCCTGAATTATCATGTACTCCGGGCGCCGATAAATACCAGGTGAGATCAGGCGAGAACTTTATGGACTTTGGTAAAGATGGCATCAAAGCCAGGATAGATAATACGCTATGCCCTGCAAATGAAAAAGTTTATGAGTTCCTGGATAAGGTGCTGACTGAAGTCGCTCAACTATTCCCATTCGGCTATATTCATATGGGCGGCGATGAGTGTGCTAAAAACTTCTGGGAGCAAAGTGATGCTATTAAAGCCCTGATGCAAAAAGAAAACCTGAAAACCCAGGAAGAAGTGCAAAGCTATTTCGAAAAACGTCTTGAAAAAATCGTAGAATCAAAAGGCAAGAAATTTTTGGGCTGGGACGAGATACTGGAAGGTGGTTTAGCTCCTGATGCGATCGTAATGAGTTGGAGAGGAATGAAAGGCGGTATACAAGCTGCAAAAATGGGCCATGAAGTGGTGATGAGTCCAACAACTTTCGCATACTTAGATTACATGAATGGCGATCCGGCAATTGAGCCACGCATTTATGCCAGTCTGCGTCTGAACAAAGCTTATCAGTTTGATCCGGCGCCTGATAGCGTTAATTCAAAACTGATCATTGGTGGACAAGCTAACTTGTGGACCGAGCAAGTTTATAACACCCGTCACCTGGAGTATATGACCTGGCCGCGCGCGTTAGCTATCGCAGAAGCAGTGTGGTCACCAAGGGCGGTTCGCAACTTTGACGATTTTGCAGGCAGGGTTGAAAAACACTTTGCACGTTTCGATGAAGCTCAGATTAAATATTCACCAAGCGTATATGACCCGATCTTTACCGCAAGGCAAGGGGCAGATACTACTAAAACCGAAGTGGAACTGTCGACAGAAATAAAGGGATTAGATATACGCTATACATTTGACAACTCGTTCCCTGACCAGTTCTACCCAAAGTATACTGCGCCATTATTAGTACCAACAGATGCATATATGCTGCGTGTAATCACTTATCGCGGTGATAAGCCAGTAGGCCGGATGATCACCATCACTGTTGATGAATTGAAAAAACGAGCAAGGACGAAAAGGAATTACCCTGGCGGTGAGGATTGATAAAAGGAAAGCCCCGGAAAGTTCCGGGGCTTTTTTTGTTGCTTAGAATTGAGTCAATTGCCAGCGTAACTGATCGATCTGATCACCAATCAATTGAACATTCTCAGCGGTCAATTCAGCCTTTGAATATTCTTCCAGTTGCCAACCTCCGCCAACTTTCCGAATATAGCCGATAAACGAATGATCGAGGCTTACCTGGTAATAGTCTTTCTGCAGTTGTTTCACTTTCACAAGTTTATCACTGCTGAATGGTATAATGTGTTCCGTCATCTTTAATCAATTACCAGGTTGTATTTTATCAGTAAGCCATTCAATGCATCAGCGCTAAATTTAGCTTTGTTGATGGTATTATTTTCAGGGTCAATATTAAAATTATACGCCGAGCGCATATCTGCGCCTTTTAATATTGTCCTGTTGAAAATTGCGCGGTTGAGGTTACATTTTTCAAAGACAGCATTGGTTAGATCAGCCTCGCTAAAATCAGCTTCTTCAAAAGAGCAGTCATCAAAAGTAGTTCCTTTGAGTTTTTTCTTATGCCATACCGTATAGTCGAGTACGCATTTTTTAAAAATTACCTCGAGCGAAAAGCTGCTGCTTTCACCAAAGTTGACGCCGGTTATTTTACAGTCTTTAAACTCAACGCCTTGCAGGCCTGTTTCCGTTAATTTTATTAGCGACAGATTACAGGTATTCATCACGCAATTAATAAAAGTGATATGCGAAAGATTGGCATAAGAGAAGTCGCAATTGATAAACTGGCAGTCTTCAAATGTGCGTTCGCTGCCTTCAAAGTCAGCTGCTGTTATGTTTTTAAAGATCGAATTCTCCTCAAATTTATGTTCCATTGTACCTGCAAATGCCGTTATTCGGGCGGTGTCGAAATTAAGAAAAGTCTCGTGGTTATTGGGCGATTTGAAAAATATCGCCGCATTTATTTCTTAACCTACATTAAGTGTGCATAGCCTATTTGTAGGGTAAATTTGTATAACAAAACAATCAGGAGTGATACTTAACAAAATGGACAACAGAATTAAAGGCATACACCACATCACTGCAATTGCAGGAAATGCTAAAAAGAATTTTGACTTTTATACCTGCGTGCTCGGCTTACGTATTGTAAAGAAAACCGTGAACTTCGACGATCCGCATACTTACCACTTTTATTATGGTGATAAAGTAGGGACGCCTGGAACTATTTTAACGTTCTTCCCATGGGAAGGTATACAAACCGGCCGCAGAGGAGCAAGACAGGTAACCGAAATTGGCTACTCTGTACCCGAAGGCAGTTTGGATTTCTGGGTAAAACGTTTGGATGATAACAATGTGATCTATAATAAACCATCTGTGAAATTTGGCGAGGAATATGTTTCATTTCTTGATCCTGACGGATTAAAGTTTGAACTGACCGTGCCTAAACAACCCGACAACAGGGAACCATGGACAACAGATGAAGTTGGCGCTGAAAATTCAACCCGTGGATTCTACCATATCACTATAACGTCTAATAAAATGGATGCCACAGCTAAGGTTTTGACCGATGTATTTGGCTATAAACTGTTGGAGCGGGAAGTAAACCGTTACCGTTTTATAACCGACGCAGTTGAAAATGCTGCTATAGTCGACATCGTAGAGATTCCGGCTGAGATAGCAGGGCATGTAGCAGGCGGCTCGGTTCACCACGTGGCTTTCCGCGTTGATAATGAAGAGGTATTGATGCAGTACCGCGAAAAGATCGTAAATATGGGGTTACATATCACTGAAAAGATAGACCGTAACTACTTCTATTCACTTTACTTCCGTGAACCCGGTGGCGTATTATTTGAAATTGCTACCGATAACCCCGGATTTTCAGTTGACGAACCGGTTGAAGAATTGGGCAGCAATTTAAAATTACCTGCTCAATATGAAGTTCACCGTAATGAAATTGAACAAAGTTTGCCAAAATTAGCCTGAGATGTATACGCATAATAAACAAATTATAACAGCTGGTGTGCCAGTTAGCCAGGCTAAAAACGTACTTATTATGATTCACGGCAGGGGAGCATCGGCTAATAGTATTTTATCATTGGCTGATCATCTCGCGCTGCCGGAAGATATGACGATCATCGCCCCACAGGCAACTCAAAACAGCTGGTACCCACATAGCTTTATGGCGCCGGTTGAAAGCAATGAGCCGGCTTTAAGTTCAGCATTAGCATTAATCGATGAAATAATTGGTGATCTGACCAAACAAGGTATCGACAGAAAAAACATCTATTTTCTGGGTTTCTCACAAGGAGCCTGTTTAACGCTGGAGTATACAGCACGTCATGGACAGCAATATGGTGGTATAATAGCATTCACAGGAGGATTAGTTGGACAGGAATTAAAATTATCCAACTATTCAGGCGATTTTGCTCAGACACCAATTTTAATAGCTACTGGCGACCCTGATCCACATGTGCCGGTAAGCAGGGTAGAAGAAACGGTTGCTCAACTGACCAAAATGAACGCGGATGTATTGTTTAAAGTCTATAAAGGTCGCCCGCATACCGTTACGCAAGAGGAGTTGAATCTTGCCGAACAACATGTATTGAAAGTATAAAAGAATCGATTTTCCATTAATATGATAGCGGTGGGTTTTAAAACTCATCGCTATTTTTTTGACTTCATGGTTATCTTTACCCCATGGAGGCAGCAAAACTGATTCTGAACAATATTTCCAGCTATATACATCTTACAGATGCAGAGAAGGAGTTCTTCGTTTCGCTGCTAAAACCCATGAGCCTGAAACGTAAACAAATGTTGCTGAAGACTGGTGAGATTTGCCGCTATTCGTCATTTGTAACTCAGGGTTGTTTGAGAGGATATTCCGTTGATGAAAACGGCTATGAACATGTACTGAACTTTGCACCGCAGAACTGGTGGATTGCCGATATGTACAGCCTAATCGCTCAAAAGCCCGGGGTATTGAATATCGAGGCAATGGAAGACACAGAGATACTCACCTTATCAAAAGTTCACCAAGAAGAGTTATATGTTAAACTGCCTGTATTTGAACGCTTCTTTCGTATTATTACTGAAAACTCACTGGTATCATATCAGCAACGTTTATTGGATAATTTGAGTCTCACTGCTGAAGAACGCTATAATAATTTCTGCAAAAGATATCCTACCTTAATTACCACGCTGCCATCCAAACAAATAGCTTCCTACATCGGTGTAACGCCTGAATTTTTCAGTAAGATGAAACACCACCTGTTGTTAAAGAAATCATAACACAAAAGTTTACAAAGGCGTGTCGGTAATTATTATAGCTATAAACCATATTTGATAAAAAACTAAGATTATGAGTACAAATACTATTGTTTCTGAAAAAGAGCTGTTTATCAAGATGGTTATGTCCAATTGGGACCTGCAGGTTAGCCGGATGAACAGTGTACTAACTAAACTAAGCGACGAAGAGTTATCATCGCCCACAGCACCGGGTCGCAATACCGGTGTTTATTTATTAGGCCATTTAGCTGCTGTAAGCGATGGCATGTTTACTTTCCTCGGTCTCGGAGAAAAACTTAACCCTGCAATGGACGAATTATTTGTGCGCAAGCCGGAAGATTCAGGACTGGAAAAACCGTCGATTGCGGAGTTGAAGGAATACTGGAATAAAGTAAATGCTGTGCTTTCAGAAAAGATGAGCCAGGTGGCTCCTGAGGAGTGGTTCAATCGCCATACCGCAGTATCAGAAGAAGACTTTGCGAAGGAACCGCATCGCAATAAATTGAACATTGTGATAAACCGCACCAACCACATCAGCTATCATTTGGGACAGTTGGTTTACCTGGTAAAGAAATAATTCAAATACGCTATTTTCTGTGTAAATTCGGGTGACGCTAATTAATATGAAGAAGGCATTACCCGGATTTGTTATTTTATTCCTTTCGCTTGTTTTATGCAGCTGCAGTAAAAAGCTGTATACCCATCAACAGGTAATGCAAGGCTTTCATACCAAGGACGATGTTTTTAAGCGGTTTGGTAACCCGGATATAAAAAGGATGGCGGATAGCACAGAAATATGGATCTATAATCATGATGTGAGCGGCAAAACATCTCAGCCAATTGTCAAGACTCCATCGGTTAACGATACAACAAAAGTTTCTACTGATTCTGCAAAAGTTTCGAGAGCAGCTCCTAAAAATGTTTATGTCAATTTTAGCTTCGATCGTGCAGGCAACATAATCGGTTATAAAAGTAATGGCGTCGATTTGAGCTATGTAAAGAAAGTATCGGCAGGAACTAATATTCTGAACGCACTGGGAGTAATTGCTGTAATAGCAGTTGTTGTAGGTATCGATGCCTATACTAACGGCGATGTTAGCTTTTAATCAACTTTCAGCATTCCTAAAGTACGATAAAGCGCCAGAAGGACATTGACCTACCTGGTTGATGATCGCTTCAGTATCAGCAGCATTTACGTCGATCCACGGTTTCTGTTGCAGGTTGAATACCGCAGGGAGTCCATTAACACACCTTGCAGAATGGGCGCACAGATGAGGCTGCCAAACCACTGTTATTTCACCATTGTCATATTTCTTGATATTGTCTTCCATAACAGCTAAATTACAGCATTAACTGATTTAAGCCAAGCCGATATGCCCCAATTTTCCGTTGATCCTGATATCTCTATTGCTAAAACCCTCAATACAGATTTTTATACCAGCCAGGAAGTATTTGAACAGTGCCGTGAAAAAATATTTGCAACCTCGTGGCAGTTTATTGGCAACGATGCATTGGTAAAGGAATCTGGAGAAATCTATCCGTTTACTTTGTTACTCGATTATCTTGACGAACCCCTTGTACTGACAAAAGACAAAACAGGTGAATTAAACCTGTTGTCGAATGTGTGCACCCACAGGGGGAATATTATAGCAGAAAAAGCTTGCAAGCAGGCTAATTTAAGATGCCGGTATCATGGTCGGTTATTTAATCTTGACGGAAAATTTGCTTCGATGCCGGAATTTAAAGAGGTGAAGAATTTTCCCTCAAAGGACGATGATCTGCCTAAATTAAATCTGTTCAAATGGAGCCAGTGGTTGTTCACTTCTGTCAACCCCGTTTATGATCACAATTTATTTTTCCGGGATATGATCGATCGGGTAAAATGGATGCCATTGGAAGATTTTAAGTTTTATCCTCAACTATGCCGGACCTTTCATGTAAAAGCCAATTGGGCGTTGTATTGCGAGAATTACCTGGAGGGCTTTCATATACCATTTGTACATGCCGGATTAAATGCGGTGATTGATTTCGGAGAATATGCTACTGAATTATATTTCCCTTATTCCAGTTTGCAATTAGGCCTGTCGAAAACAAATAAAGACTGCTTTGATTTGCCTGCGGACTCACCGGATTACGGCAAAAACGTAGCTGCTTATTATTTCTGGGTATTCCCTAATATGATGTTTAATTTTTATCCATGGGGATTGTCTGTTAATGTAGTTGAGCCAGTTTCAGTTGGTGAATGCCGGGTGCGGTTCTTATCCTATGTATGGGATGAAAGTAAACTCGACAAAGGTGCCGGATCGGGATTAGATAAAGTAGAGCAGGAGGACGAAGAAATAGTAGAAAATGTTCAGCGCGGCGTGCGTTCGAGATTCTATAAGCATGGCCGGTACTCAGTAACACGCGAGCAGGGTACACATCATTTCCATCGCATTTTAGCCGAATTCATCAATAAATAGCCTATGGCACAACTCGAGCGCAAACTAGGATTATGGGCCTCCGTCTCCATTGTGATAGGGTCCGTGATCGGAAGCAGCATTTTTATGAAGCCTGCTACCATGGCGGCGCAATTGGGTTCACCTTTATTGCTGTTATTAGTTTGGATTGTAGCCGGTGTGGTTTCACTTTTCGGGGGAATGATCAATGCCGAAGTGGGTTGTATGATTCCTGAATCCGGCGGTCAATATGCCTACTTCAGAAAGATGTACAGTAATTTCTTTGCTTACCTTTTTGGTTGGGCGTGTTTTATCGTAATCAACACGGCTTCTATATCAGGCATTGCATTCGTGTTTGCCGAATACTTGCAATACTTTATTAAACTACCAAGGTTTTCTCCGTCGGTTGAACAGTCTGTGCCATTAGTCATTCCGTTTATAGGTAAATTTTATCTGTTAGAGAACATTGGTGTAAAAGCGATAGCAGTGCTGATAATCATAGTCTTAACCTGGATCAATATAAGAAGCCTGAAAGCGGGTGGAGCGATCCAGGTATTCTTTTCGGTATTAAAAGTGGCCGCACTTATTTTCCTGGTAATAGCTATATTTTTTTCCGGCAAAGGCAGCTTGCTCAATTTGAGACAAGATTCTTTAACATTCGATCATTCATTATGGAAAGTTATTCCAGCTTTTATTGCCGCTACAACCGGGGCATTGGCCGCCTATGATGGCTGGAATAACCTCGGTTTTATATCGGGAGAGATTAAAGATCCGCAAAAGAATATACCACGCGGACTGATTATCGGCTTAATCACTTGCATCATTATTTATGCCCTTACTAACGAGGCTTACCTGTACATGTTACCTGTAGATACAATGAAAAATTCGTCTCTGGTAGCGTCTGATGCCCTGTACAAAGTGATGGGCGTAGCTGGCGGTGGATTTGTGGCACTGATGGTGGTGTTATCTACAGCAGGGGCAACAAATGGTAATATTTTGCCGTCTTCAAGGGTGATCTATGCGATGGGCGAGGAAAAGAATTTCTTTTCATTTACGGGTAAGGTAAATTCAAAATATCACACGCCTGCTAATGCTTTGTTACTGCAATGTATGTGGGCAGTTCTGCTGGTATTTATTGGATCGTTTGATATGCTCATGGATATGTTCGTTTTTATTTCGTGGATATTTTATGGATTTGCCGCTTACGGTATTTTTATTCTACGCAGAAAAATGCCTGATGTGCACCGGCCTTTCAAGTTGAAAGGTTATCCATATCTACCGATAATCTTTATTTTCTTTTCTACGCTGTATGTGGTTATTACTTTGTATAACGATATTAATAATTACATGGAAGGCAAAAGCCCCATCATCAATTCGGTATTTGGTCTGGCCTTGACTGCCATTGGAATTCCATTATACTGGTTTTTCAAAAAGAAGCCGGCCACAAGCGAAGTTATATCGCAGGATTGACTTAATTTTACGCTATGAAAGTAAATGTGCTGGCATTTGGCATAGCAAAGGATATTTTTGGCAGCTCGTCTATTGCTGTGGAATTGCCGGAAAACGGAACTACTCAGAGTTTAAAGCAATCGCTTGAAGAAAGGTATCCACGATTAAAGCATATCGTATCTTATATGGTAGCTGTGAATAATGAATATTCGTCAGATGAGGCTTTGTTAACCACGAGGGATGAAATTGCCATTATCCCGCCGGTAAGTGGGGGCTGACCGTTGATTTTAATGATTTTTTAGATTTCGCTGATTGAATATTCAAATAGAAATATCGAGCCAACCGTTAAACATCCAATCCTGCATTGATTGGGTGATGACACCGCAATCGGGTGGGATAGATGTATTTATCGGAACTGTGCGCGATGCTACAAAAGGCAAAGCGGTAGTACGGCTTGAATTTGAGGCCTATGAGCCAATGGCTATCAAGGAGATGCAAAAAATCGCGGATGAAGCATTTAACAAATGGCCGGTTCAAAAGCTGCTAATCCATCACCGTACAGGAATATTAGAAGTAGGTGAGGTACCTGTAATTATAGCTGTTTCCTGTGCGCATCGTGATGCCGCTTTCGAGGCTTGTCGTTATGTAATTGATACGCTGAAACAAACGGTACCTATCTGGAAAAAAGAGATATTTGAGGATGGGGAGGTTTGGGTAGCGGCGCACCCGTGACACGATTTCTGGATTTAAAAGATTAATTAGGATTCTCCTGTCAATCCTTAAATCATATAAATCCTGTTCAGATAAAAGCGTCCAGTCCGCCATCTAGTGAAAATACTTTTGCATCAGGATATTTCTGTTTGACGACTTTTACGGCGTCAGCACTTCGTTTACCTGTAGAACAATAGAATACTTTTTCCCCGGTACCTGCAAAATAATCCAGATGATCTTCTAATTCGATTAATGGGATATGTTTTCCACCAATATCGTATTCATCTCTTTCACGTTCAGTGCGTACGTCGATCAATTCAAAACGATTGGCTTCAAGACCATTTTTTAGTTCTGATGCAGAAATTAACGGAACATCTTCGGTTTGTTTCAGTTGTTTGATGCTGACTTTACTCGTCGTGCCAATTTTTATAATTCGGCTTTGCAAAGTTTGGGCATCCAGCATTAGTATCTTCCCAACCAATAATTCACCGGTTTTAGTGATGTACTTGATTACCTCATTTGCCTGCATACAACCAATTATTCCCGCTAAAGTGGGAATCACACCTCCTTCGGCACAGTTGGGCACTTGGGTAGCATCTACTTCGGGGAACAGGTCGCGGTAGTTAGGGGAGAAGGTACTGTCAGTATTCTTTACATTCCAAACAGCTACCTGGCCTTCAAACTGGTAAATAGCACCATAAACCAAAGGTTTTCCTGATAGAACAGCCGCGTCATTTAATAAATAACGGGTTTCGAAATTGTCGGTTCCGTCTACAACTATATCGTACTGCTGCAGCAGGTCAGTCACGTTGTCAGAGGTAATCTTTATTTGATGGGGCACAAGTTTTATCCCTGGGTTCTGTTTCTGAAGACGTTCGCAGGTGATTAAAGCTTTACTTAATCCGGCGTCTCGCGGTGTATATAAAACTTGCCGATGTAAATTGCTAATTGATACTATATCAAAATCTGCAATGCCTAATGTGCCGACACCTGCGGCCGCCAGGTATTGTGCTGCCGGGCAACCGAGTCCTCCTGCGCCAACAATCAGCACCTTCGCTTGCTGCAGAAGCTTTTGTGCTGATTCACTAAAACCGGGCAAAGCAATTTGGCAACTATATCTCGCAAAATCTTCAGACATCAGCGCTTGCGATCTTTTGATGGATGGTCTGCTTCACTTTTTCAAGATCATCCGGTGTATTTACATTGGTCAAAGCGTCAGTATTAGGTGCCTGTTGTAAGTGAACATCGCTATTGATCAATACTTTACGCGGACAAGAATATCCTTGCGATAAGAACGACAATAAAACCGGATAGCTTTTAGGCTCCCATATAGTGATCAATGGTTCCGGGAACTCATTGTCGGGACTATTGTAGGCCGTCGCGATAGCAGATACTTTTCGTTTTTCAACCAGAAATTTGAAGGTCTCTGTTTCCAGCAAAGGCATATCGCAAGCTACTACCAGCCAGGCCCTGTCAGGCTGTTCCCTGAATGCAGAAAGAATTGCACCGTAAGGTCCCAAACCAGTAAAAGTATCCTCCAAAACCGGGTAAGCCGGATTGATTTGTTGCTTCTGGTCGGCACGACATGATATGAAAACATCTTTACAAAGCGGTTTTAGCATATCAGCCACATGATAACGCTGCTCCTTACCAAACCAGCTTACGGCACCTTTGTCGAAGCCCATGCGCACACTCTTGCCCCCGGCCAGCACTAATCCATTCAGCAGAGGCTTTGATTGCAATATTTTGTTCTCAAAAAAGGTGATGATCTTATCAGATTCATCCAACCGGCACATTGGTATATTTTGCCAGTTCGGAATCGACTCTTTGATGAAATCAAATACATCAGAAGCGCTTTCTGCAAGCAATATCAGTTCAACGTTAGTCAGCTGAGCCAATCTTTTTTGTAATGAGGCAGCTTTTATATTATAAATAATTACAACCTGTGACTTTGCCTGCTGATGATTGCCGTTTACCAAAACCAGATCAGCTTCTGAAAATTGTTGTCTTAACCGGAATGGGGTAGATGTGGTATTATAGTTGAATTGTTGATAGTTGATCTGGTCGGTATACTCCAGCAGGGCATCGTTGGCCAAACGTCCGGGCGCTGATGTCATCTCATCATTATGAGAGGTATCTGCGTAGGCACATTTGTATTTAGAAGACAATGCACCAATCACAGAATCAGCCAGGGCCTTTATTACCACACATGGCGCGCCAACTATGGCCCATTCATTTCTTGCATAGTTGCCGATGGACGGTCTGACCAAATCCGTATGTTTTTTATGCTCTTTTAAAGTCACGTTTACCTCCTGTCTTTTCCATCAGTTTGGTTTCTTTTATCACAATATCATGGCTCAAGGCCTTGCACATATCATATATAGTCAGCGCCGCTATTGATGCGCCAACCAATGCTTCCATTTCGACACCGGTTTTAGCAGTGATAGTTGCTGTACAATCAATTACCACTTCTTGTTGTTCATTTAAATGGATGCTGATACTGCAATTATCCAATCCCAGCGGATGGCATAATGGTATTAAATCGCCTGTTTTCTTAGCGGCCATTATTCCGGCTATTATTGCCGTTTGAAATACCGAGCCTTTTTTAGTTTGAATATCACCATTGGTTAACTGTTCAAGTACTTCAACGGGTAATGAGACTATGCTTCTCGCGACAGCAGTACGGCGCGAAACTGGCTTCCCGCCAACATCAACCATATTGGGTTGCCCACGCTCATCTAAATGCGAAAAAGTCATACTGTCAACTGTTTAAATGGCCAAATGCGAAACACTTCGCCCTGCTTAAATTCATCTCTGCCTTTCGGCAATTCAACAAAGGCGTCTGTATCTGCTAAGTTAGCAAAATCACCTGAACCATTGCCTTCAATGGCTTCGGCTATTATTTGTCCTTTGTAGGAAAAACGCAGTTTTACTTGTAAAAAGTACTGCAGATCAGGTTTAAAAATAAAATCTTGTCCTAGAACAGCATAGATTGCTCGCTTTTCTTTTACCCCCTGACTGGCATTAAACCAGGGTAAAAAATACCGGTGCAGGCACATAAAAGTAGCCACGGGATTTCCCGGAAAAGCAAATACCAGTACGCCATTGCCATGCTTGCCAAACCAAAATGGCTTGCCCGGGCGCTGGCTTACTTTATGAAAAATAGTTTTGACACCGATCTCATCCAAAGCTTTGGGTATGTAATCGAACTTGCCCATACTTATACCGCCGGTCATTAATATTACATCATAGTTGGCAATACAATAGTTTAGTTTTTCTTTTGTGATGTCCGGATCGTCGGGTATATGTAGTAGATCTGTCTCCAATTTATATTGAAGCAAAACTGCTTTTATAGTGTAACTATTAGATTTCCTGATTTGAATGGGCGAGGGCTGTTCATCAACATTAACCAGTTCGTCTCCCGATGATATCACAACTACGCGTGGTAATTTTTTCACCAATAACTCAGTTTTGCCAACCGAAGCGGCAACGCTGATGAGAGCAGGTGTAATCAATTGTTGTTTCCCGGCAACAATGTCGCCTTGTTTTTTATCGGCTCCTTTTAAATGTAGGTTCTGACCTTTTTGAGCAACAGGATTGGTAATCGTAGCTATACTATCTTTAATATCAATATGCTCATATGGGATTATGGTATCCACCGAAGACGGCAATGAAGCCCCGGTCATGATTTCAATACATTCGTCAGGACGGTCTATATCGATAGGATTATCACCCGCAGCCTGTGTAGCTTTTATTTTGAATGATTGATCCCCCTGCTCAATAGCCGCATAGCTTATAGCTATTCCATCCATAGTTACCCGGTTAAATGGTGGCAGGTCGCGATCTGCTTTGATATCTTCGGCTAGTGTTCGGCCCAAAGCATCTTCAAAAGGGATGGTTTCTATACCGAAATCTTTAGCTTCAGCCAATATCAACTTTTCTGCTTGCTCAACCGTTACCATCTATTATCCTCCGATCGTTGCCATTGATTCATGAGCAGGAATATTATTACTTCGATTTTTCTCGGCTTCCCAACCGTCTTTAGATCGTTGAGAAAAAGCGTTTAATAAAGCCTTTTCCAAATCATTATCTGTGGCGCCGCTGCGGATCAGATCCTTTATATTTAACACGCCGGCGTCGTATAAGCATGTTTTCAACTCACCCTCAGGAGTGATTCGAATCCTGTTACAAGTACCACAAAAAGTACGTGAATAGGCTGCAATCACCCCAACATTTCCTTTATGATTTGGGATTTGATAATTGTAGGATGTAGAATAAGGCGAATCAGTTAGTTTGGTGATACCCGGATATTTCTGCCTGATCTCATCCAGAATCCGCACATAATCCCATTGTAAACCAGTGTAGATATGCCCATCGCCATTAAATGGCATTTCCTCAATAAAGCGGACGCTCACAGGTAAATCTTTCGTCAACGCAACTAATGGAATAATGTCTTGCGTGTTCTTTCCGTCCATCACGACTGCGTTGATTTTAACCTCGATATCATGTTTAAGTAATTGCTCAAACGTTTCCATCACATTGGCGAATTCATCACGTTTGGTGATGGCAAAGAACCGATTGGCATCCAGTGTATCCAAACTGAGGTTTACTGACTTAACGCCGATTTTCTTCAATTCGGGTATAAATGGGGCAGTTAAAACACCGTTGGTAGTAATGGTCAGTTCATTCAATCCCTGCAATTCAGAAAGAGCGGTGAGCAATTGCATGATATCCTTCCGTACAAAAGGCTCGCCGCCGGTTATGCGTATCTTTTCAATACCCATTTTTACCAGCAGACGGCACACGGAAAGCATTTCTTCGTAAGTAAGCAACTCGCTGCGCGACAACCAGTTCAACCCTTCCTCGGGCATACAGTAAAAGCAACGCAGGTTGCAACGGTCAGTTACAGCCAGTCTAAGGTAATTGATCTTTCTGCCGTGATTATCTGTCAGCACTATCTTAACATTATGAACTGTAAATGTAAATATTTCAACTAAGCCTAATGTTTTTCAAATGTCGTTTTATTGGATAAAAAAAATCCTGTTGACTGGCTTGTCAACAGGATTAAATATATTTAAGAGCGTTGTCTTGCTGAGCCTGTCGAAGCATTGACGGGTAAGGCCTTTGCGCACCGCACTTCGACAGGCTCAGTGTGACACCCTACTTTTATTTCGTCTTGAATTTATAAAGTGATTCCGTTTTATAGGTCTGGCCCGGTTTTAATACAGTGGACGGGAATTGCGGCTGATTCGGCGAATCAGGATAATGTTGAGTTTCCATAGCGAAGGCTGTACGGTAATCATCCTTTTCACCATATTTCATGATGTTCTTCGCTTGCATAAAGTTTCCGCTGTAGAATTGCATAGCAGGCTCTTCGGTATAAATTTCCATCACGATACCTGTTTTATCACCTTTTACAATAGCAATTGGATCAGCCATGGTATGTTTGTTCAATACAAAATTATGATCATAGCCTTTACCATTTTTCAACTGCTCATTGGCATCATTGATACGTGCACCAATGGTTGTTGCAGTAGTAAAATCAAACGGTGTACCTTTTACCGGTTCAATTTTTCCTGTCGGGATCAAAGTTGAATCTACAGGAGTATAAGTATCTGCTTTGAATTGAACTAAGTGATTTAATATGGTTCCGCTGCCTTCACCATTTAGGTTGAAATAAGCATGGTTGGTCAGGTTGACAACAGTTGTTTTATCCGTTGTAGCTTCGTATTCACATTTGAAACCGTTGTCATCGGTTAACGAGTAAGTCACTTTTACCTTTAAGTTGCCTGGGAAGCCTTCTTCCATGTCTTTTGAAAGGTAGGTTAGCTCCAGTGTTTGATCATTTATTTTTTTAGCGTCCCAAACCACATCCTGGTAGCCTTTTTTACCACCATGTAGGGTATTGGGGGCATTATTGGTTGCCAACGTATATTGTTTGCCTTCAAGGGTAAAATGTCCTTTTGCAATACGGTTACCATATCTTCCGATTGTAGCACCATAATAACGTTCAGTCGATTTTATATAATCATCCACACTGCCCATACCTACCGAAACATCAATCATTTTACCTGCGCTGTCTGGAACAAGAAGGGCAACTAAGCGACCGCCAAAATTGGTGATAGCGGCTTCCATGCCATTTTTGTTTTTTAGCACGAATAGGTGCGTTTGTTTGCCGTCAATTGTTTTTTCAAAGGCCGAATCAGCCGGAAGTTTTCCGTAAGTAATAGTGTCTTTCATAGTTGTCGATGTCTCTGTTTTAGTGGCTGATTGCTTGCAGGCCCCCATCAAAACCACGCAAGCTGATAACAGTCCCAAAGATAAATTGCTTAATTTCATAGTTCGGTTGTTATAATCGTTTTTTACTGTTTGCTATTTAATTTTTTAATCAGATCGGCCTCTTCCTGCTTGTAAGGCGTTCCATCTTTTCTGAAAACGTCATGGAACCACAATTTCGGTTCGTCACCATTTGGCATAGGCGTGTCCCATGCATAAATGGTATTGGTTTTCCCGGATACTAACCCCCAGTTGATAGCACCCACATTTTCCTTTTTCAACATAGGCATGCTATTCTCAAATGTGCTTCCACGCAGGCGCGCCATGTATTCGGTGCAGATAACAGGTTTGCCAAATGATTTCAGGATTTGCACCACACGCTGATGTTTTTCGGGTTCTTCATAATCATGATAGGTGATCACATCTGAATGTGCTAATTGAAATTTATTGAGATGCTCCAAATTCCAATCCCACATTCCTGAACTTACTGGCTGATCAGGATTAACTATTTTTGCCCATGAAAATATATTAGAAAGCAGATCAAGCGAAGCATCACCTTTATTACTGTTGCCGGGTTCATTAAATAAGTCCCACAGAAGAATGCGTTTGTCGTGTTTAAATGTAGTCAAAACATCGGTCACATATTTTTGAAGCAAAGGCAGTTCTTCTGCATTTTTCAGGCGATTTCCGGGATCTTGTATCCAGCCTGAGTTATGTATGCCTGGTTTTGGCTCCGGTTGTTTGCCAACCTTAGCTTCAGGGTTCCAGCAATCATCCATGAACACAAATATGGTTTGGATATGATGCTTATCAGCAATTGTCAAATATTGATTAATCCTATTTTTGAAACCTTTCGGATCCTGCTGCCATGCCATGCTGTGCAGAAACACGCGCAGTGCGTTGAAGCCAATTCCTTCGGCGTAGCCTAATTCGCGATCGATAGTTTTTGGATCGAACGTATCAGCCTGCCACATCTCCAATTGATTAATGGCCGTACTAGGCGTAAAGTTCGCCCCGTTTATCCATTTGTGTTTTGTATACCAGGCATTGGCCTTAGCTGCCGACCAAACCGGAGCAGGCTGAGCTTTTTGTGCTGTTGCTGCCTGGAAAGACAGGCACATTAGCAGCAAAGCAAGTAATTGAATATAATTTCTCTTCATAATTTATTGGTTCTGATTGGTGCCTGAAGGTACGGGTATTTCAACGCCTTCTTTAACTGGCATACCAAAATTAGGGCTACCATCCTTATTCCAGGCGAATTTTTGAGCCCGCGGTGAACGGTCTTTTCCGCATCCTAGACCAGGATGCGAATTGGCATGATATAAAATCCAATCCTCTTTACCATCAGGTGATTTGAAAAATGAATTGTGCCCGGGCGCATAAACACTATTCTCCGGTGATTGCTTAAATACGGGATGGTCTGATTTGATCCAGGAATTTTGGTCGAGCAAATCCTTATTTTCAGATGTGGTGAGCATGCCGAGCGCATAATAGTCTGTCCAGCAGCCGCTGGCTGAGTATACCAGGAATATCCTTCCATTATGCTTCAGTATTTCAGGACCTTCGTTCACATTCACGTGAGGCGGATTGGAGCTATCATGTAAATCACCGTATTTTTCCCAATCGTAAGTTGGACTTGATATTTTAACCCGCTGACTGCCGATTGTCCACGGGTTGCTCATTTTGGCAATGTAAATATTCTGTTGGCCGTTTTCATCTCCTTCCCAACCAGCCCAGATCATGTATAATTGACCCTTGTTTTCAAATACGGAAACATCGATGGCCCATTTATCGGTAGCATCATTGACTTTCCCTTTTAATGTCCAATCACCTTTTAAAGGATCTTTTGACGCACTCTCAAGTACGTATATTCTGTGATGATCATTTTTACCGTCGTCAGCAGCAAAATACATATACCATTTATGATTGATATAATGCAACTCTGGCGCCCAAAGTTCGTGCGAATAAGATGTATTTGGTGGGGGAGTCCAGATTGTTTTCCGCTTCGCGTTTTTCAGATCGGTGATATTTTTTGTTTTCCATAACACCAGACTGTTCTGCATCGAATTGGTGTAATAGTAATATCCGCCAACTTGTATACACCAGGGGTCAGCACCTGAAGGCAGCAGTGGGTTGGTAAATGTTTTAGATTGAGCGAATACCAATACTGGGAGAATACTTACCAGGAATAAAATAGAAAACGACTTTGTAAAAAACATTCTCATGAGCAGGCTGATCCTTGGTTGGAAATGCTAAATTGATAAAAAATGTAATAAATACAATTAATTTTAATTCAATTTATCTTTCGAGCTGTTTCTGATGCTCAATGACCCAGTGAAACTTATGTTTTAATAGGGGCAGGCTATCCAAATTAACTTGTTTTAACTGTATTTGAAGTGAATCATTCAAATGCTTTCCCCGTATAGATAAAATGCTATCCTTCAGATCATAAGTAAACAAATACTTATTACCCGTATCAGTTTTTCCTGTCAGCTGAATTGTCCTTTTTGCAGTATCTATATTGATGACAAAGTACTGCATGTTATTACTCATTCGGATTACAGCAGCCTTGCCGGGCAGAGAAACTACTAACTTATTCCAGCGAAAGGTATCTGTAATTAATGGTTTCAATGTGTCATTATTAATGACAAAAGTTTTTACATCATAAACACCATAAAGCGGAGGCTTTCTGCCTGTGTAGCCCAATTGTTTCGCCCTTGCTGAAAAGGTGTGGACATCAAAAAAGATCACGAATACGATCAAGACGCATTTCAGAACATTAAATACGTTCTTCCTTTTAGTGTCAAAGCTGTAAAAACGCGAGGTTTCAATTGATGTAGCTTTACCTCTAAATAGGACGTTGATCAGAGGACCTATATCTTTTGACAGCAAGAACATGCTCATCACCATCAGCATGGTAGATAGTAGCTTTACATTATCATCAAAGTAAAAGTTGAACGCCAGGATATTGATCAATGCGCCTATAGCGATAAGATTTCCAAGCGTATAAGTTCTTCTAAAGAAGAGTAATATTCCAATAATGTATTCTGAAATCCCCACAAAATAATTGAACCCGGCTGAATAACCCATAAAATTCCAGGCTAATTCCCGTGGTAAGGATTCTCCGTAAGTGTGGAGTAAAGTTACTGGTGTGAACTCAGGAAACTGAAGATGGATAATCTTGAGTGTGGCGTAAGCAATCCATGTGATGCCCAGATAATACCTGAGGATAACGAAGAGTATCTCGTGAAGCTTGTTGTAGTTGGATGATTTCCTATCTACAAAAAGCCATATAACGGAACCAAGGCAGGCAAAGACAATAGTAAATAGCACCACCAAGTAATTAAACGTGGTATCTGTCGAGGTATGAATTGAATTTGACAAGCTATCGGGAACATGCAATAAAGCGCCGGACAGCCAGTTTACAAGATGATAGAACGGCTGCCGGGTGAATCTTTGTATGTAATGAAAGAAGGGAACAACATCATTGGGGTTGACCAGAACGTATAGTGTCAGAAAGATAAATGAAAACCGAAATGCCTGCTTTTTGCCGGGCGACCATTCATTTACAGAAATATTAGATTCGGGCATTGACCGGTTAGATTGCTCGGAATAAATATAAAAAATACCCTGAATTACTTTATACTAAAAGTCAAGGCCACTGAGATCGACAACAGCCGAATCACAAACGTAAGTTGGCACAATACCTGCAGCTGTGATACGTGCCTCGTAGTCTTTTGCCAGCGTATTGCCAGTAAGCACAAGAACTGTATCTAAGCCAAACTTGTTTCCGCCTAAAATATCGGTGTTTAAAGTATCGCCAACCATCACAATGTCGCTTTTGCTGATCTGGCGGTATTCGCGTATCAGGTCATAAGCAAACATAAACATTTGTGAATCGGGTTTTCCAAAACGGATAAACTGCTTGCCAACAACACTTTCTATCATCGCGGCGATACCACCGATGGCAATAGAGACATTAGAAGCCGAAAGGGGATAAGCGCGATCTGTATTAGCCACAATAACCGGAATGGGCTTTTTCCTGATCAGGTTGACCGTTTTGTTCAGATCCTGGCACCAGTCGAATCCCTCATCGTCCAAAAATATCAGGGCGCTCACTTTATCCATATTGTGTTCGTTAACTTCGCTCATGGGTAAAGTTTGCAGGCCCGATCTTTCAATATAATGTGCTGAATTTGGTGTACCCAGGTAAGCCACAATCCCATCCGGTACTTTAAAATCAAGAAATTCTTTAGTAAGCATTCCTGATGAAACAATACGATCGGCAGTAATAGCCTTTAAACCCATTCGGTGGTAGGATTCAGTCAGTTGCTGTGGACCACGGGAAGCATCATTTGTAACGATGTAATATTCTTTTTTTTCCCTTTCGAGGTAGGCGAAAGTATTCTCAATTCCACTAACTAAACCTGAATAATTTTTAATAACTCCAAAGGCATCAAAAAATACGATCTTATATTTGTCTACTATGGATTTAAAGTTATCTACTTTCTTCATTTATAATTGGTTAGTTTGGTTATACTAAAGTTTTACTTTCTTCAAGATGTAAAGCCTGGATGATGTGTTCAGCATCAAAATCACGGTCTACCGAGGGTAGGTAAATATCAAAAGCCTCGGCCTGGAGCTTTTTGGCATATTGCTCAATAAAGAAATATTTGCCGTCTTTTATTACATAGTTCAGGATAAAAAATCGGTAAGCTTCTTTCAGGAATCGAATTTCATTTGCTGTTAACGGATTTACTTTGTGATATTCTTCAAGAAAGATAACAAAACGGTCTTCCATCAAGGTATTAATGCCATAACTGAATACTGTCCGGTCGCCAACATCGGATACTACACGGCTGAAAAAATAGAAGTCCAGCACCCGATAGCTCATCCGGAACCAGTCGTAATCCCAGCGTGAATAAAGTTCCAGATCTTTAGTGACTGAGAAGTTGCCAATGTTCCAATCAATAAACACAGGGATGATCTCAAATGAGCTCATATTATATTTCGAGCGGTTTTTCAGGAACAATTCACAGTGATATTTCAGGAAATCCACCTGCATGGCCGAGCCGAATTGTCTTTCATTCTTATCTAACTGCTGCTGCAGGGCATAGATGTCTGTTCGAAGTGTTTTAGCTGATTTTGGCAGCACATTCTTAGCTCTTGAACAAGCCTTGTGAAATTTACCAACCTGCTGGCCGAGCTTGCGGATGTGGTGTTCATCCAAGCGCCGCGGCATGCGTTCCGCAATACGGGTTGGGTTATAGAATACCACCCACGCATCCTCTTTTCCTTGTTTATGGCGATAGATATAAACCCGGTTATTCTTCAAAAGAGATTTAGACAATACATTTTCAAAAGGATAAAGCAGGTTGTTGCATAAACTATGTATAATACGGTGATCTTCTTTAAACAGCTCGTATTTACCAAAGTGCGAGAGCTTGGCAATGATAATATCGTCATCTTCAAAGGTTATCTTAAACACATGGTTGGTTGAAACCATCGCACTGATGTCCTCAATATCACGTATCTTTTTAGAAGCATCGTAGCCTTGCCAGGCTTTTTTTAGTATAAAATGGTAGTTCATTATTACACGATTACAGGACACTATTAAAAGATTAGTAGATTATCCTGATTCTTTAGTTTATAAATTATAATTGATTAAAGCGATATTTAAATCATGATAATCCCGTAAAGCGCTTAATCATGTTTTAGATTATCTCAAAATATCTCTTCAATTCCCAATCGGTCACACTTTTTGCAAACTGTTTGCATTCCCATAGACGAGTTTTAGTAAAATGATTGACAAAGCCTTCGCCAAATAACTCATTAGCGATCTTTGAATCCTTCATGATATTCGCTGCATCCAACAGATTAGAAGGTATTGTGCCATTTTTGGCATTCTGGTAGCCATTACCAACTGTTGCTGGAATATCCAATGGCAGTTTATTTTTCACACCATATAATCCTGATGCTAATGCCGCCGCCATAGCGAGGTAAGGATTAGTATCCGAACCTGGTATGCGCGTTTCCAACCTTGTATAATCAGGAGAGGTGTTAATTACCCGGAAAGCGGTCGTCCTGTTCTCAACTGCCCAGGTAACAGTGGTTGGCGCCCATGCACCTTCAACCAATCGTTTGTAGCTATTGATGGTAGGAGCATACATTGGCAGTATATGCGGCAAGCAATACAGCTGACCCGCCAGGTAATGCTTATGCAGGTCACTCATTTTATTGACATCGTCAGAATTGTAGAATAAGTTTTCTGTTTTGCCCTTATTCCATAAACTCTGGTGAACGTGGCCGCCACAACCTGGTAGGTTTTCATTCCATTTAGCCATAAAAGTTGCCATAATGCCATGTTTGTATGCAATCTCTTTTATGGCTGTTTTTAATAATACAGCCCTATCGGCGGCTTCCAGTACATGATCGTGCAGAATTGCCGCTTCGTAGACACCAGGCCCCGTTTCAGTATGCAAACCCTCCAACGGAATACCGAATTGCATCAGCAGGTTAAACAGGTCATAATAAAAGTCACTGTTCTCCGAAGTACGTAATATGGAATAACCAAACATTCCCGGTGTTAAAGTTTCCAGGTTGGTAAAGCTTTTATCTCGTAATGATTGAGGCGTTTCCCTGAAATTAAACCATTCAAACTCTTGTGCAAATTCAGGGTGAAATCCAAGCGACTCGCATTCTTTCGTAATTCGCTTTAGTAAACTTCTTGGGCAAGCAGGCAGATCATTTCCATCTGCTTTGCTAAAATCAGCAAGAAAAAAAGGAATATTATCCTGCCATGAAATAGTACGGAAAGTAGACAGATCAACACGGCAAAGCTGATCTGGATAACCCGTATGCCAGCCGGTTAGTTCAATATTATTATTGCAAACGTCGCTGCTATCCCAGCCAAAAACTACATCGCAAAAGCCATAACCCTTTTGCAGGCCGTCGGTAAATTTTTTATGATGGATCACTTTTCCGCGCAGCACGCCATCTACATCGGCAAAAGCGAACTTAACTTTGTCAATATTATTTTCTTTTAGATAAGATATAATTTGTTGTTCATCCATGAGTAGTGATACGAAAAAACCGATGGCAAGTTAAATATAAAATTAGTGAATTAGTGATGGAGTGAATTAGGGAATGGTTAATTGGGTGATATTTTATTCAGGAGTATTAAATTTGATCATCATGAAAAGTGCACTCTTATTTGTATATGGCACCTTGTTAAACCACAACAATGAATTTGCGGTTTATCTGAAGGAGCACAGTCACTTCTTTGCCAACGGTAAAGTAAAAGGAGAGCTTTATGATATCGGTGAATACCCGGGTGCGGTATTGGATGATGGTGATGACTATATCTATGGCGTTATTTTGCAGATTGATGATCCGGCGGTGGTCTTTTTAGAGATAGATGATTATGAAGGTTATGGTGATGAGCAACCCGAGCCAAATGAGTTTATAAGAATATCCACCGATATTGAAACAGTATCGGAAATTGTTCATTGCTACACCTATGTTTATAATATGCCGGTAGATGGCCTGGAAAAGATCGAAGGCGGCAGGTATATCAAATAAAAAGCCCCACAGAATCACAGATCTGCAGGGCTCAGTTTAAATTAATTAGGAGTTATTTATATCGCTGACTTTACAGTTTTAATGATACGTGCAGCTACTTTGTATGGATCAGCAGCTGAGTTTGGACGACGATCTTCCAGGTAACCGCTCCAACCTTTTTGTACAGTATACAGAGGGATACGGATAGAAGCGCCACGGTCAGACACCCCATAGCTATAATCATTAATTGAAGCAGTTTCGTGCTTACCGGTTAAACGAAGGTGGTTATCAGCACCATAAACTTCAATGTGTTCTTTAACAACCGGGCGGAAAGCTTCCAATACTTTAGTGTAAGTATCTTTGCTTGCTGCAGTTCTTAATAAAGTATTTGAGAAGTTAGCATGCATACCAGAACCATTCCAATCTAAAGCACCCAATGGTTTGCAATGCCAGTTGATAGAAACACCATAACTCTCGCCGATTCTTTCTAATAAATAACGTGCAACCCAGATCTGGTCACCAGCTTCTTTAGCGCCTTTGGCGAAGATCTGGAATTCCCACTGACCGGCAGCAACTTCAGCGTTGATACCTTCAACATTCAAACCAGCTTCTAAACAAACATCTAAGTGCTCTTCTACTATCTCTCTGCCGTAAGCATTTTTAGCGCCAACTGAACAATAGTATGGGCCTTGCGGAGCCGGGTAGCCATTGATAGGGAAACCAAGAGGTTTATCAGTTTCTACATCCCACAAAAAGTATTCTTGCTCAAAACCAAACCAGAAATCGTTATCGTCATCTTCAATTAAAGCACGGCCATTAGACTCATGTGCTTTGCCGGTTGAATCAAGTACTTCGCACATTACAAGGTAAGCGTCTTTTCTTTGAGGATCAGGGCAAATGAAAACAGGTTTCAAGATACAATCAGAAGAACCGCCTGGTGCCTGCTCGGTTGAAGAACCATCAAAGCTCCAATTCGGGCAATCCTCTAATTTACCGCTAAAATTGCCTTCAATTTTTGTTTTACTACGAAGGCTTTGTGTTGGTTTATAGCCGTCAAGCCAGATGTACTCTAATTTTGCCATTGTTTAGTTGTTTTTTGAAAAGTTGGATCAAGTATTATTTTACTAACGTGAGTTTAAATTTCGAAGGCGAATTTAAATATTTTTTACAATTTTCATCATAATTGTTGTAAAAAATTAAAAATATTTTTAAAAACACTCATTTTGCCCGCCTAAAAAGACAAAAATTAAGCCAAATAGTACTTTTATTAGAAATTGGATGATTTTTTATTGTAAAAACGACGGAACGGCCGGTTTTGTGATATTAATTTGGAATTATCGGGCATTTTATGATGCTTTATTGATCGTTTTTAACAAAATGATAAAATTAGAGCTTGTTTAGTCGTGAAAATAATGAAAATGGCAATTTTCAGAACATTGTTATTATGTGGTTATATTTTCAATTAATTAAAGATGCTGTTATAAAAATTTCTTAAAATTGCCCTGAAAATTTTTGGCGGGAAAATCTACCGGTCATTAATTAAATGTCTCTTCCATAAATTAATTACAATATGAAAATAACTGTTGTTGGTGCCGGGGCTGTAGGCGCCACTTGCGCAGATAATATCGCAAGAAAAGAGCTGGCCGAAGAATTAATTTTATTAGACATCCGCGAAGGCTTTGCAGAAGGTAAGGCTATCGATATGATGCAAACTTCAGCACTGCTTGGTTTTGATACCAAGATAAAAGGTGTAACTAATGATTATGCTGCTACTGCTGGTTCAGAAGTAGTAGTGATCACTTCGGGCTTGCCACGCAAACCGGGTATGACCCGCGAAGAGTTGATCGGCACCAACGCCGGCATCGTAAAAAGTGTTACCGAAAGCATTTTAAAACACTCTCCAAATACCATTATAATAGTAGTATCTAACCCGATGGATACCATGAACTACCTTACCCTGAAAACTTCAGGCCTGGCTAAGAATAAAATATTAGGCATGGGTGGCGCATTAGACTCATCACGTTTTAAATATTACCTGAGCCAGGAGTTGAATTGCTCACCTGCAGATTTGAACGCAGTTGTAATAGGTGGTCATGGTGATACTACCATGATCCCGTTGATCAAACACGCTACCTGGAACAGCATCCCTGTAACCGAATTCCTGAGCCAGGAGCAACAGGATAAAGTTGTTGCCGCTACAATGGTAGGTGGTGCTACATTAACCAAACTGATCGGTACTTCGGCATGGTATGCACCTGGTGCTGGTACCGCTGCTATGGTTGAAAGTATTGTACGTGACGAGAAAAAACTGATCAGCTGCGGTGTTGCACTGGATGGCGAATATGGTCAGAAAGATATTTCACTGGTTGTGCCTGTTGTTATAGGCAAAAGCGGATGGGAGCAGATCGTTAACTTTAAATTGAGCGATGCTGAACAAGCTGAGTTCAACAAGAGTGCTGACGCTGTGCGTAACATGAACCAGGTATTGGTTGACAGCAAGATCATATAATTATAAAATAGTAGCGACGGGTTTGAAACCCATAGCTATTATTTTCAACAACTTATCAAACGGCTTCTCCTAACAGAGAGGCCGTTTTTATTTAAACCATTATTTAGCTGTACTGTTATTGATAAAAGGCTAAATTAGCTTAACATTTATCTGTCATGCCCAACGACTCAAGTACACGATTGCCGGTTATCAAAATCGCAGATAACGGAGAATTTACCGTTAGTGATGCACTTGCTATCGAGGAGCCTTTAGAGATCCGCCTGGAGTATGGTGATGCTAATCAGCGTAAAGTTCAAAATATCTCCGTCACCATGCGTACACCGGGCAATGATGTAGAGCTTGCTTCAGGCTTTTTATTTACTGAAGGTATCATCAGAAAACAAGAAGATATTGAATCTGCTGAACATTGTTTCATTGCTTGTGCTGAGAGTAAGGAAAATGTGATCCAAGTGAGTTTAAAGGAAGGTGTCGAGCCTGTATTAAATAATACAGAGCGTAATTTCTATACCACCTCAAGCTGCGGTGTGTGTGGGAAGGCGTCTATCAATTCAATAAAGACAGTAAGTACCTATAATAATAGTTCTATAGAAAATCAGGTTAATGCCGATCTGCTTTATCAGTTGCCTATTATCCTGCAAAAGCATCAGAAAGTATTTGCCGATACTGGCGGACTGCATGCTTCAGCTTTATTTACGCTTGATGGCAAATTGTTATTGGTTAGAGAGGATGTAGGCAGGCATAATGCCTTGGATAAACTGATTGGCGCCGCTTTGAATAAAAACCTACTACCATTAGATCAGTATATATTATTATTGAGTGGCAGGATAAGTTTTGAATTAGTGCAAAAAGCAGCAATGGCAGGTATTTCTATTATCGCAGCAGTTGGAGCGCCGTCAAGTCTGGCAGTACAACTGGCTGAAGAATTTAATATAACATTGGTTGGTTTCCTGCGCGACCAGCGGTTTAATATTTACACACAACCTAAGCGCATTTTATTATCGAAATATGAAGATTCGTATTAAAGGCAACTCGTTACGTTACCGGCTTACTCAAACCGATATGTACCGGTTGTCGCATGAAGGTTATTTAGAAGACAAGACTAATTTCGGTAGACGGGAATTGGTGTATGTGATCCAGAAAACCAAGGAACAGGAGTTGTCTGCGTTTTTTGATGACAATGTGATCTGCCTGCAAATACCAGGCAGCATGATAGAAGAATTGGATAAAACGGATAGGGTCGGATTTGAAGGTAAACAAGGAGATCTGCTGCTATTAGTAGAAAAGGACTTTACCTGCCTTGATAATGTAGATGAAGATCAGAGTGATAATTATCCCAATCCATTAGCTGAGAAATTGAAATGAGTAAGAAAGTAGAACAGCCGTCAGCCGAAAACCCTGAAGAATTATTGGACCTGGAAATAACCGAACCAAAAGAGTGGGCAGCGGGCATGCCGGCAGTATATGAAGCTGTTAAAGACCTTGTTCATGAAACTGGTTTGTTGAGGGGAATGGGCGCATCTTTAAAAATGAACCAGAAAGGTGGGTTTGATTGCTCAAGTTGTGCGTGGCCCGATCCGGATGATGATCGCTCTCCTATAGCGGAATATTGCGAGAATGGTGCAAAGGCCTTAGCAGAGGAAGCGACTACCAAGAAGTTAACAGGCGAATTCTTTGCTCAGAACTCAGTTGCCGAATTAGCTAAGCTTAACGATTATGAAATAGGAAAGAAGGGCAGGGTTGCCCAGCCGGTTTATCTGCCTGCCGGGGCAACGCATTACCAGGTGATCAGTTGGGAGGATGCTTTTAAAAAGATAGCCAACAAATTGAATGGTCTTGCGTCACCTGATGAAGCTGCTTTTTATACTTCAGGCCGAACCAGTAATGAGGCATCTTTTATGTATCAGTTGTTTGTGCGTGAATATGGCACCAACAATATGCCGGATTGCTCTAATATGTGCCACGAATCCAGCGGAACGGCCCTGACAGAAGTAATTGGCATTGGAAAGGGCACAGTTACGCTGAATGATTTTTACAAAACTGATGTGATCATCATTATGGGGCAAAATCCGGGCACTAACCACCCCCGAATGCTAACGGCGCTTGAAAAAGCTAAGCACAACGGTGCAAAAATTATTGCCATTAATCCATTGCATGAGGCAGGATTAACAGCATTTAAAGACCCGCAGAGGGTAAAAGGGGTTTTAGGTATAAGTACGAGACTGGCAGACCTGTACTTGCAGGTAAAAATAAATGGTGATATCGCTTTACTAAAAGCAATTGAAAAATTGTTGTTGGATTCCGAAAAAGAGACTCCCGGAAAAGTATTCGACCATGATTTTATTAAGGACAGCACAGTCGGTTATGATGAATTGATACAGCATCTGGAGAAACAAGATGCTATGCAGCTTGCCGAACAATCCGGTGTGCCATTTGAAGCAATCAGAGAGGCTGCCGAAATGTTGCGGAACAAAAGCCGCATCATTATTTGCTGGGCCATGGGCATTACGCAGCATGTCAATGGTGTTGATACAATAAAGGAAATAGCTAATCTGACTTTACTAAAAGGTGCTATTGGTAAACCCGGAGCAGGGTTATGCCCGGTTCGCGGCCACAGTAATGTGCAGGGTAACCGCACGATGCTGATCTGGGAAAAGCTGAAAGGTGAGACCGCAAAAAAATTAAAGGAAGTTTTCGGGTTTGATCCGCCAAAGGAAAATGGGCTTGACGTTGTTGAATCTATAAAGGCAATGCACGAGGGTAAATTGAAAGTGCTTTTTGCGATGGGCGGCAATTTTCTTTCGGCAACGCCGGACACTAATTATACGGCCAGTGGTATCCGCAAACTGGATATGACAGTGCATGTCTCTACCAAATTAAACCGCAGTCATTTGGTTCATGGCAAAGAAGCGCTGATACTGCCTTGCTATTCTCGTAGCGATAAGGATATCATTAACGGCGTGGAGCAAATTGTAAGTTGTGAGAATTCGATGGGCGTTATACAGTCATCCAAAGGCGTTTTAAAACCTATATCAGACCAGTTCCTGAGTGAGACACAGATAGTTTGTCGCTTGGCTAAGGAAACTATAGGTAACAAAAGCAAAGTAGATTGGGTTAAATACGAAACGAACTACGACCATGTGCGCGATCTGATCGCAAAAGTTATTCCCGGCTGCCAGGATTATAATCAAAAGATACGTAAGCCAGGAGGGTTTTATCTACCCAACGGTCCCCGTGAAGGTAAATTCAAAACCGAGAAGTATGGTGATAAAGCCGCTTTTTCAGTTGTGGAAGTACCAGAAGAAAAATTGGAGAATGATGACTATATCATGATGTCAATCCGCAGCCACGATCAGTTTAATACAACCATTTATGGATTGGAAGATCGTTACCGCGGCATCCACAATGAACGCCGGGTGATTTTTATGAACCCTAAGGACATTGCGTTAGGTGGCTTCCAGTCGGGTGAGAAGGTAGACCTTTTTAATTATGGTGGTGGAGTGGCCCGTGTGGCCCGTTTATTTATTATTGTACCTTATAATATACCAGAACGAAATACCGCTACTTATTATCCTGAAACCAATGTATTGGTACCTATTGATAGCGTTGCCGTTGGAAGCAATACGCCTGTCTCTAAACGGGTAATTATCAAAATCAGGAAGCACGCGGAATGAAAATTATTCTCTCTCTTAAATTTAATATTGCTAATATTTTTAGTAATTTTGATTTTATGGATGCAGAGAGGATAACAGAGAAATTAAATATTCTGGCGGACGCTGCAAAGTATGATGTATCATGTGCATCGAGCGGCAGTAAACGCAAGAACGAAAATAAAGGTCTGGGGAATGCTAGTAACGGCATTTGCCATAGCTATACAGAAGACGGGCGCTGTGTGTCCCTACTGAAAATACTGCTGACCAATCACTGTATTTATGACTGCGCTTACTGCGTGTCGCGTAAAAGCAATGACATTAAACGAGCCGGTTTTACTGTTCAGGAGGTAGTTGACCTGACCATTAATTTTTATCGTCGTAATTATATCGAAGGGCTTTTCCTGAGCTCCGGTATATTTAAAGATGCTGACCACACTATGGAGCGCCTTGTTCGCGTGGCCAAAAAATTGCGTACAGAACATAATTTCAATGGCTATATACATCTCAAATCAATTCCCGGCGCTAGTGATGAATTGATGCGAGAGGCTGGCCTTTACGCCGATCGGTTAAGTATTAATCTGGAAATGCCCACCGAAAGCGGTCTCAAGTTATTAGCTCCGGATAAGAACCGGCAGGATATGATCCAGCCGATGGGTTTTCTGAAACAGGAGATCATCCAGAATACCGAGGAAAAGAAACTATTTAAAAAGGCACCAATATTTGCTCCGGCCGGACAAAGCACCCAAATGATTGTGGGCGCTACCGCTGAAAACGATAAAGAAGTGCTGACCTCGGCTAATTACTTCTATAAAAACTTCAACCTGAAAAGAGTGTATTATTCAGGTTATGTGCCCGTGTTATCTGATAAGCGATTACCGGGATTAAACACCGAAGTGCCCATGATTCGCGAGAACAGGCTTTACCAGGCTGATTGGCTGATGCGTTTTTATGGTTTCAAGGTAAATGAAATCGTCAATGATCAAAATCCAATTCTCGACCTGGATATCGACCCAAAACTAAGCTGGGCCCTACGTAATCAGCAAGTATTTCCAATCGACATAAACAAAGCCGATTTACAGCTGATCTTACGCGTGCCGGGCATTGGGGTTCAATCTGCACAAAAAATAGTCAGCGCCAGGCAATTCCGGAAGTTGACTTGGGACAACCTGAAAGCCTTGGGCGTGGCGATCAATCGGGCTAAATATTTTATCACCTGCAACAGCAATATTTTCGAAAAACGCGACCTGACAGGAACAGCCATCAAACAATTTATACTAGCCGAATCGCAAAGCAAATACCTCAAAAAGATCCAGCCGCAATTAAGCTTGTTCTGATATGACTACCATCATTTATGACGGCACATTTGAAGGGCTGCTCACCGTGGTATTTGAAATATATGAGCGGAAATTGCAGCAAGTAAAAATTCATAAAGAAGAATGGCGCGACGGTGCATTGTTTGAAACGGTATTAACAGTAATTACAGATCAAACAAAAGCTACGCGCGTATTGAAAGGTCTGAAAGAACGGTTGTCGCCCGAAGGATTAAAACGGCTATACAATACCCATATGGCAGAAATGACCGATAGTGATAAAATACTGCTAGGGTACATCCGCCATGTTTTTGATAGTGAAAAGAATATTGAGGAGGATTATGGCAATAAATATGTATTGCGTCTATCAGAATTGACAAAGATGATAGGCAGGGAGCGACATCGGATGGAGGCATTTATCCGATTTCAGAAACTGAGTGACGGAACATTTTATGCAGGTATCGAACCTGATTTTAATGTATTGCCTTTGTTGATCAATCATTTTCGGGATCGCTATACCGATCAGAAATGGATCATCTACGATCTGAAAAGAAAGTACGGTATTTATTATGACCTGGATAAAGTAGAATATATCGAAGTGGAATTTTCTACAGATGGTGATAGAAGCAAATTACCAGCGATTTATTTTGAAGATGAACAGCTTTACCAGCACTTATGGAAGAACTATTTTAATAGTGTAAACATACCTTCACGCAAAAATATGAAGCTCCATTTAAGGCATATTCCTAAGAGATATTGGAAGCATTTAACAGAGAAAATTTAATATTTTCTCCATTTTAAGAATTTTTTAAGTTCTTGTTATCAGTATTTTCCGGCGTTTATGTTGATAAGGACACTGTTAACAACAAACGTATTTAATAATCGGATTTACTATAAATGCTCTAAGAATGAGGTCTATCGGAATGTGTACAAACCGTGTACTTTTTGTTAAGAAACTGTTTATAAAAATCATAAAAAAAACTTGACAGATGTTCATTTGGACACTACCTTAGATAACATCAAGAACGACGTACTTTGATAACCTTGACAGGAAAACAGAAAGTGAATCGGGCGAATCTTCGGAAGAGCTAAAGATCATCGGAGTTACCTGGAAGACACAAAAGACGAAAGACGCAAGTCCGGAGAAACTGGGTGTCGGAAAAAGCGAAAGGAAACCAAAACGGCGAAAGCCGCAGAAAACGGAAAACGCTGATAGGTATTGGGAACTACGCGGTATTTTACGGAGTAACGCAATAGGGAACAATGAGACGCAAACAGTCAAAGACCGCAAGGACTACGACGAGAGCAGATCGATCAATTTACACAAAACTTGGTGCTTCGGCGCAACTACGGTTGAGCAGAGGTCAGGGAACGGAAGTCATTCGCAAGAGTGTGCTTCCGTTTTCAATTTATAAGCTTTTTGTTGGAAGGTTGTAATGTTGGAAAGTTGAAATGTTACTGCCCAAAGTATATTCCTTGACGATAGTCTTTGAATTAATCAACCTTACAACTTTTCAACTTTCAAACCTTTCAACGGATAAAAAAGTAGTAAATTTAGGCCCTATGTCTGGCACTAAAGTAAACGGGAGAGAAAAGATATTTGTATTAGATACTTCGGTCATCCTTTACGATCATAACGCCTTTGAAAATTTTCAGGAACACGATGTAGCCTTGCCCATCCAGGTGCTGGAGGAATTGGACAACATGAAAAGCGGCAACGACACCCGCAACTTCGAGGCCCGTAGTTTTATCCGTTTGATGGATGAAGTTTCCCGCAAAAACTTATTGAATAAATGGGTTCCGCTTAAAGGAAAGGATAAGGGCAGCTTTAAAGTGGTAATGGACGTGAAAAACACCACGGCTGATGCTGAAAAAGTGTTTGGTAGCGACAAGATCGATCACCGGATATTGAATGCGGCTCTTGGTTTGCAGGAGGAATATCCTGAAAAGAAAGTGATCCTGGTATCAAAAGATATTTGTCTGCGCTTGAAGGCCAAAGCATTGAGTATTCATGCTGAAGATTACGAAACAGGCAAGATCAAAAACCTGGAAGAACTTTATACTGGTGAGACCTTTCTGAATAAGGTAGCTGATAAAACCATCACTCAACTATCAAAATCAGGGGTATTGACCGGCAGTGACCTGGACATGCTGCCTGCCAAGAACAATCACTTTTATAGTTTCAGTGGCAAAAAGCAAAAGGTATCCGGATTTTACAATAGTCAGACTGGTGTATTGGAAAAAGTATCCGAGCAGCCAGTATTCAGCATTCAGCCTAAAAATCCGGAGCAGGCTTTTGCAATACATGCTTTGTTGCATCCGGATATCAAATTGGTTACCATACAAGGTAATGCGGGAACAGGTAAAACGTTGCTGGCCCTTGCCGGTGCATTGGAACAACGTAAGTTTTATAGGCAGATCTACGTAACGCGCCCTATCGTTCCGCTAAGTAATAAGGATATCGGATTTTTACCGGGTGATGTAAAATCGAAAGTTGATCCGTATATGGCGCCGATATGGGATAATCTGAAATTTATCCGCGATCAGTTTGCTGATGACGAAAAGATGCAGTTGAAGATAGACGAGTTGGTTACGAATGATAAGATCACAATCGCACCACTTGCATTTATCCGCGGACGTACGCTGACCAAGATATTCTTCATTGTAGACGAAGCGCAGAACCTAACCCCTCACGAAGTTAAAACCATCATTTCCCGTGCAGGTGAGAATAGCAAATTTGTATTTACCGGGGATATTTACCAGATAGACACGCCTTACCTAGATGCTGAAAGCAACGGATTATCCTACCTGATTGATAAAGCCAAAGGGCACCCGCTTTATGCGCATATAACGTTACAAAAAGGGGAGCGGAGTGAGCTGGCTAATTTGGCGATAGATCTATTGTAGGATCAGCTCAATATATTATCCGTAACCTTAGCAATATCATAGCTGATCTTATTAATAAAACCCAACTGCTCAGTAAGTAGGGCTTCATTCACTGTAGGCGTTCTCTTCTCTTCAGGTATGATAGTTTTTTCGCATATAAAATCCGCGCATTTGCCGCCCAGTTTTTTGCTTGTTTCGTTCAAAATATTGATACTTTTTCGGAGCAGACGCACATTGTCCGGCTGGGTTTTATGCAGATTTTTTTCTAAAACACTGGACGCCAAATTTGCCAGGTAGGAGGATAGGATATGTGTAAGCACCACGAATTTGTGTATTTCCCGTATCTTTTTCTGTTTGCTTTTAGGTTCGGAGGTCATCCGCTCGAAAGTGGCCGATAAGTTGGCTGATTTTACATAAATGTCCTTCCGGGCTAATTTATAGTCTGTAATCGTTATATTTTTGCCTGTAATGGATTCGGCAATTTTTACCAGGTAATTTACATTAGCATATATCGTGTCGCGCAGATTTTCCTGTATTTGTTCGAATTCCCAGGTTGGGAATATAATGTAGGTAGCTATAAAGGCAATTGAAGAACCGATAGCCGTGTCGATGATGCGCTCTTCGGCCAGATTTAAATGACCGACGCCTAAAAACTTGAACAAGATCAACACATAAGGGGTCATGAAAATAACACTTACTACATAGTTCAGGCGGGTAAAACTGTATGTGCCCAGCATGAAAATAATAAAGAAGAAGAACTGCGCGTCGGTATTTTTTATCAACGTCAAAACCAATATACCGATAGCTCCGCCTGCGATAGTGCCAATCAAACGTTGATAATTACGCTGTTTAGATAAGCTGAAACCTGGCTTAAGGATCACAATGATCGTCAGCAAAACCCAGTAGCTATGATGCCCGAGTGCAAATAACTTGGCTATGGTAAATCCAATCACGCAAACTAACGATACCCGTAACGCGTGTTTAAATGAACCGGAAGACAAGGAAAAGTTGTCAAAGAATATCCTCGGAGCATAATCCTGGTGGGTTACAAATTTGGAATATTCTACATCTTCAGGCTTGTCGATCAGCGTTTTGGATGATCTTGAATTGTAGTAGACAAAAATATTGTGGATATTCTTATTCAGATCGCGCAGGTTGATCAATATCTTTTTTAATACCAGGTTACTGGTGCTGGTATCTTGCGCTGCAATCTCGTCAATTTTCTTTTTAACCTGTTCCAGTTCAGCATCAAAATCATGTGAATGATTATACCGGCGATTGGATAACACGGCATAACCGATGTTCTCCAGTTCGTGCGCCATCTGCTCCAATACGCGGGCTATAGCTTCTAATATCCCAGTGCTGCCGAACTTGTCTCTTACCTGCCTGTAGTCATAGTGCGTGGCCAATATTTGTTCGTAAAGGTCAATCAGGTCAATAAATGTCAACACCAAAACCCGGCTGGCATTTGTGGACTCCTTTACCATTACCCGGCTTTTGAAAAGCAATT
>Ga0163162_10000030_pt1 | contig 163717 bp, 135 predicted proteins | sample S55metaG_FD_115310 | JGI IMG/M metagenome (GOLD analysis project Ga0163162, IMG submission 115310) | Switchgrass rhizosphere microbial communities from Kellogg Biological Station, Michigan, USA - S5-5 metaG | ecosystem: Host-associated > Plants > Roots > Rhizosphere > Soil | place: USA... | reverse complement strand
GGCCGCCGCGGCACCGCAAAGTGCAGTCAATCCGCAGGCGACGTTCACGCCGGTCGGCTGCAATATCACCGTGTTCACGCTGTGTACGCCGGTGTGCGGCAATCAGGCCGCCGCGGCACCGCAAGGTGCAGCCAATCCGCAAGCGACGTTCACGCCGGTCGGCTGCAACGTCACCGTGTTCACGCTGTGCACCCCGGTATGCGGCAACCAGGCCGGTGCGGGTACACAGGGCGGCGGCCAGCCGCAGACGTTACTCGGCTGCCCGGTGACAGTGGCTTGTCCGCCGCATACGCATCTTGTTGGCTGTCCGCAAACGATCGCATGCCCGCCGCAGACGCATCTGGGCTGTCCGCAGACGATCGCATGCCCGCCGCAGACGATCCACACGATCAATCCGGTTCACTGCATTCCGACGTTCGTGTTGGTCTGCTTGCCGACGATCGCGCAACCGTATTGTCTGCCGCAAACGGCGCCGCCGCAGACGCTGCCACCGACGACGACCCCGACTCCGTATGTGGGTGGTCAAGGTGCCAACGTGCAGGCCACGTTCACGCCAGTTGGCTGCAACGTAACGATCTTCTCGATTTGCACGCCACTCTGCGGCAATCGCTGATCGATCTTCAACCGTGCAAGGGCCGCCGACGCAACGTCGGCGGCAGTACTGACTACCCGAGAATTGGAATGTTCCTGACCGCGACGAATCTCATCCACTACCTCTGCGACGTAGGCCTCGCTAGTACCGACGACGTTACGCACGAGTGTTTCACCGTCAGCGAAATCGGCCGCCGCAACCGCAACTTCCGCGTCGCGCGCGAATGCGGTCGCTCGCTGTTCGTCAAGCAGGTGCCAGCGATTCTCGCCGAGACGACCCTGTCGTTCATGCGTGAAGCGGCGTGCGCGCAGCTCGCGGCCGAATCCGATGAGGTGCCCGCGCTCCGCGCCGTGATGCCGCGCCTGCTGCGCTACGATCCCGAACGTCACGTGCTCGCCTACGAGGCGATAGACGACGCACAAAGCCTCGCCGAACATGTCGCGCGAAACGGTCTCGCGGACGAGGTCTTCGACGCTCTAGCCGCGACCCTCGCCGCGATTCATACGCAGACGCGAGGTGAGGAGCAACTCGCTTCGATGCACCACGCATTCGCGGGCGAGGCACCGTGGATCTGCACGATCGGAGAAAAAGCGGAACTCGTGATGCCGAACATGTCCGGCGGTTGCCGGGAGATCGTGCGGTACATGCGCGCAACGCCCGAGCTGCTACATGGTTTGCTTCAACTTGGCGCGCAATGGCGCACGCCGTGCCTCGCCCACGGTGACATGAAATGGGACAACGTCATGATCGCGACACTCGCGGACGGCACGAAAAGCGTGCGTCTGATCGATTGGGAGCTTGCCAACCGCGGCGACCCGCTGTGGGACGTCTGCGGCATCCTTTGTGCCTTTTTCCAATACTGGCTGCTGCAGCCAGCGGCGGATCTCGCCGCGGTCGGCAGCCCACTGTTCGTCGGCATGCGCCGCTCGGCGTTGCGCTTCTGGCAGCGCTATGCGCAGGCCGCATCGGACGCAAGCGCGGCACTGCCGCTGCATCTGGGCCATCTGTTCGGCGCGCGGCTCGCGTTGCTCGCATTCGAGCTGCTCGCGAACGCTACGCAGATGAGCCCACTCGCGCAGAAGGCGCTCGAATGCGCGCGCTACTGCTTCGCGGATCCACGACGCGCGCTCGACGACCTGCTGGGCATTGAGGCGTCGACCGCGTACGCCGCGCGCGCCACGAGCGCGACGCCTTGGCGCATCGAAGTGCCGAGGATCGCAGCATGAACGAGCGCTCCGCCGAGACCACGGCGCGCCGCGTCGAGCGCGTCTTCAGCGAGACCGCGATCGTCTCGTCACAATCGTTTCGTTTCGGATCGGGCGAGGAGATCGACGTTGCTTCGCTCGCGGCAATCGCGCCCGCACCTGCGGGCGGCGACGAAGCGCACGATGCACCGCTGCGCAACGCGCTGGCGAACGCCCTGTATTTCGTCGCTTACGCACGCACCTATCGCGGCGGAGCCGTCGATATGGCGCGTTGGCGCATTCCAGTCGTCTCGGACGATGCGTTCGTCACTGCGCTCGCAACGGCCAACCCGAGCATGGAGCGTTGGGAACCGGGGTGGCGCGTGTTCCGCGCCGACCCCAACGGCGCGATACACGTGCGCAAGAGCGACAGCGCGACGTGCGTGCAGCCAGGGCACTATGCGTTCCTCGCCGGCGCCGGTCGCGCGCCAATCGCAGGCGATCTCATTGACTTGTATGTGGCGCGCCAATCGCTGCAGCATCAGCCCGGCACTTACTACGCATTCGGCGAGGCCGTCGCTTGCGACTACGACCAATCGCGCCTCGCGCGGTTTTATTTCAACGCGCCGAGCGAACACGTTGCCTGGCTCGTACACACGCTTGGATATGCGTTGAACCGCTACCAGGTGCCGTTTCGCCTCAAGTGTCCGGTCGACCCGAAGCATTTCGACCGTAGCGACGGCGTGGTGCTGTATGTCGCGCGGCGCAATGCACGGTTCGTGTTGCAGCTCGTTCGCCGCAGCGAACGCGACTTCGTCACGCGCTTGCGCAGCGGAACGCCATTGTTTGCCGCCGCCGTCGCGCACGGCGTCGGCGCGGCAGATGAACCCGGCGGCGGCGCGAGCTTCGGCCAGGCACGATCGCGTCTGCTCGCCGACGCTATCGTCGACGCCTGGCGCGCCGGCGACGAAGACACCGCATCGCGGCAACTGGCTCTCGCCGCGCGTTTCCGCGACGCCGGTCTCGACGCCTCGAAACCGCACGTCGCGCGCGGCCTCGAAGACATCTACACATTCGCCGAGGATTGACATGTCAGCACCGATCCGCACCGAGATCCTCGCCCTGCCGAAAGCAAAGCCCTCACAGCGCTTCCTCGTCGCAGCTGATGCGATCGGCTGCCGCATCGTTCGCGACGCTATCTGGTCGGGCCGACGCTGCAACTGGCTGATCTGGACAAAGGAGCCGATCGGCGCGGCGATGCAGTCGGTTTATCGTGCCGCGCCGAACGACCTCTACCTCGGCACGGCCGGCATTGCACTTTTCCTCGCCTACCTTGCGCGCGCGACCGGCGACGCGGCACAGCGCGAGGCGGTGATCGGCGCCGTGTACCAGATCCAGGCGCGCCTGGAGCAGCGTCAGGCGCAGGGGTTCGGCTTCTATTCCGGGTCTTCCGGCGCCGCCTGGGCGCTCGCCGCGATCGGAGCGATCTGGGGCGACGATGCCTGGACGAGGTCCGGTCTGACGGCGCTGGATGCGATCGGGCGTGATGCGGACACGCGCGGCTTGGACGACGTTATCGTCGGCAAGGCCGGACTCTTGCTCGCTTTGACGAGTGCAGCCGTGCGCTTCGAGACTCCCGCCTTGCTTGATCACGCCACGCGCATCGGCGAAGACCTGGTCGCCTCCGCACAACGCTTCGGCGACGCCTGCGCATGGCCGGCGCCGCCCGGCGTGCCGCAGCCGCTGCTCGGTTTCTCGCACGGTACCGCTGGCAATGCGTTGGCGCTGCTTGAACTGCATCGCCTGACAGGCGATGCACGACTGCGCGATACAGCGCTAGCCGCGTTGCGCCACGAACGCCGCGCATTCGATCACAAGCGACGCAACTGGCCGGACTACCGCACGATGCCCGGATCGGCGTCCGCGGCGCCGACATTCCCGGTGGCCTGGTGCCATGGTTCGACCGGCATAGGTTTCTCGCGTCTGCGGCTGCTCGAACTGGCGCCGGACGATGCGGCGGCGCTCGGTGAACTCGACATCGCACTCGCCAACGCAACCGCAGCGCTGAACATGCCGATGGCGCCCTTCACCAGCGATTTCACGCTGTGCCACGGCGTCAGCGGAAACAACGATTTCATGCTGGCGATCGGTGAACGTTTCGCTCGCCCCGAAGCATTCGCGGCTGCCGAACGCGTCGGCAACGTGATGCTCGATCTGATCCACGACAACCGCCTCGGTTGGGGCTGTGGTATTCCCGATTGCGGCGACAGTCCATCGCTGCTCACCGGCAGCGCCGGCGTCGGTCTGCATTTGCTGCGCCTGCATGCGCGCGACGCCGTGCCTAGCATTCTCTATCCGCAACTCGCGCCACACCGCGGCGCCATCCCACCCCAGCGTCGCGCCTCCGCGACGCCTGCGAAGATCAAGGAGACCCTACCATGAGCAAGAAACAGCCCGGTAACGATCCCGCGAACGAACCACGGCAAAACGACGGAGCGGCGGACAGCGAACCCACCCCACCGCCTCAACGGTTCATCGTCTCAAACCTGTTGTCGCTGCATCCTGCGGGTCAGGCACGCGCCGATGCAATAGCTAGATTCAGCGAACGCATCGACTCGGTACTGCTGCGCTCCGCCGACATCAAGAGCGACAGCTTGCGCAACGCGAGGACGGACGGCGAACGTCGGGTCGTCGTGTTCGAAGCGGATCCGGCGGAAATCGCGGCGAAAGCGCAAGACCTGACCGGTGATACCGTGATCGAGCCTGAGCTGCCGCGTGTGCCCGCCGTGGCGCGGCCCGCTGCACTGTTCGCACTCACGCCGCCCAGCGTGATCAGCCCCGGCACTGGCGCGACGCTCGCGTTGCGCGTCGTCGGCAACGGCGCTGCCGTGGCGGGTGCTACGGTGATCGTCAGGTTTTCGCGGCTGCAAAACGCGGCCGAGTCGGTCGTTGCTGGCGGCGTGTCGGACGCAGCGGGCGAAGTTTCGGTGCCGTTCGATTCGAACCAGTGGCGGCCGACGCTCGCGATCGTCGAGCCGGCAGGAAAATTCTGGAGCGCAGTGTCGAACTCGCCGCAGTCCGGCCAAGTCATCACGCTGCAGGCGTTGCCGACAGGTAGTCCGTTCGGCTGGTGGCAACTCTTGACCGGCCTGGAGAAGTACGACGCCGAACGCGGCAAGGGGATCAACGTTGGCGTCATCGATACCGGCATCGGCCCGCACCCCAACCTCAAGCATGCTGTGCCGGTTGGCGCGTTCATCGACGGCTCGGTACTTCTCGGCGCGAAGGAAGGACAGGACGTACAGACGCACGGCACGCATGTAAGCGGCATCGTCGGCGCGCGCTCGGGTGGCAGCGATTTCGCCGGCATCGCGCCCGGAGCTGGTCTGTTCGTCGCACGCGTGTTCCCGGAAAACGCTTCGGCCAACCAGGGCGACATTGCCAACGCGATCGACGAGCTGTCGGTCGTCCACAGTGCGGATCTCATCAACATGAGTCTCGTCGGTGCGGCGTCGGCGATCGAACACGACGCCGTCATCGTCGCGTTCCAGCGCGGCACCGTTTGCATCTGTTCTGCAGGCAATCAAAGCGGTGCGCCGGTTGGCTATCCTGCGGCGTATCCGGAATGCATCGCGGTGTCGGCGCTCGGGCTGCTCGGCGCAGCGCCGATCGGCTCGATGCCTTCGCTGAACATTCCCGCGCAATTCGACCGCTATGGTTCCGGTGGCCTGTTCTTGCCGACATTCAGCAACATCGGCCCGCAGATTCTTTGCACGGCACCTGGCAACGGAATCGTTTCGACGGTTCCGACAACGCGTTTCGACGAAGCGCCCTACGCCGACATGTCCGGTACGTCCATGTCCGCGCCCATCGTCACCGGGGCGCTCGCGTGCCTACTGGCTGGCGACACGCGCTATCGTTCGCTCGAGCGCACCGCGACGCGCGCACTGGCGGCTAGGCAAATATTGATGCAACACGCCACATCGATCGGACTTGCGCGCAGCTACCAGGGTGCGGGCGTCGCGCGCGCCGTCTGACCAACTGGAACTTCGTGGCGAAAAGGTCCACGCTTCGTTGCGCCTTTTCGCCCGAAGAGCACCACGATGACGCAGGCTCACCGCCAATTCATCCTCGCACCGCAGCGCACGCGCCTAGCGGACGTGCCCCCGCGTTGGCACGAGCAATTGAGCAGTATTCCTGATGTGCGCGTTGTCGGCGTCGCGCCGCAACGCGTTCAGATCATCGCCAGCGACGAAGCGCTCGCTCGAATCCGTGAGCGCTTCGGCGATCTGTTCCACATCGAGGAAATCGCACCACGCGATCCAACCTGATCGGGGATCCAGTCACGCAAGTGTCAGCGACCCGAAAACCGGCCAACGCAAGAGTCAGCGCCGCGGTTTGATGTCTTCGAGGAAGCCGCTCAGCATCTGCCGCGCGCGCGGCGACAACGCCCGGAAGCGATTGAGTAGAACTTCCTCCGCATCGTCCTGCGCGAACACCTGGATTTTCAGCGCCGATGTTGTGTCGTTCCCCCCCGATGCGCGCCGGCGGCGCGCATCGCCGACACCGGTCGCGAGCCACTCGAACATCACCCCCGTCACCGTTGCAATCAAGCGTAGGCGCTGAACGCCCGGACTTGTTCCGTACGGATGCTCCCATTGCGCGGCCGCGCTTGGAGTAACGCCAACGCGCGCGGCAAGCCCGGTCTGCGTGAGCTTGGCGCCGCGACGCGCGGAGCGAATCCGGTCAGCCAGACGCAGACGATCGTGGCCGTTTTGCATCTCGTCGTTCATGTCTTGCGCCTTACGTCCCGCCGGACGTCCCCTTGCGTGCTCATGGCTCGCTGCGCTTTCCTGGGCTTGTGAGGTCGCCCGCTAGCGACATAGTCACCAAACGGTCGCTCATCGGCTACTGTAAAGGCTTACAGGGCGCATTGATCGGGCGCAGAAGCGACCATTGGCTTCGTGACACTTTCAGATCAGCTCATTCTGCTCGACTCATGCGCAATGCGGAGAAGCATCACGGATGCGACAAACAAAAAGCATCTCGCAGGTCACCGCGAAATTCACAAGTCGATATTGCGAGTCTTCTCGTACCCGTCGCCGCCTGGCGAAAACCCGGTCCAGCTCCTTGTTCTCGATGTAGGAACGCTCGATCTGCACGATGCAGCACGCGCGGGAAACGAGGCCCACGACGGGCTCCGCGTAGAGATCGTGAGCGGCGCCGGCAACGACAAGATCGCGACGGTCGCAGACAGGCTCGGCGTTCAACACTGGTCCGCGCGCCAGGGTCCCGCCTGTTCGACTAGAAGCACCGGCAGCCGCGCCGCAATTGCGCTGCGACTCGATCAGGCGCGGATAGCGTCGAGTTCCGCCTTCAGCCTCGCGTTTTCGGCTTCGAGCTGCGCGATCCGGCCCTGCAAGGCCTCGTTGCTTCGTTCTTCGCGCTGCAACGCCCTCTCCACTTTCAGGCGCATCGCCGCAACCGCTTCTCCGAGCGCGTCGATCTTGTGCGCGTCTTCCAAAGTGAATCGCGGCGCTCGTCCCCGCCCTTTCTTGAGCCGGGAGAATCCAAATAGACACATCTACAAAAAACCCCTGATTCCAGCCTTGCAATCATCGGATGGCCATCTATCCACCCATTCCGGCGCAAGCGACCGAGCACGCGGTGCCCGAGCCGGCGCAGTGATGCTAGCTACTCGCGCCTGTACGAAACGGGAATTGGGACGCAGCTTGTGGGCGATCCCCCTCGCGACGGGGGGGATCATGAGCCGCTCAGCGAATCCGATCGGACCGCAGCAACGCAGCGGCATGCGCCTCCGCCCGCAGCGCAGCGCCGTTCAGCAACAGCAACAGGCTGGCCGCTGCGCCGGCGAGCGCGGCGACGGCCATGAAAAACACGGGATGGCTCAGCTGGCTCCAGCGCGAGCCGATCGCGCCCGCGAGCAGGTTGCCGCCAAACGCCGCGAGGTACCAGGCGGCGATGGCAGTCGCGCCGTACCCCGGCGGCGCGAGGCGCGAGAACAGGCCGAGCCCCACGGGCAGGATGTATAGCTCGCCGGTCGTCAGCACCACGAAGAACAACACCAGCCAGAGCCAACCCGCCCGTCCGCCCTCGAGCCCTGCGTACGCCGACACGGCTGCGAGCAGGAGGTACGCGACCGCGACGATCACGGCACCGGTCGCCATCTTGACCACGGCGGAGGGTTCCCTGCTGGCCTTCGCCTGCCGCAGCCACCAGGCGACGACGAATGGCGTCAGCGTGAACACGAACAGCGAGTTGAGCGACTGGAACCAGGTCATCGGGATCGAAAGACCAGCGGAGGTCGTGCGATCGATGCCTTCGGCTGCCCATAACGCGACGGTGTTGCCGATCTGCTCGTAGGCGCCGCGAAACAGAATGACGACGCCCATCACGCCCGCAAGCACGAAGCCCGTGCCGGAAAACGACGAGAGGCTTGCGCCCGCGCTTGCCGCAGTCCGCGGCGTCTCGCGCGGCAGATAGCCCGAACCACCGATGTAGATTGCCAGCCCGATCAGCATGCCGACGCCGGCGAGTGCGAAACCGTAGTGCCAGCCATAGAGTTCGCCGATCGTGCCGCAGACTAACGGCGCGAGAAACCCACCGACGTTGATGCCGACGTAGTAGACGTTGAAGGCCGAGCCGAGGCGCGGATCGCCCGGCGCGAAGAGTCCCTTGATCTGGCTTGGCAGACTCGGCAGAAAAAATCCGTTGCCGAGCGCGATCGCTCCCAAGGCGACATGGAACAGCGACTCGAACGTCATCATGAAATGGCCGAACGCCATCAGCGACGCGCCGACGATGACCGCTTTGTGTTTTCCGAGCCAGCGATCGGCGATCGTGCCACCCAGAATCGGCGTGAAGTAGACGAACGCCGTGTAAGTACCGTAGACGAGCGACGCCTGCTGCTGCGGCATCAACAATTGGCGCGTCATGTAGTAGACGAGCATCGCGCGCATGCCATAGTACGAGAACTTCTCCCACGTTTCGGTGAGGAAGATGACGACGAGACCGCGCGGCAGGCCGAACCAGGTTCGGCCCATCGCAACATCCGCGTTGCCTGCTGCGATCGACGGCCCATCGACGCCGCGCCCATCTTCGGTCATTTGAGGAAACGGCCGGCGATCTCGAGCGCCATGTGGTACGGCTCGGGATCGTCGCGATTGGTCAGCACGACAACGGTCAGCTGCCGGCGCGGATAACGCACGATCACGTTGCGGAAGCCCACCGTCTCGCCCGAGTGCCACAGCGTTTCGCCCGTGATGCGCCAGCCGAAGCCGTATTCGACGGTCGCATCATCCGTCTTCGTCCACGGCGTGAACGCGAGCTTGCGTGACGCGTCGCTCAGCAGGCGCGCGTCGTAGAGCGCCGCGTCCCATTTCGCAAGGTCGTCGATCGACGAATAGACGCCTCCGTCACCAAGCACGGCGCTCGTGAGGCTCTGGTCGGTGCGCTGCCAGCGCCCGTCGGTCAGCGTGTAGCCGTACGCGCGGTTCGGCACCGGCGGGCCTTCCGTCACGTAGGCGAGCGTATTGCGCATGCCGAGCGGCGCAAAGATGCGCTCATGCAGGAATGCCTGAAACGTCTTGCCCGAAGCCTTCTCGACGATCAATGCGAGCATCGAAAAGCCGCCGTTGCTGTAGCGGTAGTCGCTGCCGGGCTTGAAGTACAAGCGGGGTTCACCCTCGAGCAGATGCAGCACGTCGATGTCGCGCAACTGCGTCTTCTGCGTCACCGGCATGATGTCTTCGTAGTCGATGAGGCCGCCCGTATGGCTCAGCAAGTGGCGGATCAGAATCGCGTCGTCGCTCTTCGGCAGCGACGGCAGCCACTTGCGAATCGGGTCGTCGAGCGAGAGGCGTTTGTCCTGCGCGAGCAGGAGGATCGCGGTCGCCGTGAATTGCTTGGTCACGGAGGCGAGGCGATAGTTGGTCTGCGGCGTGGCGGCCGTCTTCCCCTCGAGATTCGCCAGCCCGTAGCTGCGGCGCACGAGCGGCTTGCCGTGGCTGATCACGAGCACCGATGCGCTCGGCACGGCGCCCTCGTAGGCGCGCAGGATGTCGTCAACGTTCGCCTGCGATTCTGCGGCGATCGCTGCAGATCCGCAGCACGCGATCGCGATGCAGAGCAGCGCGAGCAGCGACTTCGCGAAGCGACAGCAACGATAGTAGTCGTCTTCGCGCAAGTGCGTGGCAGCGGAGCCGCTGCCGGCACGACAAGGTTCGACAGACGACGAAACGCGCCTAGTCACAATCACGCTCCCGTTTGAATGACAGGTCTTCGAAGTCGGAACTGAAGTCCGCGTCGGGATCGACTTTGGCCATCGTCAGTGAGCGCGCGGGCGGCTTCGTCGCTTCCGCAAAGCTGAGCCACGCCTTCGTGTCGACGCGCTCGTCGTCCCAGTCGACGAGATAGCGGTTGCCGAGCTGCATCACCCGGCCCTGCATGAGCGGCGATTTCGCGGAGACGAAACGTACGGCGCCGTCGCGAGCGCACAACGAGGCCTCGCCGAACCACGGATCGCGCCAGACGCCGAGCCAGCGCGACATCGCCTCGGGTTTCGCAGGCTGCGCGGCGGAAACGTCGGGCGCGCGCTTGTGCGTCGGACTCGCGACCGCGCGCGCGCTCGCATCGGCATAGTCGGCGACGCTATGGCGCTCTGCCGGCGCCGTAAAGTGCTTGAGCAGCACTTCGCCAAGCGCCGTTCGCGCCTCGCTGCCCTCGCCGTTCGTGAGCAGGACGAAGCCGCTGCGCTTCTCTGGCAGCAGGCTCAGCATCGAATACATGCCCGAAAGCGTGCCCGTGTGCGACACACTCCAGACGCCGTCGACGTCGGTGAGACGCCAGCCGAGTCCATAGGCATAGAAGTGGCTGTGCCCCCACTCGCGCCGGTGCTCGGACAGCGGCATCGGCGTGTGCGCGGTCCACAGTATGCGGCGTTGCTCCTTCGTGAGCCAGGCGAGCTGCGCCGCGTCGGGATCGAGCCAGTTGCGCGCCCAATTGAGCATGTCTTTGAGGCTGCAACGGATGCCGCCAGCCGCCGCCGAGGTAATCGCGGGAATGCGTTCCGCGTCTTCGTTGACGACGACGTTGCGATCGTCCTTGCGCATGTGCGGCTGCGCGACGTTGCCGACCGTGTCGCGATCCCACTCGCCGACCTCGCACCGCGTCAATCCGAGTGGCACGAACACCTCACGGCGCACGAGCGTCTCGTAGTCCGCGCCACCGGCCGCCGCCGCGACCTGCCCGGCGACGACGTAGAGCAGGTTGTCGTACGCGTAGCCCGAACGAAAACTCGCTTGCGGCTTGAGATACGCGAGTCCGGCGATGATGTCGTCGCGCGTGAAGCGGTTCGGCTCGGGCCAGAGCATGAGGTCGCCGGCACCCTCGCGCAGCCCGCTGTTGTGCACGAGCAGGTCGCGCACGAGCATGTTGCGCGTGACCCACGGGTCGTTCATGCGGAAGTTCGGCAAATGCTTGATGACCGGGTCGTCCCAGTCGAGCTTATGCTGTGCGACAAGGCGCGCGAGCAACGCGGTCGTCATCGCCTTGCTGTTCGAAGCGATCTTGAACAGCGTGTCGGGCGTCACCGGCTTGCCCGAACCCGCCACCAGCTCGCCCGCGGTACGCGTGTAGACGACCTTACCGTCCTCGATCACGCCGAGCGCGAGCCCTGGCAGCTTGTAGCGCTGCATGGCCTCGTCGAACATCGCGTCGTACGGCGAAACTGCCCTCGCGACGGCTGGCATCGCGCAGACCAGCGCGAACACGAGAGACCACAGCGCGCGTGAAAAAACCGGCTGGAGTCGTGACGTGACGGTCATCGCGCTCATTGTCCCGCCACCGTTTCGACGCGCCGCCAGACGCGCAGCAGGTTGCCGCTCCAGATCTTCTCGATGTCCATCGTGCCGAATCCCCGTTTGCGCAGGCCAGCGGTCACGTTATGCGTTTCGGCCGCGTCGATCCAGCCGGTCACGCCGCCGCCACCGTCGAAATCCGAGGCGATGCCGACGTGGTCGATGCCGGCCACGTCGACCATGTGGCGGATGTGGTCGAGGAAATCGTCGAGCGTCGCGAGCGGATACTGCTTCTGGATGCGGCGCATGCCATCGACGTAGGCAGGCAGGTATTCGTGCTTTTCGCCATCGAATTCGTCGTCGCCTGATTGCCTGGCGACGGCTTTCTGCAACGCCTTCTCTGCCGCTTCGCGACCATGGTCCTGCTTGACGAATTCCTTGTACGCGACGACCTGTATCACGCCGTCCTTGGCCGCAATTGCGCGCGCGAGCTCGTCCGTGAGATTGCGCGGATGATCGACGAGCGCGCGCGCCGACGAATGCGAAGCGATGATCGGCGCACGCGACGCCGCGAGCACGTCGCGCACGCACGCGTCCGATGCATGCGACACGTCGACCATGACGCCGAGCTCGTTGGCGCGGCGCACGGCCGCGCGACCGAAGTCGCTGAGGCCGACCGTCGCGACCTTGGGTTCGTGCAACGCCTCGTTGGGCAATGAACTCGTGCAGAGATCGTTGTTGCCGACGTGCACGACGCCGAGGTAACGCGCGCCGCGTCTGTATGCGGCATCGAGGCGAGCGAGATCGTGACCGAGCGAGTAGCCATTCTCGATGCCGATCATCGCCGACAGCAGGCCATCGGCATGGTTGCGCTCGACCTCGGCGGGCGTCGTCGCGAGACGAATGCGCTGCGGATAGCGCTTCAGCATCAGCTCGATCGCGGAATACTTCCGTTCGGCCTGGGCGACCGCGCGCGTGTAGCCTGCGGGCGTCAGCGGCCCCTGCTCGACAAAGATGACGAAGAATGCCGCGTCGAGGCCGCCGCGCGCCATCTTGTCGAGGTCGACCTCGAGTACGCTGTTGCTGCCGATGTCGAAGCGCGGCTCGCGCATGTAGGCGAGAGGGATGTCGACGTGCGTGTCGAGTGTGAGTGGCGCGGTCTCCGCCGCGTGCAGTCGAGCGCCGGCGCCGACGCAGGCGAGGATCATCGCGACAAGCGCGAATCGGGAAAACAGGGAACGCTGGGCTTTGTTCATTCGCGCAATGGTTCGTTCCTGGCCGGCAGCGAGGGTCGCCGCCCTTCACTTCGCATCTCGCGACGCGCGTACGCGCGTCGCGAGTCATGAATCACATCGCTCGCCTGACGCCTCGGTCTCAGGAAAAAAGACGCGGCCCCATCCCCGGGGCCGCGGGGAGACGTCAAAACGTCGCGGTGACCGTCAGCTGCCCGGCCCGTGGTGCCTGGAAACGAATCGGCCGACGGAAATTGGGATTGGTGTCGGTCGTGATGTCGGTTTGCAGGTCCTGGTCGACACCGATCGTCTTCTGCTGGTTGAACAGGTTGTAGACCGAGAACTTGACCTGCAGCTTGCTGTGCTCGCCGAGGTTCATGAGGTAGCTGATGCTCGCGTCGAACGTCTCGGTCCAGGGCATCGAACCATACGCCCCACGCGGCGACAGCACGTACTGTCGCGACTCCGACGGCGCGTTCGGGTCGTTGCACGCCGACGACGTGCAGATGTAGTAGCTGTGATAGTTGGTCGCGTCGTATGGATTGCCGACGCCGAAACCGGTGATCGGACCGCCCGACAGAATCGTCGCGTTGCCCGCCACCTGCCAGTGCTCGCTGAACGCGTAAGTGCCGCGCGCCTTGATCTGATGCCGATGATCATTGGCGAGATAGCCCTGGCCGTTGAAGTTGACCCACGGGTTGTCGAAATTCTCGGTGCGCCCCGTGTCGTCGAAGTCGGTATCGGAGTTGACCGGACCTTCGGCGTTGCCGCGACTCCACGACAGGACGTAGGACGCGTTGAACGCCCACTTGTCGTCCCACGCCCGGTCGATCTGGAACTCGACCGAACCATACGTGCGCTTCGGCTTCGGCCATCCGGTCTGGCCGAGGTACTTGCCGTCGGCATCGTAGAGCGCCCAGCCCTGCTTCGACGTGTCGATCGTGATCCAGCCGTCGGCCGTGCCCGTGCAGTTGGTGTCGCCCCATACGGTCACGGGCTTGCCGGGGTTTCCCATGACCCAGCCGATATAGCCGTCGCCGCCGCACTTCGGCGTGGCGCTGATCTCCATGTCGTCGATCGCGTTGTGCAGCTTGCGATAGGTGCCGCTCACGCCCCACGACCAGCGGTCGTCGATCATCGACTGGAAGCCGAGGATCGCCTCGTCCTGATGCACGGGATCGATGTTGTGGTCGACCTCGGAACGCAGGTCGCCCACCGTGCCGTCGCCCTGCGACACATCGACCGCACCGATCTGCGGGCCGAGGATCGGCACCGCGTAATCCGAACCGTTGTGTTGCTGGATCTGCCAGCCGCCGAAGCCGTAGTAGGTGCGCTGGTCGAGCAGTCCGCCGCCCTGCTTGATGTTGATGACGTTGGCCACGGGCAGGAAGTAGCGACCGAGGTTACCGAACAGCTTCGTCGTGCCGACGCCCTTCATGTCCCAGGAGAAGCCGAAGCGCGGCGCGAGCATGTCGTTCGTCTTGATGTACGAGCGGCCGGCGCCGTCGCGGTTGTCGAAGCCGTCGAGGCGCAGGCCCGCATTGAGCAGGAAGGTCGGCGTGACCGACCAGTTGTCCTCGATGTAGTAGGCGCCGTCGATCGTCGTGAACACACCGCCGATTTCGTAGCGGCGCGCGCGCACGTAGGCGTTGTAGCCATCCGGAATCACGCCGCCGTTCGGTATCGTCGTGCCGGGCGTGCCGTAGTAGACGTTGTAGTAGAGCGCGTCGGGACCGGGATAGTAGCGGTTGTAGTCCGACGTGTTGTTCTCGTGATCGAGGCCGAAGCGCAACAGGTGATCGGAGATCTTCCACTCGAAATCCGCGCGCGCGGCCTGGCGCGTGTCGTCGCGCGACTGCACGGTCGAGTTCGTCGTGCAGCCGAGCGGCGCGGCGGGCAGCGGCACGCGCGAATCGCTGCGGACGACGCGGTTGCAGTCGAGGTCGCTGAGCGCGCGATTGAAGTTCTGCCGATCGTTCTCGCCGTACATCAGCTTCATCGAGAAATCGTTCGTGATGTACGAGGTGTAGGTCAGGTTCCAGTTGCGGCCGCCCGTGTCGGTGTAGATCTCGTCGGTCTTCGCCGAACGATGCCCCGTGTCGAAGTCGTAGTTGTAGACGTTGCCGGTGTTGCTGTTCGAGTTCGAGAACGCCATCAGCTCGAGCAGGTTCTTGTCGTTGATGTGCCAATCGAGCTTCGTACCCCAGAAACCGTCGCCGGAATCGTTGTAGGTGATCGTCGTGCCGTCGTTGTTCGTGTTGCGCGGCCGGCCATCGCGGCCTTCGTACATCGCGAAGAAGAACAACTTGTCGGGGATGATCGCGCCAGACGCGAACACGTTGAGCTTCGTAAGCGAGTCGCGATCGCGGCTGTTCGCGATGTTGAGGCTGCCGTCGGCGTTGTACGCATTCTTGCCGGACGACTGCCAATTGTCGGGACTGATCGTCAGTTCGGCCCCCGCCTGGAAGGTGTTGCTGCCCGAACGCGTAACCGCGTTGACGACGCCGCCGGTGCTGCGCCCGAACTCGACCGAGTAGCCGCCGGTCTTGACCTGGAATTCCTGGTAGAACGCGAACGGCGCTTCCGAGAAGCCGTTGCGATTGTAGAAGTCGGTGACGTTGAGGCCGTTGACGTAGTACGAGTTCTCGGCGACCGACGAGCCGCCGAACGTGATGCCGCCGAAGCCCGCCGTGCCCTTGTTGACGCCGGGTGCGAGCAGCGCCACCGAGGTGACGTTCTGATCGACCGGCAACCGCGCGATCTCCTCGCGCGAGATGTTCGTGGACACTTCGGTCGAGGTCACGTCGACGGCGGTGACGACATTTGCAGTAACCGCGATCGTGCCGAGGCTAGCCGCTTCGCCGACGTTGACCGTCGTCGCGTTGCCGAGGGTCACCGTGACGCGGGCTTCGCCGAGCTTGTTGCCGCCCTTGGTCGCTTCGAGTCGATAGTCGCCGATCGGCAAGAACGGAAAGCGGTAGCTGCCCTTCGCGTCGGCCGTAACCGAGCGCGTCAGTCCGGTCGACGGACTCGTTACCGTGATGACAGCACCGGGTTCCGTGTGTCCGACGACGGAGCCGTCGTCGTTGAGCGCGTACGCCGGTGAAACCGCCATGACCGCCAAACAACAACCGATCGCCTTGCACAGTGCGCGCTTGCGCCATTCCCGTCTGACATTGGACATGCCCGTATACCCCGTTTATGAGCCGTTGTTATTGGTCGTGACCCGACTTCGCCGGCAACATCTCCCACGAGAAGTCGTAGTCCCACGTGTCGAAATACAAATTGCCCCCGTCCCACTCCGCTTCGCCGCGCTGCAGGTCGACGGTCTCGGAACGGAAGAATCTCTTCGCGGGCACGAGGTCGCGCCCGTAGTCGTCGTTGAAGGCGATGCGATAGGCGTCGATGCCGCCGAGATAGAAGCCCGCGATCGCGGGATCATCGCTGTCGAGCCGGCCGAACGTGACGTCCATCGGCATCCAGCCGTACGGCGCGATGTACAGCCAACCCCAGTCGTGCAGGTCGTTGTACTTGCCGTCGGAAAAAATCATGCCCGACTGCCAGCGCGTCGGAATGCCGTTGAGCCGCAGCAGCGTCATCAGCAGCAAGGTCTGCTGGCCGCAGTCGGCGTGACCCGCATGCAGCGCGTAATCGCTGATGTCGCTGATAGTCGAATATTCGCGCGCACCTGCCCACGGAATCTCGTCGACGGCGGCGAAGAGCTTCTGCGCGATGCGCCACGGATTCTTCTCGTCGCCGACGATCTGCCGCGACAACAGGCGAATGCCCTCGGTGAACACGATGTGTGGCGGCCGCTCGTCGAGGAACGGCGCAAGTTCAGCCGAGCGTTTCAAAGGCACGACCTTCGCCGCATCGACCGCGTGATATTGCGCGAACACGGTCAATTCGTAAGTGATCGAGAAACGGGTGGCGACGCCGGCTTCGGCCTTCTTCTGCATGAAAGCAGTTCGCTGCATCGTCGCCTCTGGCGCGACGGACGCGCCAGCCGGTTCGCTCGCGACGAGACGCAGATCCTCTTGCTGCCCCGGGATCGCACGCGGATACGGAATCCACGCGCGCACGGTCTTGCCGGCCGGTACCGCGTCGGCATGCACGGTCAGCGTTTGCGTAACCCGCACGCGGCGCAGGGCGACCGCGCTGCGCTTTACGGCGAGCGCGGCGTCGCGCACCTCGCGATGATGCGCGCTCGTGCTCTGCAACGGACTGTCGCTGAAAGGTTCCTGCACCGTGCGCCGCGCGCGCGCCTGTGCGCTCAAGCGAAACAGGTTCGATGGCGCGCGCTGGAAATAGAACACGCGTCCGTTGATCACGTAGTGTTCGAACAGGCCCGCCTCGTTCCAGGCGGCGAATTCGGCGGCGGTGAGGTCGGGAATCTTCTTGCGTACCTTCGCCTTGACCTCTTCCTCGCTCAGCGTGAAGTCGAGACGGATGCGGCGCATTCGCTCGCGCTGGAATTCGAGATCGTTGCGCGTCGCCGGCGGGACGCCTGTTGTCGCGAGCGCCTGTGCGATGCGCGACTCGGCGAGAGCAAACTGACCCGCGTCGATCTGCGCTATGACTTCGGCGACGATTTCGTTGCCCACCGTCGCTGCGGCGGGCACGCGCTGCGGCGCCTCGGCGCAAGGCGAAGGAACCGGGCGCAAACCAAGCGACAACGCCAACGCCGCCGCCAACGCAAGCGCGCGTCGACGCTGCGGCGACCTCGAAGCAACGATGGAAAACAGGGCCAAACCCATTGCTCAGCGCATCCCCAGATGGCCATCCGTGGATGCTGAATACCATGGTTGCAAATTCTCGTCAATAATTTATGCTCTAAGAACAACTTGTGGGAATCATTAATTCTAAAGAGGGTACCGAACGTGGATTGGGGAGAATCAACGTCTGGACATTCGTCATGCCTGCCGCCGCGTGAGATCGCGCGCCGGCATGCGGAAAAAACGTTGCGCAGGAACCCGCTGGTGGTTGCCATTCGCCTCTTTTCACGCTGCACGGCGCTCGTGTTGATCGCGGCGACAAGCCACGCACAGGCAGACGCGCGCGCCGGAACACTCCCTGTGCCGGCGCACGGCGTCATCGGCGTCGAAGCGCAACAGCTCGACGCCGGATTCTGGATCGCCCGCAATGCCGATCCCGATCGCGTCATCTTCGATGCACCGACAATTGCCACGCGCAACGCCGCCCTATTCCGCCTCGATGCCTCGCTGCACGATCTGCAGGCCCTGCCGTCGACGCTCGTTCGCGCCGACATCGTCGGCTGGATACAAGCTCTGTCGACACGCCCCACGCAGGTCTTGCACGACATCACCGGCAATTCGATCGCAGACAAGGCGATCGACGCGCTCGTCGACAATCTCGCGCTATCCGCGGTGCCTGAATCGCAGCGCACACGCTATGGCCTCGTCGTGCACCGTGCCGACCTGCGCACGTTCCCGACGAACCTCGCGGTCTTCAGCGACCGCAGCGACACGTTCGTCGACCGCTTCCAGGAGACCGCGCTGTTTCCCGGCATGCCCGTGGTCATCGCCCACGAGAGCCGCGACGGTCTGTGGTGGTTCGTCGTGAGCGAGCGCTACGCCGCCTGGGTCGAGAAGAAGCACATCGCCGAGGGCAGCGCCTCTCAGGTCTTCGCGTACGCACACAAGAAGCCCTTCCGCATCGTCACGGGCGCCTACGCGACGACAACGGCGGTCCCCGACCAGCCTGCACTCTCACGTGTGCGCATCGACATGGGTGCGCGCGTGCCGGCGCTCGCCGAATGGCCACCCGCGCAGCCCGTCAACGGCCAGCACGCTTACGCCTCGTATGTCATCGAATTGCCGCAGCGCAAGCCTGACGGCGCACTGGAGTTCAAGCCGGCGTTGCTGCAGAAGAGCGAGGATTCGCAGGCGGACTACCTGCCGCTCACACGCGCCAATATCCTGCGCCAGGCGTTCAAGTTTCTCGGCGAGCGCTACGGCTGGGGCCACGGCAACGACGCACGCGACTGCAGTGGATTCGTCTCCGACGTCTACCGCAGCATGGGCATCGAGATGCCGCGCAACACGCGCGACCAGAGCATCAGCCCCGCCCTCACGCATCGCGCATTCGGCGCGCGCGACGATCACGCGGCGCGACTCGCGGCGGCACGCGCGCTCGAGGTCGGCGACCTCGTATACATTCCGGGTCACGTGATGATGGCGATCGGCAGCATCGACGGCGAGCCCTACGTCATCCACGACACGAGCGGCTTGAGCTATCGCCGCGGCGACGGTTCGAAGGCGCGAGTCGAACTGAACGAGGTCTCCGTCTCGCCTCTGCTGCCGCTATTGTTCAACGACACCCAGACGTACATCGATCGCATGACGAGCATCGTGCGCATCCGCCCCGACACAGCCAGGGAAGCCCCCGCCAAACCATGAAAATCACCGACATCCAATTCGGCATGCTGCGCGTGCCGTTGAAGACGCCGTTCAAGACCGCGTTGCGCACCGTCGACGCGGTCGAAGACATCGTCGTCATGATCAACACCGACACGGGCCACGTGGGCTACGGCGAGGCGCCGGCGACCGCGGTCATCACGGGCGACACGCACGGTTCGATCGTCGAGGCGATACGCCACTACATCTCGCCGCGCCTGATCGGCGCCGACATCGCCAATCTCAATCACATCACGCAGCTGATCCAGACGTCGATGGAGAAGAACTCGAGCGCGAAAGCCGCGGTCGAGATCGCCGTCTACGACCTGTTCGGTCAGCTCTACGACGCGCCGCTCTATCGCCTGCTCGGCGGCGGCGATCCCGTCATCACGACCGACATCACGATCAGCGTCGACACGATCGACAAGATGGTCGCCGACTCGATCAGCGCGGTCGAGCGCGGCTTCGACTCGCTCAAGATCAAGGTCGGCAAGGACATCGGCGTCGACATCGAGCGCGTGAAGGCGATCTATGCCGCGGTCGAAGGCCGTGCTCTGCTGCGCCTCGACGCGAATCAGGGCTGGACCGCCAAGCAGGCGGTCTACGCGTTGCAGACGCTCGAGGATGCCGGCGTGCGCCTCGAACTCGTCGAACAGCCCGTGCGCGCGCAGGACCTCGATGGCATGCGCTACGTCACCGAACGCGTGCATACGCCGATCATGGCCGACGAGAGCGTGTTCGGCCCGACCCAGGTCATCGAGCTCATCCGCATGCGCGCGGCGGACATCATCAACATCAAGCTCATGAAGACGGCCGGGATTTCCAACGCGATCCGCATCGCCGACATCGCTGCGATGTACGAGCTCGAATGTATGATCGGCTGTATGATCGAGAGCAGCATCAGCGTCTCGGCGGCCGTGCACGTCGCGGTGGCCAAGGCCAACGTCATCACGAAGATCGATCTCGACGGCCCGTCGCTGTGCACGATAAATCCCGTGGACGGCGGCGTCATCTTCAACGAATCGGAGATCACGGTGACCGACGCGCCGGGTCTCGGCATCCGCGAAATCCGCGGATTGCAGCCCATCGGCTGAACGGACCCAGGACTCGCTCGCGATATGTCGCCACTGCTGAAAATCCGCGCGGAACGCGACCAGATGTCGGCGATCGAACGCCGCATCGCCGACTTCATCGTGGAGAACTCGCACCTGCTGCGCGATTACTCCTCGCAGCAGCTCGCGAACACGCTGAAGATCAGCCAGTCGAGCGTCGTCAAGTTCAGCCAGAAGCTCGGCTTCAAGGGCTATCCCGACCTCAAGTATTCGGTCGGCGAGTCGATCGCGCGCGGCGACGCGGGCGACATGGGCGGCAACGGCATGCCGCGGCACGATCCGCACGGCGCGCTCGCGGAAAGCCTCTGGCAGAGCAAGTCGCAGGCCGAGCGCGAGACGCGTTCGATCAACCCGCCGGACGGCATCGATGCGATCGCCGCGGCCATCGACAAGGCCGGCAAGGTCTTCGTCATCGGCCTCGGCGAGGACGGCACGTCCGCGCGCGCGTTCGCCGCGCGGCTGTCGACGCTCGACATCCTCACGGTGCATCACTTCGACGCGGTGCTCATGACCGCGAGCATCGCCACGGCGGCAGCCGGCGACGTCGCTTTCGTCTTCTCCGAGTTCGGACTGCAGCCGGCGCTCGCAAAGATCTGCCGCTATTTCCACGAGCGCGGCGGCATCGTCGTTTCGGTGACGCGCCATACCGCCAACCCGCTGCGCGCGCATGCGGATCTGTCGTTGCTCGTGTCCGCATACGACGAGCGCGCGCACGTCCAGCCGCTGCTCTACCAGTCGGCGCTGCGCCATCTGCTCGACATGATCTTCGTGTTGCTGTGCGAAGACGAGGACCGCCTAGCGCGCCTCGCGGCGAATCGCGAGCGCATTCAGAACATGCTGCAGCCGTGATGACACGCGATGTCTCGCCAGGCGCGGGCGGCGCAGCCCGCGCGTATCCGGGCAGTTCGCTCGCGCAACGGATGGCATCTTCATTCTGGCTGATCTGTTGCGCGCTGTCGCTCGCCTCGTGCGCGACGCAGTCTTCCGTTTCGCAGAAGCCTCGGCTCGCTTGGGCCGACGCGCGCCAGCTCGTGCTCGTCGTCACGCCTGACTGGGACGCCAATCGCGGCATCATGCGCGCGTACGCACGCGACGCGGATGGCTGGCAGGCGGCCGGCGACGCGACGCAGGTCGTCATCGGCCGCACTGGTGCAGCCTGGGGAATCGGCCTGCACGCGCCGCAGCCCGGCCCGCAGAAGAAGGAAGGCGACGGACGTAGCCCAGCCGGCGTCTTCGCAATCGGCAGCGCATTCGGCTACGCCGAGTCCGCTACGACCGGCCTGCCCTACCTTGCTCTCAATGCGCGGGACTATTGCGTGGATGTCAGCGGTTCGCCGCTCTACAACCGCATCGTCAACACACGTGTCGTCGGCGAGGCCGCGGTCGCCGGTTCGACCGAGCCGATGCGCCGCGATCTGCTCGCGGGCGGCGATCAGGCCTACAAGGTCGGTTTCGTCATCGAGCACAATCCGCGCGGCGCGACGGGCGCCGGCAGCTGCATTTTCGCGCATCTGTGGAAGTCGGCGGATTCCGCGACTGCGGGCTGCACGGCGATGCCCGAACCGTCGATGCGCGCCGTCCTGACCCTGCTGAAGGCGAGTGCACATCCGGTTTTCGTGTTGCTGCCGCGCGCGGAGTACGAACGGCTGCGCGCGGCGTGGCAGCTCCCGTCCATCATCATTCCTTGAATTCGATCGCAGAGCCCATGGACGAAGCAATCAGAAGACGCCGCTTGTCGAATACCACGCGCATCCTGCTCGGACTTTTCGGTGGCGCAGCTTGCGGCCTGCTGCTCGCATGGTACGACCCGCCGCTCGCCGCTTCCGCTGCAGGCGTCGCACAGCCGATAGGCCGGTTGTGGCTCAATGCGCTGCAGATGACCGTCGTGCCGCTCGTGCTCGCGCTCGTCGTCGGCGGTGTCAGCGCGGCGAACGATGCTGCGGCGTCCGGCCGCGTCGCGCGTCGCGCGATCGTCGTGTTCGCAGCGCTGCTCGGCGTCGGCGCGACGCTCGTTGCGGTCGTCGCGCCGATGCTTCTGTCCCTGCTCCCGCGCGCCCCGGCGCTGCTCGAGAAGCTGCGCGCGACGATACCTAGCGCCGCCACGCCCGCAGCCCAACCGGGCGTCGGCGACTGGATCGCGGCGATGATACCGAGCAACGCGATCGCAGCTGCCGCACAGAGCGCGATGCTGCCGCTTGTCGTGTTCGCGCTGTTCTTCGGCTTCGCGCTGACCCGCGTCGAACCCGAGCGGCGCGCGCGCATGAACGAATTCCTGCAAACCATCGCCGACGCGATGATCGTCATCGTCCGCTGGGTGCTGTACGCCGCACCGGTCGGCGTGTTCGCGCTCGTACTCGCGGTTTGCGCGCGCACAGGTTCGGGCGTCATCAGCGCGCTGGGCTGGTACATCGCGTTGCAGTGCTCGATGTATATCGTGATGACCGTGCTGCTCTATCCGATCGCGGTCGTGTTCGGGCGCGAACGCCTGCAGCGGTTCGCGCCAGGCATCCTGCCAGCGCAGGTCGTCGCGGCGAGCACGCAGTCGTCGCTCGCGTCGCTGCCTGCGATGATCGACAGCGCACGAACGCGACTCGGCCATCCATCCGCCGTCGTCGCGCTCGTGCTGCCGATGGCGGTGTCGCTGTTCCGCATCACGAGCCCGATGCAATACCTCGGCGCCGCAGTGTTCGTTTCGTGGGTGTACGGCATCGACGTTTCGGTGACGCAACTCGCGATCGCGGCCGCGCTCGCCGTCGTGCTGAGCCTCGGCGCCGTCGGCCTGCCGGGCCAGGTGAGCTTCATGACAGGAACGATGCCGGTCACGTCGGCGATGGGCCTGCCGCTGGAACCGCTCGGACTGCTGCTCGCGGTTGACACGATCCCCGACGTGTTCGCGACGATCGGCAACGTCAGCGCCGACCTCGTCGCGAGCAGCATCGTCGTCGGCGGCAACGCCGAGGCGGGCGCTCCGACACCGCCCGTCGACGGATGACGCGTGCCGCGGATTGCGGCACGTCGCTCTCAGGGCGCGAGCAAGACACCCCACATGAAAGCGAACTGCAGCGACCCCGTCAGCACGGCCGGGATCGGCTGGCCGGTGGGTCATGCGGCAGCATCGCGGTCGCGATCTTGCCCGGGTTGCCGTTGGCGCTGAACGAGGCGTGGACGTGGCAGTGATTCAACCGAGGCGAGCGACGGCCGCGCGCGCCTCCGCGAGGAAGCGGTCGGCCTCGGCTTGTTCGGGCAGGTTGCTCGCGATCTGGACGAGGATGTGATCGACGTTGGTCGAAGCGCCGAACGCTTCTTCGCAAAGCAGCGTCGCGATCGGGCCGAAATAAGTCAGCGCGATCTTTTCCACGACCGGACGCTGCCGCGCCCGCTGGTCGGCCGCCCCGCTAGCCGGCGCCGTATGCGCTTGCGCACCCGGCGACGCGGTTGCATCGTGACCGCTCAGCAGCCAGTCGATGGAGGCTGTACTCAACGGGCCGTGTTTGCTCGGTATCGCGGCCATGACGCTCGGCTGGAAGCGCGCGCGCGCTGCCTTCACTTTCATGAGCATCTGGACCGCCTCGTCGCTATGGCGATTGCTGAAGCTGACCTCCTCGATATTGCCGTTGCGCAGGCGCACCGACGACGCGTGGTTCTCGTCCGTGACGAGAAACAGGAAGCCGGACGCCTTGCTCTCCACGAGCGCCTTCAACTCGTGCAGTACCGCGCTAAGCGGCCTGATTTCCGACATGAAGATATCTCCGGGCGATGTTGGCGCAAGCAGCAGCCAGAAACCTGATCACTTCTTGCTGAGACGTTCCATCGCCAGGCGAACGCTATTGGACAGTCGCGCGATGGCTCTCGCCAGCGTTCCGATCTCATCGGTGAGTTTCGTCTCGGTGATCGTGTGGTTGAACTTGCCGAGACTCAGTTCGTCGGCGACCGTCGTAAGATGCTGGATCGGCTGCAGCACGCGCGACCAGATCAGCGCCGACTGCAGGCCGAACAGCACGAGACAGATGATCAGCCCGACCGCGGCGATCCACATCGTCTGCCGCGCGATGACCCCGTTGATGTCCGATTTCGGATAGGCGCTCATTAGCGAAAATCCCCACCCGGGCACGTCTTCCTTGACGATCGTCCAGTCGAGCGGCTGATCCTTCGCGATCTGTTCGATCGCGGCCGGATCGGCGGTCGCGCCGGTCTTCGAATGGAAGCGCAGTTTGCCCTTGCCGTCGAACAGCGCGATGAAACCCGAGTCGAGGACGCGACTGCCGCTGATGACCGTCTCGAGCGGTTGCAGATCGGTTTTGTAACCGACGTACCAGATGCCGATGACGTTGCGCGCCTCGTCCAGGATCGGCTCGTAGCCGGTGACGTAGGGGTTGCCGAGGATGTCGACGACACCGTAGAAAGGGCGACTCTTGCGGATCTCGACGATCACCGGACCGTTCGGGTCGAGCTGCGTACCGATCGCGCGACTGCCGTCATCCTTCTTGACGTTGGTCGAGACGCGGACGAAGTCTTCACCCGTGCGCGAGAACAGCGTGGCCGTACCGCCCATGATCGCGGTGACGCCGTCGACGACATCGAAGGTATTGCCTTGCGGCCTCTTGCCGAACAGCAGGTCGTTCGCCTGGCGCCCCGGCACGGAGATCGCCGGGCCGGCGGCGGGCGTGCCGATCGCTTCGCCGCGCTCGCGCAGGAGTTTCATCGAACTCTGCACGCGTTCGAGCATGATCGATCGCGTGACGGAAAGAAGGCTTTGCAGCGCTCGCGACTGGCGTTCGATCAACGCGACCGCATCTGATCGCACGCGGCTCGCGTCGACGACGGCCAGCACGACGGCAGCGAGGACGACGACGGCAAGCACGAGAATCAACACGGGGGCAAGCAGACGGACTCTCAACGAGTTTCTTATCACGACATCTCCCTATCGTTGATCAGAAACGATCGAGGTCGCCCCCTCGCTCGATCGCGCGGCCACGGCACAGCAGGCTGCAGTCAAATAGTAGAACCGATCGGGCGTTTGCGGGTCAATGCCTGAAATTGCGCGCAACGCGGAAGAACACGTACTTTCGCATCAGCGCGTTCACCCCGCCGCAGCGGCGGACGAACAGTGCGCTAGAACCGAACCCAAAAGAGCAGTGCGAGGCCCGCGGCGATCAACGCCGCCGCACCGATAAGCCACCAGATGTCGTTCTTGTTGCCGCTCGAAGACGCCGGCGAGCGCGGACTGCCTGCGACCGGATCGGGAATCTGGATGGCCTTCATCGTCTGCGTAATGTTCGGCGCGACCGCAGCCGCCGCGGGCTGCGCTTCGCTGCGCGGACGCATGCCCGGCGCCTCGATGACGAAGCGGTTGCGACCGAACGCAATCTGGTCGCCCGGGAAAATCACCGCATCGCGCACCTTGACGCCGTTGACCAAGCCGCTCTCGGCGCCATTGAGTCCGCGCAGGTAGATGGCATCGCCGATCGTCTCGATCGCCGCATGCCGCGGCGACAAGGTCTGCTCGTCGAGCACTAGATCGGCTTCGTTGCCGCGCCCGATGACGAGCTTGCCGCGTACGCCGACGATCTTGCCGAACTCCGAGCCGCTGAGCCCGCGCAGCAGCACGCGGGCGGGGTTGATGCGTGGCCCGCCGTCCGGAGCCGGGTTCGCCGGGACAGGCGTCAGCGACTGCGCGGCGGGGATCTCGGTGCGGATGGAATCGTCGCTGTCCGGCTTGAGCACAAACTGCACCGTGTCGAGGCTGACGATGTCGCCCAGGCGCAGGATCGCCTTCTCGCGCACCGGACGCGTGTTGACGTGGGTGCGGGCCTGTGGATCGAGGATGCTGAGGACGATGCCGCGGTCGCCGACCGAGAGGCGCGCGTGGTGCGGTGCGACGCCACCGGATTTGAGGACGATGGTATTGTCGTCCGCGCCCCCTACCGACGTCTCACCCGCGCCGATAAGGATGTCATCATGTTCCCCGGAGGGAAAGGAAAGGCGCATGCGTCGGTCGGATTCTCTAATTATTGAAACAATGTAGCACACTGTTCACCTTAATCGAAAACGCAAAAAACCACGATTTCGCATCACATCAGGAAGCCGTCCCATGCCCAGCATCGACATTCGCCGCAAGCACAAGCTCACGCTCAAGGACGCCAAGGACGCGGTCAAGAAGACCGCCACGGCCATGGGCAAGAAGTTCGACATCAAGAGCCGCTGGAACGGCAACACGCTCGTGTTCGAGCGCGCCGGCGCGAATGGCGAGATCAAGGTCAGCGCGAGCGAGGTTCACGTCACCGCGCAGCTCGGCTTCCTGCTGGGCGCGCTCAAGCCGCTGATCGAAAAGGAGATCGAAAACCACCTCGACAAGGAGTTGTCCTGATCCAACGCGCCGTCCGGGCGCGAATCGGGCGGCATCAGGTAGTGTGAATATTCTAGGTCGCCGCCCTAGCCTGCGCGGCACGGCAATACGATGCCGACGACAATACCCAACCGGAGGGAGCACATGGCTGCAAAGGCGAAACCGAAACTCAAGTCCAAGGTCAGCGCAGCGGCGCACGAGGCCAAGGCCGCCTCTGGCAAATCGATCATGGAGTCGGCCCAGCAGATCTGGCTCGCCGGCCTCGGCGCGTTTTCGAAGGCGCAGGGCCAGGGCACGAACGTTTTCGATGGGCTGATCAAGGAAGGCCTCAATCTCGAGGCGAAGACGCGCAAGCTCGCTACCGGCAAGGTCGATGAAATGCGCGGCGCGGTCGAGTCCGGTGTGAGTCAGGTCCGCGAGCGCACTCAGGAGACCTGGGATCGCCTCGAGCAGGTGTTCGAACAGCGCGTTTCGCGCGCGCTCGGCAAGCTCGGCGTGCCGGGTCGCAAGGAACTCGACGAGCTGCTCAAGCGCGTCGATGAACTGAACCGCGAAGTCCGCCGGATCAGCCCGGCCGCGAAGCGCGTGGGCGCCGGTCTCAGCGACGTGGTCACGGCCACGGTCAGACGCGCACGCGATGACTTCGGCGATCTCGTCAAGGACATCGAGGAAGCGCAGCTCGCGGCGAAGAAGAGCGTGCAGCGCACGGTCGCGAAGGTCGCCGATACGGTCGCCAAGTCCGCTGCGCCGGCTCCGGCTGCGAAGCCCGCCAAGGCGGCACCGAGGAAGGCTGCGAAGAAAGCGAAACGCAAGTAGGCATCCCGCCTGCCTCCATCGCCCGCATTCGCAGAGGCTATCCTCTCTCGGCTGCGGGCAACATGGCGCCATACTGGCGAACGAACGGGTGAACAACGAACGCTGACCGCCCGCCCTGTGCGGGCGGTTGCGTCTCGGCCCACCTATTCCGGTCGGGCGTGGGGCGCAAGGCCAGGCGAGTTTCCGGGCCCGCCGGCTAACTTGGCTGTGCAGCTTGGGGCGTGCAACTCGGGCATCCCAACTCAAGCCACTCGATCGAGCCATGCCGACCAGGCCATGCCGATCAAGCCATGCCGATCAAGCCATGATGTTGACGCCGCCGTCGACGTAGACGGTACCGCCGGTCATGCGTCGCCCGTACGGCGAGGCGAGGAACGCGCAGGTGTAGCCGACGTCGTCGATGTCGACGAGTTCGCCGACTGGAGCGCGTTGCACCGCCTCGTTGAGCAACAGGTCGAAGTCCTTGAGGCCCGACGCCGCACGGGTCTTCAGCGGTCCCGGCGAAATCGGGTGCACACGAATGCCGCGCGGCCCCAGTTCATGCGCGAGATAGCGACAGCAAGCCTCGAGCGCCGCCTTCACGGGCCCCATGAGATTGTAGTTCGGCACGACCTTCTGCGCGCCGTGATAGCTCATCGCGAACAGCGTGCCGCCTTCGGTCATCAGCGGCGCGGCGAGCTTCGCCATGCGCACGAACGAGTGACAGGATATGTCCATCGCCTTGGCGAAGCCGTCGGCGCTCGAGTCGAGCAGTCCGCCCTGCAGGTCTTCCTTCGGCGCCCAAGCGATCGAATGCACGAGGATGTCGAGGCGACCCCATTCCTTGCCGATGCGTTCGAACAACGCCTCGAGCTCGCCGGGATGGGACACGTCGAGCGGCGCGAAGACTGACGCCGCCAGCTTGCGCGCGAGCGGCTCGACATGCGGCTTGGCCTTCTCGTTGAGATACGTGATCGCGAGGTCCGCACCGAGTTCATGGAACGCCGCGGCACAGCCATAAGCTATGGAATGCTCATTCGCGATGCCCGTGACGAGCGCTTTCCGGCCATTCAGGACGGGGCGGGAAATTTCGACGGTCAACTGCCTTCTCCTCGATGTTAGAGCGCCATCGACGGCACGTCTGCGGGAATCGCGAGCGGCGCTTCGGTGGCATCGATGACCTGCTGCACGGTCACGCCAGGCGCGGTCTCGAGCAGCGTCGCCTGCCCGCCGGGGAACCCGATCACCGCGAGTTCGGTGACGACGAGGTCCACGGGACGATTCGAGGTGAGCGGCAACGTGCATTCCTTGACGACCTTCGACTTGCCCTTGGCGCTGTGCTGCATCGCGATGACGACGCGCTTCGCGCCCGCCGCGAGATCCATCGCCCCGCCCATGCCGGGCACCATCTTGCCGGGAATCATCCAGTTCGCGAGCAGTCCGCGCTGATCAACCTGCAGCGCGCCGAGCACCGTCATGTCGAGATGACCGCCGCGAATCAGGCCGAACGACATCGCGCTGTCGAACGAACAGGCGCCCGGCAACGCGGTCACCGGCCGCCCGGCCGCGTCGGTGAGGCGCGCCTGCGCGAGCCCTTCCTGCGGCACCGGGCCCGTGCCGATGAGACCGTTTTCCGACTGAAAGAAGACCTGCATGCCGGCCGGCACGTGATTCGCGACGAGCGTCGGTATGCCGATGCCGAGATTGACGAGCATGCCAGGTTTGAGTTCCCGGGCGATGCGTCTGGCGATGATGGTTTGAGCGTCCATGTGTCACCCGTGAGCGACGAGATAGTCGACGATCGGCGCCGGGGTTATCACATGATCGGGTGCGATCACGCCGACCGGCACCACGTGTTCCGCATCGACGATGACCGTGTCGGCCGCCAGTGCGATGATCGGATTGAAATTCCGCGCGGTCAGCGCGTAGGAGAGATTACCCAGGTAGTCGGCGAGAAACGCCTGCACAAGTGCGAAGTCGGCGCGCAGCGCGATCTCGAGCAGCCACGTCTTGCCGTCGAGCTCGATGCGCTGCTTGCCCTCCTCCACGACCGTACCGACGCCGGTCTGCGTGAGGATGCCACCGAGACCGTGCCCGCCAGCGCGGATGCGTTCGATCAGCGTTCCCTGCGGCACCAGATCGACCTGCAGTTCGCCCGCGAGCATCTTCTTCTGCGTTTCGGGATTCAGGCCGATGTGGCTCGCGATCGTCCGGCGCACCGTGCCCGCGCTGATCAGCTTGCCGATGCCGACACCGGGCAGCGCGTTGTCGTTGGCGATCACCGTGAGGTCGCGCTTGCCCTGACGAACGAGCTCGTCGACTATGCGCTCGGGCGTGCCGACGCCCATGAAACCGCCGACCATCACGGTGGCGCCATTCGGAATCAGCGCGACGGCATCATGCAGGGCTATCGTTCTCATGCCTGCCTCGCGGCGCCGTGATGATTTTTCGCGGCGCCCGTCGTCGCTGACGACCCGGCGTCGAGCAACGCGAGTGTGTGTTGCGCGATCATCAATTCCTCGTTGGTCGGTATCGCAAACGCGGCTACACGACTCGATGTGCTGCTGATGCGCGGGCCGCCCGTCGCATTCGCGGCCGCATCGAGCTCGACGCCGAGCCATTCGGCGTCGCGACAGACGCGCTCGCGCAGTACAGCCGAGTTCTCGCCGATTCCCGCCGTGAAGACGATCGCGTCGAGCCCGCCCAGCGCCGCGGCCAGGCCGCCGAGTTCGCGGCGGATGCGGTAGACGTAGAGGTCGACTGCGCGACGCGCGCGGGCGTCTTCGCTAGCGAGCAACGTGCGCATGTCGCTCGAGATTCCCGACACGCCGAGCAGGCCCGATTGGTTGTAGATCAACTTCTCGATCGAACGCGCGTCCATGCCGCGCTGGTCCATGAGGTAGAGGATCACGCCGGGATCGATCGCGCCGCAGCGGGTGCCCATCGGCAAGCCGTCGACCGCGGTGAAGCCCATCGTGCTCGCCATGCTGCGGCACGCCTGCATTGCGCACATGCTCGCGCCGTTGCCGAGATGCAGCACGATGGTGCGTCCCGCACCCGCGCGCGCGTCGACCTCGGGCAGCGCCGAGGCGATGTATTCGTAGGACAAGCCGTGGAAGCCGTAACGACGCACGCCCTGTTCGTGCAGCTCCGTCGGCAGCGCGAACATCTGCGCGACCTCGGGATTGCTGCGATGGAACGAGGTATCGAAGCAGGCGACCTGCGGCATCTCCGGCGCACGCTCGAGCAGCAACCTGATCGGCGCGAGATTGTGCGGCTGATGCAGCGGCGCGAGCGGCACGAACTTCTCGAGCGCATCGACGACGTCGGCGCTCACACGCACGGGCTGCGTGTACTCCATTCCGCCGTGCACGACGCGATGACCGATGCCGGCAATCTGTTCGCCGCCTAGCCATTCGCGCACGAACGCGACGAGATGGTCGAGCGCGCCGGCATGGCCGAGGCTTGTGCCTTCGTCCCAGCGCTTCTCGCCGACGACCTTGCCGGCGGGATCCTTCGCGACGAATCGCGGCGCCGTGTAGATGCCTTCGACTTGGCCGCGCAGTTGCAACGAGAGATCCGCGCCGCTGCGCGAGAACAGCGAATACTTGATGCTCGACGAGCCCGCGTTGAGTACCGCGATTGCGTCGGTCATGGCAGTCAGACGTCGATTTTCGCCGGTGCCTGCCGACGCGAGTTTGCGACGATCGAGGCCACCGCGCACGAAGCGAGTCGTGCCGTAACCGAATCGGCACGGCTCGTGAGGATGATCGGCACGCGCGCGCCGAGCACCAGGCCCGCGGCGTCGGCGCCGGCGAGGAAGGTCAGGCTCTTCGCGAGCATGTTGCCTGCCTCGAGGTCGGGCACGATCAGGATATTCGCGCGTCCGGCCACGGGCGAAACGATGCCCTTGATGCGCGCGGCTTCGGCGTCGATCGCATTGTCGAGCGCGAGCGGGCCGTCGAGGATGCCGCCCGTGATCTGGCCGCGGTCGGCCATCTTGCACAGCGCCGCGGCTTCGATCGTCGACAAGACCTTGGGGTTGACGGTTTCCATCGCCGACAGGATCGCGACGCGTGCCTCTTTCGCGCCGAGCGCGTGCACGAGGTCGATCGCGTTCTGCACGATGTGCACCTTGTCCTCGAGCGACGGTGCGATGTTCACGGCCGCATCGGAGACGATCAACACATCCGCGTGCCCGGGCACATCCATGATGAAGCAGTGGCTGATGCGCCGCGCCGTGCGCAGGCCGGTCTCGCGCGCGACGACCGCGGCCATCAGCTCGTCGGTGTGCAGGCTGCCCTTCATGAGGCACTCGGCGCGCCCCTCGCGCACGACGCGCACGGCCTCGACCGCCGAGGCGACGCTGTGCGGCGTGTCGATCAGCTCGAACGCCGCGATGTCGAGCCCGGACTTGGCGGCGATGTCCCGGATGCGCTTCGCCGGACCGACGAGGATCGGCACGATGAGCTTCTTCGCGGCGGCGTCGACGGCTCCGGCGAGCGAGGATTCGTCACAGGGATGCGCGACCGCAGTGGACACCGGCGTCAGCGTCGCCGCCCAATCCAGCAGGCGTTCGTACTTGGCGTGTCGGCGCTCGGGGGCCCTGGTTTCGTTCATGAGTTCTCTCGTTGTCGTTTCATTTCGTCCGCGTGACGCGTTCGGCGCGCTTGGCCGGCTTGGCAGGTGTCGGTTTGGCTCGCGGGCGTCGCCGAATGGCCTGGAACCCGAGCACGTTGTGGATGCGTGCGAGCATTGCCAGCTGCGCCTTGGTCGGGCTCGTCGCGAGCACGCGTTGGTCGCGCTCCAGACGCTCGAGCAGCGTCTGCATGCGTTGTCTATCCGATTTCGCCGCGAGCAGCGCAGGCAGCGTCTCGACCGCCTTCTCCGGCTCGTAGCGGACGATGACTTCCTGCCTGCCGCGGATGCGACGCCACTCGTCTACGGGCAAGTTCGGAAGAAGCTCGGCGTATTCCCTCGCCATGTCGCGCTTCAACTCGAGCAGCGACAATGCGAGCGGTTCGTCTCTGCGCGAGAGCAGCGTCAGCACGCGCGAGACGGCATCGGCGTAGCCGCCCTTGTCGATCGTCGCCAGCGCTTTCCTCACGAGCGGCTGCGAGCGCGCATCTTCGGCAGCGGCTTGCTCGTGCGTCTCGCCCGCTTGCGCGATATCCGCGTTGAACAGGTTGCCGTAGACGCGGAAGAACACCGCCTCACTGGCGGCGTCGCGTATCGCGCGGTAGTAGTCGAGCGAGGCGCTCGTGAGTTCCGACATGAGCTTCTCGGCCTTGCGCGTCGCCGCGTCCGGACCGACTGCCTGGCGATGGGCCTTCACGCTCTCGGCGGCCGGGCCGAGCCACCACAGGAATGGGTTGAGATCGGAGACGGCCCAGCGCTGCGCGCGCAACGGATGCAGCTGCCGCCCGAGCTTCGCAGTCTGCTCGTTCGCGAGCGCGCGCACGACGGGGCGGCCGAATATTTCGTAGGCACGCTGGTTGAACTCCGAGATTTCCTCGACCGATTCGAACGGCTTCTCGTCGGCGCGCTTGAAGCGATTGAGCTTCTCGACGATGTCCTCGAGTCGCCGCTCTGTGAAGCTCACGTCATACGTGACCTTGCCGTCGGCACCCTTGTCTTCCGCGATATGCATCGCATAGAGGCCCGGCGGCAGCGATTCCACGGACTCGAGCACCGTGACGATCTGCCGGTGCTCCTTCTTCGCCACCTTGCCCGAGACGAAGATGCCGAGGTGGCCGATATCCTGGTGCACGAGGCCGACGATGACTTGGCCTCGCGCCTTGATCTCGTCGGTACTGCCGTAGACGTCGGCGACCCAGTTGAACGCCTGCTGCGGCGGCGTGATGTTGTCGCCCATCGAGGCGAACAGGATGATCGGCACCTTGAGCTCGCGCAGGTCGAAGAAACCGCCGTTCTCCGCGCTGCCAGACTTCACGGTACCCGACCAGAGCTTGTTGCCTACGAAGAGATTGCGCGTGATCCACTCGATCTCTTCGCTGTTCATCAAATAGAAGCCGCCCCACCAGCGCTCGAACTCGAGGAAGCGCGGCGGTTCGGTGTCGATGTTCGCGAAGACGTGGTAGTACTTGTCCCAGAACGTGTTCGCGGGATTGAGGTTCTCGAAATTCTGCACGAGCCAGGCACCGTCGAACTTGCCTGCGCCGAGGTCCGAGACGAACGACGCGAGCCATGTGCCGCCGAGCAGTCCGCCCGCGTAGCGCATCGGGTTGTCACCCTCGCCTTCGTCCCAGGCGCCGCCCCAATACGACATCGGCGCACCGTTGATCACGATGGGCCCCGTGTCGTCGGGATTGGCAGCCGCGAGCATCATCGCTGCCCAGCCGCCCTGGCAGTTGCCGATGATGGCCGGCTTCGGCGCGCGCGGATGCAGTTCGCGCACGCGATGGACGAACTCGCGCTCCGCGGCGCAGACGTCGAGCAGCGTCTGACCCGGCTCGGGCTCGGTGAAGAAGATGACGAAGTAGACCGGATGACCTGCGCGCAACGCGACGCCGACCTGCGAGTCGTCCTTGAATCCGCCGATACCGGGGCCGTGGCCGGCACGCGGGTCGATGATGACGTAGGGGCGACTGTTCGTGTCGGTCTTCACGCCCTTCGGCGCGACGATGCGCACGAGCGCATAGTTGACCGGCGTCGCCAACGTTCGACCGTCGAGCACCATCTCGTAATCGAAATGCAGCAGAGGCGGCGCGCCTTGCTGATTGTGCTCGATGAAATTGTTGCCGCGCTGGCGCAGCGTGTCCCAGAACAGGACACTGCGCTGGGCAAAATCGATCGAGTAGCGCGCCCAGCCGGTCAGGGCTTCCCACGGCCCGGAGGCGCTCGATAGATCGACGCGGTGCTTCTCGTACGCGCTGCGCACGCGCTCGTTGAACGTCTCCAGCGCACGCGACGCGCGCCGTGACAGGACGCGATGGATCTTCGCTTCGAGCTCGCTGCTCTTCGCCAGGCGTTGGCCGGCACTACGTGAAGGCATGGAAAGGCGCCTGATTTGTCGATGCGACAATGCCCTTTCGAGCCTACTCCATGCAGGGCGATTTCAAATCCGTAAAAATACGTCCCGCCCGCCGGAGCGAGCGGACGGTATCTGTGCGGCGTGCATTACCAATGCACGCCGCGCATCAGCGAAGCGAACGCAACCTGTTCGCTCGTCGGCGCCTGCTCGGCTTCGGAGCGGCCCTTCATGCCCTTCGCCGCCGCCGAATCCGGGAACAGGCGGAACGCGGTATTCATGATGATCTCGTACATGCGCGGTGCGAACGCGTAGAGCAGCTGCGCGAACACGCCCGTGCGCGTCGCGATGCGTACGGGCCGTTCGACAATGGCCTGGACGATCAGGTCGGCCGCCTCGTCAGGGCTCAGCGTCGGCACGGACTCGTACATCTTCGTCGGCGCAATCATCGGCGTCTTCACGAGCGGCATGTTGATCGTCGTGAAGTTGATGCCGTTGTCCGAGAACTCCGCCTGCGCGCAACGCGAGAACGCGTCGAGCGCCGCCTTCGACGCGACGTACGCCGAAAAGCGCGGCGCGTTCGTCAGCACGCCGATCGACGAGATGTTGATGATGTGGCCGCGATGGCGCTCGGTCATGCCGGGCAGGAAGCCCATGAGGAGGCGTAGCGAGCCGAAGTAGTTGAGCTGCATCGTTCGCTCGAAATCGTGGAAGCGGTCGTAGCTCGACGCGATTGCGCGCCGGATCGAACGGCCCGCGTTGTTGACGAGAACGTCGACGCCGCCGTGCTCTGCGATGATCTTTGCGACGAGGTCGTCGCAGGACTTCAGCTCCGACAAGTCGGCGATGTAGGTATGGCACGTTCCACCGGCGTCGGTGATTTCCTTCGCCGCCGCAGCGAGCTCTTCCTCGCCGCGCGCGCAGATCAGCACCTTCGCCCCGGCCGCGGCGATCTTCAGCGCGGCCGCCTTGCCGATGCCCGACGAACCACCCGTGATCAACACCGTGCGCTTCTTGACCTTGCCCGCGAGCGAGTGATCGACGAACAGATCGGGATCGAGGTGGCGTTCCCAGTAGTCCCACAGGCGCCAGGCGTAGTCCGCGAGGTCGGGCACGCGGATCTTCGTGCCCTTGAGTGCGCGCTCGGTCTCGCGTGAGTCGAACCTCGTCGGATAGTTGACGAGCTTGAGCGCCTCGGCCGGGATGCCGAGATCGCGTAACACGACCGACGTAAAGCGCTTGACCGGCGGCAGGCTGCCGAGCGCCTGCTTCACCGTGCCCGGGATGAAAGCGAACATGCGCGCATCGAGCCGCATCGTCATCTGCGGCGCGTGACCTGCGCCCGCGAAGATGTTCAGCACCTGGCCGATACGCCGCGGCGCCGGATCGGTCAGATGGAAGCACTGGCCGTCGAGGCCCGGTTTGTGCGCGATGTGATCCATTGCATCGGCGACGAAGTCGACCGGCACCATGTTGACCCGGCCGCCTTCGAGGCCGAGCACCGGCATCCACTGCGGCAGCGTCTGCCGCAGCTTCTTGAGCGTGCGGAAGAAATAGTACGGGCCGTCGATCTTGTCGATTTCGCCGGTCTTCGAGTGACCGATGACGACAGCCGGCCGATAGATGCGGAACGGCCGCTTGCACTCGCGTCGCACGATCGCTTCCGAATCGTGCTTGGTCTTGAAATACGGATTGTCGAGGTCTTCAGCCTCGGCGAACATGTCCTCGCGGAAGACGCCGGGATAGAGGCCAGCGACCGCGATCGAGCTCGTGTGGTGGAAGCAGCCGGCCCTGATCTGCTCAGCGAACTGAACCGCATGGCGCGTGCCGTCGACGTTCGCGGTTTGCTGGCTCTGCGCGTCGGCCGCGAGGTCGTAGATCGCCGCGAGATGGAAGAAGTGCTTGACCTTGCCTTCGAGCGCCTTGCGCTGAGCCGGGCTTACGCCGAGCGCCGGTTTCGACAGATCGCCATTGACGGCGATGAGGCGCTTGCCCTCGTCGCCGAAACGTTCGCGCAGCGCCTCGAACTTCTCGTGTGAACCCTTGCGCACGAGGCAGTAGATCGTGCCCTTGCGCTTGATCAGGTTCTCGACGAGGTAGCGGCCGATGAAGCCGGTCGCCCCGGTCACGAAATACGTCATGGAACTCCCCTTTGCGCTGGTCCGGATCGGTCCGCTCGAAGATAGCTCGCCGCGCGGCTCGTGAAAAGGGCGGCGGCGCCCGTGGGTCGCAACGCAGGAGCGCCTCGGGCGAGACACCCGGTTCGCGCGGCGTCTCGCGGAGCACGTTCGTAGAGCTGCCGTCGGGGCGCGTCACGCGTTCTTGAAACGACGTCCACATCGAGACATGCGCTGCGTCGCAGCACGCGCTGGCCCGGACTTTCGGCATGTTTTTCCGAGCCGCCGCACTGCTACGCTCGCGTCCAGCCAATCGTTCGGGAGAGCACCATGCGCGCGGGATTCTTGCAGACGGTTTCCGTATTTGCCCTGCTCGCGGCGAGCGCCGGCGCATCGGCGCAGGCCGCAGCACCGCAGGGCGCATCGCCCCAGTACGGTAGCTGGGGTTTCGATCTCGCCGGCGCCGACAAGACGATCAAACCCGGCGACGATTTCTTCCGCTACGCGAACGGCGCGTGGATCGAGCAGACCGCGATTCCCGGCGACAAGCCCGGCTATTCGCTGCGCCTCGCGATGACCGACCGCGTCGAGCAACGTCTGCACGACATGATGGAAGCGGAAGGCAAGAAAGGCGGACACGAACCGAAGTCGCTCGAGGGCAAGATCGGCGCGTTCTACAACTCGTTCATGGACGAAGCGCACATCGAGGCGCTCGGCGCCAAGGCGATCTCACCCGAGCTCGAAGCGGTGCGCAACGCGAAATCGCGCGACGAGCTCGCCGCGCTCATGGGGCGCACGAACTCCGACCTCGAAGGCGGTCTGTTCGGCCTGCAAACCGACATCGACCTCAAGGACCCGAAGAAGTACGCCGTGTACGTCGGTCAGACCGGCCTCGGCCTGCCCGACCGCGACTATTACCTCAAGACCGAATTCGCGACGCAGAAGGCGGCCTACGAGAACTACGCCGCGAAGCTGCTCGAACTCTCGGGCTGGCCGGATGCGCAGGCAGCGGCGAAGGCCGTCGTCGCGTTCGAGACGAAGATCGCCGATGCGAGCTGGACGAAGACGCAACAGCGCGACCTCAACGCGATCTACAACCCGATGACGCCGGCCGAACTCGAAACATTCGCGCCCGGATTCGGCTGGGCCGGCTTCCTGCGCGAGGCCGGGGTCAGCAGCGTCAAGCGCGTGATCGTCGTCGAGAAGACGGCGTTTCCGAAACTCACGGCGATCTACGCGCAAACCGCGATTGGGACGATCAAGGCATGGCACGCGCTGCACATCGCCGACAACGCCGCCGTCTATCTGTCGAAGCCTTTCGCCGACGCCTATTTCGAGCTGCACAACCACGTGCTGCTCGGCCAGACCGAGCAGTCCGCTCGCTGGAAGCGCGCCGTGCACGCGGTCTCGGGCGGCGACTTCGGCGTCGGCGATCGCAACGACACGTTCGGCAACCTCGGCTGGGCCGTCGGCAAGGCCTATACCGATCGTTATTTTCCGTCGTCGTCGAAAACGAAGATCGAGGAACTCGTCGCCAACCTCAAGGCCGCCTACCACGCGCGCATCGAGAAGCTCGACTGGATGAGCGCAGCGACCAAGAAGGAAGCGTTGAAGAAACTCGAGACCTACACGATCAAGGTCGGCTACCCCGATCACCAGCGCGACTACGCGAGCGTCGTCGTGCGCGACGATGACCTGATCGGCAACGTCATCCGCGCGGGCGCCGCCGACTGGCAGTTCTACGTCGGCCGCCTCGATGGCCCCGTCGATCGCAGCGACTGGACGATGACGCCGCAGACGAATGACGCCTACAACGGTTCGTTGCGCGACATCGTGTTTCCGGCCGGCATCCTGCAGCCGCCGATCTTCGATGCGAACGCCGACGCGGCGATCAATTACGGCGCCGTCGGCGGCGTCATCGGCCACGAACTGACGCACGGCTTCGACGACGAGGGGCGCAAGATCGACGCCGACGGCGCGCTGCGCGACTGGTGGACCGCGGACGACGCGAAGGCGTTCGAGGCGCGCGCGAAGATTCTCGGCGCGCAATACGCCGCGTTCGAGCCGCTGCCCGGCGTGCACGTCAACGGCGAACTCACGATGGGCGAAAACATTGCCGACCTCGGCGGCCTCACGCTTGCGCTCGACGCCTACCACGCGTCGCTGCACGGCAAGCCCGCGCCCGTGATCGACGGCTACACGGGCGACCAGCGCGTGTTCCTCGGCTGGGCGCAGGCCTGGCGCGGCAAGGTGCGCGATGACGCCGTGCGGCGCCAGGTCGTGACCGACCCGCACTCGCCGCGGCAGTTTCGTGTCAACGGACCCGTGCGCAACATCGACGCCTGGTACGAGGTGTTCGGCGTGCAACCCGGGCAGAAGCTGTTCGTCGCGCCCGATCAGCGCGCGCGCATCTGGTAGACAGAATGCCTTGAGAATCGGCGCCTGGCCGGCAACTCCGGCGTTCTCGACGTCGAAGGGATCAGGCGAGTCGCGGCAGGCGATTCCTGACGTTCTCGGCGTCGAACGGGCCGGGCGATGCGATGAGTTCGCGCGCGGCATCGACCTGGCCCCAGACGTTCCAGAGCAGCACGCCGCGCACGCGGCCGTCGTCGAGGTAGTAGATCACGCCTTCGCGATAGGGTTCGGTCCAGTTCGCGACGATCTCGAAGCGATCGTCCAGTTGGCCGACCGCCTCGTAGCCGAGGTCGAACAGGTCGGAATAGAAATACGGCTGCGTCGTGTACGCCTCGTCGACGCCGCTCATCACGCGCCCGGCATGGTGGCCCATACTGATCGCGGCGTTCTCGTGCTCGACGCGCATGCGCGCGCCCTGCCCCGCGTTGAGGAAATTCGCGACATCGCCTGCGGCGAAGATCAGCGGATCGCTCGTGCGCAACCGATCGTCGACGACGATGCCGTTGTCGACCTTGAGCCCGGCCTGTTCCGCGAGCCCGGTATTCGGCGTCACGCCGAGGCCGGCGACGACGACATCGAAGCGCGCGGTCGTACCGTCCGACGTGGCGACCTCGACGCCATCGGCGGACGCCTTGCCGTCGACGACCTTGACGCCGGGCCTCAACACGACGCCGCGCTTCTCGAAGTACGCATCGATGAACCGGGCGAGATCGCGCGGATAGCGCCCGGCGCCGATCGCGGCGCCTGGGAACAGCATCGTCACCTTGCATCCGGCCGTCGCCAGCGACGCGGCCAGTTCGCTGCCGATGAAGCCGCCGCCGACGATCGCAACGTTCGTGCCCGCGGACGCAAGACGGCGCAGTGTCAGATAGTCATCCAGCGTGCGGAAATGGATCACGCGCTCGCCCGCGAAAGGCAACCGGCGCGGCGTTGCGCCGGTCGCGAGCAGCAGCCGTCCGTAGGCGTAGCGATCGCCCGTGTCATCGACGACGACACGCTGCGTTCGATCGAGCGAGATCGCGGTGCGATCGAGGTGCAGCGTGGCCGCGCTCTTCGCGGTGCCGAGATCGATGGCCTCGACCGACTTGTCGCCCTTCCACAGCGCCTTCGACAGCGGCGGCCGCTCGTAGGGCGGACGCGGATCGTCGCCGATGAGGCCGACGCTCGCGTTGGCGTCGCGTTCGCGAATCGCCTTGACCGCGGCGTCGGCGGTCATGCCGCCGCCGACGATCAGATGGTCGTACCGGTGTTCCATGGCGTCGCTCCGCTGGTTCCGCGAAACGGGGAATCAGACGAGCGTGATCGTCGTTTCGATGTTGCCACGCGTCGCGTTCGAGTACGGACAGATCTCGTTGTGCGCCTTGTCGATCAGCGATTGCGCGACCGCACGATCGACGCCGGGCAGCGAGATCTTGAGTTCGACAGCGATACCGAAGCCGCCCGGAATCGGTCCGATGCTCACCGAGCTGTCGATCGACGTATCCGCGGGCACCGCGACCTTCGCGAGCGTGCCTGCGTATTTCACCGCACCGATGAAGCACGCGGCGTAGCCCGCCGCGAACAGCTGCTCGGGATTGACGCCCTCGCCCGTGCCGCCCATCTCCTTCGGCGGCTTCAGCACGACGTCGATGCGCCCGTCGGAAGTCTTCGCGCGACCATCCCGTCCGCCCGTGGCGACTGCGTGCGCGGTGTAGACGACTTTTTCGAGTTTTGCCATGACATTCTCCATGTGGCGGTCGGACGTTCGAGGATAAAACAATTCTCGACAGCGGGTGTTGCGATTGTGTTCAAAGCACGCAGGACGCTGGGGATTGGTTCATGAGCGAAAGACCGCCTCCGCGTCTCGAAGCTTGCAGGCGCTGACGAATGCCTCGGCAACCAGACGCGCCGGACTTCAGCGAATGATCCGGTGGCTACTTGTGCGCGTCCGCAGGTTCCGCGTGCAAGCCGACCTGCAGCCAGCCGAGATTGAGGCCGATTGCCTTTGCGGTGTCATCTGCCCAGACGTAGGTAAGCGTCTTGCCGCTGGCGTCCTCGATCACGTCGAGCTGCAACACCTTCAGCTGGCGATCGGGGTAGCTCTGATGCTTGAGCTCGAGCGAGTAGCCGGTCGCGACACCATCGCGCCAATGCAGCGACACGCGGCCACCCGCTTCGGACAGGTGCATGTCGTTCTGCAGATGCCAGTCGGTGTTGGTCGCGCGTGCTTTCGGCCCGCCGCCGTTGATCGCGGCCCAGCCGGCGAAGACGCGGGGTTGCGGCGCTGTCGCCGGGGTCGCGGGCTTCTGCATCGTCGCGCAGCCAGCGAGCAGGCAAAACAACGAAGCGAGCATCAGACGCATTGCAACGGTGTCTCCGAGAGTGGATTTCCTGATCGCGAGACCGTCCGCGCGATGGCAAGCGAGCATCCGGTCGAGCGAGAACATGCAGCGATCCGATTGTATCGCCGTTTGCCGTCACAGGTTGCCCAAGGCAGGCGCCCGAGGCCGAGTCGTGCCAACTATTCGACGAGCGCCACACGCAAGGGCCGCGAGTCGCTGTGGCCGTGGTCGTCCACCACACGCAGCGTGTAGTCACCCGCGAGCGCGGGCTTCCAGAACAGGGGCTCGCCAGGCTTGACGGCGCCGACGTAGCCGTCATCGACGAACCAGTAGACCTCGTGCACGCTCGCGTCGACCGTCGCGTTGAACGCGATGCGCTCCTCGCCCTCGCGGCTCGCGCGACGCGTGTAGGTGACCCCGCGCAGCGGCGAGACGATCTGCGGAATCTGACCGTCGTCGGCGGCGGCCGTGCAATCCGGAACCGGCGGCGGCGTGCGCCGCGGAATGCCGGCTTGGCGGAAGACGCGCGCGAGGTCGGACGGCCAGAACTCGAACACCTCGGTGCGCGTAAGCAGCGGATCGTACGGCGGACAGGCCGGCTGGCCGGTCGAGGCGTCGAGCACGATCGGCCGATGCACCGTGCTCACGCGAATCGGCGACTTGCCCGGGATGAACCAGGTCATGCCGCGCTGCGGGCACCAGGCATTCGGCAGGTCGCCGCTCGCGAGGCAGATTTCCACACGCTTGAGATTCTTCGGCGGCGCGTGCGGCGGTTCGCTCATCTGCGGATCGCGTGCGCGCAGCGCGTCGACGATGTGGAAGAACAGCGGCGCGGCGGCCTCGATGCCGACGAATGCAGGATTGCCGCTGCCGTCGAAATTGCCGATCCAGACGACGAGCACGTAAGGCCCGACGGCGCCCGCGGTCCACGCATCGCGGAAGCCCCACGACGTGCCGGTCTTCCAGTACACGGGCAGCCCGCCGGGCTGCGCGATCGCGCTGTCGTCGGGGCGCGGATTCTGCCGCAACATGTCGAGCACCATGAAAGTCGCCTCGTCGCTGAGCACGCGCACGCCCTGCGACCGCGGCTCATCGGCGCGGCGCCGCAGCGGCGCGAGCAGGCCGCGATTGGCGAGCGTCGCATACAGCTTGCCGAGTTCCTCGGGGGTCACTTCGCCGCCGCCGAGCACGAGCGCGAGGCCGTAGAAGTCCTCGCTCGCCATGCGGCCGACGCCGGCATCTTTGAGGAACTGATAGAAATCGGGATCCTTGAGCTTCGACGCCACGTACACCGCCGGGATATTGCGGCTGCGCACGAGCGCCTCGGTCGCGGTGACGGGACCGAGGAAGCGGCCGTCGAAGTTCTCGGGCGCGAACGGGCCGAATGCGGTCGGCACATCGCGCAGGACCGTCTGCGGGTGCAGCACGCCCTGATCGAAGCCCAGCGCATAGACGAAGGGTTTGAGCGCGGAACCCGGCGAGCGCTTCGCGAGCGCGCCGTTGACCTGACCCGCGATGCTCTTGTCGGAATAGTCGGCGGAGCCAACCAGTGCCTTGATGCCGAGATCGCGCGTGTCGATGAGGAGCGCGACCGCGTTGCGCACGCCGCGATCACCGACGTGGGCGATGTGGTTCGCGACCTGCCGCTCGAGCAGGCGCTGCAGTTCGAGATCGAGCGTCGTTTTGACGACCGGCGACGCCGCGCCCTGCAGGCGCGCCTCCGTCAACACTTCTTCGACGAAGTGCGGCGCGGCGAACGGCAGGTTCTGCGGCGAACGCAGGCGCAGCGGTAGTCGCATGAGCGAGGCCATCGACGCATCCTGCGGATGGGCCGCAACCCAGCGCTTGAACAGGCGTGCGCGTGCGGCAGCGAGGCGTGCGTTGATCACTTCCGTGCCGTCGCCGGCCCCCGTCGCCTTGTCGGCTGAGGGAGCACTCGCCTTCACTTGCCTTGGCATGAGCCGTGTTTCGGGCGCGGACGCGGGTGCCCCGCTCGCTTCTTCCCTTGGTTCCGCGACGGCCGACGTTTCGTCGGGGTGCTCGGACGCGGTAGTCCCGCTCGCTTCTCCCCGTGGTTCCGCGACGGCTGACGTCTTCAGCTTCGTCGCCGCCGGTTCGTCGGGGTGAGCATCGGCATCCGCATCGACCGCGGTGACGCGATCTCCTTTCGCCTCGTCGGCGCCAGACGATTGCGCCGCGTCGTCGCGCTGCGCCGGGGACGCACGTCCCGTCGCTGCGTCCACAGAAAGGCGCTCGAACGCCGTCGAACGCCGGCTCGGGTCCTGCGGGATCACCGCGAGCGTCAACGCTTCGGGCAGCGAAAGCTGCGCAACGGGTTTATCGAAGTAGATGAGGCTCGCCGCGCCGGCACCTTCGATGTTGCGGCCGTAGGGCGCGTAGTTGAGGTAGGCCTCGAGGATCGCATCCTTCGAATAGCACAGCTCGAGTTCGAGCGCGCGCAGCACCTGGCGCAGCTTGCCGCCGGGCGTACGCGTGTTGAGCCGGTAGACGAGCCGCGCGAGCTGCATCGTCAGCGTCGAGCCGCCCTGGCGGTTGCCGCCTGCGACATAGGTGACCCACGCGCCGCGCGCGAGGCTCACGGGATTGAAGCCCGGGTGCCAGCGGAACCAGGCATCCTCGTGCAGCATCACGCCCTGCACGAGTGCGGGCGGCATCTGCGCGAGCGGTACCCACTGGCGATAACGATCGTCGGTCGCGAGCGTCAGTCGTAACAGGCGACCGTGGTCGTCGTAGAGCGCGGTCGACGACGGCTCGAGTTGCGACAGCGGGGTGTGCGGCCAGAGGCGTACGCCGACCAACAGGAGCGCGAGCAGCAGCAGCGCCATGAGGACGTTCTGCGAGCGGCGTATGAACTGGATGATGACCGACTTCATGCGATCGATGTCGACGTGGCTATCGAAACCGGGGAACGGCGGTTTGCTGAGCACCCGCTGTTCCCCGTGACAAGTCGCTTCAATACTCCCTGCCGTCTCCGCTATTTCTTCGTCACGCTGATCTTCGTGCCGAGCGACCGCGCCTGGATCGTGCGGTCGTACATCGACTCGCCGTACGCCGGCGGCACGACAAAGCTGCCGGCGTTGGTCGCGCGGATGCGGTAGACGAACTCCGAGACGTTGCGCGTCGCGGTGCCGTAGATCACGACGCGGTCGTCGCGCACGTCGGCGTACGACAGGTTCCAGCTCGAGCCCGGCAGGCCGATCGGCGAGCGCCATGCCGGTGTCGGCGCAGGCTGCGCATTCGCGTCGGCGGTTGCGTCGTCGGGCGGCGCCGGAGGCGGCGTGAGCACCGGCTCGAAGCCGCCCGGCAGCAGGTCGACGATCGCGATGTTGCCCGTGCTGTCGGACTCGGTCGCGCGTATTTTGAGATGCACGTCGATTTCCTGGCCCAGCGTCGCGCCAGTGAGCGGCTTGCCGCTGGCATCGGTGTACTCGCGCACGATCTCGAGACCCTGCTTGAGTTCACTCGTCGGCGGACCGCGGTCGAAGCCGGCCTGGCTCGCGGCATACCAGACGTGGGCGTCGGCGGCATTGTCGACGCGCAGCGCGACGGCGGCCGAGTCGAAGACGCCGCGCACGAGCGCGCCGGGCTGCGTCGTGATCGGCGCGACCGAGCCATCCTTGTGCAGCTCGCTCAGCGTGATCTTGCCCTCGCCGGCCTGCGTGGCGTAGGCATCGAGCGCAAGAATCGCGGTCGCCGACGACAGCGTGTTGTACCAGCCGCGCTGGATCGGCCGCACGATATTCGCGATGGCCGTCGGCGGCAGCGCGTGCGCGCGTTCGGGGAAGTGCTTCGAGATCAGGTACAGCATCGCGGCGTCGCGCACGAGCGGGTCGTAGTAGCGCGCGAAGCGATAGGCATTCTCGATGATCGCGCGCGTGAGCACCTTCTGCGGACCATCGATCAGGCGGTCGGCTTCCTTGTCCTGCTTGAGCAGCTTGAGCGACGCGGCGAGGTAGGCGGCGGCGAGATCGTCGTGCCAGCGATCCTTGTAGCTGTCGTCGAGTCGCTTCTGCACGGCGGCGAGGTAGTTCGTCGTGACGTTGCCCTCGCGTGTCAGCAGGTAGGCCGCGAACGCGCGCTCGCGCAGGCCGTCGAGCGAGCCGTCGCTCTCGTCGCCCGCCAGCTGGAACAGATACTTGTTGCCGGCGTCGAGCATGTCGCCGGGCAGGCGCTGGCCGCGCTCCTTCGCCTCGATGAGGAACTGCATCGCGTACACCGAAACGTAGCGTTCGGAAACGGGCGTCGCGGTCCACAGACCGAAACCGCCCTCGCCGTTCTGGCGCGAGTGCATGACCGCGAACAATGCCTGCAGCGCCTCGGCCGACTTGGCCTCCGCGCTGCCCTTGGTCGTATCGGTCTTGATGCGCCCATATTCGGGATGCGCGCCGAACACGAGCGCGGGCATGCCCTGGCTGACCAGCTGTTCCGTGCAGCGGTGCGGGAAGTCGGCGAGATAAGCCGAGAGCCCCTGCGCGAGCACGAGCGGCGTGTACGAGGCGGCGATGTCGCGCTTCGCAAATGCGTCGTGCATGTCGCGCAGCGGCTTGACGTCCGCGCTGCCCCTGTCGAGGTCGCCGACGATGAGGTCGGTGCGATACGCTGACGCGGGCCGCACCGACACTTCGGTGCCGATCTTCGCCGACTTGTCCGCGTAGGCGGCGTGGAAGTCGAGCTTCGCCGCGCCGAGCACTTCCTTCGCGCGCAGCTTGTACAGCAGCACGCCCTCGCGCATCTCCGCGAGCTTGATCTCCTGATCGGCGGCGCCGACGATCTCGAGCCCGTTGGTCGGCGCCAGCGTGACCTTGATCGGCACTTCCTTGCCACCGAGCCCGGTCAGGTTGTTGGCGACACCGACGCTGACCTCGAACTCGTCGCCCGGCGCGACCATGCCCGGCACGTTCGGCGAGAGCACGAAGTCGCCGCGCACCGTGGTCGAGTTCTGCACGATGCCGATGCGATCGGCGCGCACCGCGACGGCCATCACGCGCAGCTTGCCGTTGAAGTCGTCGGGCACGGTCCAGGTGAAGTCGCGGTGGTCCTTGATGTCGACGATGCCAGACCAGTACGCGACAGGCTGCTGATGCTTCTTCTTGAACGGATTGAGGTGCCGGCTCAACAGGTCGTCGGCGTCACCGCCCGGAGCGGCCATGCTGATCAGCTTCGAGAACTCGGGCAGGATCAGGTCGAGGATCTGGCTCGTCTTCACGTCGAGCATGCGCTTGCGGAAGAAGAAGTCGAGCGGGTCGCCGAGCTTGTAGCGTGCCACCTGCAGGATGCCTTCATCGACCGCGAACACCGCGATGCGCGCCGACTGCGCGACGTTCGCCTTCATCGTCAGCGTGTCACCCGGCTTGACGAGCGTCGGCACGTCGACCGTGAGCACGTCCCGGCGCGCGTCGCGATTGACCGAAAATGGCACTACGCCGTAGCTCAACGGGCTCATGAAGATCTCGTCGGACGACGGATCGCGCACGAACTGCACGTTGATGTAGCCGTTGCCCTCGAAATCCTTCGGCACGGTGATCTTCTGCACCGAACCCGACGTCGCCGCCTTGAACCAGGCGTGCGCGTAGACCTTGTCGCGCTCGATCGTGATGAGGCCGTTGCCGGCGTACGGCGCGCGGATCGCGATCTCGATGTCTTCGCCCGGCGCGTAGTCGTGCTTCGACAGCGCGAGCTGCAGTTCGGCGTTGCGCTCGAGCGAGCGCGTGAGGTTTGCTTCGCCGGCGACGCTGTATTCGACGCGATTGAGCTCGTCGCCCAGCGCGTCGCGGACGACGAGCGCGTAGCTGCCTGGCTTGTCGGTCGGCAGCGGCACCTCGTTGCCGGCCGCGGCGATCTTGAGCGGCGTCTCCGAGACGAGCACGTCCTTCGACTTCGACTCGTACTTGTACACGCCCGATTCCTGCTTGGTCAGGATCGACACGTAGCGACGCTCGATGACGGCGAGCTTTAGCTCGTCGACGGCGGTCTTCTTCGCGTTCGGATCGATCGCGATGAGGTTGACGCTGCGTTTCGCGCCGCGCTGGACGAAGTCGAGCGCGCCGTCGGTCTTCGCGCCGATCAGATAGTCGAGCGAGGAAATGAGCTGGCGCGTCTCGGCCGCGACGCTGCGGCCGCCCTCGGCCTCGTAGCCCTTCGCGAAGAAGCGCAGCTGGTAGCTCGCGCCGACGTACTTCGTCAGGTCGAGCGGGAACTCCGCCTCGCCCTTCTCATTCGTCTTGCGCTCGCCGAGCGCGTCGCTGTAGCCCTCCTTCGCGCGCTGCGGATCGAAAAAGCGGTAGTCGGGATAGCCGCGGAAGCTAGGCACCGACGGCGACAACGTGAGCGTCGCCTCGACGCGGCGATCCTGCGCGGGTGTGCCGAACAGGTTCTGCAGCGTGAATAGCGCCTTCAGATTCTCGGGTTTGACCCAGCCATCGGGCGCGCTCTGCGACAGCTTCGCGTCGGCCTTCATGCGATCGGGCAGGAATTCCTTGATCTGCACCGACGTCGAGCTGATCTGCACGTCGGCCTTGCCGTCCTTGACGATATAGACGTTGACGTTCCAGGTACCCGTCGGCGCGCTTTCCTGCGTCGTGTGGTCGACCGCGAGGAAACCCGCCGTGTCGAGACGCAGCTTGCGCTGCTCGACGACCGAGCCGCGCGCGTCAGTGATCGTTGCGACGAGCGGGATGCCATCGAGCGGCTTCGTCCAGTCGGCCGCGCGCACGACGACGCCGACGTGGAACGTGTCGCCCGGACGATAGATGCCGCGATCCGAGAACAGATAAGCCGAGAGGCGCCCCGCATTCTTCGCGTTGCGTTCGCCGCCGATGTCGAAACGGGAAAAGTCGAGCGCGCGGTCGTGTTCGCCGATCGGCAGGAACGACAGGTCGTCGCCCTTGCGCACGACGAACATCGCCGGCGTTTTCTCGCGCGTCATGCCGTCGAGCGGGTCGAAGTGGACGTGGCCGGTGGCGTCGGTCGCGTGCGTTACAAGGGACTGACCATTCTTGCCGATGACGTCCACATTTGCGCCTTCTACCGGCACGCCGCCCTTGATCGACTGCACGTAGACGTCCTGGCTGCCATCGAGCGAGCGCTTCGTGATCATGCCGAGGTCGGTGACGACGATGAGGCGCGAATCGCCCACGACGATGCCGTCGGACTGGGTCGTTTCCTGTCCGTCCATCTCGCCTTCGCTGGCGACGGCACCCTCCTCGTCCGAACCTTCCGGCTCGTCGGCGTTCGGATCGACCTCGACCTTCTTCGCTTCGGGCTTGAGTTCGCCGAGCTTGAGCAGGAACACGCCATGACGCGCGTTACCGCCGTTGTTGAAGTACTTGCCGAGTTCGGCACCTTCGAAATGCGCTTTGCCGGGGTCGGTCTCGCCGAACGGAATCTTCTGCACGAAGCGTTCGGTGATCTGGTCGGGGCTCAGCGAATACAGCTGCGGCTTCGCATAGGTGCCGCGGTTGAACGCGACGAGATGCTGCAGCTGGTCCGGCAACACGCGCGCGACCTCGAGTTCCATGCCGGGCACGTTGCGCGCGACCACGGCGACGCGTTTCTCGCCGCTGAGCGATAGCAGCGCGCCCTCGGCCATGAACTTGAGCATGCGCGGGTATTCGGGCACCTGCACGATCTGCGTCGCCCGCTGGCCGAGTACGTAGCCGCCGAACGACTTCAGCCCCTTCTCGACGCGGATATAGATGTAACGTCCGGTGTCGGCGTGGTACTTGAAGCTCTGCAGCTCGGTGTAGTCGTGCTCGGCAGGAATCGCCTCGAGCGCGAGCTTCTGCGAGCCTTTGAGCAGCGCCTCGTCGACCTCGGACTCGCCCCACTGGTAGGCGATGTCGCCGCGTTCGGCTTCAGGCGTCTTCGGGTTGAACTTCGGCAGCAGCCACGCGCTGACCGCGTGCGCCGCGTCGCGCTCGTTGACGCTCTGTGATGCACCGACGAGCAGCACCTGCTCGGGCTCGAAGCGCGCATTGTCGACGAGCGTCGCGCTGATGTCGGGAATCGTGAGGCTGTACAGACCTGGCACCGAGACGCGCCCCTCGAGCGCCTTCTCGATTGCCGGGCCGCCGCGGGCCGCGTGCACGCTCGCATCGATCGAATAGCTCAGCAGTTCGTCGTCGGTCGGGATCGAAAGCGGTTCAGAATGGATGAATCCGTTGACCTTGCGCTCGTCGTAGCTGACGCTGAACTTCTTCGCGATGGTCGTATTCTTTGGCTGGCTGAGCTTCAGCGAGATGGCCTTCTCGAAGCTCGCGGTGTCGACAGGGTGCGTGAAGCTGACGTGGATGACACCTTTTTTGGCCGTGGCGTCGGTCGGGTCCTGATAGAACTCGCCCGAGGCAACCGTCGCCTTGAACGGCGCGCTCGCAAATGTCGCCTCTTCCTTGTCGACCTTCACGTGCTCCGCGAACGCGAGCTTCGGATCGAAGCGGACGCTGTAGTTCTGCCCAACCGGCCAGTCGTCCTTCGGCTGGAAATCGAGTTCCTTGTCGGTGAGCCAGGTCCAGGTGCCGGCGATCTCGGGCGTCAGCACAATACCGCTCGTCGCCTGCTTGCCGACGAGCGCGATCGGCGCGGTCGAGCGCGAGAAGTCGATGCGCAACGGATGCACGATCGGCTTGCGCTCGGTTTCGTCGTAGCCGGTCAGAAGCGGCGCGTGCACCCTCATCGTGGACGGCGCTTCCTGGATAGGCTTGGGTCGATCGCGCCAGGCCTTGTAGCCGTACCAGCCGCCCGCGCCGATCGCGAGCAAGGCCACCACGATGCCGAGCGCCCGCAGCGGACGCTGGCGGACGTTGGTGCCGACCGCGACCGTTCCTCGTCCGACCGCACGCTGCCAGCCGACCGGCTGCCAGGCGACCTTTCCGAATATCTGCTGGAAGACCCAGCCGATTCCCCGCAGCAACAAGAGCGGCAAACTCAACAGAAAGCGCAGAAGCCCCATGATCCGATCATCCACTGGTTGTGACGTGACGACCGCGTTCGCGAACGCGGCATTCAATTCCTGAAAACTTCCCTGGATCCGTGGACTGCCTCGCCGTGCCGGCGATCACAGCTTGCGATCGCCCGGCGCGACTACACGAACCCGAACTTAGCTTTGCCGATCATCGTGGCAAACCCGAGGCATTGCGTGGCGATGGCGAGGCGCGATGCAGCCCGATCGCTGTCCCGCAACGCGCTTCCGTTCGCGGGCGACGGAACGGATTAGCTCTTGCGAACAGCTCCGTCCCGTTTTGATCATCGGTAGACGCAAAACAGCTCGCGAAAGAGTCACCGCCGCGACCGCGGAATAGTTCCACAACATCCCCCGGATTTCGTCGCGGCGCGCACAACTCATCTGTGCGCGCGTGCGCATTTGTTTCCCCTCACGACTCCCCGCAAGCCCCGCGGCTCCGCCACTAAATCCTTGCCAACGCCTGTTCGAGATCCGCGACGAGGACTTCCGCTTCCTCGAGACCGATCGACAGGCGCACGAGACTCAACGGCAGCCCGCCCGGCGGCTGCAACGGCGCACTCGCCGGATATACCGCGCAGACCGGAAACAGCAGCGACTCGTATCCGCCCCACGATACCGTCATGAGGAAACGCTTCAGCGCATCGCAGAAGCGCTCGACGCCGGCGATGTCGGCCGCGCGCAACTGCAAGGTCAGAAGCCCGCTCGCGCCGCGCGTCTGCGCCTGCGTGAGCCGGAATTGCGGGTTCGTTGCATCGTGCGGGTAGTAAACCTGCTCGACCTTCGCGTGGCCACTCAGGAATGCGAGCACGTCGCGCGTCGTCTGCGCGACGCGCTCCATGCGAATTGCGAGTGTGCGCAGGCCGCGGATCATGAGCCAGGCGTCGTGCGGCGACAGGATCGCACCGCAGGTCATGAACGGGCCCTTGAACACCTCGCGGATGATCGCCTCGCTTGCGCAGAGCGCGCCGGCGACGACGTCGCTGTGGCCGTTCAGATACTTGGTCGCCGAGTGCGCGACCATGTCGATGCCGAGTGCGATCGGTGACTGGTTGAGCGGCGTCGCATAGCTGTTGTCGCAGAGCGTGCGGATGCCGTGCGCCTTTGCGAGCGCGGCGACTGCGGCGAGATCCTGCTGCTCGAACGTCATCGAGTTCGGGCTTTCGAGCACGATGAGCTTCGTCTGCGCGGTGATCGCGCGCTCGAAGTTGCCGATGTCGGTGCCGTCGATGAAGCTCGTCGTCACGCCGAAGCGGCCGAGCAGGTCGCGCAACACGGCGCGCGTCCACGAATACGGACGGGCGACGCAGATCGCGTGATCGCCGGCCGCGACGCTCGCGATCACGGCTGCCGAGATCGCGCCCGCGCCGCTGCCGAACATCAGACAGTCTTCGGCGCCTTCGAGCGCGGCAACCTTCTTGCGCAGGATCTCGACGGTCGGGTTGTTGCCGCGCGTGTAGGTCGTGCGGCGGAACTCGTCCTTGAAGCCCTCGCGGAACGCGTCGACGCTCGGGAATGCGAAGATCGACGACTGGAAGATCGGCGGCGACACGGCGCCGCGGTAGTTCTCGCGCTCCTCGCCGAGGTGATTGAGGATGTAGCTCAAGTCTGGCGGGACTCGGGACGCGGGACTCGGGACTCGGGGAAGATCAGGCATGGCGCGTCGATTCTTTGCCGGGCTCGGCGGGATTTTTTTGCTCGTGAAGCGTCAGGGCTTCACGAATTGCGTGCGTCTATCCCCGCATCGCGCACGAACGCGCGCGTCGCCTCGGCGAGCGTCGGATCCTGCAGGGCGAAATGCAGCGTCGCCTTCACGAGTCCGAGCTTGCTGCCGCAGTCGAAGCGCGTACCGTCGAAGCGATAGGCGAACACCTTGTCGTCGGCGAGCAGCGCCGCGATCGCGTCGGTGAGCTGGATCTCGCCGCCCGCGCCGGGTTTCGTCTTCTCGAGCAGTTCGAAGATGCGTCCCGGTAGCACGTAGCGGCCGACGATCGCGAGATTCGACGGCGCGACCTCGGGCTTGGGCTTCTCGACGACGTGCTTGATCAGCGCCGCCCGGTCGTCGACCTTCGTCGCATCGACGATGCCGTACTTGCCCGTGTCCTCGCGCGGCACTTCCTCGACGGCGATCGCACTCGCCCCGTGCTCGCCGGCGAACGTCGCCATTTGCCGCAAGGCGCCCGGCGCGCCTGCACGCGGCGCGCAGATGAGGTCGTCGGGCAGGATCACGCCAAAGGGTTCATCGCCGACGACCGGCTTCGCGCAGAGCACCGCGTGGCCGAGGCCGAGCGCCTCGGCCTGCGTGACGAAGACGCAACGCACGTGCTTCGGCAGCACGTCGCGCACGGCAGCGAGCAGCTCCTTCTTGCCAGCCTTCTCGAGCTTGTGTTCGAGTTCGAACGCGACGTCGAAGTAGTCTGCGATCGCGTGCTTGTAGCGATTCGTCACGAACACGAGCGTGTCCGCACCCGCGTCGACCGCCTCGTCGACCGCATACTGGATCAGCGGCCTGTCGAGCACCGGCAGCATCTCCTTGGCGACGACCTTCGACGCAGGCAGGAATCGCGTGCCGAGGCCGGCTACCGGAAAAACGACTTTGCGCAGCGGTCGGCTCATCATGGCTCCGTGTCGGATTGCTGAAGCACGAATCGTCATGCGTTCGCGCGGATGGAACATTGTCGGCAACCGCAGCGACTCGCGTCAATCGCCGGACGCAGTATGCTCGATCCGGTCTGCCCTTCTATCTTGGCCAGTCTTGTGGCGGATCAAGCCTGATTGCGGCTGATCGGCACGACTTCCGCGCTCCCCACCTCATCCCGCTGCGCGAACTCGGGAAGCAGCGACGTCAGGCAGCGACGAAGCGTGTCCTCGTCGTAGTCGCGCACCGCGACGCCCGCCTTGATGAGCTGCGCGTTGAGCAGCTCCCACGACATCGAGCGTGGCTGCGCGAGGAATATCTTGGCGTGGCTCGTGCTGCTGTAGCTTTCCTGCGGGTGAAACAGTTCTTCGAAAAGCTTCTCGCCCGAACGCAAACCCGTGAAGACAATGTGCACGTCGCGACCGGGGATCTTGTTCGCGAGGCGAATCATCTGCTCGGCGAGATAGCTGATCTTGACCGGCTCGCCCATGTCGAGCGCGAAGATCTCCCCGCCCTGCCCGAGTACGCTCGCCTGCAGGATGAGCTGGCAGGCCTCCGGAATCGTCATGAAGTAGCGCGAGATTTCCGGGTGGGTTACGGTCACCGGACCGCCTGCGCGGATCTGCTCGCGGAACAACGGCACGACGCTGCCGGCGGAATCGAGCACGTTGCCGAACCGCACCGTAATGAATTGGGTCTTGGAGCGCGCCGAAAAATTCTGGCAGAAGATCTCGGCCGCGCGCTTGCACGCGCCCATCACGCTCGTCGGGTTGACCGCCTTGTCGGTCGAGATCAGCACGAAGCAATCCGCGCCGAAACGATCAGCGGCCTGCGCGGTGACCTGCGTGCCGAGCACGTTGTTGCGGAACGCGACGCGTAGCTGCGACTGCAGCAGCGGCACATGCTTGAACGCCGCCGCGTGGAAGACGATCTGCGGGCGCGTCTGCGAGAAGACCCGCTCGCATACCGCCGCATCGACGCAGTCGCCAAGGACGCCGTTGAACAGCAGCTCCGGAAACTCCTGACGCAATTCCTGCTCGATCTTGTAGAGGTTGTACTCCGAAAGCTCGAGCACGGTCAGCGATTCGACGCCGAGCCGCGCCACTTGCCGGCACAGCTCCGCGCCGATCGAACCGCCACCGCCCGTCACGAGCACGCGCTTGCCCGACAGGCCGGTACGGATTGCAGTCCAGTCGAGCTGCACGGGTTCGCGACCGAGCAGGTCTTCGATCGCGACTTCCTTGAGCTCGTTGAAGCTCATGCGACCGGCGACGACGTCCTGCAGCCGCGGCACGGTACGGAACTGCACGTTCGCCTCCTCGCACAGGCCGACGACGCGCTGCATCTGCGCGTTGCCGGCAGACGGCATCGCTATCAGCAGCATCTCGGCCGCGACTTCGGGGGCGATTTCGGGCAGTTGTTCGAGCGTGCCGAGCACCGGCACGCCGTGTACCTTCGCGCCGCGCAACGACGCGTTGTCATCGAGGATGCCCACGGGGCGGTAACGGTTCTGGTGCAGCAATTCGCGGATCAGCGCCTCACCCGCGCGCCCCGCACCGAGCACGAGCACGCGTTTGGGCGGCGTCCCGCGCGCGAGGTCGAAACGGCTGTCTTTCCAGTAGCGATATGCGAGACGCGGCCCGCCGAGGAAGACTACGAGTACGGCGGGATAGATCACGAGCACCGCGCGCGGCACGGAACCGAGGCGGTCGTACAAGAAAAGCGCGATTGAGATGCCGAGCGCGCCGAAAATGCCCGCGCGCAGGATGTTCCAGAGGTCCGGCAGGCTCGCGAAGCGCCATAGGCCCTTGTAGAGGCCTGTCCACCAGAGCACGAGGCCCTGTACGAGGACGACGATCGCAGTCTGCGGCGCGAACCATACTGCCGGCGGCGCAATAGGTTCGATGCTGTAGCGCAACCAGTGCGTCGCTACCCAGGCGAGCCAGACCATCGCGAGGTCGTGCAGGACGACCGCGAGGCGCGGATGGATCGCGGCGATGAGGCTGCGTGGCTGCATGGGCGACAAGGCGGCTACTTCGTCCTTCGTTCTGGCACTTTCATTCTTGCATCTTCACTTTCGCATTTTCACCTTTTTTGGGCACCAGCGCTTGCCTGCGACCCAGGTGACGACGGCCAGCGCGTAGACGGCGATCGCATAACCGAGGCCGGTATCCATCGGCGCGCTTGCCGCGCCGGCGACAGGCAGCACGTGGTAGTCGCGATTGGCCAGATACAAGACCGGCACGACCACGCACAAGTTCCAGCCCGTGTACAACGCGACGACGCCGGCGTGGGAAAAGCCGCTGCGCGCGAGCCACTGGTAGAGATGCTCGCGGTGCGCGCCATACCAGCGCCGACCGCGAATCATGCGCGAGAGCAGCGTGCAGGTCGCGTCGGTGACGAATGCCGAGCAGGCGATGACGCCGGTCGCCAGGGCCGCGGCGCGTGCATCGGCTTGCCAGATCACCGCGGCGGCGACAAGCAGACCGAGGACGCCGCTGCCCACGTCCCCCATGAAAATGCGTGCGTGCGGAAAATTGAACGGCACGAACGCGAGCGTCGCCGCCGCCCAAAGCACCAGCAGCGTCGTGTACGGCGCGTCGAAGCCGCGTACGTCGCAGAGCGCGAGTGCGCAGAACACGAAAGTCGCTTGCAGCGCGAGTATGCCGTTGATGCCGTCCATGAAATTATGCAGGTTGATCGACCAGGCGCACGCGACCATGGCGACCGCGAAGCACGCGACGACGAACAGCGCGGACGATCCCGTTGTGCCCGCGGCATGCAACGCCGACCCATGCAGAGGCAGCAGGAGCACGATCGCCGCGACGAAGTGCGCGAGCAGGCGCCAGCGTGCAGCAAGGCCGCGGTGATCGTCGATCCAGCCGACGGCAGCCACGATGACGATCGCGACGATCGCGTGAGCGAAAACGGACGCACTGGCGGGCGTCTGGATGATCGCGAACACGAGCGCGCCGACCACGGCGACGACGATGCCGATGCCGCCGCCGCGCGGCGTAGGTTCGCTATGGGAGCGGCGTGGGCCAGGTCTGTCGAGCAGGTTGCGCCTGCGCGCATAGAACAATGCGCCCCAGGTGACGAGTGCGGACAATGCGACCGTCGCCGCCACGGCGAGCCACCACGGCAGGCTCGAGGATCCGTTCACGAGCGTCGACCCGCGAAGAACGGCGGCTCTTCAGCGGTCGCCGGGCCGCGCATCAGCCTATTCGCCGGCGACGCCATGGATGGGCCGCACCGACCCCCAGGTCTTGCAGCTCGGACACTGCCAGTGATGCGACTTCGCGCCAAAACCGCAGCGCGTGCAGCGATAGGCCGCCTGCCCTTCGAGCAGGCGTCGCGTGAGGTCCTGCAGCACGAGCAGGTTGTCGCGTGCCTCGCCCTCGGAACGATGCAGGTCGGTCACGATCAGCGTCATGAGGCCGCGAACCGAGGGACGCTGGCGCAGCTGACGGCGCAAGAATTCGATCGCAATCGTCTCGCCGCGCGTGCTCGCAAAGAGCTTCGCGAGCGCGATGACCGGCGCGACGCCGTGCGAACGGTCGATGTGGTCGAGCAGGAACTTCTCCGCGCGCTGCATCTGTCCGAGGCGCGCATACGAATCGAGCAGCTGCGGGAGGATCTCGGGCACGTAGTCGACATCGAGCGTGGCCACGCGCTCGAACGAAGTCGCGGCGGCCTTGACGTCATTCTGCTGCAGCTCGAGATGGCCGAGCACGATCTGCGCGCGCACGCTCTCGGGCTGACTCTCGAACGCCTGCTCGAGCGCCGCATGCGCCTCGCCGAAATTCTTCGCAGCACGCGCCTGCTCGGCGATCTCGCAATAGAACTGCGCGATCACGGCGCCCTGCGATTCGCCCGTGATCTTCTCGAGGCGGCGCGCATGCTCGATCGCCTTGTTCCAGTCCTTTTCGTGCTGGTAGATGCCGATGAGATGGCGCAATGCCGAAGGCACCTGGGCGTCCATCGCAACGAGGTCGGTGAACAGCGTCTCGGCACGGTCGAGCAGGCCCGCGCGCATGTAGTCCTCGCCGAGTTCGAGCAGCGCGATCGTCTTCTCTTCCTCGGACAGATTCGGCCGCGCGATGAGGTGCTGATGCACGCGGATTGCGCGATCGACCTCGCCGCGGCGACGAAACAGATTGCCGAGCGCGAGATGCGTCTCGACGGTGTCGCGGTTGAATTCCGCGAGCTGCAGGAACACCTCGATCGCCTTGTCGGGCTGTTCGTTGAGCAGATAGTTGAGGCCGCGGAAGTAGCTCGACGAGAGTTCGCTGACGCGCACGCGGCGCGAACGTTCACTCGCGCGACGGCCGAAGTACCAGCCCGATGCCGCCGCGACGGGGAGCAGGCAGGCCGAAACGAGAGCGAGGACGTGACTGATATCCATCAGGCGTCGCCCGGCTGGCGCAGGGTCGGTTCCTTGGCGCTTTCGACGGCAGCAGCATGCGGCGCGCGCTCACGGTTGAGCTGTTTGAGCTCGCGCGTCTGCGCGCGGACGCGCCGGCGCAAGGCGGGAACGATCGAGAAGTACACGAGAAGACCGCCGAGTATCCAGCCGAGCAGCAATGCGAGCAGCAGCGCGGCGCCTTTCGGGAACTGCGTCTGGGCGAAATAGAAATCGAGAGGCACGCTCTCGCTATTGAGCGCACCGAATAGTGCGCCGAGCATGGCGAAAGCCAGAGCGAGCACGATGAAGACGAGACGCATGCGCGGAAATCCGTGGGCGACTAGGCGATTATCGCCCAAGTGCGACAGCGGTGCCGAGCAGCGGATGTCCCGCGAGGGACTGAAAACGCGCGATCAGGCGTGAACCAGATGCTGGTTGACGCGCTCGCGCAATTCCTTGCCGGGCTTGAAATGCGGCACGTGCTTGCCGGGCAGCGCCACGGCGGTGCCGGTCTTGGGGTTGCGCCCCATGCGCGGCGGACGGAAGTGAAGCGAGAAACTGCCGAAGCCGCGAATCTCGATACGCTCGCCCTGAGCCAGCGCCTGGCTCATCTGTTCGAGCGCGTTCTTGACCGCGAGTTCGACGTCGTTGAACGCCAGATGATTCTGTTGCGAGGCCAAAGCTTGGATGAGCTCCGACTTGGTCATGAAATCAATCCCTGTTTGATTCGATGCATGGACTGCACGCGGCCCGGAATGTTCCGGGCCGCGCTTGTTCACTTACTGCATTTGCTCAGCGATTACTCGGACTTGTTGTTCAGCTGTTCCTTGAGCAACGCACCGAGCTTCGTCGTACCGCCGGCGTTCGACTGGTATTCCTCCAGCGCCGACTGCAGCTCGTCGTCGTCCTTCGCACGGATCGACAGCTGCAGCATGCGGCTCTTGCGGTCCATGCCGGTGTACTTGGCTTCGACCTTGTCGCCGACCTTGAGGTGCTGCGTCGCGTCTTCGATACGCTCCTTGGCGATATCGGAAACACGCACATAACCCTCGACGCCGTCGCCGAGATCGATCGTCGCGCCCTTGGCGTCGACTTCCTTCACGGTGCCGGTGACGATGCTGCCACGCGGATTGTTCGCCATGTACTGGCCGAACGGATCCTGCTCAAGCTGCTTGATGCCGAGGCTGATGCGCTCACGCTCGGGATCGACCGCGAGGACGACCGCTTCGACCGTGTCACCCTTCTTGAACTGACGCACGAGGTCTTCGCCCGTGGCCTGCCAGGAGATGTCGGACAGGTGGACGAGGCCATCGATGCCGCCGTCGAGACCGATGAAGATGCCGAAGTCGGTGATCGACTTGATCTGGCCCGAGACGCGGTCGTTCTTCTTGTGGATCGCGGCGAACGCTTCCCACGGATTGGCCTGGGTCTGCTTCATGCCGAGCGAGATGCGGCGACGCTCCTCGTCGACATCGAGAACCATGACTTCGACTTCGTCGCCGACCTGGACGATCTTGGCCGGGTTGACGTTCTTGTTGGTCCAATCCATTTCCGAAACGTGCACGAGGCCTTCGACGCCCGGCTCGAGTTCGACGAAGCAGCCGTAATCGGTGACGTTCGAGACCTTGCCGAACAGGCGCGTGCCCGTCGGGTAACGACGGCTGATCGCCACCCAGGGATCTTCGCCGAGCTGCTTGAGACCGAGCGAAACGCGGTTGCGCTCGCGGTCGAAACGCAGGACGCGCACTTCGAGTTCATCGCCGACGTTGACCACTTCGGACGGATGACGCACGCGCTTCCACGCCATGTCGGTGATATGCAGCAAGCCGTCGATGCCGCCGAGGTCGACGAACGCACCGTAGTCGGTGAGGTTCTTGACGACGCCCTTGACGACCGCGCCTTCCTGCAGGCGCTCGAGCAGCTGCTCGCGCTCCTCGGAATGCTCGCTCTCGACGACCGCGCGACGCGAGACAACGACGTTGTTGCGCTTGCGATCGAGCTTGATGATCTTGAATTCGAGATCCTTGCCTTCGATGAACACCGGATCGCGCACGGGGCGCACGTCGACGAGCGAACCCGGAAGGAACGCACGCACATCCTTGATGTCCACGGTGAAGCCGCCCTTGACCTTGCCCGACACGCGGCCGGTCACGGTGGCGTTGGCCTGCTGCGCGGCCTCGAGTTCGTCCCACACCATGGAACGCTTGGCCTTTTCGCGCGACAGACGGGTTTCGCCGAAACCGTCTTCGATGGCGTCCAAGGCAACCTTCACCTCGTCGCCAACCTTTACTTCCAACTCACCCTGTTCGTTGAAGAATTGCTCAATCGGCACGATGCCTTCGGACTTGAGCCCCGCGTTGACGACGACGACGTCGTTGCGGATTTCGACCACGATGCCCGAGACGATGGTTCCGGGCTTCAGTTTCGCCAGGGTCTGGCTTTGTTCAAACAGTTCGGCAAATGATTCAGTCATTGTTGTTCCAGTTGATATCAGACCGCCGCGGTTGTTTCCGTTGCGATCCACCTGTTATGGCACGGCTTTCGGCCGCACCGTGGCTGTTCCCCGGCGCGACATGCGACGGGACCCTCCAACAGGACGCAGCCGAAGGCTGCCTCCTATTATCTTTTTTTCCAAAATATACTTTGCCTCCGGGCGAGTTGCGCCGGACGACAAACCCTTCAGCGCAGCGCGGGCCCGCGAGCGAGCGACAGCACCTTGGCGACGACATCGTCGATCGGCATGCCGGTCGAATCGATCAGAATCGCGTCGTCCGCCGGCCGCAGCGGCGCCACGGCACGTCCTGCGTCGCGTACGTCGCGCGCCTCGATCTCGCGCAAAAGGGATGAGAGTGTAACGGACAAGCCCTTTTCTTTCAACTGCTTATACCGCCTCTTCGCCCGCTCCTCGGCGCTCGCGGTCAGGAAGACCTTGTGCCCGGCATCGGGGAAGATGACCGTCCCCATATCGCGCCCGTCGGCCACGAGGCCCGGCGAGCGGCGGAAACTGCGCTGTTTATCGAAAAGCGCGGTCCGCACCGACGGAATGGCGGCAATCGCGGAGGCCGCCGCGCCGCAGGTTTCGGTACGGATTTCGACCGTCGCGTCATGGCTGTTGACGAAAACGCGCGTCTCGCCGCCATCCTTGGGGTCACGGAATGTGATTTTCGTCGTTTCGGCGCACCGGGTGACCGCCTCGGCATCGGAAAGATCGAGACCAGCCATGCCCGCGGCGTAACCTACCGCGCGATAAAGTGCACCGGAATCAAGGAGATGCCAGCCAAGCGCGCTCGCGACGCGGGCGCTGATGGTGCCCTTCCCCGAGCCCGAAGGGCCGTCGATCGTGAGCACGGGGACGATTTTTTCACCGATTTGTGCGGTCATGAAGCATGGCAGCAGCCTGGACGCGCAATTCTAAACGTTTGCCGCGGCGAGGGGTTGGTCGCCGCGCGGTGTGATGTGGTCTTTGCGCTGCGGGACTCTGGCGCACGATCTCCCACCGCATTGAGACGCGAGGTGCCAGCTGGAAAAGACGGCATCGGCGTATCGTTATCGAGAGCGGCGACGACACCGGTGGCAGGCCAAAAGGCCGGCACGGTCATTGGTTGCAGCCGCCCTGTCGAGACCCGCCCTCCGGCTTTTCCCGGATCTCAGGCGAGTGCGAAGCCGCAACCGTTCGCGAGTTCGACGAAGCCCGGGAACGATGTCGCGACGTTGGCGCAGTCGAGGATGCGCACGGGTTCATCCGCGATCAGGCCCGCCACCGCGAAGCTCATGGCGCAGCGATGGTCCCCGTGGCTGTCGGCTGCGCCGCCGATCAGCGGCGCGTGGCGGATCACCGCGCCGTCGGGTGTCTCCTCGATGTTCGCACCGAGCGCCTGCAGCCCCTTGGCCATCACGGCGATGCGGTCCGATTCCTTGACGCGCAGCTCGGCCGCCCCGCTGACGCGCGTCGTCCCGGTCGCCGCGACGGCGGCGACGAACAGCGCAGGGAACTCGTCGATCATGTCCGGCACGAGTCGCTCCGGCACGTCGATCCCGCGCAGCTGCGCGTACCGCACGTGCAGGTCGGCGACCAGCTCGCCGCCCGCCTCGCGACGATTTTGCTCGGTGATGTCAGCGCCCATGAGGCGTAGCGCGCGCAACAAGCCCGTGCGCCGCGGATTGATGCCGACGTCGCGCAAGACGACATCGGAGCCCGGCACGATACTCGCCGCAACGAGGAAGAACGCGGCCGACGAGAAATCGGCTGGTACGACGATATCGGTCGCACGCAGGCGATGCCCGCCGGTGAGGCTCGCGTGGCCCGCGTCGAAGTCGATCGGCCAGCCGAACACGCGCAGCATGCGCTCGGTGTAGTCGCGCGTCGGATGCGGTTCGGTGATCTTCGTCTCGCCATCGGCGTACAGGCCCGCGAGCAGCAACGCCGACTTCACCTGCGCGCTCGCGACCGGCAGTGTGTAGTCGATGCCCGTCAGTGCCTGGCGTCCGTGTATCCGCAGCGGCGGCAGGCCATTGGTCTCGGTGTCGATGCGCGCACCCATGCGTGCCAGCGGCTCGGTCACGCGACGCATCGGCCGCTTGGACAGCGACTCGTCACCGATGAGCGTCGAATCGAAACCCTGCGCCGCGAGCAAGCCGGCAAGCAAGCGCATGCCCGTGCCCGCGTTGCCGCAGTCGATCGGCGTTTTCGCTGCCTGCAGGCCGTCGATGCCGACGCCGTGCACGAGGCGTTCGCTCGCGCTCGGCGTCTCGATGTCGACACCCATCTGCGCGAATGCGCGCGCGGTTGCGCGCGTGTCCTCGCCTTCGAGGAAGCCGCTGATGCGCGACACGCCATCGGCGAGCGACGCGAACATGATCGCGCGATGCGAAATCGACTTGTCGCCCGGTACTCGCACCTCGCCGAGGAGCGCCCGCCCGGGGCTCGGGGAACTGGTCCAGTCAATTCGTGTCATTAGTTGCGCATCTCGTCACACCGCGCCATGAAGTCAGTCCAGGATGTAGAAGCGGGCGCATAAACTACCATAGTGACGGAAGATGGACGGCCAATCGCGAAATCAGAGGGACTTGACGCATGCGCACGCTCCAATCCATCCGCTACTCGTGCCGCATCTTCACGACGCTGCTCCTCGCGGATTGGTTCGCGCGCCGGCGATCGCCAAATGTGTCGGAATCGGCGAAGCTGCTCGCTCCGGGCGTCTCAGTGCTGATTCCGGAGCGCGGCACGCCCGCAGGATTGCGAGAAACCATCGCGTCCCTGCATGCCGCGATCGAGAGAGTCCGCGAGCCCATTCAAGTGATCGTCGTCGTCAACGGCAGCCCGGCGTCCGACTACGCTGAACTGCAAACGATTTTTCCGCAGGCGGAATGGCACTTCGTGCGAGAGCCGCTGGGCTTCAACGAGGCGGTCATCCGTGGGCTCGCCTGCGTCCGTCACGACTGGACGTATCTGCTCAACAGCGACATGCGACTCGACGAGCACGCCCTCGCCGAACTGCTTCCGCACCGCGCCGAAAGCGTCTTCGCGATCGCGTCGCAGATCTATTTCGACGACGCGCAGCGCCGGCGAGAAGAGACGGGGTGGACGGATTACGTCGACGACGCGCAGGAAGTGGAAATCTTCGACATGCCGCCGTTTCCCGACATGGGGATGCGCGCCGGACTCTACGCCGGCGGTGGATCATCCCTGTTCCGTACAGCACTTCTGCGTACGTATGCCGCAGATACCACGGACTACACTCCCTTTTACTTCGAAGATGCCGAGTGGGGTACACGCGCCTGGCGCGAGGGCAAGATCGTGCTCTTCTGCCCCCGGTCCGTCGCCTGGCACCGGCATCGCGCGACGATCGACAAGTACTATGCGCCAACCGAAGTCGAACGGATCCTTCGCCGTAACCGCCTGCTGTTCGATCTGCGCAACGCGTGGACCCTGCAATCGACAAGAGACCTCATGCGCAAGATTCTCGCGGCCGACGCGCAAACGCAGGCGGAACTGACGCACCCGCCGTTGCTGCGCCGCCTTCTGGCCGCTCGCTCGGAGGCACTGCGCGCGAGACGCAACGGTTTTGATCAACGCGCTTGCCTCGAGGGACCCCGCGTCTCTGCCACGGCCGACCGCAATGGCTCTGACGCGACAGGCTCGCTGACTCCCGCCGATGAGATTCTTTTGCGGCGTACGGAACCGAGCCCCCGCATCCTCTGGATCGAATTGACATCGCGCTGTCCATTCGACTGCATCTTCTGTTCCAGGAAATTGCTGCGCGGCGCCGGCCAGCACATGGATTTCGAGATGTTTCGGCGACTCATCGCCGAACTGAAGTCGCCCGACATCATTCGCCTCAACTATTCCGGTGAATCCTCGCACTATCCCAAATTGGTCGAAGCCTGCGAGCTTGCGGCCGCCACGGGTGCACGCGTCGAACTCGTCACCGCGCTCGCTGCTCTTCCCGAGCACAAATTGTCCGGGCTCGTGCTCTCCGGCCTTACGCGTCTGACCATCTCGCTGCACACGCTGGACGCTGCGCAGTTCACTGACATCTATCGATTCAGCTCGCTCGAAGCGATGCAAAAGCGGATCGTCGCTGCTCGGGACATCGCCAAGCAGGCAGCGCGCAAGGTGCAAATCGATTTCGCCTTTGTAGCGATGCGTCGCAATCTCGACCAGCTGCTCGCCGTCGCCGGCTACGCGACCGCGCTCGGGATAACGCGCCTCGCGGTACATCCGGTCATACGGCGCGATCCTATTGAGGAAACTTTCGACGACGAAATCGAAGACGGGCGCCTGCGGCCTAAGTTCGTCGACGCGCTAAATGCGACGATAGCCGCGTGTCGCGCACAGCATGTGGATCTCACGATAGAGTCCTCGACGCCGGAGCTCGATCACGGGGGGGCGATTTCCACGACACCCGCCTATCACCCGCAGCCGCTGCCGCACGGTGCGATCATCCATTCCTGCGACCAGGATCCATGGCAAACCGTTCACGTGCTCGCCAATGGCGACGTCGTCATCTGCGAACAGCGCGATCAGATCAAGCTCGGCAATCTACATGCCCAGACGCTCGCCACGATCTGGCGGTCGCCAGAATACATGCAGTTCCGCGCGGACTACGTCGCCGCTCGCGACAGACATTGCATCGCATGTCCTTACAAGAAGGCCGCGTTGCCGGTTCAGCCTCCCGAGCGATTCGCTGCGCCCGATGTCGGGCTGACGAGTCTTGGCAATGGATGGTTCCAGAATGAGCCAGGCGACATCGTGTGGAGCCGACGCAGCGCGACGATGGAGCTGCGTGGCAGAGGCACGGGGCGCCTCCTGCTGCGCGGCTACCTGCCTGCTGTCGCACGCAGCAGAAACGCACTCGAAATCCGGGTCAACGGCACGTTGCTCGCGAGAGTCTCGAACCGGCATGCTTCGTTGCACGGCTTCCAGATCGAGCGCAGTGTCGTTGCCGATGGCACGTTGCGGATCGAATTCAAGACAGCGATGGACTTCTGCCCCGCCGAACAACACACCAGTGAAGACTCGCGACGCCTCGGATTTGCGCTTGCCGAAGCCGCGTTCGAAGGTACCGATCGCGGCTAGAGCACGGCCACCGGGTAAGAACCGAGCACCTTGATCTGCGCCGCGTGCGCCTTCAGTTCGGCGAGCGCGGCCTTCATCGGCGCGTCTTCGATGTGGCCCGCGAGATCGATGAAGAACGCGTATTCCCATTTCGCGTGGTGCGAAGGTCGCGATTCGATGCGGCTCATCGATACGCCATGGCGCGCGAACGGGCTCAGCACGTTGAACAGCGCGCCGGGCTGATCCTTGATCGAGACGAGCACCGAGGTGCGATCGTGCCCGCTCGTCGGAAAGAACTGGCGGCCGAGCACGAGGAAGCGCGTCGTGTTGTCGTCGCGATCCTCGATCGGGCTGACGACGACCTTCTTGAGGCCGTAGACGTGGCCCGCCGCCTCGCCCGCGATCGCGGCGGCGTCGTCGGCGTTGCGCGCACGCCGCGCGGCTTCGGCGTTGCTCGAGACCGGAATCTTCTCGGCCTTCGGCAGATTCGCGCGCAGCCACGCCTTCGTCTGCGCGAACGACTGCGGATGCGAATAGACGCGCTCGATGTCCTCGATATGCCCCGAACGCGACAGCAGGTACTGGCGCACGCGCAGCTCGACTTCGCCGCAGATCTTGATGTTCGAGGTCAGGAACATGTCGAGCGTCACCTGGATCGTGCCCTGCCCCGAGTTCTCGACCGGTACGACGCCGAAGTCGGCGTGACCCGCCTCGACCTCCTGGAACACTTCTTCGATGCTCGCGAGAGGCAGGCCATGCGCTGAGTGGCCGAAGTGCTTGCGCATCGCCTGCTCGCTGAACGTGCCTTCGGGACCGAGGTAACCCACCTTGAGCGGCTCCTGTTGCGCGAGACACGCGGACATGATTTCGCGGAACAGCCGCACGAGCACTTCGTCGGCGAGCGGGCCTTCGTTGCGGTCGATCACCATGCGCAGCACCTGCGACTCGCGCTCTGGCCGGTAGTATTCGACGGCGGCCTTGAGCGGGCCCTTGGCCTTGCCGACCATGTGCGCCCAGCCGGCGCGCTCGGCGATGAGCTCCTGGATGTGCCGGTCGATGCCGTCGATGCGCGCGCGCGCATCGGCTAGGTTGAGTGCCTGCGGAGGCACCGGCTTCGCCGTCGCGGCCTTGTCCTTGTTAGCGGGCTTCTGCTTTTTCGTCGCCATGATCGTTTTCCCGATATTCGCGAATCGGCTGTAGCGCACGGCCTAGCCGTTGCGTCGCGCGAAGTCGCGCATGAAATCGACGAGCGCCTCGACCGCCCGCAGCGTCACCGCATTGTAGAGCGAGGCGCGCATGCCGCCGACCGCCTTGTGTCCCTTGAGTGCCATGAGCCCGGCAGCTTCCGCGTCCTTGAGGAACGTCGCGCTCAGGTCGTCGTTCGCGAGCACGAACGGCACGTTCATCCACGAACGCGCCGGCTTCTCGACGGGGTTGCGATAGAAACCGCCCGACGCGTCGATGCAGGCATACAGCGTGTCGGCCTTCGCGCGGTTGCGCTCGCCGATCGCGACGAGCCCGCCCTCGCGCAGCAGCCACTTGAACACGAGGCTCGCGAGATACCAGCCGAACGTGTTCGGCGTGTTGAGCATCGAGTCGTGCGCCGCGTGCTCGGCGTAGTTGAAGATCTTCGGGATGTCCTTCGGACAGCGCTCGAGCAGGTCTTCGCGCACGATCATCACGACGAGACCCGCGGCGCCGATGTTCTTCTGCGCGCCCGCGTAGATGACGCCGAACTTGCGCACGTCGAGCGGTCGCGAAAGGATGTCCGACGACATGTCGGCGAAAAGAGGCGTGTCCGTACCGACGTCGGGAACGTCGTGAAACTCGATGCCGTGGATCGTCTCGTTCGGCGTGTAGTGCAGGTACGCCGCGCTGTCGCTGAGTTTCCATTCGGCGCGCGGCGGAATCGTCGTGTAGCGGCTGCCCGCGGCATCGGCGGCGATGTGCACCGGCGCGAGCGGGCGCGCCTCGCGCGCGGCCTTCTCGCCCCAGTGGCCGGTGACGACGTAATCGGCGACCTGGTCGCGACGCGCGAAATTCATCGGCAGCTGGGCGAAGTGCTGGGTCGCCCCGCCCTGCAGGAACAGCACCTTGTAGTTGTCGGGAATGTCGGCGAGATAGCGCAGGTCGCGCTCGGACTCGGCCGCGAGCTCGATGAAATGCTTGCCGCGATGGCTGATCTCCATCACCGAAGCGCCGACACCGCCCCATTCGAGCAGTTCCGCCTGCGCCTGGCGCAACACGACCTCCGGCAGCGCCGCAGGCCCGGCGCTGAAGTTGTATACACGACTCATCGGCTAGTCCCCGGTTGAACCCGCATTATGCCGCGACGCAGCAAATTGGCAACCGGGGTCACAGGCGCCGTCCAAAAGCGGGACGCCGAAGACGTCCGTCGTGATTCAGCCCTTGCGCGACGAATCGGGAAGCGCCATGCGCAGTTTGACGTCGAGGAGCTCGGGCTTGAAGCCGAGCTTCTGCGTCACGCGTTCGAGGAACACGCGCTCACCCGGCCGCAGGCGCTGGTCGGCGGCAGCGAGGCTCACGAGACTGTTGTGCAGCCGTTTGACTTCCGGCGAGCCGAGCGGAAAACGCGCGACGTAGCGGTCGATTTCCTTGTCGACGTCGATCTGCTTGCGGCGCCCGCGGTTGAATGCCTCGGTCGCCACCTGGCGGCCAGTCGTCGCCAGTTCGAGGTGTTCCATGAGCTGGTTGACGAACTCGGTCTCCTCTGACGTGACGAGTCCGTCGGCCTGCGCTAGCGCGCCGAGCAACCCGAACAGTACTTCGAGGGTCAGCTCCTGGGTCTCTTCGAGCTTGCCGCTGAAGATATCTGCAAATGCCAAACGCACGTCGCGAAAGACGTTAGCCAGGGCACCCGAGCTTTCGATTCTTTCCATCGCAGTTCTCCCCCTCTACGCCGCCCCTAGTGTGCGCCGTTACGGCGTCCCGGGGTAGATGGCGACGCGGCTCGCTAGTCGGCGCGAGCGGACTGCGGCGAACCGCGGCAGGGGCGTCGCAGGCTAGAGGCGGATGTCGAAATCGTCCGCATCCATCCACGCAGGGAACCGCTCGCGATGCGCGGCCAGCGCCGCCGGATCGAGCGCCACCGTGACGACCTGTTCCTGCGCGCCGAGTTCGGCGAGCGGCTCGCCGAGGAAGTCGATCGCCGCGCTGTCGCCCGCGTAGTGCAATTGGTTGCCGTCGACGCCAACGCGGTTGACGCCGACGACGTAGCAGAGGTTCTCGATCGCACGCGCGCGCAACAGCGTGCGCCAGGGCTGGCGGCGCGGCGAGGGCCAGTTGGCGACGAAGATCGCGAGGTCGTATTCGTACGCGTCTGCCGCACCCTTGCCATGCCGATTGCGGATCCACACCGGGAAACGCAGGTCGTAGCAGACCATCGGGCAGATGCGCCAGCCGTTGAGTTCGACGACGAGGCGCTTGTCACCGCCAGCGTAGCGTTCGTGCTCACCGGCCATGCGGAACAGGTGACGCTTGTCGTACAGCTCGTAACTGCCGTCCGTGCGCATCCACACGAGGCGATTGACGCAGCGCTCGCCATCCCGGATCACGATGCTGCCGGTGATCGTTACGCCTACCTCACGCGCGAGCGCCTGCAGCCAGCCGAGGCTCGCGCCCTGCATCGTTTCCGCCTGATGCAGGGTTTCGTTCGTGAAACCGCTCGTGAAAGTCTCGGGCAGCACCACGAGATCGGCCTGGCCTTTGAGCGAACGCACGAACGCGCCGTAGTACTCGCGATTCGCCGCCGCGTCGTGCCAACGTGTGGCGCCCTGCACGAGTGACACGCGCAACGGATTGCGGTTGGTGGAAGCGTTCATCGATTGGTGGGGTCCGTCGGTTCGCCAGGCTTTGCAGGAGACTACAGTCGGCACAGGCGTTCGGCTGCTGCCTGCAGCGTCGCCTCGCTCTTCGCGAAACAAAAGCGCACGAGCCGCGTATCGGGCGGGGTCTCGTAGAACGCTGAAACCGGAATCGCTGCGACGCCGGCTTCGTGGATCAGCCATTCGCTGAAGTTGAGATCATCCTTGTCGCTGATCGCCGAGTAGTCGACGACCTGGAAATAGGCGCCACGCACCGGCAGCAGCTTGAACTTCGACGGCGCGAGCAGCTCGCGGAACGCATCGCGCTTACGCTGATAGAACGCGGGCAGGTCGAGATAGTGCTGCGGATCGTGCTCGAGCACATCGGCGAAAGCCCACTGCGCCGGGTTGAACGTGCAGAACGTCAGGTACTGGTGCACCTTGCGGAATTCGGCCGACAGCGGTTGCGGCGCGATGCAGTAGCCGACCTTCCAGCCCGTGCAGTGATAGGTCTTGCCGAACGACGAGACGACGAAGCTGCGCGCGGCGAGCTCGGCGTGACGCAGCACGCTCTGATGCAGTTCGCCGTCGAAAACGATGTGTTCGTAGACCTCGTCGGAGAGCACGAGGATTTCCGTGCCGCGCAGCAGCGCCGCGAGCATGTCGAGATCCGACGCCGACAACACCGCCCCGGTCGGATTGTGCGGCGAATTGATGAGCAGCATGCGCGTCCTCGGCGTGATCGCGTCCTTGACGCGTTGCCAGTCGACGCTGAAGTCGGGAAGCCGCAGCGGCACGTGCACGGCGCGGCCGCCCGAGAGTTCGATCGCGGGCTCGTAGCTGTCGTAGCAGGGATCGAGCACGATCACCTCGTCGCCCGCGCGCACGACCGCGGCGATCGCCGCAAACAGTGCCTCGGTCGCACCGCTCGTCACGGTTACTTCGGTGTCCGCGTTGACCTTCGCGCCGTACAACCGCTCCGTCTTCAGCGCGATCTGCTCGCGCAGCTTCGGAATGCCGGTCATCGGCGCGTACTGATTCTTGTGCGAATTCATCGCCTCGGCGAGCGCGTCGCGCAGACGCTGCGGGCCGTCGAAATCGGGAAAGCCCTGGCCGAGATTGACCGCCTGATGCTGCATCGCGAGTTGCGACATGACGGTGAAGATCGTCGTGCCGACTTTCGGCAGTTTGCTTTCGATTTGCATTCAGTTTGGACCTTCGAGATAGGCGTCGGTCACGGATCCACACCGATCGAAACAGATAGAAGCGGACAAACGCCTCAATGAAAATGCTTTATCCGCTCTTATCGCCTTGGATCCGTGTTGATCCGTGCAAACGCTTTCGAGCGTTCTCACTTGATCAATTTTATCTCGCGCAGGCGCTGTTGCAGGTATTCGTGCGAGGTGATCGACGTGTTGTAACGGCTCGGATTGTCTGCCGTCACCGTCTGCGGCACCGGATCGAGGACGACATCGGGATTCGGATGCAGGAAGAACGGCACCGAGTAACGCGGCTGACGCGCCTTCTCGCCCGGCGGATTGACGACGCGGTGCGTCGTCGACGGATACACGTGATTGGTCAGCCGCTGCAGCATGTCGCCGATGTTGACGACGATCGTGTCGCCCTGCGTCGTGATCGGCAGCCATTCGCCATTGCGTTGCAACAGCTGCAGGCCTTCCGCGCTCGCGCCGACCAGCAGCGTGATGAAGTTGATGTCCTCGTGCGCGCCCGCGCGGACGTTCGGAATGTCGGCCTGCGTGATCGGCGGATAGTGGATCGGTCGCAGAATCGAATTGCCAAAGTTGGTCTTGTCGTCGAAATAGTGTTCGGGAAGATCGATGTGCAGCGCGAGTGCGCGCAGCACGCGCGTGCCGAGCTGATCGAGCGCGTTGTAGAGGCCGTAGCCGTATTCATGAAAGCCGGCGACTTCGTCCGGCCACAGGTTCGGCGCCATGTCTTCGGCGAACTTCGAACCCGCAGGCAACTCGCGGCCGATATGCCAGAACTCCTTCAGGTCGGCGTATTGCGCATCCTTCGCGGTCTCGATGCCGAACGGCGTGTAGCCGCGTGCACCGCCGGTGCCCGGCAGGTGGTATTTCATCTTCACTTCGGTCGGCAGCGCGAAGAAGCGCTTGAACGCATCGTAGGCCTTGTCGATCAGGTCCTGCGAAATGCCGTGGCCGGAAATGCCGCAGAAACCGAATTCGCGATAGGCGGCGCCAAGCTCGGCGACGAATGCAGCACGGTCGTTGTCGTAGCGGCGGATATCTAGGGTAGGAACTTGGTTGCTCATCGTTGGCTTGCCTTTCTCGTCTCGTCGTTTATGTCGCCGCCGATTTTACGGCGTCGGCGAGGCTTTTGGCCAACCGGTGCACTTCCGCTTCGTCATCGCCCTCCACCGTCACCCGAACGAGCGGCTCGGTGCCGGACGGGCGCAACACCACGCGGCCGCGGCCGCTCAGCGTCTTCTCGATCGCCGCATGGGCTTCCTGCACCAGCGGATTGGCAAGCACCGCCGCGCCACCGCTCAGCGGCAGGTTGATCGTGATCTGCGGCACGCGCGCCACGCCCGCGCGCGCCTGCGCGAGCGGCACGCCAGCACGTTGCAGCATGTCGAGAACGAGCAGCGCCGTGAGGATGCCGTCGCCGGTCGTCGCGTGATCGAGGCAAAGCACGTGACCTGATGCCTCGCCGCCCAACGTGCCGCCGTGATCCTTGAGCGCCTGCAGCACGTAGCGATCGCCGACCCTCGCGCGCAGGAATGTCGCGCCGAGGCCGACGATGGCCCGCTCGATGCCGAAATTCGTCATCACTGTGCCGACGACGGGTCCCTTCAGGCGACCGCGCGCGAGCATGTCGCGCGCGAGCAGGTAGACGATGTCGTCGCCGTCGACGAGCGCGCCCGCGTGATCGACGAGCTGCACGCGGTCGCCGTCGCCGTCGAAAGCGATGCCGAGATCGGCACCATGCGTGACGACCGCTTTTTGCAGCGCCTGCGGATGCGCCGCGCCGCAATCGGCGTTGATGTTGAACCCGTCCGGTTGCGCGCCGATCGGCACGACATCGGCGCCGAGATCGGCGAAGAGACGCGGCGCTATCTGATAGGTCGCCCCGTGCGCGCAATCGAGCACGATGCGCAATCCGCGCAGGTCGAGCGAGCCGACGCTTCCGATCAGGAACGCCTCGTAGCGATCCGCGCCGTCGGTGACGCGTACGGCCTTGCCGATCTGATCGGACGCGACCGTGCGCATCGGCTGCGCCAGCGCGTGCTCGATCGCGAGCTCGAGCGCGTCGGACAGCTTCTCGCCAGCGGCGTTGAAGAACTTCACGCCGTTGTCGAAATACGGGTTGTGCGAGGCCGAGATAACGAGACCCGCGCTCGCACCGAGTTCGCGCGCGAGCCACGCCACGGCCGGCGTCGGCATCGGACCGAGCAGCATCGCGCCGGCACCAGCCGAAACGAGGCCGGCCTCGAGCGCGGACTCGAACATGTAGCCCGAAACGCGCGTGTCCTTGCCGATCAGGACGTCGGCCCGGCCATTGCCTGACTCGCGCAACACGCGCCCGAGCGCATGGCCGACGCGCAGCATGAATTCGGCTGTAATGGGTTCTGCACCGACCCGGCCGCGAATGCCGTCGGTGCCGAAATACTTCTTCTCGCTCATGATCTGGATCTGCGGCGCACTGTGGCCCGCACCGGCGTCACATCGTGTAGGTAGGACGTTCGGATTGCAGGATGCCCGCAAGCGCCGCTTCTATCTTCGTGCGGGCGGTGTCGCTCTCGGCAGATTCGTTGAACTGCACGCCGATCCCCGCCACACGATTGCCCTGCGCGCCTGCAGGAGTGATCCAGATCACCTTCGCTGCGATACCCAGGCGTTCCTGGTCGTCCATCAACGTGAGCAGCAGGAAAACGTCGTCGCCGAGACCGTAGCGTTTGCTCGTCGGCACGAACAGGCCGCCGTTGCGGACGAACGGCATGTACGCGTTGTAGAGCGCGTTCTTGTCGCGGATCGCGAGAGGCAGAATGCCCTGCAACGGTGCGCTGGTACTCGGTCCTGCCATGATTTCGGCCCATTCAAGATTTACGGACGCCCTTGTTCCCCGGGGCCTGTGAGGCCGCCGTCCACGCGCTCAGCAACTCCAGCAGCGCGAGTTCCGGCCGCAGCGGACCGCGCAGCAACTCGCGCGTCCGGTTCGCCCCGTCGAACCAAGCCGTAAGCTTGGGCAATTCGACCGCTGCGGTCAAGGCGAGCGGCGTCTTTGCGCGCGAACCCGCTTGCGCGGCCGCCTGCTCGCGCACGAGCCCGGCCGCGAACTGCAGGCGCAGGTCGACGGCGTCGCGGCTCCAGCGCTGTGCGACCTCGTACGCGGAGGCTGCACCGATGCCGTTGAGCGCGACGAGATCGCGGGCGACCTCGCCTCGCAGCTTCATCGCGCCATCGCGTAGCCAGACGAGGGCCCTGCCCGGATTGCCTTCGCTTGCATGCAGCGCTTCTTCGACCTGGGCGGCGTCGGCCTCCTGATCGCGAAGCCAGCCTAGGGCCTCGCTCATCGCCGGCACGCGAAAATCGACGCGCTGGCAGCGACTGCGTATCGTCGCGGACAGACGCGCCGGATGATCGGCGACGAGCAGCATGACGGCACCCGTGGTCGGTTCCTCGAGCGTCTTCAGCAGGGCGTTGCTCGCGCTGATGTTGAGCGCGTCGGCGGGATCGATCACGACGACGCGGGCCCCGCCGAACTGCGCGGTCAGACCAAGTTTCTCGCCTAGCGCGCGCATCTGGTCGACGGTGATCTCGGTGCGCGGCTTGCCATCGTCGCGCAGTTCGAGGCCGATCCGGGTCAGATCGGGATGCGTACCGGCCTTGATGAAGCGACAGGCGCGGCACTTGCCGCAGCCGTATCCGTCCGGCGTCGGCGACTCGCACAACAGCGACTCTGCGAAGGCGTCGACGAACACGCGCTTGCCGAGACCTGCGGGCCCGGCGAGCAGGATCGCATGCGGCAGCGCGCCGCGCTGACGGCGCTGCTGCAGACGACGCCACGCCTCCTCGTTCCACGGCGCGACGCTCATCGCGCGACACCTTGGGCTTCGGCGGCCAGGAAACGTTCAATCGTGGACTCAACCTGCTCGAGCACGTCGGCGAGCGGCCGACCGGAATCGATCAGGCGGAAACGCAAAGGCTCCGCGGCGGCGCGCGACCGATAGGCCGAACGCACGCGTTCGAAGAACTCGATGTTTTCCATTTCTATGCGATCGGCCGGTCCGCGGCCGCGCGCGCGCGCGAGCCCGGCGTCGACCGGCAGGTCGAGCAACAGCGTGAGATCGGGTTGGAGTCCCGCCGCGGCCCATTGTTCGAGCTCGGCGATGCGCGCGACGGGCTGGCCGCGTCCGCCGCCCTGGTAGGCGAAGCTCGCGTCGGTGAAGCGATCGCTGAGCACCCAGCGCCCCGCCGCAAGCGCCGGCTGCACGACTTCGCGGACGAGTTGCGCACGCGACGCGAACATCAGCAGCAGTTCGGTCTCCGCGCACAGGCCGCCGTGTCGCTGCGGATCGAGCAGCAGCGCGCGTATCGCCTCGCCGGCGGGCGTGCCACCGGGCTCGCGCGTCACGAGCACGTCGATGCCCGCGGCCGCGAGACGCGTGCGCACCGCCTCGAGCACTGTGCTCTTGCCAGCGCCTTCGCCGCCCTCGAGCGTGATCAATTTTCCTTTGCGGTCCATCCTCGTTCGGTCCATCTCGATTGATTCATCCCGGACTGGTTCATCCCGGACAGGTTCATCCCGGATCGTTTCATCCGCATCAGTTGCGGTGAAGTTGGTATTTGGCGACGGCGAGGTTGTGCGCCTCGAGCGTCGCCGAGAATTCGTGCGAGCCGTCGCCGCGTGCGACGAAATACAGCGCGCCGGTTTCAGCCGGGTGCGCGACGGCCTCGAGCGCCGCCTTGCCGGGCATCGCGATCGGCGTCGGCGGCAGGCCCGTGCGCGTGTAGGTATTGAATGGCGTATCGGCGTCGAGGTCGCGGCGATGGATCTTGCCGTCGTACGCACCGCCGAGACCATAGATCACGCTCGGATCGGTCTGCAGCTTCATGCCGAGTTCGAGCCGATGCAGGAACACGCGCGCGATCTGCGGCCGCTCTTCCGCGCGCGCGGTTTCCTTTTCGACGATAGAGGCGAGCGTGAGCGCCTGGTAGGCGGAGGAAAGCGGCGAATCCGCGGCGTGCTCGCTCCACACCTTCTGCAGCGCCTTGCCGAGCGCGTCGTGCGCGCGCCGTAGCACGTCGAAGTCGCTCATGCCTTTGACGTAGCTGTAGGTCTCTGGCAGGAACTGGCCCTCGACCGGCGTACCGGCGTCGCCGAGGCGGCGCATGAGCTCGGCGTCGTCGATATCCGCGAGCGTCTGCACGAGCAGGCTGTCGTGCGTGAGCGCGTCGCGCAACTGGGCGAACGTCCAGCCTTCGACGATCGTGAAATGGTGCTGGATCACCTCGCCCGCCGCCATCTTGAGCAACAGGCTGCGCGGGGTCATGTTCGCGTCGAGCGCATACTCGCCCGCGTGCAGGCGGCCGGCGACACCCAGCTCGCGCGCCAGCAGCCGCCAGTAGAGGATGCGCAGCGGCGAAGTCTGCGGCTCGAGCGTTGCAGCGATCGAAGGAATCGTGGCGCCGCGCGGCACGTCGAACGTCGCGGCGGCGCTCGCGATACGGCCGTCACTGAATCGCCGGTATTCGAAATACGTGTTCGCCGCGACCGCGGCCAGCGCGAGAACGAGGACGACGAAGATCATGCGCAACCAGGCGCGACCCTGCTGTCGAAAAGATGATGTGATGCGATCGGTGTGCAACTGTGGACTCGCCGCGGGATCAGCGCATCATTGTGCCCGAAGCAGACGCCGCGCGCTCACGTGTCCGCGCCGAGCGCGCGCAACAAACCTCGCGCCTTCGCCCGCGTCTCGTCAAGCTCACGCACCGCGACGGAATCGGCGACGATGCCGGCGCCCGCACGGAAGCGCACGTCGCGGCCGCACTGTTCGAATGTGCGGATCAGGATATTGAGGTCAAGGTCGCCGTCGCGATTGAGATAGCCGAGCGATCCCGTATACGCACCGCGCGGGCCGCGCTCGAGTTCGCCAATAATCTGCATTGTGCGCACCTTCGGCGCACCCGTGATCGTGCCGCCGGGAAACACCGCGCGGATCGCCTGCGCGGGCGTCACGTCCGCGCGCAGACGCCCACGCACGTTTGAAACGATGTGATGCACGTGCGCATAGCTTTCGACGGCCATGAGTTCATCGACGCGCACGCTGCCGGGCACGCAGATGCGGCCGAGATCGTTGCGTTCGAGGTCGATCAGCATCACGTGTTCGGCGCGTTCCTTGACGTGCCCGACCAACTCGCGGATGCGCGCATCGTCGTCGTCGCCCGGCAGGCGTGGGCGCGTCCCGGCGATCGGACGTGTCTGCGCGTTCGCGCCGCGCACCTCGAGCAGGCGCTCCGGCGACGAACTCGCGACAGACCATTCGCGCCCCGTGCGATCGGGCCATTGCAGCAGGCCCGCGAACGGCGCCGGATTTGCGCGGCGCAGGCTCGCGTACAGCGCGGACGGCGGCTGCAGCGACGACAAGCTCGCGCGCCATGCACGCGACAGGTTCACCTGGAATACGTCACCCGCGCGCAGGTACTCGTGAATGCGTTCGACGCCGTCGATGAAATCTGCCGCGGCGTCTTCCTCTATGCTCGCGAGTGTGACTTTCCAAGACGCGGGTGCATGAGTGGTCGATGCGTCCCGTTCGAGCTCGTCGAGCCTGCCGGCGTCCCCGTTTTCGGCGACGAGCCAGGTCTTCTCGCGCGCGTGATCGACCACGATCGCCGCCGGACAGCGAAGCGCCAGCGCGACAGGCGCGCCGTCCGTCGCCGGCAGAGGTCCGAGCCTCGGCTCGATCTCGTGTGCGAGTTCGTAGCCGAGGAACAACACCCAACCACCGCGGAACGGCAGGTCGCGGTCGGCCTCGTGCGAGGCCGGCTTCGCCGCTCGCCAGTCGGCGTCGAGCGCTGCGAGAAACGAACCACCGCGATCGCCACCGTGCGCGTCGCGCACACGACCATCGTCGGACAACGTCAGCGAGGCACAGGGAAATGCGGCAAGAATATCGAAACGCGCGCGGCCGCCGGCGCGCGCCGCGCTTTCGAGCAGACACGGATAACGCGCCGGGTTGGCCGCAGCGAGCGGCAGCAGGTCACGAACGCCGGGCAGTTCGCGCCTGACGACGGTCATCGGTGTCGTGTTGTGACTAAACGCGCTTGAAGACCAGCGAACCGTTCGTGCCACCGAAGCCGAACGAGTTCGACACGGCGACATCGATCTTCGCGTCGCGAGCCGTGTGCGGCACGAAATCGAGGTCGCAACCCTCGCCGGGCGTGTCGAGATTGATCGTCGGCGGCAGCACGCCGTCGCGCATCGCGAGCACCGAGAAGATCGCCTCCACGCCGCCGGCTGCGCCGAGCAGGTGGCCCGTCATCGATTTCGTCGAACTGACCGGAATCTTCTTCGCAAGGTCGCCGAAGCAGCCCTTGATCGCATTCACCTCGGCGATGTCGCCCGCGCCGGTCGAGGTCGCATGCGCGTTGACGTAGTCGACCGCGTCGTGGGCGATGGCGGCGTCCTTGAGCGCGATCAGCATCGCGCGCCGTGCGCCGTCGCCGTCTTCCGGCGGCGACGTCATGTGGTAGGCGTCGCCGCTCATGCCGAAGCCGGCGAGCTCGCAATAGATCCTGGCACCGCGCTTCTTCGCGTGTTCGTATTCCTCGAGCACAAGTACACCGGCGCCGTCGGACAGCACGAAACCGTCGCGGTCCTTGTCCCAAGGCCGGCTCGCCTTCGTCGGCTCCTCGTTGCGCGTCGACATCGCGCGTGCAGAACAGAAGCCGCCCATCGCGGTGCCCACGGTGGCGAACTCGGCGCCGCCGGCAACCATCACGTCGGCATCGCCGTATTGAATCATGCGCATCGCGAGGCCGAGGTTGTGTGTCGCCGTCGTGCATGCGGTGACGCACGAGATGTTCGGGCCCTTGAGGCCGAGCATGATCGACAGGTTGCCCGAGACCATGTTGACGATCGAGCTCGGCACGAAGAACGGCGAAATACGCCGCTGCCCCTGCTCGTGATAGGTGATCGCCGTCTTCTCGATCGTGTAGATGCCGCCGATGCCCGCGCCCACCGCCACGCCGATGCGTTCGGCGTCGCGTTCGTGCGTCGACAGCCCGGAGTCGTTCAACGCCTGCACCGACGCGGCGATGCCGTAGTGGATGAACGGATCCATCTTCTTGACATCTTTCGCCGGGATGTACACCGCCGGATCGAAATCGCGCACCTGACCGGCGATGCGAGTCGGGAACGTGGTCGCATCGAAGTGCGTGACCGGTCCGATGCCGCTGACGCCCGAGACGATATTCTTCCACGCGGTCGCGACATCGTTGCCAACGGGGCTGACGATACCGAGTCCAGTGATGACGACGCGTTTCTTGCTCATGAAGCTGCCTTTGGCGATCGCGACCGATCGCTGGGATACGTCAGTCGCGTCTACGGAATTCAAACATATGTTTCGCCGTCCACAAATGCAAACTGCGCCACGTGGGCGCAGTCCGGGGACAGCCGCAGGCCGAGGTTCAGACCTTGACGTGAACCTTGATGTAGTCGATCGCCTGCTGGACCGTGGTGATCTTTTCGGCTTCCTCGTCGGGAATCTCGCATTCGAACTCCTCTTCGAGCGCCATCACGAGTTCGACCGTATCGAGCGAATCGGCACCCAGGTCATCGACGAACGATGCGTTCGGGGTGACTTCATCTTCCTTGACGCCCAACTGTTCGACGACGATCTTCTTGACGCGTTCTTCGATGGTGCTCATAGCTAAGCCTTATCCTCTTAACCCGAAAGGGATTCTGAATAACAGGTTTTACGAAGAGGCGGATTGTAGTGGATGCGCGCGGGTAGCACCAGCGTCGACGGGATTGACGCCGGCTTCTTCAGGCGAACGATCGTATGGAAATCCCCGGCGTCGAAAACGAGCGCTTCGCGCGGTTCGGCGATCGCCCGCGTCGGATCGGCAGCGTCGTACGATCCCGCGAAGCACTCAGTAGAGCATTCCGTTCATCTGCGCTTTAACCGCAGCCTGCGTCTTGTTGACGACGCCGAGTTTGTCGAACACGGTGAGGATGTGGAAATTCACCGTCCGCGTCGATATGCCGAGGATCAAGCCAATCTCGGCGGAAGTCTTGCCGGCGGCTGTCCAGCGCAGCACTTCACGCTCGCGCTGCGTCAGCTCCTGGCTCGCTGCCGGCGATAGCTTCTCGACGATGCGCGTTCCGATCATGCCATTCGCAGTGTGCGCGGCCCAGATGAGTTTGGCCTCGACGTCGGCGAGTTCCTCCGAGGTGATGCCGTCGCACGAGCGCGCCAACGAGAGCAGACCGACTGAACTGCGCTGACCGTAGGTCGCGATCGTCCAGCCGTGGCGAACGTCGTGTCCCTGTGCGTCCTCCCAGAAGGCTCGCTGGCCGTTGAACAACTCCTCCGTCCAGATCACCGGCAGCGGGTGGCGCAGCGCCTTCTCGATCGTCGGGTCGATGCGCATGTAGTCGTGCGCCATGTAGTCGATCTGCCAGCTCTCGGGATAGGTGGTCGACCAGAACTCCAGCGGCGCTTCGCCGAGCACCGGCACGCGCATGCCGAATGAGCAATACTCGAAGCCGAGCTCCTTGGCGATCTTCGCGAGCTCATCGAACGTGTCGGCCTCGGACTGAGTCGGCCGGGTCAGGCGCTGCAGGTAGTCTTCACGCCAGTTCTTCACGTGCGAACCTCGGAGTTCGTGCTTGGAATTCGTGCAGTGGGTATAGCGAATGTCAGAATTGACAGCTAGCCCGACCTTGCCAGGCTGAGTATGTTGTCGCTCGCCGAGGGATACCATATGAAAAAAAATATCTCAAGCGCGCCAGTCGCGCGAATCAGCCAGGCGGCAGACGGTTATCTGCGGCTGCAATTCAACGCATTCTGCGCGCTCGCCTTCGAGCAACGCACGCTGCATGCCGACGAGGAACTACGCGACGAGCTGCTCGACGAGGACCTTCCCGTCGTCACCGCAGGCTATTGCGAGTGGATGGACGCCAGCTGCGGCGTCGTCGTCACGGTGGGCTGGGCGTGGTTCACAACCGAGGCGTTCGGCACCAAGTACATCGCTCCCGGCGGCGTCAGCAGCAATGTCATGCTGTTGTCACGCGAAGGCAACGATCTCGGCATGCGTCGCACGCAGGAACTGCTGACCGCCTGGCTCGTCGGCAAGCCCTGGCAGATCGATAACCCGCTCGCTTCGCGCACTGCGCCGGCCAAACGCGCGCGCATATAGGCTTTGGACATATGCCCGCCAGCGCGAATCGGCTTCCTGCAGCGCTTCCGGCTGAATACCTCCCACCTGTCAACTTTGACAGTTACCGAATCGGCGAGCTCCTACTTCAATTGCGCCATCACTTCGCTGGAGTTGTGGCGCGTGTTGACGATTTTGAGGGGGACGTCGAGCCAGCTGCAGGTCGGCGTGGAAACCGATCTCGCTGTGTATCGTCACCGGGTATTTATCGAGGGTCTCGGCTGGCGTCTGCCGCTGCTCGAAGCGGGCTTCGAACGCGATCAATTCGACCGCGCGGATACGCTTTATGTCATCGCCAAGGACGAACACGGCCGCATCTGTGGCTGCGCGCGACTCCTGCCGACGACGCGCCCCTATCTGCTCAGCAGCGTCTTTTCGCGTTTGATGGGCGATGTTCCCTGCCCGCGCGCCGCCAGCATCTGGGAGCTTTCGCGCTATTCGACGCAAACCGCACCTGGCGCAGAGCCGCTGTCGCGAGACGAATTGCGTGCGCGCTTCTGTGCGCTGCTGCGGGCGGTGGTGGAGTCGGCGCTCGATTGCGGCGCAGAACGGTTGATTACGTTTACGGGCCTGGGCGTCGAACGTATCGCGAAGATCGTCGGCATTCACGTTCACCGCGCTGCGCCGCCGCAGTCTGTGGATGGCAAGCCGGTGGTCGCGATGTGGATCGAACTCGACGACCAGACCTTGAAAGCCCTCGAGATGAACGTCGACAGGGTTTCTCCGGTGCTGCACTAACGACAGAAGCCGAAGTTTTCATGCGCGACAGGGAAGGCGTTGCGCGGGAGTGGAATCAGTTCATGGATGACTTGCCGCGAACGGAACGGACACCGTTGCGGCATCGAATCCTTCGCGGATTCGACGCGCTTGGGCGGGTCGACGGATCGGCTCGTCCAAGTCCCTGAAGGACGCCCCAGTTGCGGCGCACGCCAGGCAGGCAGGCTCGCAAGCATCGTTCTGCGTCGAACACATCGTGTGGTAACGCCCCCTCGTGCCACACGCCCTCCGAGGAAATCCAGGACGGATTTCTTCGGAACTTTTCCTCAAGGCATGTACATCCCGCCGTTCACGTGCAGGGTTTCGCCCGTGATGTAGGCGGCTGCCGGCGACGCGAGAAAGGCAACAGCGTTTGCAATATCGGCCGCATCGCCGAGGCGGCCCAGGGCGATCTGTCCGAGCAGGCCGCTGCGCTGCTCTTCGCTGAGCGCGCGCGTCATGTCCGTGTCGATGAAACCCGGCGCGACGACGTTGACGGTGATGCCGCGCGAGCCGATCTCGCGCGCGAGCGACTTGGAAAACGCGATGATGCCCGCTTTCGCGGCCGCGTAGTTCGCCTGGCCGGGGTTGCCGGTCAAGCCGACGACCGAAGCAATGCTGACGATGCGTCCCTTGCGCGCCTTCATCATGCCGCGCAGCACGGCCTTCGACGCGCGGAACACCGAGCTCAGGTTGGTGTCGAGGATTGCCTGCCAGTCCTCGTCTTTCATGCGCATGAGTAGCTGGTCGCGCGTGATGCCCGCGTTGTTGACGAGAATGGAGATGGCGCCGAATTCCTTGGCGGCCGCTTCGACGAGATTTTCGACGGCCGTAGTATCCCTGACATCGAGTACGCGACCGACGCCGCCATGCCCGGCAAGACGCTCGCCGATCGCGGCGGCGCCGCTGTCGCTCGTCGCCGTGCCGATCACTTTCGCGCCCTGTGCGGCGAGCAGGTCGGCAATCGCTGCGCCGATGCCGCGGCTCGCACCCGTGACGAGGGCGATTTCACCCTGAAGCGTTGCGCTCATGTTCTACCTCGATTCGAGTGATCGGTAAATCTGACGCTGGACGTGCGCGATTATCGCCAGTCCTGGATCGCCTGCGACAAGTCGGCCGGCGAACCGATCGCACGCCCGTCGAGCGCGCGTTCGATGCGCTTGAGCAAGCCCGTAAGTACCTTGCCGGGGCCGCATTCGGCCACGCGCTTGACGCCGTCGGCGGCGAGCACATGGACCGTCTCCGTCCAACGCACGGGCTGGTACAACTGCCTGGCCAGCGCGGCACGGATGTCCTCGATGCTGTCGTAGGATTTCGCCTCGGCATTCTGCACGACGCGATACTTCGGCAGCTGCCAGGCGATTTTCCCGAAGCGTTCGGCGAGCTGGTCGGCCGCATCGCGCATCAGCGCACAGTGCGAAGGCACGCTGACCGCGAGTTTCACGGCCTTCTTGACGCCGAGTTCGGCGAGGCGTGCGAGCGCACGATCGACCGCATCGGCATCGCCTGCGATGACGAGCTGGCCCGGTGCGTTGTAGTTGGCCGGCGAAACGACCTGACCGTTCGCCACTTCCGCGCATACCTGCGCTATCTGCGCGTCGTCGCCGCCGAGAATCGCGGCCATCGCACCGACGCCCGGCGGCACGGCCGCCTGCATGAGGCGGCCGCGTTCGGCGACGAGCGCGGCGCCTTCCGCCAGCGACAGCGCGCCCGCACAGACGAGCGCGGTGTATTCACCGAGGCTGTGCCCGGCAAGAACCGCAGGCTGCGGTCCGTCGAGTTCCTGCCATACGCGCCACACGGCAACGCCCGCCGCGAGCAGCGCGGGCTGGGTGTTTTCGGTGCGATTGAGCGCTTCTTCGGGACCGTCCTGGACGAGCGCCCAGAGGTTCATGCCGACGCTTTGCGAAGCCTCGGCGAAGGTCTCCTCGACCGCGGGGAACTCGCTGGCGAGATCGGCCAACATGTTGAGGGACTGGGATCCCTGGCCCGGAAACACAAAGGCGAGATTGCTTGCAGTCATGAGAACGCGTTTGGTTGCAATGATGTGGAATATCAGCGATGCCGCGCTGGCGCGACGTCGGATTTCAATAGCGCAGGAGCGCCGAGCCCCAGGTGAAGCCGCCGCCGAAGGCCTCGAGCAACAGCAGCTGGCCGCGTTGTATCTTGCCGCTACGCACCGCCGCGTCGAGCGCGAGCGGCACCGAGGCGGCCGATGTGTTCGCGTGCTTGTCGACCGTGACGATGACGCGCTCCATCGGCATGTCGAGTCGCTTGGCGGTTGCCTGGATGATGCGCAGGTTCGCCTGGTGCGGAATGAGCCAGTCGATCGCATGGCGGTCGAGATTGTTCGCCTCGAGCGTTTCCTCGACGACGCGATCGAGCGTCTTCACGGCGACCTTGAACACCTCGCGGCCCTGCATGAGCACGCGGACGCCATGATTCTTCTCGTTCGTGAAGCCCGCGGAGACGCCGACGGGATTCCAGAGCAACTCCTTGTACGCGCCGTCCGCATGGATGTGGGTCGACATGATGCCCGGCGCGCTGTCAGCCTTGAGAACGACCGCGCCGGCACCGTCGCCGAACAACACGCAGGTGGTGCGGTCGCTCCAGTCGAGCATGCGCGACAGCGTCTCGGCGCCGACGACGAGCACGGTTTTCGCCGTACCCGCGCGAATGAACTGGTTCGCGACGGTGAGCGCGTAGATGAAGCCGGAGCAGGCCGCGTTGACGTCGAACGCCGCGCAGCCATTCGCGCCGAGGCGATGCTGCAGCAGACAAGCCGTGGAAGGCAGAATGAGATCGGGAGTCGTGGTGCCGACGACGATCAGATCGATCTCGCTCGCGGCGACGCCCGCCGACTCGAGTGCCGCGAGTGCGGCGCCATAGGCGAGGTCTCCGGTCGTCTGCCCTTCGGCAGCGATGTGGCGCTGGCGGATTCCGGTGCGCGCAGCGATCCACTCGTCGGAAGTATCGACGAGCTTCTCCATCTCGGCATTCGTGATGATCCGTTCGGGAAGAAAACTACCCGTACCCGCTATGCGTGCGTAGATCAAAGACCCGTCCCCCTAGGAAGGTTGGAGCGAGGCAGGTTCGGAAGAAAATGGGCGTCGAATGCACGCGCAAGGAACGTCGCCAACGACGAACGCCTGCAGCGCGCGCTTGACACCCACTCCTGGCGGAGAGGACGACAAGACCGACGCCGAATCATTTCCACAAACCCGCCATGCTGGCGCGATCGGGCCGCTTGCGCGGCTGCCGATCGTCGCTACGCTGCGAACGCTCAGTCTTCGTCGCGAACCGGGGTCTTGCTGTCGATCACCTTGCGGCCGCGATAGTAGCCGTCCTTGGTGACGTTGTGACGCAGATGCACTTCGCCCGACGTCGGGTCGGTCGAAAGCTGACGCGCGCTGAGCGCATCATGGGAGCGGCGCATGCCGCGACGCGAAGGGGACTTACGGCTTTTGGCAACGGCCATGGTGTTTCTCCAAACTCACTTATTGAATGTTGCTTTCTTCAGTACCGCGAAAGGATTGGGCTTCGCGTCGACTTCACGCGCTTCCTCCTGCACCCACTCGCGCTCCATTTCCTGTGTTCCCGGCTTCACCGGCACGAGCGGCAACGCCAGGATCAATTCATCTTCTATTACATCGGCTGGTCGCATTCCGTCAGGGTCGACGAGCCACGGCTCATAGCCCGGCGGCAGACCCGCTTCGTCGTCCTCGTTGACGATGAAGCCTAGCTGCGCGTCGACCTTTACCGGAAACGCAAACGTCTCCAGGGTGCGTTGACATGTCAACGGCAGGTTGGCCGTCGCCAGTATATGCACCTTGGAGATACCGAATTGGTCTTTATCGAAATCGAGCTCGTACTCGACCTCGCCCTCTGTCGCGGCCAGACTCGTCGCCAGACGCTTGAACGTCGACAACGGCAGCCGTCCGCGGAACGAACGCCGTGCTTGCACCATGCGCCACGGATCGACAATTTCTGGCAAGGCGGAGGACACGGCGCGCGCGATGGTAGGTGCCGCGCTGCACAAAGTCAATCTTTTGTCGTCGGCCGGATATCCCGGGAGGTCTGTCCAACGATCTGTTTTCACGGGAAAATGCGCGCATGAACCGCGCTATTTCGGACATCGATCTCGTCCTTGCCTCGACCTCGCCCTACCGGCGCGAGCTGCTCGCCCGACTCGGCGTCGTTGCCCGCCAGATCGCGCCGGGGGTCGACGAGAGCCCCCGGACCGGCGAGCTGCCTGCGAGCCTCGCCCGCCGCCTCGCCTGCGCGAAGGCGCGAGCCGTCGCGCCGGGGAATCCAGGCGCATTGATCATCGGCTCGGACCAGGTCGCCGACTGCGCCGGCCAGACGCTCGGCAAACCGGGCGGCGCCGCCAACGCGCGCTCGCAGTTGCGCGCGAGTTCCGGCAAGGTCGTGACGTTCCACACCGCCCTCTGCCTGCTCGACACTCGGGCAGCGCCGGCGATCGAGCACGTCGCCATCGATACGACGCTGGTGACGTTCCGCACGCTGGGCGACGACGAGATAGAGCGCTACGTCGACCGCGAGCGTCCCTTCGACTGCGCGGGTAGCTTCAAGTCGGAAGGCCTGGGCGTCGCGTTGTTCGAAAGCATCCGGTCCAGCGACCCGACGGCCTTGATCGGCCTGCCATTGATCGCTCTGTGCGGTCTGTTGCGCGAGGCGGGCGTCGACCCCGTCTAGGCCAAGCGGAACGATTTCGCCGACTTGCGTGAACTTGTTTCCTCTACTAATGCCTATACTGAATCGGTTCGCGGCGAACTCTTTCGAGCATCACGTGCCTGCCGCGCGGTAACCCACAATATTGACTTTGCGACGTACCGTCGCACCTCAGCCGCAGAGCGACGACATTCACGACATGGCCATTTCTCTCGTTTCCACATCCGCCCCGAACTCGCCGCTCGACGACACCCAAAGGCGCGCGCTCGACGCGGCGGTCGCGCAGGTCAATCGCGTCGTTCTCGGCAAGACCGCTCAGGTAAGGATGGCCTTCGCTTGCTTCCTCGCCGACGGCCACCTGCTTATTGAAGACCTGCCCGGCGTCGGCAAGACGACGCTGGCCCACGCGCTCGCTGCCACCTTTGCGCTTTCGTTCCAGCGCATCCAGTTCACCTCCGATCTGCTGCCCTCGGACATCATCGGCGTCAGCGTCTACGAACGCGCCGAGGCCGAGCAAAGCCGGGGCGGTTTCAAGTTCCACGCTGGCCCGCTGTTCGCGCAGCTCGTACTGGCCGACGAGATCAATCGGGCGACGCCGAAGACGCAGAGCGCATTGCTCGAGGCGATGGCCGAACATCAGGTCACCGCCGATGGCGTGACACATCCGCTGCCGGAACCGTTCTTCGTCGTCGCGACGCAGAATCCGCTCGACCTCGCCGGTACGTTCGCGCTGCCCGAATCGCAACTCGATCGCTTCATGTTGCGCATCAGCCTCGACTACCCCGATCGCGATGCGGAGAGAGCCCTTCTGACGGCGTCTGATCGCCGAGAATTGATCGCCCACCTCGAGCCTTGCCTGGACGCCACACAGATTGCGTCGTTGCGCGCGGAAGTAGGCAAGGTGCTCGCGAGCCCTGCGCTGATCGACTACGTGCAGGCGCTGCTCGGCGCCAGTCGCAACCACGCCGAAATCGCGGTGGGTCTCTCACCCCGTGCCGGGCTGGCGATGCTGCATGCCGCGCGTGCGTACGCGCTGCTGGATGGCCGAGGTTTCTGCGTCCCCGAGGACGTACAGGCGGTCTTCGTTGCCGCGGCCGCTCATCGACTCATACCTGCTGCCTCGAGCCGGGCCACGCGTGCCGAACTCGCGACACAACTGCTCGCGCAGGTGCCGGTGCGCTGAATCGATGCGCGCCGTTTTCGCCGCACGCTGGACCTCACTACTCGCATACGCCGAACGGCGCTTGCCCGCCCTGACGCGCCTGAAGCGCGCCGAGACACTGCCGATCGCCCTGCATCGACGTCGCATCTACGTCGTGCCGACCCGATTCGGTCTTGTCTATTCGGTCATGCTCGCCATCATGTTGCTCGGGGCGCTCAACTACAACAACAACCCGGCGATGCTGCTGACCTGCCTGCTCGCCGCGGCGGCATACCAAAGCCTCTTCTCGGGATTCAGGACGCTCAACCGGATCGCATTACAGGCAATCAAGGCACACCCCTGCCATGCCGGCGGCACGCTGCGTTTCTCCTTCCATTTCGACGCCGGGCCAAGCGCGCGCCGTGCGTTGCGCCTGCGCATGGAGAACGCCGAACAGGAGGCAGGTTGTTACGACGTCGTGTTCGATGTTCCGGCCCGCGACACGGTCAGTGTCGAAGCGAGCATCCCTGCATTGCGCCGCGGCTGGCAGGCGATCGGTCGAGTCCGAGTCTGGAGCGAGTACCCGTTCGGCATGTTCCACGTCTGGAGCTGGCTTCATCCGGAATTTCGCGCGCTCGTCTACCCAAGGATTGAGGCTGACGCGCCGGCTTTTCCGGAGGCCGCCAGCGCCGCCAACGCCGCGACGATGCGACGCGGCGGCGACGAACTGAGCATGCTGCGCGACTATCGCCCGTCAGACGCTCGCCGCCTGATCGCCTGGAAGGCGAGCGCCCGACATGATTCGTTGCTCGTCAAGGAATTCGATCGGCCACAGAACCGCGAGATCGTGCTCGATTGGCACTCGCTCGAGGGGCTCTTCCAGGAGGCCCGCATCTCGCGGCTGGCTGCATGGGTCGAGCGCGCCGAATCATTGCGGGTGCCGTACGTGCTCGCCCTGCCCGCTCTGCGCCTCGGCCCCGGGCTCGGCGCCGAGCACCAGCAATCCTGCCTTCGTGCGCTGGCATTGCTTCCGGACGCGCCCGCATGAAGCAGAGACCGGTCGCGCTCAACGATCGCCAGTTCACGCTCGTGACAGCGAGCATCACGGCTGCCGTGCTGTCCCATCTCGCGCATGTTCCAGCGGCAATCGCAGCGTCGATCGGGACCATCATCCTCGGAGCTTGGATCCTGCGCAGCCGGCGCGGCGTCATAGCGCCTGTCTGGATCAGGCTGCCATTGATCGTGCTGCTGCCGCTCATGGTGATCCTTCACTACGGCAACGTATTCGGACGCGAACCCGGCAGCGCATTCATCTGCGGCATGCTCGCGCTCAAGTTGCTTGAAACAGCCACCCGCCGGGACGCTCGTGCAGCCGCCTGTTTCGCGAGTTTCGTGCTCATGAGCGCGCTGTTGTTCGACACGAGCCTCGTGTTCACGCTGCTGTTGGTCGCGGCGTCCGTGCTTCTGCTGGCGACGCTCGGCGAACTCGAGCCGCGGACGCCAAATGCGCCGGGCGCCCCAGGGCGTCACGCAGTCCTGTCGAGTCTTCGGCAAGGCGGATTGGCATTGCTGGCCGCGACGCCGCTGGCACTCTGCGCATTCATCTTCTTTCCGCGGCTGCAGTCGCCGCTCTGGCGCCTGCCCAGCGACAACGTTGCTCGTACGGGTCTGGGGGATTCGATGACGCCGGGCTCAATACAGGACCTTCTCGTCGACGACAGCCCTGCCTTTCGCGTCGTCTTCGACGGAGCGCTGCCACCCCAACGCAAGCTGTACTGGCGCGGCCCGGTGCTCGCCGAGTTCGACGGCGCAACCTGGACGCGCCAAACGGGGAATTTTCCAAGGGATAGCGGGTTGCAGTCGGGCGCCGCATTGAGCTACGAAGTGACCATGGAGCCCACTGACAAGCCGTGGCTCTTCGTACTCGATGCGCCGCTGAGCGCGCCGACAGATTCGATTCGCGCCGCGGATATGACCATCCTCCGGCGACGTCCCGTCACTGAACTGTTCCGCTACCGCGCGCAATCCGCTCCCGACTACCGGCTCGACGTCGCGTTGCCGGATGACACGCGCCGACACACGCTCGCACTGCCGGCTGGCTTCGATCCACGCAGCCTCGAACTTGCGCGAAGCTGGCGCCACGACCTCGTCAACGACGAAGCCGTTATTGCGAAGGCCCTCGATCTTTTCCACAGCGACTTCACGTACACGATGTCTCCACCGCTGCTTGGACGCGATTCGATCGATGATTTCGTCTTCAATACGAAGCGCGGCTTCTGCGAACACTATGCGGCCGCCTTCGTCTTCCTCATGCGTGCGGCCGGAATTCCCGCGCGCGTCGTAACCGGATATCAGGGCGGATTTTTCAGCAGCGCGGGCAACTATCTGCTCGTACGGCAATCGGATGCGCACGCATGGTCGGAAGTGTGGCTCGCAAACAAGGGCTGGATACGGATTGATCCAACCGCGGCAGTCAGTCCGCGACGCGTCGAAATCGGCGCTGCTGCGGCCGAGGGGGCCGATTCACGCTGGTACCAGGCGAATTGGATTCGCGGCGTGCGCAACCAGTTCGACCTCGTCAACCGGGGCTGGAACAGCATCGTCGTCCAGTTCAATGCGCTGCGCCAGCAGAACTTGCTGGCTCCGCTCGGCATCGAAAAGGCCGACTACATGACGCTCATATGGACATTGATCGCAAGCAGCAGCTTGTTCCTGCTCGTCATCGCGCTCTGGGTGATGCGAACACCGCGCCGAGTCGTCGATCCACTCGATGCCGTCTACACGCGCCTCTGCGCGAAGCTCGCCCCTCTCGGCCCGCCACGGTCGCCGACCGAGGGGCCGGTCGACTACGCCAGGCGCACGACCGAGACCACCGCCCGCGAATTACTCGAAGAGTATGTCCACCTGCGCTACGCCTGCGCGTTGCCTACCACAGAGGCTCTTGTTGCCTTCGACCGCGCCGTGCGCCGTTGGCGGCCGACGCGAGTCTGAACGTATTTCGCCAATTGCATTTCTTAACTTTGGCCACGGGTACCCGCGAGGTACACTCGTTTTGCATACCGGCACAGCGCCGGCAGAAATATGCGGAGAAACGTCATGCGTAGAATCACGACACTGCTCTCGATCGCTGCTGTCGCCGTTCTCGGCGGCTGCGCCACGGTTCCGCCGCCACTCGCCGGCGACAACTTCTCGCCGATCACGCCGCAACAAGCCGCTGCTGCTCCTGCCCCCGGTGGCGAACGCGTGCGCTGGGGCGGGGAAATTCTCCGAGTCGAGCCGCGGCCGTTCGCGACCTGCTTCGAGATCCTCTCGCGCGAACTTTATGCCGATGCGCGACCGACGCGCCACGACCACAGCGAAGGCCGCTTCATCGCCTGCAAGGCAGGCTTCTTCGATCCGGCCGTCTACACCGAAGGGCGCGATATCACGATCGTCGGCGCCGTGAACGGCAGCGAGAGACACAAGGTCGGGCAGTTCGATTACACGTTCGCGAAGGTCGACGCCGAAACGGTCTACATGTGGCCCATCCGCACGCAGTACGCGGGCTACTACGATCCGTTCTGGGGCTGCGACCCGTTCTGGGGTCCTTGCTACGGCTACGGCTGGGGCGGCTACTGGGGTTGGGGATCGCGGAGCGTCATCGTTACCAGGCCTCCGCCTGCACGACCCAAGGGCTAGTGAGCCGAAGCGGCGCGCGTTCTCAGCCGGGCGGCCAAAGCATCTGCCTGCCTGCGAGCAGATGCAGATGGATGTGAAAGACGGTCTGTCCGCCGTGCTTGTTGCAGTTCATGACGACGCGATAGCCATCGTCCGCGAGTCCGTTCGCCTTGGCCCACGACGTCGCTGCGAGAAACAGCCTGCCTATCAACGCTGCGTCATCGGCGCCGAGATCGTTGAGCGTCGCGAACGGCTTCTTCGGGATGAACAAAACGTGCACTGGCGCCTGCGGATTGACGTCGCGGAACGCGAGCACGTCGTCGTCCTCGAAGACGATGTCGGCCGGAATCTCGCGGCGGATGATCTTGCCGAACAAGGTGTCGCCCATGTTGCTCTCCACTAGTCGCTGAGCAGTTGCCTGCCGCCGAACGCATGCGCGAGCGTGCCGCGGTCGATGAATTCGAGTTCCCCGCCGAGCGGCACGCCATGGGCGAGGCGCGTCGCGCGCACGTTGGCGCGGTGCGCGATCTGGGCGAGTAGATGCGCGGTCGCCTCGCCTTCGACCGTCGGATTCGTCGCGATGATGAGCTCGCGTATTTCGCCGTCAGCGAGTCGTGCGCTCAGCAGATCGAGGCCGAGCTCCTTCGGCCCAATGCCGTCGAGCGGCGAGAGCCGGCCGAGCAGCACGAAGTAGTGGCCGCGGTATCCCGTCGCCTGCTCGATCGCGAGCTGGTCCACCGGTGTCTCGACGACGCAGAGCAATTCGCGGTCGCGCTGCGCGTTCGCGCAGATCGTGCAGACCGTCTCTTCGCTGAACGTGCGGCAGCGCGTGCAGTTGCCGATCTCTTCAACCGCTGCCGTGAGCTTGTCGGCCAGCTTTCTCGCGCCCGCGCGATCGCGCTCGAGGACATGAAACGCCATGCGCTGCGCCGTCTTGGCGCCGACGCCGGGCAGGACGCGCAATGCGTCGATCAATTCGTTGAGCAGCGGCGAACTCGACATCGACTGAAAGTCGTGAGGTTGTGGATGCGCGTCAGAACGGCAACTTGAAGCCTGCCGGCAGATTCATTCCGCCCGCGACATCGCCCATGCGCTTCTGGCTCGCCTCGCCGACCTTGTTCACCGCATCGTTGAACGCGGCGGCGATCAGATCCTCGGTCATTTCCGGATCGTCCGCGAACAGCTTGCGATCGATCGTCACGCGGCGCACTTCGTGGCGTCCGTTCATGACGACGCTCACGACGCCGCCACCGGACTCGCCCGTGACTTCGATGCGTGCGATTTCTTCCTGCGCGCGCTTGAGCTCGTCCTGCATGCGCTGCGCTTGCTGCATCAGTTGCGCCATTGGGCCACGCATACTGCAAACCTCTCGAAATGTTGGCTGAAAAGACTGTCTGTTATTTGAAATCTTCGGCGCGTGCGGCGCAAATCAAGGCACGCAGCATTGCGCACGACCTATTTGTTCGGACGTATCGAGTCGGGTATCAGGCGCGCGTCGAAGTCACGCATGAGTGCCTGCACGATCGGATCATCATTCATCGACTGCTCCGTGGCCTGCTGCCGCGCCGAACGTTCCCGCCCGGCGATTTCCGCGGGCGCCTCGGGCAGGCGTTCGGCCGAAGGCTTCTCGAAGCGCACCTTGATCGCGCGACCGAGGACGCTGCCGAGCTTCTCCTCCATCACGAGGACGAGCGGTGGCGCGTTGAAGTGCTCGTGCGACGGCTTGAGAGCGAGGCGCACGACGTTCTGCTCGACCGCAATGAGGCTCGCGTGCTGCGCGAGCTGGCCGACCGGACCTTTGAGACCCGCCGCGTCGATCAGTGATGCCCAATCGGTGGGGTCGACGGCCGCACGCGCAGGAAGGTCGACGCTCGCGGGCGCTACTGCAGCCTGCTCCGTCGGCAACGCAGGCGCGGGGCGCTGCGGCGTGCCAGCCGCGACAGCAGCAGGCTCCGGTCTAGCCGCAGCCTGAGGCGCGGACTGCGGCGGTGCCGGGTTGGGAGCCGCAGCCGTGTTCGGCCGCGTCGCAGTCTGTCCTGCGGTTGCGGAGCGCGGCGGCGCCCCCGCGTCGACGCGCCCCGCTTCGTCCGGGCGAAATGCGAGCATGCGCAGCAACGTCATCTCGAAGCCCGCTCGCGCGGTCGGCGCCAGCGGCAAATCGCGGCGACCCGTGATCGCGATCTGATAGAACAGCTGCGTCTCTTCCATCGACAAGGCGGCAGCCAGTTCGCGCACGCCATGGTCGTCGTCTTCGTTGACGTAGTCCTTGATCAACTGGGCGAGCTGGACCCGGTGCAACACGGCCGATATTTCGTCGAGCACGCCCGCATAATCGGGCGAGAACTCGGCCAGACGATCGACCTCGGCCATCAGCGCAACGCCGTCTCCCGCATGCACGGCATGCAGCAGCGCATGCACCTGGCCGCGCTCGATCGTGCCGAGCATCGCGCGGACTTCGCCTGCGCGCACGCTGCCCGCGCCGTACGCGATCGCCTGGTCGAGCAGCGACAGGCCGTCGCGCAGCGAGCCGTCCGCGGAACGCGCGAGTTCTGCGAGCGCCTGCGGCTCGAAAGCGATGCCCTCGGCGTCCAGGATGCGTTGCATCTGGCCGCTGATTTGCTCGGGCAGCAGCCGCTTGAGGTTGAACTTGAGGCAGCGCGACAGCACGGTCACGGGCAGCTTCTGCGGATCGGTCGTCGCGAGCAGGAACTTCACGTGCGGCGGCGGCTCTTCCAACGTCTTCAGCAGCGCGTTGAAGCTGTGCCCGGAAAGCATGTGCACTTCGTCGATCAGGTAGACCTTGCAGCGGCCGCGCGTCGGCGCGTAGATGACGTTGTCGAGCAGCTCGCGCGTGTCATCCACCTTCGTGCGCGAGGCGGCGTCGATCTCGAGCAGGTCGACGAAGCGGCCGGCGTCGATGTCGAGGCACGCGGCGCACTCGCCGCAGGGGTTCGACGACTGTCCGCGCTCGCAGTTGAGCGACTTCGCGAAGATGCGGGCGATCGTCGTCTTGCCGACGCCGCGCGTTCCGGTGAACAGAAACGCATGGTGCATGCGACCCGAGTCGAGGGCATTGCTGAGCGCACGCACGACGTGTTCCTGACCGACCAGTTCCGAGAATTTCCTGGGCCGCCACTTGCGTGCGAGAACTTGATAGGACATCGACTGACTCGACTCGACCGATTGCGATTTGCGAGTCTCGATTGTGCCAACTTGAGGTGGCAACTTGAAGCGGCTCGTGAGGGGTTCGCGTGGCGTCCTTGTGCGCCCGACGCCCGTCCTGTATCCTCGCCGCCCCTTGCAGCCGGTGCGCGAACGAGCGCATCGCCGACGGATCCGACGGACAATCTGCCCGCCGGGCGTTGCAACGAGGTAAAATGGTTTCCGCGTGCGGAGAGATGTCCGAGTGGTTGAAGGAGCACGCCTGGAAAGTGTGTAAGCGGCTTATACCCGCTTCGCGGGTTCGAATCCCGCTCTCTCCGCCAGATTTTAGGTACGGGTTTAGGCGGGGTTCGAACCCGCGAAATAAATATCATGGGTTCGACAAATCGGCAGGAGACCGATTTGCACGGCGAAGCCGCCCGCAGGGCGAGGTGCAGGATGCACCGAGTGAATCCCGCTCTCTCCGCCAGATTTTAGGTACAGGTTTAGGCGGGGTTCGAACCCGCGAAATAAATATCATGGGTTCGACAGATCGGCAGGAAACCGATTTGCACAGGGCGAGGTGCAGGATGCACCGAGTTAATCCCGCTCTCTCCGCCAGTTTTCTATGGCGGTCCCGTTGGTTCTCTCGCGACGATAGTTTGCAAATCCCGCCAGGGCCGGAAGGCAGCAACGGTAGTGAATGATTCGGGTGCCGGGAAGCAGCTGACGGGACTGCCACCCTCCTTTCCCACGTCGGCAGCGGTTGACTCGCATGGGCGAAAGCAGTTCGGAATTCGCCGCTTTCGTCGCCGAGCAGTTGCGACCGCTCGGCCCGCTCTCGATCGACCGCTTCTTCGGCGGCCTCAGCGTCAAGTCAAACTCTCTGTTGTTCGCGATGATCATGGACGGCACGCTCTACTTCGCCGTCGACGACGACCTTCGCGCGGAATACGAGAGACTCGGCAGTCGCTGCTTCGCCTACGATACGAAGAAAGGGCGCGTCGACGTCACGCGCTTCTACGAGGTGCCGGCGGACTTTCTCGAAGACGCGGCGCAGTTCGTCGCCTACGCACGCCGCTCGATCGTCGCTGCCTCCGCCCGTGCGCAATCACGCAAGCACGCGGCGCCGAAGAAAAAGCCCGCCAAGCCAACGGCACGACCACGCAAGAAGCCAACCCGCGGCTGATCCGCCGCTAGCGCAGCGCCTCCGTTGCCGCGACCGGCGTGTTGTCGGGATGCAGCCAGCCCGAGGCGCCGTCGACATAGTGCTCGTTCTTCCATATCGGCACGCGCAGCTTCACCTCGTCGATGATGAAGCGCGCGGCGTCGAACGCTGCGCCGCGGTGCGCCGCGCTCACGCCCACCCACACCGCGAGATCGCCGATCGCGAGCTGGCCGACGCGATGCACGCAACGCGCGCCGACGATGCGGAAGCGCTCGCCAGCTTCGGCGAGAATGCGCTCGCCCTCGCTCTGCGCCAGCGGCGCATAGGCCTGGTAGTCGAGCCGCTGAACGCTGCGGCCGTCGTTGTGATCACGTACCCAGCCTTCGAACGTGACGCATGCGCCCGCGTGCGCATCCGCCAGCGCACGCGCGAGCGCGGGCGCGTCGATGGCTCGATCGGAAAGAGAAAAGGACATGCTTTCTCCTCAGCCGCCCGAGACCGGTGGCAGGAACACGACTTCGTCGCCATCGCGCAGCGCCTGCCGCCACGGCGCGAAACTGCCGTTGATCGCGACGCGCAGCCGCGTCTCGTCGAGGGAAAACCCGTGCCGCGCGCGCAGCTCGGCGAAAAGGCCGCTCGCGTCAGTCGCGGACGACGCTACGCTCTCACCCTCCGTCCCGGCTTGGTCGCGCATCGACGCGAAGTACAGCACGCGCAAGTTCACAACACGACCTTGCCGGCGCGCACGCGGCGCTTGCCGCCGGACTTCTCGACGAGGCGCAGGTCCGCGATGACGATTTCGTGAGACAGCGCCTTGCACATGTCGTAGATCGTCAGCGCGGCGACCGAGGCCGCGGTCAACGCTTCCATCTCGACACCGGTCTTGTGCGACACAGCGACCGTCGCGTGCACCGCAAGCTCGTTCGCCGAAATGAAGTCGATCGCAAAATCGCAGCGCTCGATCGCGAGCGGATGGCAGAACGGAATGAGTTCGTGCGTGCGCTTCGCCGCGAGCGTGCCTGCGATGATGGCCGTGTCGATGACAGGCCCTTTCTTGGCCCGCATGCCCCCCGCGCGCAGCGCGTCAGCGACCGCGATCGGAAAACGCACGATCGCGCGGGCCTCGGCCGAGCGCTGCGTCACCGCCTTGCCGCCGACGTCGACCATACGCGGCCTGCCCTCGTGGCTCACGTGGCTCAGCTTTGCGGATTTCTTCGCCATTCGTCTCAAAACCCCGCTCAGCCGCCCACTGCGAACATTTCGACGTGCTGGTTCCTGCCCTGCTCGCGCATCTCGGCGCGCTGCTCGCTGTAGCGGTCGGCGCGCAGCCTCCATCGTTCCGCGATCAGCACGACAAGCGCATCGTCGTCCGCGCCTGCACGCAGTGCCGTGCGCAGATCGAAGCCGTTCTGCGCGAAAAGGCAGGTATAAAGTTTGCCGTCGGCCGAAAGTCTCGCTCGCGTGCAGTCGCCACAGAACGGATGCGACACGGAGCTGATGAAGCCGACTTCGCCACTCCCGTCGCCGAAGCGATAGCGCTCCGCGACCTCGCCACGATAGTTGGCATCGAGCGGAGCGATCGGCCACCTTTCGCCGATCGCAGCGATCAACTCGGCGCTCGGCACGACGAGGTCGCCGCGCCACTGGTTGACGGTGCCGACATCCATGTATTCAATGAAGCGCACGATGTGGCCGCTGCCGCGAAAGCGTTCGAGCAGGCCAAATACCTGCTTGTCGTTGACGCCGCGCATGACGACGCTGTTGATCTTGAGCGACGCAAAACCCGCCTCCTCGGCCGCGGCGATGCCCGCGAGCACCTCGTCCACCTCGCCGCGTCCGCCCGAGAGGTGGCGATACGTTTCGGGATCGAGGGTATCGAGCGAGACCGTCAGGCGCTGCAGGCCGGCTTCGCGCAACGCGCGCGCGACCTTCGGCAACAGCACGCCGTTCGTCGTCATCGCGATGTCCTCAACGCCCGGTATGGCGGCCAGCATCGCGACGAGCGCCGGCAAGTCGCGACGCAGCAGCGGCTCGCCGCCGGTGAGGCGCAGCTTGCGTACACCGAGGCGTACGAAGGCGCGGGTCAGGCGTTCGATCTCCTCGAAGCGCAGTCGGTCGTTCTTGCTGAGGAACGCGTAGTCCTGCGCGTACTGGTCCTCGGGCATGCAGTACGGGCAGCGGAAATTGCAGCGGTCGATCACCGAAATGCGCAGGTCGTGCAGCGGCCGTGCACGGGCATCGACCGGCGCCGCGGACATCAAACTGACTGGAATCGATCCGCCCATGGGCTAAATGTGCGTCCGTACGGCGACTTCCGCAAGCGGGTCGTGCAAACCGCAACGCTCGTCGCGCCGCGCGACGCGGTAGCCGCGTGCGCCAATCTTACTCGCATCCGCCTCGCTGCCGTAGTGGTAGATGACGAGGCGCGAACGCAATTCCGCGGGATACTCGCGATCGAGGTCGTCGACACCGCTATGCGACGGATTGCCCACGAGGCCGCAATCGTGCGCAACGAGTTCGCCGTGCGCGGCGTACTGCGCGAGCATTTCGGGGATCGGACGCGTGTCGCCAGTCCAGACGAACGAGCCACGCAGCGCGAGGCCGAACGAGGTCATCGGCGCATGATGCCGCGTCGGAAAAACGTCGAACCACAGCCCCTCGTGCCAGAACCCGCGCGACACCGGCACGAGCTGGAACGCGTCCCAGAAATTGGCCCCGCCCTCGGCGAGCACATCGGGGTAGTCCGCGACACGCGACTGCAGATGCGTGACGAGAGCCGCGTGTACGAACAGGCGCACGCGCCCACGCAGGGCCGCGTCGAACCAGCTCTTGTAGAACAGGCGCTCTAGCCCGCCGACATGGTCCATGTGCGTGTGCGTGATGTAGACCGCCTGCGGCAGGGACGAATACGCCTCGGCGTAGCGCGTCAGCGTCTCCGGGCCGCAATCGATCAGCAACAGCGGCGCACCGCCATGTTCGAGGACCGCTCCGGACGAACCCAGCTGCACGGCCTGAGCCGAACCGACGCCGAGAAAGCGCAGTGACCAGTCCATCAATCCGTCTGCCCTGCTGGGTGGCTGTGCATGCTAAGCACGCTGCCCGTTCGGCATCGGCGGCGTCGAGGCGACGCCTGCCAAAAACTTCTCGTACGCATGCATCAACGGCTGCCACACACCGTGTTCGAAGGCGTGCTCGCCTTCGCTTGCGGCGCCGATCTTGACGAGCGAGCGGCGCAGGCGCGCCAGATTCTCGAGTTGCCAGCTCTGCTCCGGCACGCGCAGTTCGCCACGATCGAAGTCGATCAGCCAGACGGTGTCCGCGGCGATCAGCACGTTGTGCGCGTTGAGATCGGCGTGATACGCGCCCGCCGCGTGCAGCCTTGCGATGCCCACGCCCACGCGCTCGGCGAGCGCACGGTCAATGCCGCTACCCTTGAGACAATGCGCGAGCGTCTGCGCATCGGGAATGTAGTGCGTGATCAAATCAGCGCGATAGTGCACACCGTTGCGCTGGTAACGCGCGGCGACCGGACGCGATACGTTGAAACCCCTTGCGCTGAGTTCCGCCAGCATGCGGAATTCGATGAAGCTGCGCGTGCGATCCTCACTGCTCCACAGGTAGCGATCGCCCATCAGGCGCGCGACCATGCCGCCGCGACGATAGTGGCGCAGCGCCCAGTCTCCACACGGAGTGCTCGCGAACGTGATGCCGCCACGCCCGCCGGATGCCGTCGTCGCGGCATTGCGGCCGCGCCAATAGTCGGGTTCGAACCATTCGCTCGCGAACGCGGGCGCTTGTGCGACCGCCGCTGCATCGAACAGAATCGCGCCGTCACTCGTGGTCTGTTGTCGTATCTGGATCGCGTCAGCGCCAGCCATGACTAAAATCGGTCCATCGCCCTGTTTCTTTCGAATAGCGAGTGTAGCAAAGCCCGCATGCCGGACACCCCGCTTTTTTCCCAGGCTCCCCCGAGTTCGATCTGCCTCCTGCGCACATCGGCGCTCGGTGACGTCACACACGTCGTGCCCATCGTGCGCACGCTGCAGGCGCAATGGCCGGGCACGGCGCTCACCTGGATCGTCGGCAAGCTCGAGCACAAACTCGTCGGCGATCTGCCCGGCGTGGAGTTCATCGTCTTCGACAAGAGCCGCGGCTGGCGCGGCTTCGCCGAGTTGCGCAGCCATTTGGGCGCGCGGCGCTTCGACGCGCTGCTGCACATGCAGGTCGCGCTGCGGGCGAACCTCGTGAGCGCGCTCGTGCGTGCGCGCGTGCGCGTCGGCTACGATGCGGCGCGGGCGAAGGATCTGCACGGCCTCTTCGTCAATCGTCGCATCGCCGCCCGTGCCGGCGAACACGTCCTCGACGCGATGGCGAGCTTTCTGGAGCCGCTGGGGCTCAAGCAGACGCGGGTGCAATGGGATATCCCGGTCCCCGACAGCGCCGACGAATTCGCTGAACGCTGTCTGCCGGGCGACGCGAAGACGCTGCTCGTGAGTCCTTGTTCGAGTCATCGGCTGCGCAACTGGCGACCGGAACGTTACGCGGCGGTGATGGACCGCGCCGCCACGCGTGGCTGGCGCGTTGCGCTGTGCGGCGGCCCGAGTGCCTACGAGCGCGAGTTCGGCGACGAAATCTTGCGCCTCTGCAGGGATGCGCCTATCGACCTGATCGGCAAGGATACGCTCAAGCAGTTCCTCGCCCTTTGCCGACGTTCACACCTCGTGCTCACGCCCGACTCGGGACCGATGCACATGGCCAACGCGGTCGGCACCGCGGTGCTCGGCCTGCACGCCGCGAGCAATCCCGCCCGTTCGGGCCCCTATTCCGACCGCAGCTGGTGCGTCGACCGCTACGACGCGGCTGCGCGCAAGTTCCTCGGCAAGCCCGCGAGCGAGATCGCCTGGGGCACGAAGGTCGAATATGCAGGCGTAATGGACCTCATCGAGACAGACGCGGTCATCGAACGCTTCGAGACATTCGCAGAAGCCGCGCGCTGAGACGCGCGCGCGTCGATCGGCTCAGGCAGCCGGCGTGCGATAGTCCTGGTACGACTTCTCTTCGACCAGCGTCGAGCCGAGCTTGACGTTGATCGCGCGCTTGAACGCGGCCCGCTCGTCGTTGCGAAAATAGACGGCGCGCGCGAGCTCGATGAATTCGGCGTCGAACGCCTGCGCCTTTTCCTTGAGACGGATGCGGTCCTCGATGTCCCAGAGCAGCTCGTTGACTGCCTTGAGGTTCGCGCGTTCGGCGGAGATGTCGGTGCGCGATGCACTATGCGCGCGCCAGGTGGCGTTCAGCAGGTCGAGTTCGGTGCTGACATTGGCGAGCTTCGCCTGGTCGCGGATATGCACCGATTTGATCTCGAGGATCGTGATCTTGTCGATCAGCTCGCCGTAGGAAACGGGGACGGAAAGTTCGTTGTTCAAGCGCATGTCCGCAGAGTGGAAGGGAGGGTGTCCGCTTCGATAAAGTTTAGCATTGTCCACCGCCTACTTTGCTTGCGCCTCCCGGCTCCGCATGCGACGCAAATCAACACTGGGTGACGGTCTGGCGCGAGTAAGATCGACTCCGATGTTGTGTCGCAACGAAATCGGAGATCCGCGGTTCGCGCGAAGCAAACCCCACGATCGCGTGTGATTCGCGGTATAAGGGCACGGTGATGATGGAGGCGTCGTCATGCCAACGTTGAGCGCCGTGATCGCTGGTCGCGCCTACCCGCCGTCCCGGGCACTCTTGCCGCGCCTCCTGCTCGCGCTGCTCAGCGCTCTGGCACTCGCACCCGCCGCCGACGCTCAGCCGTTCCCCGCCGACATGTGCGCGGCCGATCGCTCTGGCAGCGACCTCGGCTGCACGGCTGACGATGTCGACATCGCGAGCGTGACGGTCAACAACGGCATCACATCGTGCGTGGCTGGCACGTCCGTTACCCTCGACATCAGCGTGAACCTGCTGCTGAACGCGAGCAGGCGCTACGACGTCGGCGTGTTCGTCGCTCGCGACGGCAAGTCGACCATCATTCGCTCCAACGCCGGTGGAAGCGCGAGCTGCGCGGTCTTCGGCCTGCCGACGTCGCCGCCGCCGCTGGCGGACCTCGACGGGAACGCTTGCGGAGACGTTGGCGATACGACGACCTTCGGCAGCTCCGTCCTCAGGACGATCGCACTCGGGCCGGTCACGGTGCCCTGCATTGCCGACGCGACGGGTCGCCTCGTGCTCCCTTCGGTCGTGACCTGGGACAACAACAGCAGCTCGACGTCCTGCCAGGCGCCGCCCGCTGAATGGGTACATGCGGCCGGCAAATCGAAATGCAGCGCGGGCAACAATCTGCCTGTACCCGTCGCCGTGACCGGCAGAATCACGGTCGTCAAGGAAACGACGCCGTCCGCATCGCCCGGCAGCTTCGCGTTCACTGCCAGCGGGCCGGCGGTTTCTCCAGCGGCCTTCTCGCTCGCAACAGGACAACAGCAGGTTCTGGACACGGCGCAGCTCACGCCGACGCCGAACCTCTACACGCTGACGGAGCAGGCGGTCGCTGGCTTCGACCTCTCGTCTCTCATCTGTATCAGCGATTTCGACAACCAGACGCACCCGGAATTCGTGACCGCCGATGCTGCAACGCGGGCCGCGACGATCAAGCTGTCGTCGAATCCGACCCAGGGGCTGTCATCGGTAACCTGCTTCTTCAACAACGCGCGTCAATCCTCGATCACGGTCGTGAAGAAGACGCTGGGGGGTGACTCCACGTTCGAGTTCAGCGGTCCGTCGCCATTCGCGATAACGACCCAGGGTGGCAGCGGCCAGAAAGTGTTCGCGGACGTGGCGCCGGGTACCTACACGATCTCGGAGGTAGTGCCACCCGGATGGATCCGCTCGGACACCGTGTGCGCCGATCCGACCGGCAATACGACCGTGATTGGAGGCAGCGCAACGATCGAACTCGGTGCCGGCGAGGACGTGACCTGCACGTATACGGACACCAGGCTCGGTGACATCCAGATCAGCAAACACACCGTCGGCGGAGACGGCACGTTCTCGTTCTCGGGGCCGCAGAACTTCCAAATCACCACGACATCGGACGCAGGCCCGCCGTTCGTGTTTGCGAATCTCGAGCCCGGTGTCTACACGATCGCCGAGGCCGTGCCGGCCGACTGGCAACTGAGCGGACTCGTCTGCACCGACCCCACCAACGATTCGACGACTTCGGGAAGCACGGCCACGATCAGGCTCTCGCCCGGTGAAACTGTCGCTTGCACGTACACCGACACCCGGCTGGCTTCGGTGACCGTCGAGAAGCTGACCCTCGGCGGCAACGCAACTTTCGACTTCACCGGATCGCAGTCGTTCTCGATCACGACGACCTCCGGCAATGGGCAGAACACGACTGCGCTCGCGTCGGTCGTACCGGGCACGGCCCTGTCGATCATCGAATCCGTGCCCTCAGGATGGACGCTCGCCGATGTCGCCTGTCAGGACGCCGCAACGGGCACTCCGCTCGGAACGGCAATCGGCAATGGCGTATCGGTCACGCCGGCGGCAGGTCAGGCCATCCTCTGCGCGTTCACGGACACCAAGAGCGCAACCCTGCGGGTCATCAAGGATGCCGTGCCGCAGAGCGCGCAGAGCTTCAACTACACGCTCACGGGACCGACGGCCCCCGCCTCGTTCTCGCTCGTGGACAACGGCAGCGGCACCAATTCGCAGACGTTCACCGACTTGCCAGCGGGCGATTACATCGTGACGGAGTCGCTGGTGCCGGGATGGATCAACACCGGCATCACGTGCTCGGACGTCGTCGAGCCCAACCTGGGTCGAAGGACGACGATCGACCGCACTATGGCGAGCCTGACCGCGCATCTGGGGTTCGGACAGACGGTCGAATGCACGTTCACCAATACGCAGATCCAGCCGGGAACCATCACGGTGCAGAAGAAGGCGGTCGGTGGCGATGGCACGTTCGCGTTCACGGGCAGCGGCCCGGGCGTGCTGGCGACGTTTTCGATCGCCACGTCGGGCGCAGAACATGCCGGATCGCAAGCTTTCGCGGGCCTGACCGCTGGCACGTACAGCGTCGCGGAAGTCGTGCCCGCCGGCTGGGACCTCGGCCCGCAGCCGATCGACTGCACGGTCACCAGCGGTACGAACACCACCATCACCGCGAATGGCCCCGACGGCGCGAGCATCACGCTGGGCGCGACCGACGCTGCGACGGATTCGGTTGCGTGCGAGTTCGTCGACATCAAACGTGGCTCGATCACGATCGCGAAGAGCGCAGCGCCACAGGATCCGCAACTGTTCACATTCACGACGGCGAGCCTGGCCACCACGACCTCGTTGCCCGCGGCTTTCCAGATCGCCGACAGCGGCACGCCGCCGAATTCGCAAACGTTCAGTGCGTTGGTGCCGGCGATTTACACAGTCACCGAGGCGACGGTTGCCGGATGGCGGCTGGTCGATGTGGCCTGCACCGGCGGCTCCGTCGTCACGTCCGATCCCGCGGCGGGAATCGCGGTCATCGACCTTCAGCCGGGCGAGGATATCGCGTGCACTTATTCGAACGCCAAGAACGGAACGATCACCGTCACGAAGAGCGCCGTCGGCGCGGCCCCAGGCGATACATTCACGTTCGCCGGTGATCTCGCGGGAACTGTCAGCGCCGGCCAATCGCTTTCTGCGGGCTTTGCGGCCGGCACGTATTCAATCTCCGAAGTCGTGCCAGCAGGGTGGGACCTCACCGGTATCGTCTGCCGCGGAGGCTCGGTCACGTACACCGGTGTCGGAGGCGCCAATCCGACACCGACGTTCGCGCCGGGGGATACAACCATCAATGTCCTGATCTCCGAAGCCGACGTTGTGCCCTGCACGTTTACCAACACCAAGCGGGGTTCGATTCGCGTAGTCAAGAACACGCAAGGCGGTGACGCGTCATTCGACTTTATTGGCGCGAGCACGTTCCAGATCGTCACGGAAGGCGGCTCCGGCGAGAACACGACGGCGTTCGCCTCCGTGTCGCCCGGGACCACGTATGCGATCACGGAAACGATACCGCCGGAATGGCGTCTGACCGGGCTCACGTGCACGAACGCAAGCCTCGTTGACCTGGCCAGCGCGACCGCCCGCGTAACCGTTGCGCCTGGCGAAAACGTAACGTGCACGTTTACTGATGCGCGCGAGAGCTCGATCACGATCACCAAGCGGATAAGAAGCGGGCTGTCCGGTGCATTCACGTTCACCGTGCCGACCACCCTCGATCCCGCGGGCACATTCACGTTGACGCCTGCGGCGCGCACGACAGCGGCGAGCCGGACGTTCACCAACGTATTGCCGGGCAGCTACACGATCACCGAGTCCGCGCTGCCAGCCGGATGGTCCCTCACGGACATCACCTGCACGGGCGCGAATTCGAGCGTCGACCTCGCAGGGCACTCGACGACCATCGACCTCGCCCTGGGACAAGCAGCCGAATGTACCTTCGACAATGCGGAGTTTGGCGCGATCACGATCAGCGCACTGTCCGTGGGGGGCACCGATACGTTCGGCTTTGTTGGCACCGGTTCCCCAGGAACGTTTGCAGCCCCCGTTGAATTCTCCGTCACGACGACGCAGGACTCGACCAGAGCCAGCAGCACGTTCGATTCGCTTCCGCCCGGCAATGCCCTGGTCGTCGGCCAGGGCGCACCCGGATGGGAGCTCGACTTCGTGCGGTGCTTCAGCAATTCGGGGGGAACAAGCTGGGTGATCGAAGGAGCTGCGACAACGATCGCGCTTTCGCAGGGCGATGTGACCGAATGCATCTACTACTACCGCCTGCCCTCCGCAATAATTGAGCCGCCGCCATCGGAGTCGCCGCCGAGCCACCCGCTTCCTGTTCTCGATGCCAGGATGCTGTTGCTCCTGATCCTGCTCTTGGGCGCCTGTGCCGTGTGGGCCAGGCGCAAGGGGACGAAAACGAACACCAGATAGTAGATCCCTGTCGGAGCGTCACGCCAATCCAGAGTTGGCGTGACGCTTGCCGTCATCGATCAGGCAGACGTCTGATGCGTTCGCCGCAACTTTTCAATGACAGTACAGGTTTAGCGAGACTGCATCGCTGTTGGAGCTGATGCCAGCCGTCCCTACAAATTTGATTCCGTATCCTTCGCCGGCGGCAAACGATTGGGATGCTGTGCTGACGCAGGATGCCGGATTTGCGCCGCCAATATTGCACGTCGTGACCGCAGTGCCAGTTCCGGCCACGAGGCTACTGGTGTAGTGATTTAAGGTGAGCGTGTAGGCGTTCGTATTGACCTGCTGCACGACACGAAGGGTGACTGAATTGCATGCAGTAGGTACGATGAAAATTCCAGCCGGTTCGGAAGCGTTTAGACCGGAGTTCGTCGTGTAGAACGTGCCGTTACCAAAGGTCGTTCCGAAAATCGCGACACTGTACGAAAAGCCACCGGTGCCAGATGTGCCCGTTGCTCCGGTCGCACCCGTTGCTCCCGTTCCCCCTAAAGCGCCCGTTGTGCCTGTCGCGCCCGTGGAGCCCGTCGCGCCGAACGCGCCGGTGGATCCCGTTGCGCCGGTCGAGCCGGTGACGCCTGTTGCGCCGGTCGAACCGGTTACGCCAGTGGCACCGGTCGAGCCCGTGACCCCTGTCGAGCCCGTCACGCCTGTTGCGCCGGTCGAGCCCGTGACCCCTGTCGCCCCGGTCGAGCCTGTGACGCCTGTCGAGCCCGTCACGCCCGTGGCGCCGGTCGAGCCGGTCGAACCCGTAACGCCTGTGGCGCCGGTCGAACCGGCGACGCCTGTTGCACCGGTCACGCCTGCAGCACCCGTCGGACCGATCAAGGACTGTGGCCCCGTCCCGGCCCATGTATTGCCGGACTTCGGACCGTAGATCGTCCAGTTGGTAGTATCGATGTAGAAGTCCCCGTTGCTGCCGTTGGCGACGTCGCTCGGCCCCGTCACACCGCTAAGCACGGTGTGTCCATCGGCACCGGTCGAACCGGTAGCACCGAATGCGCCGGTCGCGCCATTTGCTCCCGTAGAACCGGTAACGCCAGGATCGCCTGTGGCGCCGGTCACACCCTGTGAGCCTGTGGCTCCGGTGGCCCCCTGCATGCCACCCATACCAGTGGCGCCAGTGGGGCCATATATCGCAGGCAGATTCGTCCAGTAGCCGGAGACGTCGACGGCAACATCCGTTGATGCGTTGTCTACCCAGAAATCGAACTGACCACCCGCATCAACCGCAATGTCCGCAAACGCGCCGGCGAAGTTCACCTGTCCCGGCAGGTTCGCCCGGTTGAACACGCCGATCGCGGAATTGGGCTTCAGTGCGCCTGCTTTCCACGCGCGCAAGCTGCCGGCCGCCGATGGGTTGAGCGTGAAGACGTTGGCACCGATCGCGATTACCGATCCGTCAACAGGGATACCGCAGCCGATTGGATTGCCGCCCTGCGCGAGCGCCGCGGAGTTGCTAGTACCGAACGTGTAGACCGTCGCGGGGCTGAGTGTGTCGCCCGTGCCGATTCCGGCGCGTGTATCGATAATCCGGCATGGATCGATCGGCGTGTAGACGAGAGGCACCCCCGCGGCGTGTGCCTCGGCGGCAACAGCCAGCAATAGAGCGGCATGGATCGCCGCGACGAGCGGGCGTAGTGCGTTCATCAGATTTCCCCCTGAGGCTGAGAGTTGCGATGCAATCGTAAGCCCGGCTGCCCGCGAGGGCCGTTGGCATCCTCACGGAGATTATTTTCGCCGAGCACACAGTCCCCCCATTGTGGCAGTTCTCGCAAGTCTAGGGTTGAGTGGCAGACAGCCGCATTAGTCGGTCGACTCGCACCGGACTGCCCAGAGCACGGTCATGGGATCGATCGTCGATCGAGGCTTGCTCGGAGGCATTCGCGCGGACGCACGCGAACTCAGAACCGATTTCGGGGCGGTCAAGCGCTAAGCGCCTGATGTGGCGGAGAGGGTGGGATTCGAACCCACGTTACGGCGAAACCGTAAACCGGATTTCGAATCCGGCGCATTCGACCACTCTGCCACCTCTCCGTGCTTCTTCAGTCTCGCGCGGTTGGTCGGCCCGCCGCGAGGTTGTTTCCTCGTGGAAACTGCCGGAAGCGCTCCCCAACGTTCCGACGTCCAGCCACGGAGCGAGTCCACGACTGGGGGCGCGCATGATACGAGCCGCGGGCGAAACTTACAACCGCCCGCGCGCAGCTAGCCTGCTTGGAGACCGCCGCCCTGCAAACCACCCGCCAGCAACCACCGATCAGGTGGAAGGCGGAATACCGGCGAGTTCGCCCATGAACTTGCGGTAGTAGCGCAGTTCCTCGATCGAGTCATGCACGTCCGACAGCGCCGTATGCGTCGATTCCTTCGTGAATCCCTTGGCGATGGCGGGAGCCCAGCGACGCACGAGTTCCTTGATCGTCGAAACGTCGAGGTTGCGATAGTGAAAAAACCGCTCGAGCCGCGGCATCTGCCGGTGCAGGAAGCGTCGGTCCTGGCAGATCGAGTTGCCGCACATCGGCGACTTGCCCGCGGGCACCCAGCGCAGCAGGAAGTCCATCGTCTGCGCCTCGGCGTCCGCCATCGCGACACCCGCATCGAGCGCGCGCTGCCAGAGTCCCGACTTGGTGTGCTGATTGCGATTCCACTCGTCCATCGACTGCAACGTCGCGAGCGAATGACGTATCGCTAACTCCGGCCCTTCCGCCAGTAAATTCAGATGCTTGTCGGTTACAGCTGTCGCTATTTCAAGGATGGAGTCCTCGCGCGTATCGAGGCCGGTCATCTCAAGGTCGATCCAGACCAGATTGTCTTCGTGCGGCTGTGCTGCGCTCATTCTGAACCTGTGTGGTGATGACATTTTCGTCGCCGATGCAAGCGCTTCGCGACAGCGGATTTTTCATGGCCGGTACGCTAGCACGAAGCACGGGACGTCGTTCTAGCGGGCGCAGCGGCGGCGGCCGGCGTTGCGCCATCTCCGCGATTGTTCGCCGCGCCAGTCCGCGCCGGCGCGGCGCCGCGTCCGTGGCAAGCGTATCGGTGATTCCGAAGCCTCCGGGCTGCGCGCGCCGGCCAGGGCCGACGCGCGCAGTGCTTGCGGGGCTATTGCACGCCCACGCTCACCGAAACGTTGAACACATTGGTGTTGATGAGACTAAGACCCGCGGCCGTCTCCGAGAACACGACCACGAACGACGTGCCGACACTGAACGGAATACTGAGCCCGGTCACGCTGCACGACGCGGTCGTGCCGATGGCCAGGACGCCGGTCAGGGCAGGCGCAACGACACACTGGGCGCCCGGGACCGGCGACAGGTTGTTGTCCGGCCCGAAGGACGCATAGAGCTGGGCGCTCGGGCTGATCGTCGTCCCGACGAGACTCGTGGCCACGGTCGTCGACGTGTACACCGCGAACGATGTGATCGTTCCGGATCTCGGCACGATCTGCGCGGCGCCGAGAGCGGTCATGTCGAGCAAGCCGCCCACCAGCGTTGCACTGGTGCTGATCGCACCGTAGCCGGACAACGGCAGTACCGTCACATTGCCGACGAGGCCTCCGGCTATCGTGCCGATTGGCACACCGGTCGCACCCGAGGAAAACACGGCGCCGAGGCCCGAGGTGCCGGTGGCGCCCGTTGGTCCCGTCGCGCCGGTAGCACCAGTGGCACCCGTTGCGCCCGTGAGGCCCAACACGCCCGTGACGCCGGTGGCGCCCGTCGCCCCGGTCGAGCCCGTGACTCCCGTCGCACCGGTTGCGCCGGTAGCGCCAGTCGGCCCGGCGACGCTTGGAAGATTCGTCCAGTAGCCGGCGACGTCGATGGCGACGTCCGTGGAGGCATTGTCGACCCACAGATCAAAGCTGCCCGTGCCGTCGACGTCGACATTGGCAAAAGCGCCGGCGAAGTCGGCCTGACCGGAAGGGTTCGGCGGGTTGAAGACGCCGATCGAGGAATTGGGTTTCGGCGTGCCCGCCTTCCAGGCGCGCAAGCTCCCGCCTAACGAAGGGTTCAGCACGAACACGTTCGCCGCGACGGCGATGACCGAACCATCGGTCGGAATGTTGCAGCCAATCGGATTTCCGCCTTGTGTAAGCACTGCAGCGTTGCTCGTGCCGAACGTATAGACAGTCGATGGATCGAGCCTGACGCCAGTTCCGATGCCCGCGCGCGTTTCGATGATTCGGCACGGGTCTACCGGCGTGTATACCAGTGGGGTTGGCACGCTGACCGCGTGCGCAACGGATAAGGGGCCGGCTAGCAGCCCCAGCTGGATGGCGATGACAAGAGGTCTTGATGCGTTCATTGCGGTCGTACTCCATGAATGCGCCGTAAAACGGCGACTCGATTTTGCGCTCTGCTGTCAAGCATCGAAAAGTCGCAGTGCGTCAAAAAGTCAACTGCCCGCGCCCTGCGCCCCGCAATGCGCGAGAGTCGCCTTTTAGGGAGCGATGCGCAACGCGCGCAGCAGCGAGGCGAAATAGCGGACAGCGGTGGCGACAGAAACGCGGGGAATCCGACTGGCCGCCATTTCGGGGTGATGCCTTGTGCCTCTGAAGCCAGCACGGCGCTACCACCCGAATGCGCCGCGGCGGAACGCCGCCGGTGCTCTTGCATCGCGCAGCACCGCATCCTTCGGCCCGCGTCGATCGTTGTACAGCAACCGGTCCGCTCGGACCGTTCATCCACAAAGGACGATCCCGTGCAAACTCTCGACCATCAACGCGCCATCGTCACCGGCGGCAGCAGCGGTCTCGGCCTCGGCATTGTCGAAGCCCTCGCCGCGCGCAACGTCAAGGTCATGGTTCTCGCTCGCGAAGCGCAGCGCCTCGCCGAAGCGGAAGCCCGCTTCGGCGTCGCGGGCGTGGTCGGCGACATTACCGACCGCGCACTCGCAGTCTCGCTGCTGCAGGAGTTCCGGCCGACGATGCTCGTGCTCAATGCGGGCTCGACGCCGCCGATGGGGCCGTTGCACGAACTGGGCTGGGAGGCGTTCAGTGGTCCCTGGAACAGCGACGTCAAAGGTGGATTCCACTGGATCCAGGAGGCGATACGCCTGCCGCTCGCACCCGGCAGCCGCGTGTTGATCGTGTCGAGTGGTGCCGCCGTGGCGGGCTCGCCGATGTCGGGCGGCTATGCGGGCGCGAAGCGTATGCTATGGCTCATGGCGTCCTACGCGAATGTCGTCTCCGCCGAACTCGATCTCGGTATCCGTTTCCAGGCCATCGTTCCTCAGCAGATCAGCGCGGCGGGTGCCGTGGGTCGTGCCGCCGCCGAGTACTACTCCCGACGCAAGGGCGTGACGCCTGAGCAGTTCCTCGCAGGCTTCGGCAAGCCGCTCAGCGCTCGCGATTTCGGCGAGCATGTGCTCAGCATCCTCACCGAGCCGCAATATCGCGACGCGCCCGCGTTCGGCATCAAGGGCGACCACGGCATCGTCGCGCTCGGGGCCTGAAGCGACATGGCAGACGACGCAGCAACCAGCCCGCCCTACGCGAGCCAGCAGCACGAAAGCCGCCGCCGTTTCCTCGAACTGGTGGCCGACCTGCGGCCGGAGTTGCACCGCTACGCGTCACGCATGACCGGTTCGATTGCCGACGGCGAAGACGTCGTGCAGGACACGCTCGCACGCGCCTATTACCTGCTGCCCGAGATGGACGAACTGCCTGCACTGCGCCCGTGGCTGTTCCGCATCGCGCACAACCGGGCGCTCGATCACGTGCGACGCTACGAAGCGCGCATGGGCGAATCGCTCGATGCGTCGACTCGGGACAGCACGGTCGATCCGTCTGAAGACCCCGGTGACGTCGTCGCGCGCGAGCAGGCGACGCGGGTCGCCGTAGCGCGATTCATCGAGCTCGCCCCAGCGCAGCGCAGCTGCGTCATTCTCAAGGATGTGCTCGGCCACTCGCTCGAGGAGATCGGCGTGCTGCTCGACCTTAGCTTGCCGGCTGTCAAAGCCGCGTTACACCGGGGCCGGGAAAAGTTGCAGGCCCTGGCCGAGCGCGCGAAGTCGCAACCCTCTCCGCCCGCCGCGCGGCAGCCATCGCCCGTCCTCGCGCGATATGTCGATCTGTTCAACGCGCGCGACTGGGAAGGCGTGCGCTCCCTGCTCGCCGAAGACGTCCAGCTCGATCTCGTGTCGCGCGCGCAGCGCAGCGGGCGCGCCGTCGGCAGCTACACGACCAACTACGACCGCTACCACGACTGGCATCTGCTGCCGGCGTGGCTCGAAGGACGCGAAGTGATCGCAGTGTTGCGAACGCCTGCCGATGCATCCCCGGGATATTTCATCGAACTCGTGATCGAAAACGGCCGAATTCGGCGCATTCGCGATTTTCGCTACGTGCCGTACGTCATGCGGGAGGCGTCGATCGAACTGCCCGATTGACCGCGCTCGCCATCGGCCGCCGCGGCGAACGCTGCAGAACGCGTCGGTCGACGCGTGCCCCCGCGCGCACCGGCTGGTCCGCGCGGATCGGGCCGGCGGCCGTCATGACGTCGTAGAAGCGTCCCCGCTGCTAGAATCGGCTCGTCGTTGCCGACTTGGGGATTCCAGATGGTCGCCGTACGCCCGCTCGTTGTCGCTATCCACGCCGCATTGCTCGGCGTCGCCATCGGCAACGCCCGCGCCGCCGCCGGCGTTCCCGTCGTGTTCACGCCGATCGACCCCTGTCGCATCATCGAGACGCGGGCCGGCATCGGCACAGGTACGCCGCTGTCACCCGCGACGGCCTACCAGTTCGGCACGAGCGACGCCGCGGTGATGAGCCAGGGCGGCAACGCGCTCGGCTGCGGCATCCCCAACGACGGTTCGGTCATTGCGATCGCCGCGAACGTTTTCATGCTCAATCCGACGGGCACGGGAAGTCTGCGCGCGTGGAAGGCGGGCGCGGCCCTGCCGAACAGCGCCATCGGCGTGTTCAACCATTTCACGCAAGTGACGCTGGCGAACAGCTTTGCGAATATCCCTGTCAACGCAAGCGGCCTTTTCGATTTCTACGTCGACAATGCGACGCTCGACCTCGCGGTCGACGTCGGTGGCTATTGGACGAATCTGCCGACTTCATTGGGCCCCACGGGTCCCAAGGGTGCGACCGGCGCGACGGGCATCACGGGGGCGACCGGAAGCACGGGCGCGACCGGCGCAACCGCTAGCACTGGCGCAACGGGCCCCACCGGCGCAACCGGCGTGGGTGCCACGGGGCCGGCCGGGCCCACCGGCGTGCTCGCATTCGGCTATGCCTCCGTGACGGGCGGCACCGGCGCTCCGTTCGCACTGCCGGGTTTGAGCGGCAGCGCGGATATCCCGTTGTCGTCGTATTCGGTCCTGTCGAGCGGCATCACGAAGTCGAGTCCGACCACATTCACGGTCGCAAACGCGGGAACCTACCGCATCAGCTACCTCCTCCTCACGAACGGAACCGCCAGTGGAGGAGTCACTACCTGGGTAACGATCTCGGGCTCGCCGCGCATCGAACTGGCCGATTACAACAACTCTGCGGGCCAGGCGAAATTCGTCGGCGAGGCCATCGAGCAACTCAACGCGGGCGACACGATCACGCTGTCGTTGAAGAATTTCGGCGCTTCGGCCACCAGCGTGAGTCTCGGCAACGGTACGGGCGCCGAGATGACGATCATTCGTCTGCAATAGTCGCCGAGGCGAGCATCCCGCTTGTCGTCACGACGCTGCAGCGAACACTCCGGCGACCTGGCGGTGCAGTATTTTTACCGATCTCTTGCGCAAAAAAATAATGCTATATAGGGCCACACGCCGGAACGAACTCAACCGGTAGTGGGGGATATGGCGATGCGTCAGTGGACCAAGAACGTCTCTGTATTTGCGGGTCTTTTCGCCCTGCTCACGGCGCCCAGCGCGCACGCTTCGTTCCTGTCGGGCGAGACGCTCGACTCGGCCGCCAATGTGCTCGCCTGGATCATCCTCCTGATCGTGCCGGTCGGAGGCATCGCGCTGTTCTGGATCGTGCACGTGCTGCCGGAAAAGATCGCCGAGAAGCGGCATCACCCGAACAAGGACGCGATCCACACCCTGTGTCTGCTCTCGCTCGTATTCGGCGGCTTGCTCTGGCCGATCGCCTGGCTGTGGGCCTATACGCGGCCGATCGGCTACAAGCTCGCCTACGGCACCGAGAAGCACGAGGACTATTACATCGAACAAGGCGAACTCGCCGCGCGCGGCGCGCTCGCGCCCGAACATGTCGAGCACCTGCGTGGTGAACTCGAAGAGATGAAGAAGCGCGGCGCGCTCGCGCCCGAGTTGAGAACCGTGCACGAGTCTCTGCCACCCGCACAGGTCGACGTGGGGAGAACCGGCTGATGGAAGCCCTCATATTAGGTATCTACTCGTTCTTCGTCTGGCTGATCTTCTTCAAGTTCAAGTGGCTGCCCTGGACCAACACGGCGATGGTGGTCGTCATCACGATCCCTGTCGTCGGTCTGACGACGCTCGTGCTGCTGCTCAACGTGTTCTCGCCGTCATCTCCCGATGTCCGCGTCGTCAAGTACGTGGTCAACATCGTGCCGCAGGTGCGCGGACGCGTCATTGAAGTGCCCGTCGAGCCCAACCGGCCGGTCAAGAAAGGCACGGTGCTCTTCAAGATCGACCCGACGCCATACCAACTGACCGTGAAGACGCTCGAGGCACAGCTCGTCAACGCCGAGGGCAACAGCAAGAAGCTCGGACAGCAATTGGATGCAGCGGTCGCCCGTACCGCGGCGGTCCGACCCAACCTCGAGCTCGCGCGCAAACGCGTCGCCCAGAACAAGGAACTCGTCGCTGCCGGCGCGGGCGACAAGTTCGCGCTCGAACAAGCGCAGAGCACCGAGAAGCAACTCGAGTCGGATCTCGCGAACGCGATCGCCAACGAAGGCCAGGTGCGCGCGCAGATCGGCGCGACGGTCGGCGACGACCAGGCCGAAGTCGCACAGATTCGTGCGCAGCTCGAAAACGCGAAGTGGGAGCTCACGCAGACCACGGTCATGGCGCCATCCGACGGCTACGCGATCAACGTCCAATTGCGCCCGGGATCGATGACGGCGGCATTTCCTGCCCTGCCCGTCATGTCGTTCGTCGAGAACGAATACCAGGTCATCGCGTTCTTCCAACAGAACGAACTGCATCAGGTCCAGCCCGGCAACGAAGCCGAATTCACGATACGCACGAGCCCGGGCACGATCGTCAAGGCGCACGTGGACTCGATCGTCTGGGCGCAGAGCCAGGGCCAGATCGCCAACAGCCTCGTGTTGCCGTCTACCGGTGCCGGGCCGACCGAACCGGGCCGCTTCGCGGTCAAGCTCAAGGTCGATGCCAACCAAGCCGATACCTTCTTCCCTGCCGGCGCGGTCGGCAACGGCGCGATCTATACCGATCATCTCGCGTTCCTGCACATCATCCGCAAGGTGATCATCCGCGTCGGCGCGAAGATCGACTATCTGGTCCTGAAGCTGCACTGACATGCGCATTTCGCGGAGCCGTTCGCTTTGTCCGACCCTGCGCGCAACGCTTGCGCTGTCGATGGGCGCGGCGCTGCTGGCGCTTTCCGCATGTGCGCTGAAGTCGGCTCCCGACCAGACCGCCCTCGCCCGCGAAAACCTGCCGAACCTGACGCTGCCCGCGAAATGGGTCGAGCCTTCGGCCGAAGGCCCGGTGTCGAACAACTGGGTGGCAGCGCTCGGCGACGCGCAGCTGTCGGCACTCGTCGAGGAAGCGATCACGCACAACATCGATCTGCGCATCGCCGAGTCGCGTGTCGAGCAGGCAGCTGCCGGCGTCAAGGCGGCCGGCGGGCAGATGTATCCGTCGGTCGACCTGCTCGGACATACCGGCGGCAAACTCGGTGGCGACAACTCGGGCATCAGCGGTGCGCTCATCTCGGCTTCCTGGGAGATCGATCTGTGGGGTCGCGTGCGCTACGGGCGTCGCGCGGCCGAAGACCAGTACGCTTCCGCCGAGGCGGACGCCGCCGCGGCTTCGCAATCGGTCGCGGCACTCGTCGCGAAGTCCTGGTTCCTCGCGATCGAGGCACGGCAGCAGCACGACCTCGCCGTCGAAATGGTCGCGACCGGGCAGGAATCCGTTCGCCTGGCCAAGGATCGCCTGCGTATCGGCCCCGGCAGTGCGCTCGAGGTAACGCAATCGCAAGCGTCGCTGCAGTCGTTGCTCGATGCCGAGCGTCAACTCGCACTCGCCCAGACGCAGGCCGCGCGCTCGCTCGAAATGCTGCTTGGTCGTTACCCCGCAGACGAAATCAAGACGCCGGCCGTTTTCGCGCCACTCGCGCCCGCTCCGTCCACCGGACTGCCTTCCGAATTGCTCGAAAGGCGTCCCGACGTGATCGCCGCGCAGCGGCGTGTCGACGCGGCCTTCAACCTCGTCGGCGAAGCCGAAGGTGCGCGTCTGCCGCGCCTGTCGCTGACGGCGGGAATTTCGTCGATTTCGAGCGAAGTGTTCGTACTCAAGGACCGCAACAACCCGCTCGTCGGCATCGGCGCGAACCTGACTGCGCCACTGTTCCATGGCGGCGCGCTCGAAGCCCAGGTCGAATTGCGCAAGGCCGAACAGAAACAGGCGGCCGCGACATGGGCGCAGATCGGACTGCGCGCGTTCGGCGAGGTCGAGGGCGCACTCGCGTCCGAGGCGACGTTGCGTGATCGCGAGCCATTGTTGATCGCGGCGATAGAGCAGTATGTCACCGCGGTCTCCCTCGAAAAGACGCGATTCCGCGTCGGCAACAGCGATCTGCGCACCGTGCTGCAGCAGGAGATGACGCTTTACTCCGCGCGCAGCGCGCTGCTGCGCGTGCAGGCCGAGCAGCACGTCAACCGCGTCAATCTGTATCTGGCGCTCGGCGGCGGCTTCCGCGAGAAGCCCGCGACAGCGGCGCCGGCGGTTGCGTCGACCGGGTCTGCGCCGCAGTAGTTCATGCGCCATCGCGTGGCTTGCACACGAGGCAGCGGCTGGACCAGACCACGATCGGGAGCGGGCAACCGCGAACGCACATGATCAACGTGATGGACTATCCGCTGTTGGTCTTCCTGCTCGCCGTCCTGGCGATGTCGCTGTTTTCCTGGATCGGCGGCCTCGTCAGGCAACTGCCCGGGCAGGACAAGGAAGTGGACGACGTCTTCCGCGTCATCGAGGGCGGCACGCTCACGCTGCTGGCACTCATCGTCGGCTTCACTTTTTCGATGGCGGTCGACCGCTACAACCTGCGCAAGGGTCGCGAGGAAGTCGAGGCGAACACGATCGGCACCGAATACCTGCGCGCGGGCCTGCTGCCCGCCGCCGAGGCAACGAAGTTGCGCGCGCTGATCTCGAGCTATCTCGAACAGCGCATTCTGTTCTACACCACGAGGGGTCCGCGTTCGACTGTCGAGCAGATCGAAACGAAGACGGCACAGCTGCAGAACGAGATGTGGTCGGTCGCACAGGCGGCCGGCACGGCGCAGCCCAATCAGGTCGTCGCGCTGGCGGTCTCGGGCTTGAACGACGCCATCGATGCCGCGGGCTACACGCAGGCGGCGTGGAAAAACCGCATCCCGTTCGAAGCCTGGGGGCTGATGCTGGCGATGACGCTCTGCATCAGCGCGATGATCGGCTATCACGTCAGGGCGACGCGGTCGAAATTCGCGCTGTTCTTCGTCCTGCCTTTCACGCTGTCGATTTCGTATTTCATGATCGCCGAACTCGACAGCCCGAACGGCGGCATGATCCGCGTCAGTCCGTACAACCTGATCGGTCTCGCGGAGTCCCTGCGCGCGCCGCCCTGAATGCGAACCACCGCAACATGTCGCGCAGCGCATCGGGCGACGCCCGTCCAGTCAGCCATCGCCACTCAACGAATCGTTACGAAACACAAACTCTCGACCACCACCCGAGGCTCAAGCATGAACATTCGCACCGCGTTGCTCACGTTGTGTGTCGCATCCGCCTTGTGCGCAGGCGCTGCGGCTTCCGAAAGTGAAAAGCATTGGGCTTACAGCGGCCACGAAGGTCCCGCCGAATGGGGTTCGATCAAGCCCGAGTATGCCGTCTGCAAGCTTGGCCATTTCCAGTCGCCGATCGACATCCGCGGTGCCAAGCCCGCGGATCTGCCGGCGATCAAGTTCGACTACAAGCCATCGGCGCTGAGGATCATCGACAACGGGCATTCGATCCAGGTGAATTACGCGCCCGGCAGTTTCATCGACATCGGCGGCGTGCGCTACGAACTCCAGCAGTTCCATTTCCACAAGCCCAGCGAGGAAAAAATCAACGGCCAGGCGCACGATATGGTCGCCCATCTCGTGCACAAGGGGCCGGACGGCAAGCTCGCTGTGGTCGCGGTCCTGCTCGACAAAGGCGGCGCGAGCGATGTGATCGACACGTTGTGGAAGAACATCCCGAAGGAAAAAGGCAAGGAGAGCATGATCGTCGGCGCGACGATCGACGCGACCGCATTGCTGCCGGCGACGCGCGACTACTACACGTTTCAGGGTTCGCTGACGACGCCGCCATGCAGCGAGGAAGTCACCTGGTTCGTGCTGAAGACGCCGGTCAAGATCGCGGATTCCGAAATCGCCGCGTTCGGCAAGATCTATCCGCTGAACGCGCGGCCGGTGCAACCGCTCAACGGTCGCACCATCCAGACGAACAAGTAGCGGCAACCTCGAAGTCGGTCCATCCATCCACAAAGGAGTGCGTGCAAATGAACATGATCAAGAAGTCCCTCGTCGTCGCCGCCGTGACCGCGGCGGCGTCCCTTTTCTCCAACGCGACGCCCGCGGCCGACGGCATCATCGACAAGGCGAAAGCCGCGTGCCAGGAGGAACTGACGAAATACTGCAAGGAAGTGACGCCTGGAAACGGCCGCATCCTCGCCTGCCTCAGTGCCTACGAAGACAAGCTCTCGTCCCGTTGCGAGTACGGCTTGTATCAGGCATCCGAAGAACTCGAAGCCTATGCTGCCGCGATCAAGCACGTGGCCACCGAGTGCAAGGCCGACCTGATGTCGAAGTGTGGCGAGGTACAGGTCGGACAGGGCCGTGTCGCGCAGTGCCTCAAGAAAAACGAGGCGACGCTCGCCCCGAACTGCAAGCAAGCGATGAAAGACACGCAGATGCAGGTGAACTAGCGCAGCACGCGCTGAGTCGTCCCAGGCCTGGTCACGTCGCGGACGGCCGAAGAACACCGGTTGCGATCGCGCCTGCGGTCGCAGCCGGACTGCCCTCGGGCACGACCGAAATCATTCGCCGCCGACGTCGCGACCGCGTCCGCAGACTGCGTACATCGCCTTGTCGAACTGCTTGCCGAACAACGCCTGAGACGCCCGGCTCGCATGGTAGCCGACGACGCTGGCGAGCGTACGCTCGACGTGGACGTCGTCGACGCCCATCTCGAGAATCGAGCAACCGAGCCGCGCGAGGCATCGCCGCAGCACCTTCGGCGTGAAGTGGGTGAGATGGATCTCTCCGCCCCAGAGCAGCCTGCCGAGCGGTTCGGCCTCATCGCGCATGAATTTTTGCCGCAGCAGCGGCATCGTTTCGTTCGGCACCGCGATGACGAGGATGCCGTCGGGCTTGAGCAGATCCAGCAGGCGGCAGAGGGCCTTTCCCGGATACGGAAGGTGTTCGAGCACGTGCCAGAGCGTGATCACGTCATAGTGCTGCCGCGGCAACGCCAATTGCAGCAGCGGTCCGATGATCGGATCGTGCCCGCGCACGCGCGCGTAGCGCGCCCCCGTTTCGCTGACTTCGGTCGCAGCGACGTCGAACGAAGACTTCGCGATGTCGAGGAAATGACCGTCGCCCGTGCCGATATCGAGAAGCCTGCCCGCACGCTTGTAGCGATGGACGATTCGCAGCCGCTTGCGCCACAAGGCGCCGCGGATTTCGCTTTCGCGCTGCCACGCCGCGTAGGTCTGTCCAGCGTCGTAAGACTTGATGATCTGCGGCAGCGTCGGTCGCGGATTGCGAAACAGGATCGCGCAGCGCCGACATTCCCAGATGCCATTCGCAAATCGCTGCGAAATCTCTCTGGAGCCACACAGGCAGCATTCGCTGAGCCGTTCGAGTTCGCCGAAACCGCTCGTGCGCAGGCTGGGCGGTATTGCAGGTGCTGGAGCGTCCATTCGCGGCGAATATTGGCTTGAGACGCTCGACGTGACCAGTGCGTACGAGGAATGCCCGCGCCGCAGAGCCTGCGGCACGGGCACTCTGACGGCCACAATACGAAGCCACAACAGATAGTTGCGTGCCCGGCCCGCTTCCGGTATTATTGCGGATTCCCTGCGTGGAAAATGCTCGTATAACTACGGAAAGCCGCCATGAAAGTCCTTTCTTCCCTCAAATCCGCCAAGCAGCGTCATCGCGATTGCAAAATCGTGCGTCGCCGCGGCAAGGTGTTCGTGATCTGCAAGAGCAACCCGCGCTTCAAGGCGCGTCAGCGCTGAACCGCGGTTGCCGGCCTGTCCCATCACAGGCACGTCACAGGTAATGAACCGAAGGCCGCGAAAGCGGCCTTTTGTTTTTTCCTGGCACCCAGCCGGCCGGCGCCCTTCGGCGCTGTCGATGACCGCGGTCCCGATCTCGATTTTCAACGCAGATCATCGACTTGCAAGCACTTATTTGATACAAAGTCAGCATCGGCGGACCGCCGACTCACTGGCCGACTCTTTGGGAGCTTAGTCCTATGCGTAGCCGAATTTCGCTGTTGTCGTGCGCGACCGCGCTTTGCCTCCTGGGTAGTACGCTCGCACAGGCCGACACCCTGCTGATCGATCGCGTCCGCGCTGAAAACGGACACAACCTGCCGACTCGCGGCATGAGCATGACCCAGGTCGAACAACGCTACGGCGCGCCGTCGTCGAGGCTTGCCCCCGCGGGCGGCGACTCCCAGTGGCATCCGACGATCAATCGCTGGGTGTATCCCAACTACGTCGTCTACTTCGAACGCGATCGCGTCATCGACGCCGTGATGAATCACGCCACGCCGAACGAGATCGGTCCGAAGAACGCACCGCAGGCGCAATGAATTCGATGCAATTTCGCCTACCTGCGGAGTGGGAGCCGCAGGCGGGCGTGCTACTGGCCTGGCCACACGCACAAACCGATTGGGCGCCGCGCCTCGAGCAGGTCGAAGAGACCTGCGGAAAACTCGCGGCAGCCATTTCGCACTTTCAAAAGGTCGTCATCTGCACGGCTGACGCGGCGGTGCGACAGCGCTGCGAGAAAAATCTCGCCGATGCGCGCGCAGACGCGAGCCGGGTCCGCCTCGTCGATATCGAGTACGATGACACCTGGTTGCGCGACTCCGGTCCCATCACCCTTACCCGTCGCGAACCGGCTGGCTCCGCGACGACCGGATCCACGCCGAATGGCGCCGGCGGGTTTCGCCTCGCCGATTTCCGCTTCACCGGCTGGGGCGGCAAGTTTGCCGCGACGCGCGACGATTGCCTGGTCGGCGGCCTCGTCGCGCGCGACTTGTTCGTCAATGCCGAGCATCGCCGCGTCGAGTGGGCGCTCGAGGGCGGCGCCATAGAATCCGACGGCGTGGGCACGATCCTCACGACCTGGCGTTGCCTGCATCAGCGCCATCCCGAACAGAGTCGCGAAGAGATGACCGCGTTGCTGCGCCGCGAACTCGCGGCCGACCGGGTACTGTGGCTCGAGTATGGCTATTTGCAGGGCGACGATACGGACGCGCATATCGACACGCTCGCGCGCTTCGCCCCCGACGACGCAATTGTATTCCAGGCCTGCGACGACGGCGCCGACACACATTTCGACGAACTGAAGCGCATGGGCGGCGAACTCGAGGCGCTGCGCACGCTCGACGGCCGGCCCTATCGCCTGCATGCGCTGCCGTGGGCCCGGCCGATCCTCGACGATGGCCGCCGGCTCGCCGCCTCGTATGCGAACTACCTGATCATCAACGAAGCGGTGCTGATCCCCGCGTACGACGATGACGCAGATGCCGAAGCGGCGCGTATCATAGGGCTGGCGCATCCTGGACGCCGGATGATTCAGATCCCCTGTCGTTCGCTAATCTGGCAAAACGGCAGCTTGCATTGCATGACGATGCAGCTGCCGCAAGGTTTACTCGCATGAACATGTTGAAGGTCGCCCTGCTGCAGGAGCGAGATCGCGGCAGCGTCGATGCGAATCTGGACGCCATCGAGGCAGGGCTGCGCAAGGCCGCCGCGGCGGGCGCGCGCCTCGCGCTGCTGCAGGAGCTGCACAACGGGCCTTACTTCTGCCAGCACGAGAGCGTCGCGGAGTTCGATCGCGCGGAAACCATTCCCGGACCGAGCACGCAACGCATCGGCGCGCTGGCTGCCGAACTGCAGCTCGTCATCGTCGCCTCGTTGTTCGAACGCCGCGCGGCGGGCCTGTATCACAACACCGCGGTCGTCTTCGATCGGTCGAAGGATATTTGTGGAAAATACCGCAAAATGCACATTCCGGACGACCCTGCCTTCTACGAGAAGTTCTACTTCACGCCCGGTGACCTCGGCTTCGAACCCGTGCAGACCTCGGTGGGGAAATTGGGCGTGCTCGTCTGCTGGGACCAGTGGTATCCCGAAGCGGCCCGCCTGATGTCGCTCGCCGGCGCCGAACTGCTGCTCTATCCGACCGCGATCGGTTGGGACCCCGCGGATGCCGCCGACGAGAAGGCGCGGCAACGTGACGCCTGGATCACCGTACAGCGAGGCCACGCGGTGGCGAACGGCCTGCCATTGCTCGCGTGCAACCGCATCGGCTTCGAGGCCGCGCCCGATGCCGCACGCGGCATCGAATTCTGGGGCTCGAGTTTCGTCGCGGGCCCACAGGGTGAATTCCTCGCCCAGGCGTCGACCGACAAGTGCGAGTTGCTCATCGCCGACGTCGACCTGGGACGCAGCGAGTCGGTGCGCCGCATCTGGCCGTTCCTGCGCGATCGGCGCATCGATGCTTATGGCGATCTGCTGAAACGCTATCGCGACTGATCCGGACCCACTGCTTGACGATGAACGATTCGATTGCCGCCGACAGCGCTACGCTGCCGCAGACCACCCTCGCCGACCAGCCGATCGAACGCGTCACGCGCGACGGTGTCGAGTACACGCTTCTTGGCACCGCGCACGTCTCGCGCGCCTCGGTCGCAGCGGTGCGCGAACTGATGGCGCAGGAACACTACGACGCGATCGCCGTCGAACTCTGCGAGACACGCTACCGCGCGCTGCGTGACCGCGAGAGCTGGCGCAACCTCGACCTGCTGCAAATCATCCGCCAGGGCAAGGCTGGAATGGTCGCCGCCAACCTCGCGCTGTCTGCCTACCAACGCCGCCTGGCAGAGCAGTTCGGCATCGAGCCTGGCGCAGAAATGAAGATCGCGGCCGAGCTCGCCGACGAACAGCACAAGCCGATCTGGCTCATCGATCGCGAAGTCAGCATCACACTCAAGCGCACCTATCGCAGCGTCGGCTTCCTGCAGCGCTTCGGCATCCTTTCGGGCTTGATTGCGAGCCTGTTCGAGCGCGGCGAAGTCGCCGAAGCCGACATCGAGAAACTCAAACAGGGCGATATCCTGCAAGGTGCGTTCAACGAATTCGCGGAACAGTCCGAACCGCTCTATCGCAGCCTCATCGGCGAGCGCGACAACTACATGGTGGCGCGCCTGCGCCAGGAAGCGACGGGCGCGCAGGCAAGCGCCCCGGTCCGCCGCGTGCTCGCAGTGATCGGCGCGGGACATCTCGCCGGCATGACACGCGAACTCGCGGCACAGCAGAACGATCCGGCGAAGCTCCTCGAGACGCTGCAGACCACTCCTCCGCCCGCGCGCTGGCCCAAGTGGCTGGGACTCGGCGTGCTCGCATTCATCATCGCCGCGATCGGATACACGTTTACACGTGGCGCGAATCTCGGCGTCGACGCGCTGCGCGACTGGGTGCTGTTCACCGGCGGCCTCGCCGCGCTCGGCGCGCTGCTCGGCGGCGGACATCCGCTCAGCGTAGTGACCGCGTTCATCGTCGGTCCGCTCAAGCCCTTCCGTCCTTTCGTGCCGGTAGGCGCGGTCGCTGCGGCCGTCGAGATGGCCCTGCGACGACCACGCGTCGCCGATTTCGAATCACTTCGTGACGACGTGATCGAATGGCGCGGCTGGTGGAAGAACCGCGTCTCCCGCACTCTGCTCGTCTTCCAGTTGTGCAACTTCGGCATGATGGCGGGCGAATACCTCGCCGGCATCCGCATTCTCAAACGCCTGCTCTGACATTTTCCGCACGATGAAACTCGCCCGCCTGTTGTTCAAGCCGAAGTGGCTGGACAAGAACCCCGATGTCCGCCGCCGCGCGGTCGCCAACGACCACGATGCGGAACTCATTGCCGCCCTGCCCGAGCTCGCGCGCAGCGATGCCGACGCGGGCGTGCGCATCGCCGCATTGCGACGCCTGCGCGACTACGAAGCGTGGCGCGCACGCTCCACCGGCGACGCCGACGGCGGCGTGCGCGGCGTGGCTCGCGAAGCCTATCTCGTGCTGCTCTGCTCGCGCGACGAAAGCATTCCGCCTCTCGCGCGGCGCATCGCCGAACTCGACACACTGAGCCCGGCGGAGAACGAGCGTGTCGCCGTGCAAGGCATGGATCGCGAACTACGCGCGGCCGCGCTCGCGCGCGTGACGCGCCAGGCGCTGCTGGTCGAGCGCGCACTCAAGGATCCCGATGCGGGCCTGCGGCTGGGCTTGCTCGACCGCATCGATGGCGCCCCCGCTCTCGAACGCATTGCCGAAGCCGCGCGCAAGACCGACAAGAACGTCAGCCGGCGCGCGCGCGAGCTCGCCGCCACGCTACGCATCGGCAGCGGCAACGTGGCTGCGATTACGCAGAAGGCGCAGGCACTCTGCTCACGTGTGGAGGCGCTCATGCGCGCCGCCGGCGGCAGCGAGCAGGACGTTGACGAGATCGAGCGCGACTGGGCGCAGCTCCGCGACCAAGCGACCGATGACATTCGCTCGCGCTATCTCGGCGCACTAGCGGTCGTTCGTCGTATGCAGTTGCAAGCCCGCAACCCGAAGCCGGCGATTGAGCCGTCCTCGGAAGCTACCGCGCCGGTCCTGCCTGACGTGCCTTCGCTCCACCTGGCTCCGACCAGCGTCGACCTCATCGCATCGCAGGCGCGCTTCGACGCCGCCCTTGCGAGCGCGGCCAACCAGGCGCAGAACGAGCGCGAGGCGCGTCGCACGCGCATCCACGAGATCGAAAAGCTCGTCGTCGCCCTCGCCGCCGAACTCGAAACAGGCGACGTAGCGGCCGCACAGCGTTCGCGCAACGCGATCGCCCCTCTCGCCGAGGCAGTCGACACGTTGCCGCCTGCGCTCGCCGAACGCCTCGCGGCGCTGCAGGCACGTCACGACGAACTGCGCCGCTGGCAACTCTGGGCCAATCAGCAGCGACGCGAGGCGATCTGCGCGAGCCTCGAAGCGCTCGCCGCAGCGAACCCGCACCCGGACGCGCTCGCCACCGCCGTACGCGATGCACGCGAGGAGTGGCGCAGGCTCGATACGGCGGAAGGCGTTTCGTCGAACGAGTCGCGTCTGTCGCGACACTTCAATGCCCTCTGCCATCGCGCATTGAAACCGGCCAAGGGTTATTTCGACAAACGCGATGCGCTGCGCCGCACGCGCACCGACGAGGTCGAGAATCTGCTGCGCAGCGCCGCTGCACTGCCGGAGACTGTGACCGACTGGAAAGCGGCTACCGCGCTTCGTCGCGAGCTTGCAGCGGCGCTGCACGGTCTCGCCGCGGTCGATCCGCGCGAACGTACGAACCTCGCGAAGCGCATCAAGGATGCGATTGCCTCGCTCTCGCCGCGCCTCGAAACGTACGAACGCGACGTCGAGACGGCAAAACGACGCCTGATCGAGCGGGCCACCTCGCTATCCGCCACGGACGGGCGCAGCGCGGCGCGGCAGGTTCAGGATCTGCAGCGCGAATGGACCTCTCTCGGCCATGCCCGCCGCGGCACGGATCAGAAGCAGTGGCAGGAATTCCGCAAGGCTTGCGATGCGGTATTCAGCGGACTCGACGCCGCGAAGAAGGAGCGCGAGACGCAGGACGCCGCGGCGAAGGCCGCAACGCAGGCGGTGCTACGCGATCTCGAGGCGCTCCATGTTGCCGGCACGGCGCCACGCGCCGAAACGAAGGCTGCGCTGCGTGAAATCAACGGCCGCTGGCAGGCGCTCGCGCAGCGCGATCGCGACGCCGAGCAACGCTATCGCAGGCACGTCGAACAGATTGAGGGCGCGCTGCGCGATGCCGCGCGCAACGATCGACTCGCCCGCTTCCATGACGCGCTCGCGGACTACCGGCGACTGCGCGAAACCGAAGTCGCGCCCGCTGTTGCAGCTACTGGCGCGGACGCGACGCCTGACGAAAATGTCGGCGCGGGCGACGCGATGACCGTTGCCCTCTACGCGCGCCGAGCTCGCATCGTCAACGCCCGCTCGGTGGCGATAGGTGCCGCCACTCGCGATTCGGCGCATGACGAGCCTGCGTCGAATGAATCCGTATCGACGGATTCCGACGCGATGGATATCACCCAGGCCGTAGCGGGCGCCACCGACGAGGACACCGCACGCGACCGCCTCGTCGAACTCGAATTCATTGCGGGCATCGACAGCCCTGCGGATGACCGCCAGCGGCGCATGAACTACCAGGTACGGCGACTCGCCTCACGCATGCGCGATCGCGCCGCGGCCTCGCCCGAAGCGGAAATCGCTATCCTGCTCGCGACATGGTTTGCGCAGACCCCGCAGCAAGAGGCGCTCGAATCGCGCTTCCTGCGCGCGGCCGACGCTGCGGTCGCGTCACTGCCCTGAGGTCGCGCGCAGATCGGTGACGCGCGCATCTGCAACGATCAGCCGCCACGCGTCCATCACTTCGCCGACTTCGATCTCGGCAACCGCGTGGCGCGGCGGGCCGCCGAGGTTGAACACGGGCGCGCCTGTCGGGCTGCGCCTGTCCCACAAGGCCGGCGACTCTGCACCGTAAAGTACGACGAGGGGGCAGCCCGCTGCCGCAGCGACATGCAGCGGCCCGGTATCGACGCCGATCATGCAACGCGCAGTCTCCGCGAGCGCGAGCAGGCGGCGCACGGGCAGGTCACGCGTGGCGACGACGACGTCGCCCTGCGGAGCGCGCGCGTGAATCTCCTCGAGCAAGCTCTGCTCCATCGGCGAACCACAGAGCACGAAGCGCAAGCGCGGATTGGTCGCGCGCATCGCGTCGACAAGCGCAACCCAGTTCTCGAGCGGCCATGACTTGCTGTCCGGCTGGCGGCTCGCGACGCGCCGGCTCGTGCGCTTGTTGCCAGGTTGCAGCAGTACCAGTGGAAAACCGGTCAGATCTTTCGCCGCGAGCCACGCAGCGCAGTCGGCGCGATCGTCGGCACCGACGTGCAGTCGCGGCGCGCGCTGCAGATCCGCGTCGTGCCAGGGATAGTCGGCGGCGGACCACGCCCGCGGGGTCAGACGACCGAACATGAGCAGCCGATCGACCCAATGGTCATTGGTAATTTGGGTGCAGTCCGTAAGGAACAGGCAGCGATCTGCGCCGATGCCGGCACGTGTCAGCAGGGCGCGGATGCGCGCGACGTGGGCCGGAATGTTCTCGCTGACATAGACGGGGCCGCCGTGTCGCCGCAGCGCGCCAACGAGATGCCATCGCTGCGGGCTCAGCCAATAGGGCGCGTGGCGCACGCGCAGCTCGCAGATCTCGCCGACATCCTCGCAACCTGCATAAAGCTGGCGCGACCAGCCGCCGAAACTCAGGATGTCGCAAGGCCGGCCGTAACGCCGATGCAGCAGATGGAGCAACGGCGCCTGCAACACCATGTCGCCCATTCGCCCGTAGCGGACGAGCAGCGGTTTGAGCGGACGGCTCAAGATCGTGCTTGCAGAAAGTCCATGGGGACGTCGTCGATGAGTCGGCGCGCAGCTTCCTCGGCGCTCATCCCCCCGGCGCGAACGACGTGCGCACCCGGTCCGTACGGGCCCCACTCGTCCGGATTGGTGACCGTGAACACGGCCGCCGTCCGCGTGCCGCTCGCTCGCGCCAGATGCATCACGCCGCAGTCGAGCGTGATCAGCATCGAGAGGTTCGACAGCACCTTCGACAGCTTGCGCACGCTGCTCGAGTAGTACACCGGATAGCGTGAATCAAGCATCGAAGCGCCGCTTGCCGGCGCGATTTCGATGAAGGTGAAGCCTGGATACGCCGCTTCGACCGGCGGCAGGAAAGCCCGCCACCAGGCGCGATCGAGCAGCTTGTGCCCGGTCGCGTTGGCAAAGACACCGATGATCGGGCTGGACCCGTGTCCAAGTTGATCTTCGACGTGCGCGACTTCGACGTGCGCGAGCCGCTGAAGAATCTGCCTGCCCTGTTCGCGTTCGTCGTCGCCAAGACGCACCGCGAGCCCCGGGTAGTCGTGTTGCGCAGTACGCTGCATCGCACTGCGCAACAGGTACACGGGCGCCAGGCCGGCGTGTTCGGGCGCCTGCCCGGCATCGACCGCATGCGTCAGTGCGCGGCTCCTGCGCTTGCCGGCGAATCCGAGTTTGTAGCGCGCATGGCTCAGCGACAAGAGCGCTCTTCCGGTGCGCGAACGCTGATCGGTATCGACCACGAGATCGTAGCGGTTCCGCCGCAGGCTGCGCAGATGCCGCAGCCACAGCAGCGGCCGCCGCAGCGCACGCTTGGGCAGGCAATAGACCTCGCGCACGCTCGCGTAGTTGGCGAATATATCGACCGCCACCGCGTTGCGCGTCACGATGTCTACTTCGGCACCTGGCCAGGTCGCCTCGATTTCCTGCAGCAACGGCGTGATCAGGAGGGTGTTGCCGAGGCTGTGGCTCGTGCGGCAGATCAGGATGCGCAGAATGCCCTTCTCCGGCAACGGCGCTTCCGCGGCATCGAGCGCCTCGTGCAGAGGGACTTGGCGCAAGCCATGATCGGCGCCGCGGCGACGCGGCAGAGTGGTATCCATGGGTAATTGTCGACAGGCCGCTGTAAAGATTTGCCTAAAACGCTTGAACTGAGCATGAAGACGAGGTGCTCAGGCCTGCACAGGCCGCCAGTGACGGGCCCGCGCATCGCGTAGGACCGCCTTTAGCCACAGGCTCGCGTCGTCGAGCAGCGAATAGATCGTCGGCAGTACGAGCAGGCTCACGAGCGTCGAGAAGAGGAGACCGCCGACGATCGCGCGCGCCATCGGGAAATACTGCGGGCCGTCGCCGCCGAGGCTCGCACCCTCGAAACACAGCGGCACCATGCCGAGAATGGCCGTGCCCATGGTCATGAGAATCGGCCGCAGGCGGTCCTGCGCCCCGCGCGTCAACGCCTCCACGCGCAACAGGCCTTGATGACGCAGCTGGTTGATGTGCACGATCATGACGATGCCGTTGTTGACGACCACGCCCATGAGGATCAGCACGCCGATGAACGACATGAACGTGAACGTCGTTCCGGTGAGCCAGAAGAACCAGTAGATGCCGAATATCGAGAAAACGAATGTCGTCAGTATCGCGGCAGGATAGATCAGCGACTCGAACATCGCACACATGACGACGTAGACGAGCACGATCGCGACGAGGACGTTGAACATCATTGTCTTCGTCCCCTCCTCCGCGCGATCGAAACTCTCGCCGAAGCTCCAGCGGTAGCCCGCGGGCAGCGCCATCTGCGCCATCGCTGCCTCGATCTCGTGACGCGCCTCGTCGTTCGTCTTGCCATCGGCCAGATTGGCAACGATGCCCAGCGAAGTCTGCCGATTGGTGCGCTCGACCGCAGACGGCGCGGCAGTCGAGCGTACCTGCACCATGGCCATGAGCGGCACTTGTTCGCCCGACGCGTTGCGCACCTTGAAGTCCGACAGAGCGTCGATGCTCTGCGCGTCGGACTTGGCGAAGCGCAGCCATACGGGTACGGGTGTGTCGTTGCCGTGGAAGTCCTTGAGCTGCTGACCGCGCAGCGCGATAGCGAGGTAGCGCGCGACGTCGTTGGCCGAGAAGCCATAGATCTTCGCTTTCTCGCGGTCCACGCGAACGACCATCTCCTGATTGCTGCTGCCGGTCGACGTGCGCACATCGCGCAGGGTCGGCATCTTCTGCAGCAGCGGCATGATCTCCTGTGCCAGTCCACGCAACACGACGCCGGAATCGCCCGACAACGTAAGGCCGATAGACTTGCTGCCGTCACTGCGGCCGTCGTCGCCGTTGAACAGCGCTTCGCCGATCGCGAGCTTCGGCATGCCCTCGCGCATCTTCTGCATGATCGCCTTCGTGTCGAGCTTCTTGCCATCGTCGCTATCGAGGTAGATGTCGGTATTGCCGTTACCCTGCTCGTTGAAAAAGGTATACACGTTGCGAATGTGGAACTCCCGGCTGTGCACGGCGAGCCAGGACTCGATGCGGTCGATAGACTGTCCGATCTCATCGAGCGGATACAGACCGTTGAAACGATAGAACAGATGCAGCGCAGTAGGATCACCATCGCCGCCAAGATCGACCTTCATGTTCGTTATCGGCACGAACGTCAACAGCATCAGCCCGGCGAGCGCCGACATCGTCCAGCGCCGGTGTCGCAGGGTCAGCGCCACGAAGCGTCCATACGCGCCCTGCATCCGCGAGATGATGCTCGTGCGCCCGATGAACTTCGGTGGTGGCAGTTTCGCCGACAGCATCGGCACGAGGCTGATCGCGACGAGCCAGGACGACAGATGCGCTATCGCCATCGACACGGCGAGCTGGAAGAGCTGCACCTTGAACTGATTGGGCTCGCCGAACACGAGCGGCACGAACACGATCACGCTCGAAAGCGTACCCGCGGCAATCGCGATGCCGACGATCTGCGTGCCCTGCACGGCGCAATACCACGGCTTGTCCGGATAGCGTTCGCGATAGTGGTAGATGCTTTCGACGACGACGACGGCGTTGTCGACGAGCATGCCGACGGCGAGCAGCAGGCCCATCATCGACAGCAGATTGAGCGTCATGCCGAACATGTGCATGCAGCCCAGCGTGATAATGAAGCAGATCGGGATCGACAGCGACACCATCAACGTCGATGGCCAGTCGCGCAGGAAGAAGAACAGCACGATGATCGACAGCAGCGTACCCTCGAGACCTGCCTTGCCGAGTTGCTGCAGGCTGTCAGTCACGGCCCTGCTGCCGTCCCAGAGGACGGCAACTTTGACGCCACGCATCTCGTTCGTCTGCCTGATCTCGTCGAGTTCGGCAAATACCGCGCGGCCGACGTCGACGATATTCGCGCTGCGTTCCTTGCGGATGATGAGGACGACCGCGGGATGCTGGTCGAGATGCTGGACGTAGTCCGCGCGCACGGGCTTCAGCGCCACTTCGGCGATGTCGCCGAGCTTCGTACCGGATGCATCGAGCACGAGGTTGCGAATCTCGCCGATGCTGCGCCATTCGCCGACCGGCTGCACCTGGTAGCGCGTGCTGCCGTCGGTCACGAGGCCCGCGCTTGCCGAGAAGTTCGCCGCGGAGAGTCGCTGGTACAGCTCGGACAGACTCACGCCGGCCGCGTTGAGCCGGTCGGACGAGACGTCGATACGCACCTCACGCGGCGAAGCGCCGAACAACTCGACCTGAGCGACGCCGCGCACGCGTTCGAGAGGGCGCTTGAGCTTGCTGTTGAGCAGTTCGTAGGCGCCCGTGAGGTCGCGATCGGCGGAGATCACGAAGACGAGCACCGGAATCGAGCCGGTCGAAAACTTCTGCACGTAGAAGCGCGGCAGGTCGTCGGGCAGGTCCTTGCGGATCGCGTCGATCTTGCCGAGCGCCTCGATCGTCTTCAACGAGGTGTCCTGGCCGAACTTGAGGCCGAGCGAGATCTGCGCGCTGTCCGCGGTCGACTGCGACGTGATGCGCTGGACGCCGGTCAGCGTCGCGAGCGCGTCTTCGACGGGACGCGTGATCGTGCGTTCGACCTCGGCCGGTGTCGACCCCGGATACGGCAGCGTGATGTCGAGGAACGGCGCCTGGAAGTCGGGCACGAGCTCTAGCGGCAGGCGAAACGCCGCGACGAGCCCGATCACCGTCATCGAGACGAATACCATGATGATGGTGACCGGCCGCTTGAGGCTCAACTCGGCCAGGGTCATGCGGGAGCCAGCTCCGTGCGCCGATCAGCGATCGATACGGGCCGGCACGTGCCGGCCCCGTCCGACCAGCATCATGTGTTGGCGGGCCGCATCGGCGAGAGACGGCGCGCCCGCGCATCGCGCAGGATGGCCTTCGCCCACAGACTCGCGTCGTCGAGCAGCGAATAGATCGTCGGCAGCACGAGCAGGCTCACGAGTGTCGAGAACACGAGGCCGCCCGCGATCGCGCGCGCCATCGGGTAGTACGGCGGGCCGTCGCCACCGACGCCCGCGTTGCCGAAGCACAATGGCACCATGCCGAGGATGGCCGTCCCCATCGTCATGAGGATCGGCCGCAGGCGGTCTTTCGCGCCCTGGATCAGCGCTTCGCGCCGTGGCATGCCTTGGTGGCGCAACTGGTTGATGTGCACGATCATGACGATGCCGTTGTTGACGACGACGCCCATGAGGATCAGCACGCCGATGAACGCCATGATCGAGAACGTCGTGCCGGTCATCCAGAACAGCCAGAAGATGCCGAAGATCGAGAACACGAACGTCGTCAGGATCGCCGCGGGGTAGATCAGCGACTCGAACATCGCACACATCACGACGTAGACGAGCACGAGTGCGACGATGAGGTTGAAGAACATCTTCTGCCCCGCCTGGTCATCGCGGTCGAAGTTCTGGCCGAAGCCCCAGTGATAACCAGCGGGGAGCTGGATCGCATTCATCGCCTGCTCGATGTCCTTGCGCGCGTCGTTGCTCGTCGCGCCTTCGGCAAGGTTGGCCTTGATCGACACCGAGGTCTGGCGGTTCTCGCGCTCGATCACCGACGACGCGTTCCGCGTCGAAACCTGCACCATCGACATAAGCGGAATCTGCGTGCCGTCGGGCCGGCGCAGCTTGTAGTCGCTGAGATCGTCGAGGCTCTGCGCGTCGGCGCTGCGGAAACGCAGCCAGACCGGCAGTTGCGCCTCGCCGCCGTGGAAATCCTTGAGCTGCATGCCGCGCAGCGCGATCGCGATGAACTGCGCGACGTCGTTCGAGGCGAAACCATAATCGCGCGCCTTCTCGCGATCGACGCGAACCGAGAGCTCCTGGTTGCCGTTGTCCTGGTTCGGGCGTACGTCGCGGATCGACTTGACCCGCTGCAGGATCGGAATCACGGTACTCGCCGAGAGTTCGCGCAACACCTGCCCCGAATCGCCGCTCAGGGAAAGATTGAGCGTGTCGTCGTTGCCGCCGTTGCCGCCGAAACCGAAGGTGACCTCGCCGATCGGGATCTTCGGCATCTCCTTGCGCGCTTTCTCCATGATCGCGTCGGTATCGACCTTGCCCTTCATGGCTTCGTCGAACAGGATCGACGTAAACGCCTGGCCTTCTTCCGTGTAACGGCTGTAGATGTTCCTGATGTGCCATTCCTTGCGGTGTTGGTCGAGATAGCCTTCGATCACATCGACCGATCGCTTGAGTTCCGGCAGGGGGTACAGCCCGTTCAAACGGTAGTTGAGGAACAACTGGTCGCGATCGCCGTTCGGGAACATGTCCACTTTCGTGTGCATCGCTGGCACGATGATGCTGATTCCGAGCAGCATGGCGAGGCCGACCATGGTCCAGCGCCGATGCCGCAGCGTGCGCGCGACGAATTTCGCGTAGCCGTCCTGCATGCGCGTGATGATGTTCTTGCGGCCGATGAACTTCGGCGGCGGCAGCTTCGCCGACAGCATCGGCACGAGGCTCACGGCGACGAGCCACGAGGCCAGATGGGCGATCGCCATCGCCACGGCGACCTGGGTCAGGAAGATGCTGATGTTGTCCTTCTCGCCGAACACCATCGGCAGGAAGACGATGATGCTCGAGAGCGTGCCCGCGGCGATCGCGATGCCGACGACCTGGGTGCCCTGCACGGCGCAATACCAGGGCTTGTCGGGGTAGCGCTCGCGATAATGGTAGATGCTCTCGACGACGACGACCGCATTGTCGACGAGCATGCCGACCGCGAGCAGCAGACCCATCATCGACAGCACGTTCAGCGTCATGCCGAAGAACTGCATGCAGCCCAGCGTGATGACGAAGCAGATCGGAATCGCGAGCGACACCATCAGCGTCGATGGCCAGTCGCGCAGGAAGAAGAACAGCACGATGATCGACAGCAGCGTGCCTTCGAGGCCTGCCTTGCCGAGCTGACCGAGGCTGTCGGTCACCGACTTGGCCTGGTCGCCGAGGACATAGATCTGGATGCCGCGCATCTCGGGTTGCTGGCGAATGCGCTCGACCTCGGCAGTCACGTTGCGGCCGACCTCGACGAGGTTGGCGCTGCGCTCCTTCGAGATGTCGACGGCGACCGCGGGGCGTCGGTCGAGGTGGCGCGCGTAGTTGAGACGTCCGGGCTTGATGTTGACCTCGGCGACATCCTTGAGCTTGAGACCCTTGTCGTTCACGGCCATGTTGCGCACGTCGTCGATCGTGCGCCACTCGCCGACCGGCTGCACGTGATAGCGCAGGTCGCCGTCCTTGATGAGGCCGCCCGAGGCGGAGAAGTTCGCCGTCGACAGGCGCTTGTACAGGTCGTTGAGGCCGACGCCGGCGGCCGTGAGCCGATCCGAGTCGATCTCGATCTGCACCTCGCGCGGCGAGACGCCTTCGATTTTCACCTGCGCGACGCCCGGCAGGCGCTCGAGCGGGCGCTTGAGTTCGCGGTCGATCAGTTCGTAGGAATTGGTCAGGTCCTGGTCGGATGAAATGCGCAGCTGCAGCACCGGCTGGTCCGACGTCGCGAACTTGAATACCTGGTAGCGCGTGAGGTCGCTCGGCAGGTCCGCGCGAATCGCGTCGATCTTGCCGCGCGCCTCGACGGCCTTGATCGACGTGTCCTGCCCCCACTTGAACTCGAGCTCGACATTCACGCCGTCGGCACGGGTGACCGACTCCATTCGTTGCACGCCCGTGAGCGTCGCGAGCGCTTCTTCGACCGGACGCGTCACCGTGCGCTCGACTTCAGCCGGCGTCGACCCCTGGTACGGCAGGTTCACCGCGAGGAACGGCACCTGGATGTCGGGCAGCGACTCGAGCGGCAAGCGGAACGCCGCGATGAGGCCGATCACGGTCATCGACACGAACGCCATGATGACCGTGACGGGACGCTTGAGGCTCAGCTCCGCAAGGGTCATGGCTGCTCCGTGAGAACGACGCCGTCGGGTGCACGGATGCCCTCAGGCAACAGACGTTGACCCTCCGCGTTGCGCGCGTGCCGGAAAAGCTGACTCGCACGCGCGATCACGGGCCGACTCCCTGCATCGCGAGGTTGCCCTCGTCGACCACCGCCCTCGCCTTGCGTTCGCCGCGCTCGCGATAGGCCTCGTCGCTGCGACGGTCGACCAGCGTGTAGACGACCGGGATCACGATGAGCGTCAGCAGCGTCGACACGAGCAGTCCGCCGATCACGGTGATTGCCATCGGCGCACGCACTTCGTTGCCGTCGCCGACGCCGATCGCGAGCGGCATGAAGCCGAGCAGCGTACACAAAGTCGTCATCGAGATCGGGCGCAGGCGCGATTCGGCCGCCTGCATGATCGCGTCGAGCTTCGCAACGCCTTCCTCGCGCAGCTGGTTGACGCGGTCGATCAGCACGATCGCGTTCTTGACGACGATGCCTGCGAGCATGATGAGGCCGATGAAGACGACGACCGACAGCGGCGTGAACGTGATCTTCAGCGCCAGCACCGCGCCGACCAGCGCGAGCGGTATCGAGAACATGATGACGAACGGGTGCAGCAGCGACTCGAACTGCGACGCCATCACGAGATAGACGAGGAAGATCGCGAGCACCAGCGCAAAGATCAGCGAGGTGACCGACGCGTCGAGTTCTTCGCTCTGGCCGCCGATGTGAGTCGTGACGCCCGCGGCGAGCGGATTGTCGCGAATCAGCTTGCGCACTTCCGCGACGGCGCTGCCGAGATCGCCGTAGTGCAGGTTCGCCGAAACGATCGCGACGCGCTCCTGCGTGATGCGGTGGATCTCGCTGGGGCCCTGCGTCGAAATCACGTCGGCAACCGACGACAGGCGGATAGGTTTGCCCGCCGCCGTGCTCGCCGTACCGCTTGCGGACGTGTTCGAACCGGTCGCCGAACTCCCGCCACCCGTCGTAGAGGCGGCAGAGGAATTCGAACCCGATCCGCTCGAGCCGGATGAGGCATTGGCTGCCGCGGTATTCGAATACCCCACGATCAGATTGCGGATGTCGTCGACCGACGCGCGCTGGTCGGCCTGCGCGCGCACGAGAACGTCGATCTTGCGGTCGCGGAAGCTGTAACGCGTAGCGACGGAACCGCGCACCTTGTCGACCACCTGGTCGGAGATCTGCTTCGTCGTGAGGCCGAGTGCGGCGGCGCGCTCCTGGTCGAAGCGCACCTGGATCTCGGGGTAGCCGCCTTCGACCGTCGACTTGACGTCGGCGAAGCGCGGCGAGGCATTCATCAGCGTCGTGAGTTTCTTGCCGGCCTTCTCGAGCGAGGCCAAATCATAGCCGCGCAGCTCGATCTCGAGCGGCGTCGCGAAGCTGAACAGCTGCGGCCGCGCGAACTTCACTTCGGCGCCGGGATGCGACGCCATCGTCGCGCGCAGCGCGTCGGTCGCGGCACGCTCTCCGCGTTCGCCGACACCGGACTTCAGCACGACGAGCAGACGCGCGATGTTCTCGCCCGATTCGGTCGGCGTCGCGTCGAGACGCGTGCCGGTGCCGCTCACGCCGTAGATCAGCGCGATGTTCGGGTCCTTCGCGTTCTTCTGCTGCAGCTCGGCGACGAGCTTGTCCGTGTCGATCAGGGCCGTACCCGGCGGCAGCTTCACGGTCATCTCGAAGCGTCCCTGCGCGAGCGACGGGATGAGGTCCATGCCAAGCGTCGGGATCAGCGCGACGCTGATCGCGAATGCGGCCGAAGCGAAACCGAGCACGACCCACGGGCGCGCGAGCGCCCTCGGCAGGAACGCATGGTACGCGCGTGCAGCGGCGTTGTACGGCATCATCGCGTAGCGACCGATGAAGGCCAGCGGCGTGAACACCAACCAGCGCAGGAGCGCGCGCGCATTCGTGACGACGATCGCGACCACGAGCGGAATCCAGTGGAACAAGAGTCTCGAGATCGGCGCAATCAGCTTCTTGATGAAGCGTCCGAAAGCAGACGTCGGCTGCCAGCCCGGCGAGGGCTCCTCTTCCTTGTAGGCCAGTGGCGACTTGCCGGTGCGGGAAGCGAGCATCGGGATCAGTGTCATCGCGACGACGAGCGAGATCAGCATCGCGAACGTCACCGTCAGCGCTTCGTCACGGAACAGCTGGCCCGCGACGCCCTGCACGAACACGAGCGGGAAGAACACGGCCACGGTCGTCAGCGTCGAGGCGATCACGGCCATCGACACCTCGCGCGCACCTCTGACCGCCGCCTCGAATATGCTCATGCCATGCTCGCGCATGCGCGCGATGTTCTCGAGCACGACGATCGAGTCGTCGACGACCATGCCCGTCGCCAGCGCGAGACCACCGAGCGACATCACGTTGAGACTGACGCCGGCCTGGCCCATGAAGAAGAACGTCGCGATCAAGGAAATCGGCAGAGACAGCGCGATGATCATCGTGCTGCGCACGTCGTTGAGGAAGAAGAAGATGATGATGATCGCGAGCACGCCGCCGATGACCGCGTCGTTGCGCACGTCGTCGAGCGAACTCTGGATGAAGATGGATTGGTCGTCGATCGTGTCGATCCTGGCGTTCGCCGGCAGGATCGAATTGCACTGCCCCATCGCCTTCGTGCAGGTCAGACGCTCGAGCTGCTTCTTGACGGCGGCCGCGACGCTCACGGTGTTCGCATCGCCTTCCTTGTACACCGCGAGTTCGATCGCTTCGTGCCCGTCGACGCGCACGATGCCTTCGCGCTCCTTGTAGCCCTGACGGACCTCGGCGATGTCGCGCAGGCGCACGGGAATGCCGTTGTCGACCTTGATGAGCAGGTTGCGCATCTCGTCGAGCGTGCCGAACTGGTTCACGGTGCGCACGAGATAGCGCTGGGATCCGTTTTCGATGCGACCGCCCGAGACGTTGACGTTCTCGTCGGACAGGCGCTTGACGACGTCGGCGACACTCAGGTTGAGCTGCTGCAGGCGCTGCTGATCGATGTCGACGTCGACCTGATCCTCGAGGCCGCCGCCGACCTTCACCGCGGCGACGCCGGCCGTCGGTTCGAGACGCTTCTTGAGTTCGTCGTCGGCGAAGCGACGCAGTTGTTTCAGTTCCGGCTCGCCGATCTCGCCGTTGCCCTCGCCCCTCGTCGCCGTCAGCGACAGGCGCATGATCGGGTCGGTGGACGGATTGAAGCGCAGCAATACCGGCTTCTTCGCTTCGAGCGGCAATTGCAGGATGTCGAGCTTGTCGCGAACGTCGAGGTTCGCCTGGTCCATGTTGGTACCCCAGGCGAACTCGAGAATCACGTCGGACTGCCCCGTGCGCGAGACCGAGTGGATCTTGCGCAGGTTCTTGACGACGCCGATCGCTTCCTCGACCGGCTGCGAGATCAGGTTTTCGATCTCGAGGGGCGCCGCGCCTTCGTATTCGGTGCGGACCGTCAGCGTCGGATAACTCAGGTCGGGCAACAGGTTGACCTTGAGTCCGGACAGCGCGATCAGGCCGAACAGGACGAAGGTCAGCGTGACCATGCCGACGGTGACGCGTCGGCGCGTGGCGGCCTCGACGATGTTCACCCCTCGGCTCCGTTCACCGGCTGCGCGGCGACGACGGCACTGGGCTGTCCATTGATCACCTGCACCGCCGTGCCATCACGCACCGCATTGCGGCCTACCGTGATGACCTGCGTGCCCGAATCGATGCCCGAACGCACTTCGATCTTGTCGCCTTCGCTGTAGCCGACCTTGATCAGCTTGCGGCGCGCGACGAGCCCCGGCGTCGACTTGCCTGCGTCGTTCTTGGCGATCGCATCGGTTTTCGCGGCATCGCCCTTCGCTTTGGCGTCCGTTCCGGCCTTGCTCGCATCTGCAGCCGGCTTCGGCGGCGCCTTGTCGACAACGAATACCGCCGTCTCGCCGTCTTCCTCGACGAGTGCCGAACGCGGAATCGTCAGAGCGTCAGCGCGCTGGTCGTAGATGATCTCGACGCGGCCGAACATGCCCGGCTTGAGCGTGCTGGTTTCGTCGTGGAACTCGCAGGTCACGCGAAACGTGCCGCTCGTCGCGTCGACGACCGGCGCGATGCGCAGGATGCGACCCGCGTACTTCTTACCCGGCAACGCATCGGCCTCGAGCGCGACCATCTGCCCGGCCTTGAGGATGCCGAGCTGGCGCTCGGGCACGCTGAGGACGGTCTGCAGCGGATCCATGCCGACGATGCGGAACAGGTTCTGGTTCGTCTGGATCAGGTTGCCGAGCTTCACCGAGCGCTCGGCGATGACGCCGCCGACCGGCGCGACGATGCGCGTGAATTCGAGCTGCAGGCGCGCGGCCTCGTACGCGGCCCGAAGATTTTCGCGGTCGAACTTCGCCTGGTCGAAGTCGCGCTTAGGAATGAGCTGCTTCGAAATCGACTGCTCGGCATAGGCGAACGTCGCATCGGCCTTGGCCATCTGCGCGGCGGCCTGCGCGAGCTGCGCGCGCGCGCTGGAATCGTCGAGCTGCGCGAGCAGCTGACCTTCCTTCACGGTCATGCCCTCTTCGGCATAGAGCTTCTTCAGAACGCCACCGGTCTTCGCGGCGACCTCGGCCTCGTGGTCGGCGGTCAGCGTCGCCGTACCGCTGTAGCTCGCTGCGATCTTGCCGCGCGCAGCGAAAGCGACCTCGACCGGGACCGCGTTGGCGTTGTCGTTCTTGGCGTCGCGCGCTGGCGCGGCGTCGCCCTTGCCACACGCGGAGAGCGTCAGAGCGAGAATGCTTGACGCGCAGAACAATGCCGTCGCCTTGGACATATTTTTTAAGTTTTTCATGGGAGTAGGACCAGTTGGGCGAGATTGATATGGTGTTATACTAAACTATATCACTAGTTATGTAAATACCCCCTGTTTCTCGCTCTCGATGCATCCGTGCATAGATGAAGTTTGCTGACAAAAAGTTGCACCTGTAAGCGCCAGTAGTAATGGATCGATGCGCGTTCGACGCACGATTTCGTACTGATGCGGCACGAATCGTGCTAGCGTCATCGTGTGCTGTGTGCCTGCCTGGTTGACGCAGCCGAGAGGGGAAGCCATGAGAAAAGTTCGAGCCGCGCTCGTCGTCGGCGCGTGCCTGTCGTGGTGCGCGCAATACGCACCCGCGAGCACGCTGCACATCGATGCTTCACTCGGTACCGATTCCCCCGCCTGCGGCGTCGCGGTTGGAGCCGGCGCTTGTCAGAGCATCGGCTACGCTGTCGGCACTCGCGCCGCAGCGAACGACAGTATCGTCGTCGCCGCCGGTACCTATCATGAACACGTCACGATCAACGTGGCGGGCCTGACGCTGCTCGGCGCGCAGGCCGGCGTCGACGCGCGCACGCGCAGCGCGGCGAGCGAGAGCATTCTCGATGGTGCGACGACGGCCCTCGACACCGGCATCAGCGTCAACGCGGACAACGTCACGATCGACGGCTTCACGATCCAGAACTACAACGGCGGCGGCGCGGCGTTCGGCTACGGCATCGTCCAGGCCGGCACGGTGTCTGGCGTTCATGTCCTCAACAACGTCCTGCGCGCGAACGGCTACACGGGCCTCTACATGGGCTGCGCCGGCGTGACGGCCTGCATCGCACGCCACAACCTGTTCGACGCGAACCAGACCGCGGGCGGCGGCGGCGACGGCATCTACAACGACTTCGGCACCGTGAACGTGCTGATCGACGCCAATCGTTTTACCCACCACGTCAACGGCTCGGTGATCATCACGGGCGTCGCGAGCACGACGCAGGACAACATCACGATCAGCAACAACGACAGCGTCGACGACGGTCTCATCGCGCTGTTCGGCGTCACCAACGCCACCATCTTCAACAACACGGCGACGAATCCAGTCGCCGGTATCCGCGTCGACGGCAGCCAGCATGTCGTCGTCAGCAGCAACACGGTCATCGGCGGTCCGCGCACCACGTACTACGCGTTCCGCGCGTCGGACAACAACGGCTTTCCGAATCCCGTCGACCAGGTGGCGGTCACCGGCAACACGTTCCTCGCGAGCAACTTCGGCGTGCTCGCGACCAACAACTTCGCATCGCCTCTCGATCCAACGCAGGGGCCCATATTCGCGAACGCGAGTTCGCTGACGTTGCGTTGCAATCGCATCGTCGGCAACGCCTCTGGCGGCCTGCTCAATGCCGACACGACGCATCAGGTCGCGGCGACCCAGAACTGGTGGGGCTGCAACGCGGGCCCCAATCAGCCGAGCTGCGACAGCGCGAGCGGCGGCGGCACGAACCCCTGGTTGCAGCTGCGCCTTGGCGCGACGCCGAACCCGGTCGTGCTCGGTTCGACCGCGCAGGTCACTGCAAGCCTCAATACGGATTCGAGTGGAGCACCCGCGACCTGTAGCCTCGCAGACCTCACGCCGGTCGCGTTCACCGCGCCGGCCGGATTGTCGAACATCTCGAATCACACGACGGCCGGCAGCGCTACCGCGACCTACACGCCGACCGGTGCAGGCGTCGTCGCGGTCGGTGTGCATGTCGACGGCCAGGAAGTCGATCTGCAAGTGACCGCCGTCGCGCCGGCAGCGCCCGGCCCGCCTGCGCCGACACCGGCGCTCTCGCGACTCGCGATGCTTCTGCTCACGCTGCTCGTCGTGGCCTCCGCAGGCGCGTACGCGAACAAGCGCATCTGATCGGCCGCATCTGATCTTGCGAAGGCCGCGTACGCGGCGCCTTCTAGTCGCGTCGCGAGCGCTGCTATACTTGCGCGCCAGCTCCGGCATCCGTTTGCTCGAATCCCAGACAATCATGACAAAAACGCTACTGGCCTGCGCCTTGACGCTGACCGCCACCCTGTCTTCGCCCGCGCTGCACGCCGCGGACGCCGCCGCCAAGGGCGACCCCAAAGCCGGCAAGCCGCTCGTCTACACCTGCGGCGGTTGCCATGGCGTGCGCGGCTACATGAATGCCTACCCGAACTACCATGTGCCGCGTATCGCGGGACAGAACTACGACTATCTCGTTGCCGCGTTGACCGCGTACAAGACCGGCGAGCGCGATCATCCGACCATGCGCGCGCAGGGCGAGAGCCTGTCCGCCGAGGACATCCGCAACATCGCCGCGTACCTTTCGAGCATCAGCAAGTGAACGGAACTCCCATGAAGCGACTCCTCGCCGCGGTTTCGATGACCCTGGCTCTCACGACTGCGGCCTTCACTTCGCCTGCCGGCGCGGAAACGATCCCTGCCGAAAAGGTCAAGGAGAAAGCGGCCACGTGCGCCGCCTGCCACGGTGCCGACGGCAACGCCGGCAGCGATGCCCAGGGCGCCTATCCGCGCCTCGCCGGCCAATATCACGACTACCTCGCCCGCGCGCTGCACGAGTACAAGTCGGGCGGTCGCAAGAACGCGATCATGGCCGGCTTCGCCTCCGCGTTGAGTGACGCGGAGATCGACGCGCTCGCCCGCTACTTCGGCTCGATGCCGAGCAAGCTCGACGATCTCGAGAAGCACGAGCAGGGTTCCGACTGATATCGGTCAGCTGATGTCGGTCGGCTGATATCGGTCAGCTAATGTCGGTCAGCTAATGTCGGTCAGTTGATGTCGGTCAGCTGATGTCGGTCAGCTGATATCGGGCGGCTGAAATCGGTCTGCTGATATCGGTCTGGTGATATCGGATCGGATCGCCGATCTCGACGGCCTCCTCAAACCGCCGTTCGTCCTGAGCGTAGCGCCGAAGGCGCGAAGTCGAAGGAGCGATGTTTCGAGTTCGCGGCGCGATGCGCCGCTACGCTCAACACGAACGGATTGCCATCGCACCTTCTTCAACGAACCCGCTGTCACACCGCTTCGTTCAGCCACACGGGCTCAGCTGCAGCAGATGACCAGGGCATGGTCGACGACCATTGCAGCCGCGCGAGGCTACCGCCGCGCGCCAATCACGGTACGGCTATCACAATCGATGCATGCGTCAGCGCACGGCCGACGTACCGCCACCACTGCTTCGATAGTAGGGATTGTGACCGCTCGCGTGGTCGGTCGCGTCGCGCACTTCGCGGATTTCCGGGAAGCGGCTGCGCAGCGTCGTCTCGATGCCCTGCTTGAGCGTGACGTCCGCCATGCCGCAACCGTGGCAACCGCCACCGAAACGCAACGTGACGACGCCGTCCGCACTCGCGTCGACGAGGCTCACGCGACCGCCGTGCGAGGCGATCTGCGGATTGATCTCGCTGTCGAGCACGTACTGCACCCGATGCGCGAACGGCGCGTCGGCAGCGGGGACGCTGCCCTTGATGTGCGGTGCACGAATCGTGAGCTGCCCGCCGGTCGGATTGACCTGATAGTCGACTTCCGCTTCGGCGAGAAACTTGGTGCTTCCCGAATCGACGTAGACATTGAGATCGACGAATTCGATCGTGATCTCGTCGCCCGCGAGGTCGGCTGGCTCGCAATATTCGAGCGTGCAGTCGGCCTTCGGGGTGCCCCCGTGCACGGCCTTCATGCGAATGCCGAGGCCCGCAATCTCCTGCTGCTGCAGCAGATGACGGAAGTAGTTTTGCGCGCTTTCGGAAATGTTGATCATTGCGACGGCGGTCGTTTACCTGGAGATCGTCTAGCTGTGGGTTGCTTCCCTGAACAGGGGAAGTCGAAACAGGACAATTATAGTACTGATTTCGCGCTTTCGCATGCGCCGCTGCGCCATAATCGCTGGTCTATCCGCAACAACTGGAGACGCGCCGATGAGTTCGCAACCGCTCGCAAGCCAGCATTGCCAGCCGCGCAAGGGACCTGAAAACGCGCTGCAAGCCGCACAGATCGAGCCGCTGCTGCGCGAATTGCCCGGATGGAGCGTCGTCGGCAAGGAACTCGTCAAGGACTTCCGCTTCGACGACTTCTACCGCACGATCGCGTTCGTCAACGCGCTCGCGTGGACCGCGAACCGCGAGGACCATCACCCCGACCTCGAAGTCGGCTACAACCATTGCCGCGTGCACTGGTCGACACATGACGTCGGCGGTCTTTCGCTCAACGATTTCATCTGCGCGGCGAAGACCGAAACGCTGGTATCGGGCTAGCTCGCCGATTGCCGGCGCAGTTCGCCGCCGGGTTCAGTGCAGCCGACCGCGATCATTCTTCCGCGCGCGTTGCGCGACACGTGAGCCGCCGCTGAGGGCCGCGTAGCGAAGTGATTACCGATCGTTCCTTCGGATTCGACGCACGCAGCGCCGCGTCGCAAGGATCGACCGAGATGAACCCGCCTTGCGCCGGATCGCCGCAGCGCCATCGCCGATCGACGGTCAGCGGGGCCTGCCCTTGCGCGAAACGCCTCGCGGCATCGCGTCGAGCGTCGCTGCGAGATCGGGCGCGAGCGGCGCGGAGAAGCTGTAGCTCCGTCCATCGAGATCGAACTCGAAGCGCGCGGCATGCAGGAACAGCCGCTTGAGGCCGAAGCCGCGCATGTTCTGATTGAAGCCGCGCTCGCCGTATTTTTCGTCGCCCGCGAGCGGATGTTCGATGTGCTGGGCGTGCACGCGGATCTGATGCGTGCGCCCCGTGAACAGCGTGACCTCGGCGAGGCTCGCGTCGGCGAAGATGTCGATGATGTGGAAACGTGTGAGTGATGGCTTGCCGTCGTCGGTGACGCGCACCATGCGTTCGCCGCCCTGCAGGATCGACTTGCGCAGCGACGCGTTGACGTCGAATTTCGCCTTGTGGGTGTGCCCCTTCAACAACGCGAGGTACTGCTTCGTCGTCTGGTTTTCGCGGATCAGCTCCTGCAGCCCCGTGAGCGCCGGGCGGCGACGCGCAAAAACGAGCACGCCGCTCGTGTCGCGATCGAGCCGGTGTGCGAGTTCGAGCGTATCGCCTGGCCTCGCCGCGCGCAGCAACTCGATCGCCCCGAACGCGACGCCGCTGCCGCCGTGGCTCGCGACTCCGGGCGGCTTGTCGAGCACGAGGAAATCGCGATCCTCATGGATGATCGCGCGCTCCACGGCCTCGATCTGCGCCCGCGGCGGCGCGCCGTGGTCGGCAGGTTCGCCGAGGCGAACGGGCGGAATGCGCACCTGGTCGCCCGCCGAGACGCGCGTATCGGCCTTCGCTCGCTTGCCGTTGATGCGAACCTGGCCCGTGCGCACGATGCGATAGATGAGGCTTTTCGGTACCCCCTTGAGCTGACCCGCCAGGAAATTGTCGATCCGTTGGCCATCCCGATCGTCCGCCACGGTCGCCATACGCACGCCTGTAGGTGCCTGTTCCGCTTCGAGATTCGGCCTTTCGAGATTGGGCGAAGTACGCGCCGCCATTGGAAAATTTCCCTAGTTTGCATTACACTTGCTGCTGTGCAACGCGTTTTGAGCCCGGCTTGTTGCCGGGAAACGACGCACTCGCCCACGGCGTCCGCTCGGCGCTGGTCGTGATTCCAGTGGAACCGCCCAGCCGCCTCGCGTAATCGTAATGGTTCGAGTCGACAATTACCCGCTGCCCGTACGGTGTCGGGGATTGCGGTCGCACAAATGGGCATTGGAATACCGCCAGGCGCGAATGGTCGCGCCGGCTTGAACAAGCGCTCCCGCGAACGCGTACCCACGCCCGCGGTCGACGTGAATCCGCGCGATGGCCTTCAAACGCCTACCGCGAGGATTCGCGACGCGAATGCGGTAGAGCGCATTAAGGATAAAAAAATGAAACGCATGTTGGTCAACGCAACTCAGCGCGAAGAGTTGCGCGTGGCCATTGTCGATGGCCAGAGTCTCTACGATCTCGATATCGAGACCTCCTCGAAAGAACAGAAGAAGGCGAACATCTACAAGGGCCGCATCACGCGGGTCGAGCCTTCTCTCGAAGCCTGCTTCGTCGACTACGGTGCCGAGCGCCACGGCTTCCTTCCGCTCAAGGAAATCTCGCGCGACTACTTCGCGTCGGGCGCCGATCACAACCGCGCGGGCATCCGCGAACTCCTCAAGGAAGGCCAGGAGCTGCTCGTTCAGGTCGACAAGGAAGAGCGCGGCAACAAGGGCGCTGCGCTGACGACGTTTATCTCGCTCGCGGGCCGCTACCTCGTCCTGATGCCGAACAACCCGCGCGCGGGCGGTGTCTCGCGGCGCATCGAAGGCGATGACCGCGCCAATCTCAAGGAAGAGCTCGACAAGCTCAACCTGCCCGATGACATGGGCCTCATCATCCGCACCGCAGGCGTCGGCCGCGAGGCCGAAGAACTGCAGTGGGACCTCGACTACCTGCTGCAGGTCTGGAAGGCGATCTCCGACGCCGCGCTGAGCCGTTCCGCCCCGTTCCTGATCTACCAGGAATCGAAACTCATCATCCGCGCGCTGCGCGACTACCTGCGCAACGACATCGGCGAGATCCTCATCGACCACGAGGAGCTCTACAACGACGCGCGTGAATTCGTGCAGCAGGTCATGCCGAACAACCTGCGCAAGCTCAAGCTCTATCAGGAAACGGTGCCGCTGTTCTCGCGCTACCAGATCGAGACCCAGATCGAGAACGCGTTCGATCGCAGCGTGCGCCTGCCCTCGGGCGGCTCGATCGTGATCGACCAGACCGAAGCGCTGACCGCGATCGACATCAACTCGTCGAAGGCGACCAAGGGCTCGGACATCGAGGACACTGCATTCAACACGAACCTCGAAGCCGCCGTCGAAGTCGCGCGCCAGCTGCGTCTGCGCGACGCGGGAGGCCTCATCGTCATCGACTTCATCGACATGGAGAATCCGCGCCATCAGCGCGAAGTCGAAGAAAAGCTCAAGGATGCGCTGCGCTTCGATCGCGCTCGCGTTCAGGTCGGTCGCATCTCGCGTTTCGGCCTGCTCGAGATGTCGCGCCAACGCCTGCGTCCGAGCCTCGGCGAGTCGACGCAGATCGTCTGCCCGCGTTGCGAAGGACATGGCCGCATTCGCGGCATCGAATCGCTGTCGTTGTCGGCGCTGCGCCTCGTCGAAGAACAGGCGATGAAGGAAAAGACGGGTCAGGTGCTCGTGCAGGCGCCGCCCGCGATCGCGAACTTCCTGCTCAACGAGAAGCGCAAGGCCCTCATCGAGATCGAACTGCGCCACGACGTGCCTATCGTCGTCGTCGCCGACGACAAGCTCGAGACGCCGCATTTCGAGATCGAGCGCATCAAGACGAACGAAATGGGTTCGGAATCCAAGCCGAGCTACGAGCGCACGACGCCGCTCGTCGTCGCGCCGCCGCCGCAAGTGGCGAAGCCTGGCGCAGAAGCCGAGAAGCCGATGGTTTCGGGTGTGCTGCCGGCGAGCCCCGCGCCGCAAAAGGCAGACACCGAGGCAGAGGCGCCTGCGAGCGTGCCGGTTGCGGTGACCGCGCCGACCGCCCCGCGCAAGGGCTGGTTCGCGCGTTTCCTCGCGATGTTCCAGCAGGATACGACGCAGGCGCCCGCCCCTGCCGTCGCGCAAGCGAAGCCGCAGAAGCAGCAAGGCTCCGGTGCGCGTCCCGCGCGCGACGCGCGTGCGCAAGGCAAGAGCGATGGCGCCTCTCGTGGTCGCGATCGTGACCGCGATGGCGGCCGCGATCGTGATGGCGGACGTCGCGACTCGCGCTCGCAGGAGCGACAGGCGCGCGGCGGCGACAACCGCAACGCAAAGAACCAGAATCAACAGCAGCGCAAGCCGCAGTCGCAGGCCCCCGCAGACAAAGCGGCAACGACGCCAGCGCGCCCGGCAACACCCGCAGCACCGCAGCCGCTCGCGGCGGCCCCTGCTCCGGCAGCCGCGCAGCGAGCGGTCATCGCCGAGGCCGCTGGTCGCGATCCGATCGACGAGAAGCCGCTCGCAACCGCTGTCGCCGCAGTGACGACCACGGCAGCCACGGCCGAATCGAAGCTCGCCGAAGGCGTCGCGCTCGATTCCGCCGGCGAACAGCCGCGGTCGCGTCGTCGCGGTCGTCGCGGCGGACGTCGTCGTCGTCGCGGCAATGAAACCGCCGTTGCCGGCGAAGACAACCTCGTCATCCATTCGTCGGACGACGACGAACTCGTCATCGACTTCGACGACGAGGACGCCAGCGCCCCCGTTACCACGCAGGACCGTTTGCCTGCCAACACCGCGGCTGTCGCGCCGGTAGCCCCGGCCGTCGTGCCGAACAAAGCCGAGTCCGGCAGGGCCGAGCCGAAGAACATCGAGTTCGTCGCCGAAGCACGCAGTTCGAGTGTCGACATTGAACGCGCGCCGCGCGCAAGCGATGACGCGCCTTCCACCAGCGCAGGCAACAATCAGGCAACCGGTTCCCCCGCTTCATCGCCGAACCCGGTCGAAAACGCTGCCGCACCCGCGGTCGTCGCGCTGACGCCGAATGTCTCGCCCGCTCCCGTACCGGCAACGACCGCTGGTTCGCCTGCGGCCGCGCCGGCGCCCGTCGCCGCCCCTCGCGTAGCGCCGACACACGCAGCGAGTGTCGCGGCATCTTCGCCGCAGCAGTCGCTGCCGATGTCTGAGCCACCGGCGAGATCGACGAGCGAAGCCTCGACTGCCGCGCGACCCGCGACTGCTGCCACTCCGAACAAGATCGAAGAACCGCAGCGCGCCAAGCCGGAAGTTTCCGCCGCCCCAGCCGTCGCGCCGTCTGCTGCGGCCGTCTCGGCGCCCGCGGCGTCGGTCGCGGCACCATCGGCGTCGCCGACGACCACCGCTGCGCCGCCTGCAAGCGCAGTCGCAGACACCACGTCGAAGCCGGCTGTCGTCGCCACGCCGAGCCCCGCGCCCGTGCCAGCGCCTGCAGCGGCAACAACGGCTACGACGCCTGCCGTGCAGGCTGCGCCGGCGCCCGTGGCGCCGATGTCCGCGTCCGTCGTGGCTAGCTCTAGCTCGAGTGCAATGCCTTCGACTACGTCGACTTCACCTGCACCAGGTTCGAGCGTGACGAATTCGGCTGCGACCAGTCCGGCCGCGTCCGCTCCCTCCGCGACCGCGAACCCGGCCGCCGCGCCGCAACCGGTCGCACGATCCAATCCTGCACCGGCACCAGCGGCTACGACTGCCCAGACAAGGCCTGCGCCCGCGTCGGTCGCAGCACCTGCCCCTGGCACGCCTTCGGGTGCGGCGAGTCCCGCGCAGACTTCACGCAGCGATCAACCGACGGTCACGCCGTTACCGTTGCATCTCCACATCGAGCGCGCGCTTGCCGAGCTTCGTTCGAACGACCCGGGCTACGTCGTGCCCAAGCCAGCGCCCGCGCCGGCTTCAGCCCCGACTTCGGTGCCGGCGAAGGTTGAAGGCAATCCGTCAGAGCCGAACGCAGAACCCCCGGCCCAAGGTTGAAGGGGTTCCGCTGAAGGGGTTCCGCTGAAGGGGTTCCACTGAAGCGATTCGCAACGAGCAACTATTGCCGCGTCGGTGACGCGGCAATAGGCGCGGCATCCATGAGCCCGTGAGTCGTCGCGAGATGGGCCAGCGTCACCACGTTGGCGATGGCGAGCTTTTCGAAGAGACGGTACTTGTAGGTCGCGACGGTCTTGGCGCTGAGTTTCAGCCGATCCGCGATTTGCGTTGCCGTCAATCCCTGCGCGAGCATCATCGCGACCTCTAGCTCGCGCGTCGACAAGTCATCGAAGGGCGATGCCTGATTTCCCGCGATGTTCTGCAGCGCGAGCTGCTGCGCGACGTCGCTACTCAGATAGCGCCGCCCATCCGCCACCTGGCGCACCGCCTTCACGAGTTCGTCGGCCGGACAACCCTTCGTCAAATAGCCGCTCGCGCCCGCGTCGAGCAGCTTGCGCGGAAATGGTGCTTCGCCGGCCATCGTGAGGACGACGATGCGCGTCTCCAATTTTCCACGGCGAGCGCGCTCGGTCACTTCAATGCCGCTGACCGTCGGCATATGCAGGTCGACGAGCGCAACGTCGGGCTTCTCGCGCTTGATGAGACTCAAGCCCGAATGGCCGTCGTCGGCCTCACCCACCACGACCATGTCGGGCTGCTTCTCGAGGATCATCCTCAGGCCCGTGCGCACCAGCCCGTGGTCGTCAATGAGAACAATGCGAATCAATCGCTGTTTCTCCTCAAGCTGCTTCGGGATGAGCCGTGTGAATCGATCTGTGTGAATCGGTCTGTGTGAATCGGTCTGTGCGAATCGGGCTGCGTGAATCGCGCTGCGTGAATCGGGCTGTGTTGATTCTATCGTTTTGAATCGGGCCCCTTTCGAAATCGGGCCCCTTTCGAAAATCGGGCTGCTTTCGAAATCGGCCGCTTTTGAAATCGAGCCGTTTTGAAGCCGAGTCATCTCAAGTCGAACTGTACGGAGCCGGCCTTGTTCAGAGCTGTTCGAATCAAACCAGTCTACTGTTTCGAATCCACCGCCGTGAACAAGGACCCTTGCGTCCGACGCCTCGCGTTGAACCCATCAATCCGCGCCGAAACACGTTACTGCTGCGCGATCGGCATTACAAGAATTCCGCCGCAAAACCACTCACGTCATTCGCTCGCGACCGCGCAAGACCCGCTCTGCTCGGTTCTTGCTGATCTTTCCGTCTTGCAGAGAGATACGGGAACTGCTGAGAAAAGCCTTCCGTTGTTTCGATTCGGAACCCTCGCCCTCGCGAGATGACGCGCGGCGTCGCCGCACTGCGCGCTCCCAAGCGCGAGGAGCACGCCCGGCCGCGCGCCAACCGGGTGCCCTATCGGCGCTCTCGCGCAAACGAGGTTCGCTATTCCGATCGCGCCGAAGCGTAGCCCGCCGCGTCACGTTCCGATAGCAAGAAGATGCAGGAAGCGCTACTTCGACATCTTCTCGAGCCGAGCGCGGACTTCGCGTTTGCCGAGGCCGCGTAGCGACGCGAGCGCCTGAACCTGCTCGCGTCGCGGCGTCGTCTTCTTCGTCTCCCAATTGTATACGGACTGTTCGCTCACCTCGATCAGGCGCGCCAGCTCCGCCGCCGAAAGCCCGAGACGCTGACGCATCGAACGCAGGCCTTTGGCGACGAAGCGGACCGGCTTGTCGCTCACGGGCTGTGGTCGCGCGGCGCCCGAACGTGCTGCCTGCCGCTCGAGAAGCTGCACGCGACGTTGCGCCGCGGAGAGCTGGCGCTTGAGCGCCGCGATGTCACGCCGATGCGCTGCAGTGATCTTCCTCACGGGTCCGAGCTCCTTGCGCAATTCCTTGCGACAAAGGCGGACCACTTCGTCTTTCAATACGTTGCCGAGATTGGGCATGGAGAAAATCCTTGGAGTGTGAGGAGCGATTCGTCATTCGGGTGTGTCATCGACGCGCTGACTGTTGCGGAACCTGTCTTCACCCGAAATACCAAGAAGCTCCCATTCAGAAACCGACGGGCCGTGCCCCCGGGTCTCGAAAAGATGCGAGTGAGCGGGGACCGTTGGGGTCCGTCCCGGAATTGGCGCCGCTGCGCCGGATAGATCGCGAATGAACCGCGTGGGCCGCAACGCAAGCTGCGTGGCGATGCGCACAGGGTACCGACAATACGGGGCAAAATACAAATATTGCCGGTTGCGGACGTTTCGCAAATTTCGCGGCCTTGCTCGAATCAGGCCAACAAGGTCCGCCCGCGCAGCGGCATCGCATGCCGTCTTGCCTCGTGTCTGTCGCTACGGCAGATGGTTGCTCCAGATGCGGATTGGCACTTCGGATCCGAGCGTGGACGCCGGCTGCTGACGGCAGAAGTCATTAATTGCGAGGGCTTCGGGACGCGCGTCGAAAACGCGTGCCGATGCAGCGGTCGGCGACCTCTTGCGCCGCGCCTGCTGCTTTGCGCGGCGCTCGATGCACATCAGTACCGGTACCGATCGCGCAAGGGAAAATTCAGGAACGGCTGAGGTCCGCGTTGAGATTCGGCACGACTGCCGGGGCCGATGACGCGTCTCGCTTGTCACGCGTCTGCCCGCTCTTGAACACGGCAACGCGGTTGCGCCCTTCGCGCTTGGCCTGATAGAGCGCACCGTCGGCATCGATCAGCAGACGTTTGAGATCGTAAGAACCGCCTGCAGTCGCTGCGACACCAAAACTTGCCGATACGGGAAAGTCGACGCCGCCCTCGCTGCTGCACAACCCTGCAATCGCGGCGCGCAATTCCTCGGCACGGCGCATCGCGGTGTCGAGCGCGCAATCCGCGAGCAGGATGCCGAATTCCTCGCCGCCGAGGCGACCGAACGTGTCGATGGAACGAAGTTGGGTCTGACAAATCGCCACCGCACGCTTGAGTGCGAGATCGCCCGCGGCGTGACCGTAGGTGTCGTTCACTATCTTGAAATTGTCGAGATCGATCACAACGAGACAGCATTCACGCGCGGACTTCGCGCTGTACTGAAGGATCGCCGTGGCCGCATCGAGAAAATGCTGCCGGTTGAATATGCCCGTCAGGCTGTCGCGCCGCGCGAGCTTCTGGAATCGCAACTGCGAGAGTTTCGTGCGGTAGGCGAACCACGCAATCGATCCCAATATCGCGATCAGCAAGAGAATGTACAGCCGCGCCGTCTCCGCGGACTTCACGTTGACTTGTTCCTTCAACTGCAGCATCTGGTTGCTGTCGTTGAGCGCGTCGATCTGGCGTTTCTTGTCGAGCACGTGCTGGTTGACCATTTGATATGCCAGCGTTCGCGCGGTCGTATCGCTGAGGTAGTCGGTGCTCACCTCGGCGTATTTCTCGTGGTAGAAGAGCGCGCCCTTGAAGTCACCCTGCTGCTTGGCCGCTTCGTACAGTACATCGTAGGCGTCAGCCAATGGTTTCGAGAAAGACTCCTTGACGCCGTAGTCGATCGCGCTCTGTGCATATTTTCGTGCACTCGCGACGTCTCCGGTACGCAGGTACGCTCTCGCGAGCAACGCCTGAAAGACCGACGCTGTCGCCGCAGAATGCGTGTGCACTACCTCTTCGTTATGCGGTTTGAGCAGTTGTAGCGCCTCGTCCGCACGCGCCTTGTCCATGAGCAAGCTGGCCTGATGGGAGCGCATGAGATTCGCAAAAAGCGCATCGCCGATACGCTGGCATGCGTCGATGCCGCTGCGCACATTCGGATCATCGACCTGGAGCTTGCCTGTTTTGTACAGCGTCTCGACCTTCTGCGTCATCGCCTTGCACGCAGCGGTGTTGTCGGCCGGATCGGCGAGCCACTCGTCCGCATACTTGAGCGCAAGGTCGTACTGACCTGCGCGGTTGTACAGCAGCGCGGCGACGCCGTAACTGAAGTTGCGCGCCATCCGATCCTTGATCGTGGGCAAGGATTCCAGCAGTTCACTGAGATTCGCGTACGCCTCTTCGTAGCGCGAGGCGAGCGCCTGGTCGTTGAGCAAGGTGATGCGCGCACGCGCGCGCAACGTCGCATCCTGCGTTCGTTCGAGTAGGGCCTTCAGCGCGGTCTCTGCAGGCGGAAAGTCGCCGAGAAAACCGTCCTGCCAGGCCTTGAGATAAGCGAGCCAGTCCCGCTGCAGGGGTGTGAATTGATCCGCGCGCGCATCGAGCTGCTTCAGCAATTCGACAAACGCGGTGTTGTCCGCCGTCTTGATCTGATCCGCATGATGAAGCTGCTCGTCGGTGTCCGCTGCCTGAGCGAAGCAAATACCGCACGCCAGCGCGAGCGCGGCCAAAAGCGCGCGCCCGGCGGAAACCACCGGGCGCGATTTACGGACAGTCGGCACTACCGATGTCCTGGACGATGGGCAGAAGACATGTCCGTTCGAGTCACATCTGTTGGAACCAGGCCAATTGGGATAGTGCGGACGGCGTTTGCCATAGCAAGCGCGCCCACCTGAACTTCACCGGCGTGGATCTCGCTGTGATCCGTTCGATACGTTTCGCCGGTCAACGCTTCGGAGCCTTCTTTGCCGGCTTCTTGGCGGGGGCCTTCTTCGCGGGCTTCTTGGCCGGTGCTTTCTTCGGCGGGGCCTTCGCCGGCTGCTTCTTCGGCGGCGCCTTCTTGGGCGTCGGCACCTTCACGGGAAACTGCGAACAGTACATCTTGCCCCGAATGTCGATCAGCGAATCGATCGACGACACGTCCGCGCCAAGCAGCGCCTCCCTGTGCGTCGCGGAAAGGTCTTCGTCCCTCATGGCCTGCAGCAACTGCGCCCTGGTGGCATGACGCAACGCTGCGTTGCGCCCGACTTTTTCGATGAAGCCGATGACATTCGACACTGGAAACCCCTTTTTTTGTGATTGGATGGACAGCATGCGCTGCGGTCGCTGCACGATCCTGACGCATGACGACGATCTTGCACCCCGGGGGCGCCAGCCGTCGATCTTCGAGAACCCCAATGCGTCGAATAGTCGTGCCGCGCCGCTATTCGCCCTGCGATATTGCACCCAAACCGTATCAATCGGCAATGTTCGCCAGGCGGCCGCCAGCAAGGCCGAAAGCGCCTCGTGCCCGTAGCGCTGCCCACGCACATCGCGAGCCAGCATGATTCCCATTTCGGCGCTGCGGCCCTGCGGCTCGACTGACCGGATCGAGCACAGGCCAACCGGACGCCCGCCGGCCTTCTCGACGATCACGAAAAACGAAGGTCCGCCTGCCTTTCGCGTCGCCTGCAGCGTCGCACGGAAACTTGCGTTCGCGGCGCTGGCAGTCAGGGGACGGCCGATGAAGTGCATGACAGCCGCATCGCTGTACAGGTCGCGGAACAGGGCTTGGTCCGCCGCGGCGAGCGGCCGCAGACGCAGGCGCGCGGCCGCTACGATGGTGTCGTTCACACGCCCTTGGCTCGGTCGAGCTTCCCCAGTCGGCGCAGTGCCTTTGCGTCGGGCACGAGCTTTTGCGCGGGCGGAATCACGAGCGTGTCGGGCAATTCGACGCGCGCGGCAACGAGCTTGCGCAAGGTCGTACGTTCCATGCGCGGCTCGTGGATCGGCAGCGTCGCTGCGCGATAGATGATGACGCGATGATCGAGCGGATAGTCCTGAGCCAGACGATCGACGAGCACCTGCCGATAGGCCGCGCCGGTCGTGAAGCGCGCGAGCGACTGGTCGCCCGCAATGCCCGCCTGCCAAATCACGAGATACGCGGAAGGATCGAGCCTGCGCTTGTAGAACAACAGCTGGCTCGCCTCATAGTGCTGGCAGCCGAATTCGCCCGGGTCGATGCCAAGGTCGGCGTAGAGGCAGTCTTCGGCGGAAACGCCAGGCTCCATATGCGCACGAATGCCCTCGCGCCGCGCAATCGCGATCGCCTTGTGCGGCGCCCAGGCGAACACGCCGGGGTGGCCATAGAACACCGCGCAGACGCTTTTTCCCTCGCGCACCGGTGCGAGAATCGTCTGCACCATCTGCCGGTAGGTCGTCATGCGCGATTTGCCCTCGCGATAGAGCGGCTGCAGGCTGCGCATGTCGGCATGCATCCCGGCGAGCCAGGTCTCTACGATCGCATCGGAGACCGCGACGAAGGCGACGTCCGAGTTCTCGATGTAGCTGCGCGCGAGCGGCGTGATGTGTGAACCCAGCGTCATGCCGATGCCGACGCAGACGAGGCTGCCGGGTGCCGTTTCCTTGCGCTTCATGCTTTCGATGCTCTCCACAAGTACAGAGCATAGTGTATGCGGCGCGCTGTCGGCGCGCGCACTGCATGCGCAGAGCCGCACACGCGGGCTCGGCTCACGCGCACGAGCGCAGGGCTAGCAAATTCAGAAATCGACCGAGAATTTCAGGTCGAAATACTCGACGCCGACCATCAGGTCCTTGGGCTCTTCATCGAGCGTGCGATACCAGCCTTCGAGATGTGCCGCGTCGTTGCGGGTGATGTGCAGATCGCTTTCGTCACCGTTGCCCTTGATCTCGAGGACGCCGGGCCACACCGCACCGATCGATCGCAGGTGGCCATCGGCGCTGAGGACCGCCTCCCAATACACAGCCTTGGCCTGCTTGAGCAGCGCGTGCATCACCTTGTCGCGGTCGTCGCTCGTAGCGAGCTTTTTCTCGTCGATCGGACGATCGGACGCGATGAGCGTCGTGAGCGTCACCGTCTTGTCGTTGCCGGCCGGATGGCGATACGCGTAGGCGTCGGCGACCTCCACGCGCTTGCCGTTCATGATGATCGTGCCCGATCCTGCCGCGTGCACCTCGGCACACACGGACATGAGCACGCAGACAAGAGCGAACTTTGACAAGAAGCAGCCCGGATTCATCGGCCCCTCCCACAAATTTTGTGCGGTCGCAGCAATCATTGCACAAAATCGCGTGCGATACGATCGGCAGCGAAGAGGTCGCCCCATCGCCGCGCGGAGCGATCCTTTCACGCCGCACCCGTTTGATCACTCATCCCGTTCGCGGCGAGGTATCGAACCCCAAAACGCCGTCTGACGCCAGGTTCGCCCGTCGCCAGGCTAGGACGAAACTCGCGTGGCCATACACCGGGGCATCAGCGCGATCGATCGTCAGCGCCCGCCGAGCAAAGTGATGATTTCGCGCTCCGTGAGCACGTTGAGAAAGAGTTGCGTACTCGCCTTCGTCTTTTCGATCGCGAAAGAGTCGATCGACTGCTGGCAACGCTCGACACGGCGTTCGTCCACGAAACGCTCGAACTCCCATTCGACCAGCTTGCGCAGACGCTCCGTCTGCATCGCCTTCACGCGTCGCATCGCTCTTTGCCCCTGTAACAAAGATGACTTGCATCATATCCGAGCGTCGGCCGGATGATCCATCAAATTCATCCCGTTTTCGAAAGGAATTTTCGACGCAAATCGGCGCTGCGAGTTCTCGGTGCGAATCGCTCGACTCTGCTCTTGAACCCGCCCAAAGATACGAACGAAGCGAAGTCCTCACGCCGCGGCGCACTTCCTCACGGTGTCCCAAGTGCGCGTGGTGATGTCGGTGCCAAAGGTCTTTTCAATGAGCGTCATGAAAACGGGTCCGCGCGGTGTCCGCACGTAGGCCGTGAATATCTCGCGGCCCCGCATCGCGAGGATGCGCGCACCGTCGAGCTCGATCGGCAGCGCGAGTCTCTCTTCCGGCGGCTCACGCAGGAAAGTGACGATCCGTTTGGCGTCGGCCGACAGGCGGAAAGCAGCGAAGGGATCGGCTTCGAGCATCGCGCGCACCTGCGTCGTCGGCCGCACGATCGTGAGGAATGTGCGCCCCAGGCGCTTCTGCATCGCCGCCTCAGCCCTGCGCTGGAGACTGCCTTCGGATGCGCTGCGCGCGTCGAACACGACGTTGCCGCTCGAAAGCAGAGTTTTCACGTCGGTGAACCCGCCGTCTTCGAAGCAGCGCTTCAATTCCGGCATCTTCGCGTTCATCGGACTCACGCCGCGCAGGAATGCTATGTAACGAGGCATGTTTCCCTTCTGTCCGATGGTCGCAACGCCCGCATGACGAACAGACGGGTTCTCCGGCCGCGTGAAACTGGCAAGGCTGCGGAAGGCGCGAAGATACGCACGATGTCGCAGGCGCTCGGGCGACGGGCGCAGGACGCTCCTGCCCCGCGGAGTATGCCTCAGGTTTCCGCCGTGTGAGACAAGACGTTCTGCTGGGTCGTTTCGGTCTTGCGTGTTTCGACCGTGCTGGTTTCGACCGTGCTTGTTTTGCTCATGCGCGTTTCGATCATGCGCGTTTCGCGCATGTCGGCTTCGATCGGGTCCACTTTGGTCGTGTCCGCTTCGATCGTGTCCGCCTCGCTCGTTGCCAGACCGCTGACGGCCGGGTCGGTCATCGACGCCCCTTTCGCTTCGAACGAGAGCGAGAACATCGCCACGAGTCCGCAGATCAGCCCCAGGTACAGCGTCGCGGCACGCCACAACAGCAGCGCCGCTGCCATCTCCGGCGCGGGCAGCGAGCCGCCAAAGGCCGCCGTCAGTCCGACCTCGGCGACGCCGCCGCCTGCGGGAATGCCGGTGAGCGATGCCGCCTGGACGACAAGGGTTTGTCCTACGAGCACGCGCGCGAACGGCAATGGATGGCCGAGCCCGAGGAAGATCAGCCACAACGCGCCATACCGACAGAGTTGCTGCAACGAAGTCAGCAGCAGCGTCCGCAGCAGGACAGTCGGCTCCTGCACCAGGAGCTTGCGCAGATCCTCGACGACCCGGCGGACGAATCCGCGTGCGCGCGTCCAGCGGGGCGAGCGCATCCACGAGATGGATCGTGAATTGCCACGGGTCGCTCGTACGCAGACGAATAGCGCGACCGCGAGCGCCGCGAGCGTCGTCACGACAGCGATGGTCCACGACGACGCGAATGGGGGCATCGAGGCGGCCAAAGTGACCGCCGCGAGGGGAATGACGATGGCGAAAAAGATCGCGTCGGAGGCCTGATCGGCCGACGTGACGGCGACAGCCACGTTCGCGGACGCCCCGATGCAGCGAAGGTAGTAGACGCTCGTCGCGTAGCCGCCTACACCGCCCGGCGTGAGCAGAAAACCCACGTCGGCGGCGAGCGTTGCACGGAGCGCCGCCACACGGGACACGCGCGAGCCCAATGGCTTCAACAGCCCATGCACCTTGCACGCGTGCGCGCACCAACCGATCAAGACCACGGCGAGGATGCACAGATAGTCGCGCAGGCCCAGCCGCGCCAGGCCTTCGAGCGCCGCTCTACCGCCAATCAGGAACGGGAAAACGAGCATGCCGAGCAGCGCGCCGGCGAAGAGCCATTTGCCCGCCCGCTGCGAGCTCAGTCGCATGCGCATTTCTCGCGCGCCGTCGTCGCGATCCCTGCGCAAGACCGAGCCCCTTTCACGGCTCGCCCATTCGTTCGCCGCCTCGCGAGCTGGAAGGCCGCCCGCGACGCGCATAGCGGGTGCCGAGAATCGCGTCCCAAAGCGCCGTCGTCACACCGAAATTCTTGCCGGGATGGTTGTGATGGATGTGATGGCGCGCTGCCCAGTCGCGCGGCCAGGCGAGCGCGAAACGGTGCCGGTGAATGACGGTGTGGCCGAGGCCGTAGCACGCGTAACCGACCGCGACGCCGCCGACGAACAACATGGCCACGTCGACTCGCACGAGCAGCGCGAGCAGCGTCGCGAACGCCAGCATCGCGATCGGCGGCGCAAAGAACGGCAGCGCGTCATCGTTGTCGGGATGAAGGTGATGCTCATTGTGCCCTTGCCGGAAGGCGTCGATCGCACCGTGAAACAACCAGCGATGGAATGCATATTCCACGAACGTGAAAAACAGCAAACCCGCGAGAAAAGACGCCAGCGGCAGAGCGACACCCGATCCGTATTTCAACTTGCCGAAGGCTGCGAGGCCCAACCCCATCGCGATGTCGCAGGCGAGGCCCGCTTGTGCATTGGCTTTGGTCTGCGATAGCGCAGCAAGGCGGACCGAGCTCGCCCGAGCGATGCGCGCCAAGCGCGATCCCGAGGGTTCCGTCCCGACATTTACCTTCCGATACACCGCCACCTCCTCGCGCTGAGACCAGGCCCACGATAGCAATCGCGATGTGAAGCGCTGCTCAACGCACCGGCGCATCAGGATGCTCCACAGCGCCGCGTGAAACCATCACCCTACTCGTCATTGCGATCGGCCGCACTCCCTGAGCACAGGGAGCCGGCCACATGCCGGCTGGGAAGCCTGCCGCGCAGCTCGCCGTCACCTTCGAAAGCTCCCTGTGGAGCCTCGCGCAAACGTGCCCTAGGTCTCATCGCCCCGGGCGAATGGATGGCCGAATGCGCCCCCCGGGCCGGACATTCTGCCGCCCGACGTGCGATATCGCTTGGCGTAGCGCCTTTCGTGCCGTACATTCAGCTACCGCGCGGCTCATCGCCTAGCGTCCATCACAATACACCGCACAGGAAACTCCATGGCTACCAAAAAAGTTGCAAAGAAAGCTGCAAAGAAATCCGCGTCGAAGCCGGCCGCAAACAAGCCGATCAAGCAGTCGCTGGGCAAAGCTGGCCTGGTCGAGCACATCACAGAAGCGGCTGGCGTCATGGCCAAGGACGTGCGCGCCGTATTGGCAGCGCTCGAAGGCGCCGTCATCGGCTCGGTCAACAAGAACGGCGCACGCATGTTCGTCCTGCCCGGGCTGCTGAAGATCACCGTCGCCACGATTCCGGCGAAGCCGAAGCGCAAGGGCATCAACCCCTTCACGAAGCAGGAGCAGTGGTTCGCGGCCAAGCCGGCAACCGTGCGCGTGAAGGTGCGTCCGCTGAAGAAGCTCAAGGACGCCGCAGCCTGATCGTATCGACAAGCACGCGCTCTGCCGATAAGAAGAAGTAGAAACAGCACTCGTCGCGACGATCTCGCGGCGAGTGCATCGCCCGTGCACATCCCTCCGCGCGGGAATCAGCGCCGTCTTGACCGTCCCGTTCGCTTTCGCGTAGCGTCCGTCCGGACCCCACGCCTCCTACCGCGCATGTCTCGCAACTCACGTCTCGGTGCATGCTCGCCCCCTCGGCACGAAGGAGCTTATCGGCGACGCGTTCCCGCCGGGCTCCTCGCATTGACCGGCGGATTTGTCGCCGCGGCGTGCATCGACGCCGCGCGCGCGCAGGAGATCGAACCGCGTTCCTACTCGAATGCGCCGGTCGGCATGAATTTTGTGATTGCGGGCTACGGGTACACGCAAGGTGGCGTGCCGACCGATACCGCGCTGCCGCTCTCCGATCCCAAACTCGACACGTCGAACATGGTGTTCGCCTACGCGAGAACCCTTGACCTCGGCGGCCTGTCGGCCAAGTTCGACGCGATCGTGCCCTACACGCGACTGTCCGGCTCGGCCGACTACCAGGGCAAGCCGGTCGAGCGCAGGGTGAACGGGTTCGGCAACCCCTCGTTTCGGCTTTCACTCAATCTGTATGGCGCCCCGGCACTAGGCCTCGACGAATTCGCGGCCTACCGGCAGGACCTGATCGTCGGCGCGAGCGTGCAGGTGTCGGCCCCCTGGGGACAGTACGACGACGAACGCCTCATCAACATCGGCACCAATCGCTGGTTCGTCAAGCCAGAGATCGGCGTCTCGAAAGCCGTCGGCGCATGGACGTTCGAGGGCGCCGCGGCCGTGACGCTGTACACGACGAACACGGATTTCTACGGCGGCAACAGGCGCGCGCAGGATCCGCTCTACTCGGTCCAGGGACATCTCATCTACAGCTTCAGCAGCGGTGTCTGGGCCTCGGCCGATGCAACCCTGTTCGCGGGCGGCCGCACGACGCTCAACGGCAATCTCAATGGCGACCTGCAGCAGAATTCCCGCGTCGGCGGCACGTTGGCGTTTCCGGTCGACCGGTACAACTCGATCAAGATCGCCGCAAGCAGCGGCGTTTCCGCACGGACCGGCAACAGCTTCGACCTGATCGCGCTCGCCTGGCAGCATCGCTGGGGCGGCGGCTTCTGACATTCGTCACGCTCGTCGCGAGCGATGCCCGCGTGAACATCCAGGGGAGCGACTTCGTTCCGAAGCCTCGCGGCGCTCACATGCTGTCGCAGGACAAGCCTGCCTTGCTTGCCGCCCGCCGGCGATCACCGCGATGGGGAGGTGTGTGCCGTTCCCGGCATTGAACGTGCGCGGTTAATATGGGCATCTTCGCTGCGGTTCTCCCTGAGGATGCGCAGCAGTTGCTTGAGATCCACTGGCTTGAGCAGATGATGATTGAAGCCCGACTCGAGGGTTCGATCCCTGTCGGCGGCCTGCCCCCAGCCGGTGAGCGCGATCAGCACCATGCCATCGTTCCTTTCGTCTGCACGCAAGCGTGACGCGAGTTCCCAGCCGTCCATGCCCGACATGCCGATGTCGAGAATCGCATGGGAGGGTCGCCCCTTCCCGATCGCGACCAGCGCCTGCGCGCCGTCGTACGCGACCTGCGTCTTCGCGCCCAGCTGCGCAAGCAGGTCCGCCAGGCTGTCCGCCGCCTCGCGGTTGTCGTCGACGATGAGGATGTTTTGCCTGAGCGGCTCGACGGCATCGACCCCGCGCATTTTCTCGATGCCTTCTTCCTGCTTGAGCAACGGGAAGGTCAGAACGATTTCGGTGCCCCTGCCGAGGCCCTCGCTGAACGCAGCCACGCGCCCGCCGTGCAGTTCGACCAGGCTTCTGACGAGCGTGAGACCAATTCCGAGTCCGCCCTGCCCCGCGCGCGAAGCGTCGCTGACCTGCACGAACATTTCGAATATCGAAGAGAGCATGTCGGGGGGAATGCCGACGCCGTTATCCTGCACGCGAATCTCGGCGTTGCCGTCGCGGCGCGTAACGGTCAGGACGATGTTCCCGGAACGCGGCGTGTACTTCGCGGCATTGTTGAGGATATTGGCAAGCACCTGGGTCAATCGCACGCGATCGCCGCGCAAGCGCAGGCCGCGCTCTTCGATGCGCACTTTCAGATCGTGGCTCGCCGCATCCATGAACGGCTGGCTCAGGTCGACCGCATCTCCGACGACATCGTCGAGCGCGACTTCCCCCCACTTGAAGTCGATCTTGCCGCGCGTGATTCGCGAAACCTCCATGAGATCGTCGATCAGGCGCGTCATGTGCCGCACCTGGCGCTCCATCATCGCGTAGTACCTTGTCGCACCCGCGGCGTCGAGACGGCCCATCTGCAGGATGGCGATGGCATTCGTCAGCGGCGCGAGCGGGTTGCGAAGCTCATGTGCAAGCGTGGCGAGAAATTCCGTCTTGCGCCGATCGGCGAGGCGCAGGCCTTCCATGATCTTGCGCAGCTCGTATTGTCTTCCGCGTGCGCGCAAAGCGACCTTTACCGCGCTCACGAAGGAAGCGATGCGCACCGGCCTCTCGATGACCGCGAAATTCGCCGGCATCTCCATCGCGAGATTGATCGCGGTCGAATCGGCACCCGTGCGCGCGAGGATGAGCACGGGCAGATCGGACCACGGCGGCTGCGCCGCGAGGACCGCGACGATTTCACCGAAATCGGCGTCGGTCAGAAACTCCTCGGCGATGAGCAGCGCCCCGGCGCCGCCGCGCAGCTCCGCAGCGAGATGCGCCATGCTCGGGCATTCCAGTGAAGTGAGTCCGACACTCGCAAGCACCGATTTCGCCAGCGCCGCGTCCTTCGGCGTCACGGCCTTGATCAGCACCCGCGATTCGTCGGCCGATGGCGGATCCATCTAGCGCGGCTTCTCGTCGTACATCATCGGCACACCGGTCAATATGCCGCGGAACTCCCTGAGCGCCGGCCCGACTCTGATGCCTTCCCCGGTCATCGCCAGATCGCGAATCGTCCGTTCGTGCGCGCCTGCACGCTTCTTGACGACGGATATCGCCTGGCGCACCTCGCCGTTCGTTTCGAAATAGCGCATCAGCACGACGGAATCGGCGAGATAACTCGCATCGACCGGCGTCTGCATGTTGGCTCCGATCAGCCCGCTTTGCGCGCCGATCAGCAGCGTCGCCACGCCGGACTGACCCAGGAACGTCAGCAACTCGTGCAATTGCACGATGAGGAAGCGCTCGTCCGGCATCGCGTTGAGGTAGCCGTTGAGGCTGTCGATCACGACGATGCTGACATCCTCCTCGACCACGTCATTGCGAATGTCGTGCACGAGTTCGCCGGGGGACAGCTCGGCCGGATCGATCTGGCGCAGGCGAATCCGCCCTGACTCGACATGCGGCTGCAGCGCCATACCCATGCCATTGCAACGCGAGCGCAGGGTCGTGATGCTTTCATCGAACAGGAACAGCGAACATTTTTCGCCACGCGCCGCCGCGGCGACGACGAACTGCATGGCGAGCGTCGACTTGCCCGTGCCGGGCGCGCCGACGAGAAGCGTGCTCGTACCCTTCTCGATGCCGCCGCCGAGCAGTTCGTCCAACTCGTGTATCCCGCTCGGCAGCTTCGACTGCACGATGTCCGCCGTGTGTTCGGCGGCGATGAGCCGCGGGAAGGCCACGAGTCCGCCGCGCTCGATCTTGTAGTCGTGATAGCCACCGCGATAGTTCCTGCCGCGGTATTTCAAGACGAGCAGGCGGCGCCGCGCCGCGCCATAGTCGGAATGCACCTGCTCCATGCGTATGACCGCATGCGCGATGCTTTGCACCTGCAGGTCGTGTTCGTTCGCCGTCAGGTCGTCGAGCAGGAGGACCGTGCACGCCCTGCCGGCAAAAAAATTCTTGAGCGCGAGAATCTGCCGACGATAGCGCAGCGCGGTTCCAGCCAGGAGACGCAGTTCGGACAGCGAATCCCAGACGACCCTCGACGGTTCCATGCGGATCACGTCGTCGAGAATGCGCTTCGTCGTTTCGCCGAGTTCAACCTCCGACGGGTGAAACAGCGTGTATTGTTCGTCCGGCTGCAGGCTGCCCTGCGCAGGCAGCATTTCACGGATGTGAATATTCGAGAGGTTCCAGCCGTGGGATGCGGCAACCGCGCTCAATTCCTGATCGGTCTCGGAAAGGGTGACGTACAACACCGACTCGCCACGCTTCGCGCCGTCCATGAGAAATTGCAGCGCGAGCGTCGTCTTGCCGGCACCGGGCGTACCCTCGATGAGATAAAACCTGCCCTTCGTGAGGCCGCCGCCGAGAATGTCGTCGAGCCCGGAAACGCCGGTGCTGCTCAATTCGTTCGTGGCATTGCTCATGTGCGCTTCCCTTGAGTGAGGGGACGGTTGCAGGATGATGGTCGGACAACTGTTACGGCCGCGTCAACGCGCCTGATCCTTTGTCGCTCTGGCGCCCGATCCGTCGCTCGTGAAGATCCGCATTCGGCGCGACGCCGTGTCGTCGGCGCGCGAACTACAGAACCGATCGGCCAGCGCGCCCGGCGTGCCAGCAGCGCCCACGCGATCGTCAAAGCGCGATCGTCAAAGTGATTTCCAGGATCTCCGCAGGCTCGCATCGTCAAGC